>Ga0307974_1003089_pt1 | contig 11913 bp, 5 predicted proteins | sample OrgLakmetagen784_FD_201812 | JGI IMG/M metagenome (GOLD analysis project Ga0307974, IMG submission 201812) | Saline water microbial communities from Organic Lake, Antarctica - #784 | ecosystem: Environmental > Aquatic > Non-marine Saline and Alkaline > Saline | place: Antarctica: Organic Lake... | reverse complement strand
CTGAGCACTTCACGCCACTCACAAAGTAGAGGTGCACAACCTGTTTTCTCAAGTGCTTGTCATAGGGACGGTGACGGGGAGGCTGTGCCCTTCTATCTAATTTCCGTTTTGATTGTTTTGTTTTGTTTTGTTTTGTTTTGTTATTTTTTCACTTTTTTTTCCCGGGGACACAACTGGGACATTATACCTGCAAGTCACCATAAGCGCCCAAGGAAACAAGGTCGCTAAGCAATACAAGCTACAGGAAGCTTTTCCTCTGCTGAGCAATTTGTTGTTCTTGTGCACAACCTGAACTGCAAATGGAGTGGAGGAAATTTGCGAGTGTGAACACTTGTGGCCTCTTATTATCTTAGAGGTTAGAGGTTAGAGATAGAGGCTCATGCTTGACGCAGACCACCCCCACAGAGACAAGGGCGGCTTTCTCAGTCGGAGTAAGGCACTCAGGCTGTTTCTACAGGAAAAGAAAGCTATGCACGTTAGATTAAGGCACATGAATGGCTATAGTTATGCTTTATACACATAGGTATCTCTAGCAAATCCTCCGGGCAGTTCTACCAAAACAAGTAGGGTGTGATCCTGCGGATCACAACAAATGGGGCGGAGCCTGCGCTGCAACCTGCATTGCAGCTTGAAGTATATCCTTATTTTCATTCCATTTCATTTTGATTTCATTTTGATATCATTCAAGTCATCCGGACTCCGGTTTTCCGAAGTTTTGAAAGTGCCAGAGGGACATCCAAACACCGTACTGCCATACAACGATTCTGGATTAATTGGCGATTAATCCAGGGCCGGATTAATGAACACCAATAATCCGAGTATTAATCCATGCACATTTACAATGCAGCTTGATTTCCGCCACTTTTGCTCACCCCCTTCTCGCTGCCTTCTCTCCAACCAGCATAGCAATGTACTAAAAACCATTAATCAGGCTGTAGGAAGTCAGAAGAGCGCATGTTTGGGTCAAAGTTGAGCGGTCAAAGTTGAGTCTAGATTGAAAGGCGTTTTATACAGTGGTCAACGCCACTTTATGTCATTAATCCACACCATTAATCCTCTATCGACCCCCCCCCCCTGGATAGAGATTAATGCAAATTTATCCGCATTTATTCATTAATCCGTCCGTTAATCCACCCGTTGTAAATGCAAAAGTGGATTAATGATTTTTCGTTAATCCATTAATCCGCTAATCCACCCATTGTAAATGCGCCATCATGGGAGCCACACAGCAAGTTTCATTATATTAGATTTGAGGTGCACACTGCGCTTACAGATTCAACAAACCTGATTGGAATTGTAAAATAATTTGTAGATCGTGAGGCAAATCAGCAGAGGGGGCTAACTGAGGCCCAAAACGGGCAAGTTTTAATATGCTCTTTGACTCATACGCCCCAAAATTGGCAAGCTTTAAATTTTACATAACATGAATCTGTCCATAGATGAAAAAAATTTACTGTGGCGTGCAGGCCATTTTTACTACAAATTGTTCATACCAACTCACCCAGTGCACCAATCTGGAATATTTTTTATGGTGTCGACTTCTTATTGGAAAATAATATCATTGCAACAAGAATGAAAGAAAACGGCTGAGTGGTTGGTGTTTTATGAGATCCCATGGAAATCACCACATTAGGGTTTACATGCACCATGTGTGCTTAATCCAGTCTGTCTCAGCACGCAAAGCGATCCACATAAAACTGGGCACAGCTCGGGTAGCTCTCAATGCCAGCTACGCTTTGGTAATAAAATGGTGTTGATCGGATGAAGTGGCTGTGGGTGGCTGCCTTCTAAATGCAAAAATGAGCATTTTCAGGCATTTCCTCCGTTAGCCCCCTCTGGCAAATCAGAGCCCCAGCAGTAGGGCTTGCAAAGACAAATTAAACATGGCAAGTCACTCTTCTAGAGATCATAATATATAAATGACTTTCTTCAAACGAAAGGTTTACAAGCTAGCCGTGGATCTGGGTATGAAGAGTGCATTTTACCACTCTTTCACGGGGCCAGGATTTAAGAATCATAATTCGGGTGTTAAGATGTGCATTAAACTCATTAGTTAACACAAGGACACTGTGGAGTGCTACATCTTGTTTCAATGTTTCTAATTAGCATGTTGGATTTCAAAACAGCATCCCAGCATTTTGTCTTACTTCTCCCCTGGGCACTCCTGCAATGTAAGAACTGGAGAGAGATTCGTCAGGAATTGGATGGCACTGAGCTAATTAAAAGGTTTTGGATTCATTCTTTAGATATCGATGCCGCGTCACCATCCCTACGGGATTCTTCATGCAGCTTGTAAACGTTGTAAACATAGTCAGTGCACTAGAGAATATAACAAGTCCAAGCTGGCAGGGCCACAACCACTCATTCTCGTTCTTCCTTTTTTTACTGCATATCTAGGGGGGAAAACGCAAATAGTGTAAATGCTGCATGGACCACAAAACGGCCGCGTTGTTTGTTGTTTGTGTTATAGATTGAACAGCAAGTTTATACCGCCCACAAAATGTTTGGATCTGCATGATCAAGGACTATTGCTCTCTACGCGTCTTTTTGCCGCCTTTTCCTCCTATCTACCATCAAATTTGGTCTCCCTTCCTCCTCTAATTCTTCTGAAGTCCACTGTCTGCCAGTCGTCCTGGCTTGAAAATTTGCGCAATCCGATCATCTTCCAGCAATCACCCCAAAAAAAGATGAATGGCAAAGATCCCCTGAATGAGCGGCAGTAGTTATCACAATATAATAATGAATGTTTTGATTTCATATTACCTATGAAGCAACCACTAACTGGAAATCAAAAGTTGTTCTTAATTTATTTCGCCGGCATGTTTCCAGCTTAAATTATTAAGTTCTGACTTTTAGATCTTATGAACAATGCTTGCCAGGCAACCAAAACTGCTCGCCACGCCAATTAAGGAAAGGTGCCAATTTGTTATACGTTTAATTACTTCACCACATTACACAGGAAAGAAATCGATGGGGATCAGCAGGCTTGGTCTAAAATCGGCTCTTGGTGAAATTTGATCACAAATCTGGAAAAGGCACACCTTGTACGGGCAGTTGTAGCAGCAAAATTAACAAAGTGCACACGGAGCTAGCATGAAGGCGAGCTTCTTAACTTCTCACTCATTGAGAACAGAGACCTAGCTCCTTGCAAGGCTTCAAAATGCGCGTGCTGTGTATGTTGGCACCTACACCCAAGAGGATGATGTGGAGAGTAGCTAGTTGAGGTAAACTATATTTCAATCCAATGTTTGAGGTGGAAAGAACAATTTGGGTGCTGTTCTTGTTTCAGACGTCGCTTCAGAAATTTGGAAATGTTGTATGAAAAAATGTATGGAAGTTGCTGCCAATATCCAGCATGAAGGCAAAACAGGACCATAGGAGCTGGTCTTTTTAATAGCCTTTCTGATCATGCTGCCTGCTTAGTTATATGTCTCGATTTTCCTATTCCTTTTTTGTGCGAATTGGCACCCGAAAAGGAAGTTACAAACTCTTCCTAATTGTGGGCAAAGGGAGCAATGGTACAACTAGTAGACTTCTCATATTTTGTGAATTGAGCATCCAAAAGTAAATTCAAAAGTAAATCCAGGACTTGAAGATTAGGGTTTTATGTTCCCTTGATTTTTCTAGCGTTTTTTGGTTTGGTTACAGGCTTTTTTCCAAGCTTCCGCTCAGATGCCCACCAGAGGCATATATAGCGATGTAACCTTACCTTACCTTACCTTACCTTAGGGTTTTATAAGTGTATATATAATTCAGACTGGCACATCCAGCTTGTTACAAGACAAACAAGCAAGTCCTCTCAGCTCAACCAACTAGCTGATCATCACATATGAGATATGAGTTTGATATACGATAAAATTTGACTCTTGGTATCCTCAGTCCATGCTTTATTGTGCCCAAAACACAGAGATAATGATTCCCCCTCTTTGCTTTAATGCGGTCGGTTGGTCCCGGCAATGTTTGATCGATTTTACTGGATTTAATCAGTGCTGCAATGTTGCAAACATCGCTGTGCCTTTTTTTCCCTTTCTCACGGGTATTTCTTGTAGGCGCTACAAGTCTGCGGTGCTACAACAAGCACTCACGTTTCAACATTGATTACACACGCAGCCTAGCAGTCGCGCTTTTAGACTGATGGCTTATTCTGTAACCTTTGTAACCTTTGATCATCACACGACCAGTTGCTGCTGCTCATTTGGCGTGACAGGTGCATAACTTTCACTGCCTGCACGCCGATTCAACTTTTTGAACTTCACTATTAAGCATTTACTGTCATTACTAGCAGCTACTGACCGCATACCTTCCATCTCTGCTTAAATTTTGCCAATTGATTTTAATTGTGCAAGGCTAACACTTTATTCCCATATATATTAAAGGATAATGCTTGCATAACCTTCTGTTTATCTGCAACAGGAATTCTACAGATTCAGCTCCAAAAATACTCCTTTTCCTAGGTACTGCTGGGAGTGGTTTCACTGCTTATGCATTTTCCTCTCCTCAGTTTTGTTTCCAATTGTTTTTAAAGTGCCTGCTCGATTTTATATATGATTTCAATTTGATTTTTATACATGATTTTACAGTCTTAGCCAGGCAAGTGCTGGTTCAAAGCTCAACTTAGAAGAAGGGCCCGCAGTAAGGGAGTGATGAACCTGACCATGTTTGATGTTCCAGGCCTCTCGTTGTGCGTGTGCTGCTCCTAACACATGAGTTTTATGTATGATGATATTTGCCCGAACACATAATTTGTCAAGCAGCCTGTGAAAATGACATTCACGGCAAGTGCACAGGAATGCTTTCTTAATAACGTCTGAACATTCTGCTACATGCCTACAATCAAACCAAACAGATTGGCCTACACAATACCACACAAACACCTGTAACAAGCACTGCTCCTCTGTGGCACATGCACAGCAAAGGAGACATTTTCAAAAACAGGTCGCTTCCCAGCTTGTCTGTTTGTTGAACTTTGTTCTGTGAAGACAACCAGATTAACCAGATTACATTCGCCATTCAGCCAGACCGGTTGACTGCTAGGCAATGGGGAAAAACTGAAAAAGTCCATAATTTCAGAAATGATTTGATTTGATTTGATTTACAGGCCAAGGAAATAGCAATTTCCTATGCTGGCCAAACATGTAGAGACAAGAGTTGGCAAGAGTGCAGTGAAAGCAAGGAGCGCAGGAAAACACAGAAACACACAGCTGAAGGGAAAGTCTGAAGGCAAGGAGTGAAGGCAGGCTCAAAAGAGAAACAGAGGCAAGAGTCTCGAGTCTCGAAATGAAAGAGTAAACACGATTGTTGCACTGGTTCATAAACTGTGAAGACAAGCACCTCCCCTCAACGTTTACAACTCCATTACCTCAAGAAGCAAAGCACGAGCACCAAGGATAATATGTGGGGTCTGAAGTGCTCGCATTTGGCTCTCATTAATCATTGCTTTCTCTATGTGGGTGCCAGTGCTCGCATTTGGCTCTCATTGTACATTGTATAACCAGATTAACATTAATTAATTATTAATTAAGAAGTTCAGATATGAAAGAGTAAACACGAGTGTTGCACTGGTTCATAAATTGGTAAACAAAGTAGCTCGGCACAGCACGAGATGATTCAGCGTACAAGGTACCAGCATCTGGAGATAGAGATGTGAAACCACCAAATAAGTTTGCATTTGCAGGGTATTTATACCACTTTTTCGCACTGACTGTTACAGTCAGACACTTACAAATAGCAGGCCACACTTCCCAGCAGCTTGTCTGTTAGTTGAGACGAATTTAGCTCTGTGAAGACAAGCACCTTCCCTCAACGTTTAGAAAGTTACAGGGTTTACAGAGGTAAAATCAGTCAACAAGCGTGACTTATTTTCTGTTTTGTAGAAAATAGTTATCAATTGATTGGTTACATCCGCCATTCTGTCAGACCAGTTGACTGCTAGGCAATGAGGAAGAAGAAGAAAGGGAGGCTTAACAAGCACTCTTGACCAGATTAACCAGACTACATTCGCCTTTCAGTCAGACCGGTTGACTGCAGGACAGATAAAGGAGCACTGAAAAATCCATGATTTCAGAAATGAAAGAGTTTGATCTCTTAAATGGTTAACTTGTTACATAACGCTTCTAACTCGGCACGTGCGACTTCTGTGCAAATGTGAGTAATGTATGTGATGTAGCCAGAAAAAGGGCCAAGAGGACAGAGCTCATATATTTTGGAGAATATAAAAGCACATGATAGAAGTTTGGGAAGTGCAATTAGTTTAATGTTTGGCAACAGCATAGCGCGTGGAAAGTAGGGCAATCAACTTTGACCAGAATTAATCATTTAACCATTTTTATTACAGCCGCTCAGATCAAAGCAAGTATCTGCTGGGCATTGAAAAGAATATTCATAAAGGCCCTGATGGACTCAGAAGCTTCAGAGATTACAGAGATACGGCTTCAGTCAAGACGTGCGACTTCCTGCTCACAAAAACAAGCAATCTCATAATTGATAATTGATCTTGAAAGTCTCTTGCTTTCGTTCTGCTTGTCTCAACTCCTATTTTAAACTGGCTGCCTAATTTCCTGTGCTCCCTTTACAAAGAACTTTTCGAGGATATTCTCGGTCGTTGCACTTATGAGTTCAGAACAATACAAGTACGTCAGGACAATTCCCTTTCTACTCTTTCTTCATTTTCTTATGGCGTGTCCTGGCTGCCTGTGTTGACTTTACATTTCAAACCTACTCCAACTACACCTTATTTTCTTGTGTAAGGTCCTTTAGGGCCAATATGTTTCTTTCAATTTTCCTTTTATGTCCCCCTAGAGATAATGTTGATATTGGCATTTGGTCACCGAGAGACAGACAGACACACACACACAAACACAGAGAGAGAGAGAGAGAGAGAGAGAGAGAGAGAGAGAGAGAGAGAGAGAGTGAGAGGGAGAGGGAGAGAGAGAGAGAGAGAGAGAGAGATATATATATAGAGAGAGAGAGAGAGAGAGAGAGAGAGAGAGAGAGAGAGAGAGAGAGAGAGAGTAAAAGAATGAAGACTAGGGCAAGTCTGCTTGACTAAGAAAATATGGGAGAAGCAAGTGCCCAAGCACGTTGATTCAGACCACAGAGGCACAATATAAGACATAGAGAGACCAAAGGCACGAGACACTGCACAGCCAAAATTATTGTGAAGGATCTAGATTAAGACAAGTCATTCACAAAGGCACGGACACTGCAAAGCAAAGAATAAAGAGGATCTGTATTATTTGTAGGGGTCGGCGTATACCATATACAGCAAGAAAGTATACCGGTATATACCGTGTTATACCCTTGTATACCGTATACCAGGGTATAGAAATGCAGTATAAATTCTCTGTATACCCTGGGGCCCAGCCTTTCCCCATCACACTTACACCATGTGTGGCATCCATATATAGAGATATCTTCTCCCATGCCTTTGCCACACCCCCTCTGTCAGCTTGCTCTGCGGCTCTGAAGGGCTCCATGAGCCACCCAAGCAAAGCAATCTGCGTCCTTTGAAGGCCCATCCAAAGGTCCAATGTTTGGCAGGGGTATATATATACCGATATATCAAAAATCTTTATACTGGTATATACCGTATATACCGTGCAAGGCCAATGCTGAACCCTAATTATTTGAAGCTTCACTCCACACACAAAAACGAGACTTAAGTAGTATCTCAGCAGCACGAATAACAGCAACTGGTGGCTAAGAAACGAGAAAAGGAAGGAGCTAGGTGTAGAGCAAATGGCTGAGGGACAAAAACGCTACGCTGGAGATGATGACACACCCAGCATAATCAAGGATCCAGACTGCTAGATAAGGCACAAATTGCGCTACTGTCACAAACATGTGCTCTGCTGTACTGCTGCAAAAAAAAAGTTTCAACGTCTCTTAAATGTTGGCATTCGGATTCCAGCTTATTTTCCTGCCAGTAGCGTGCTGGATGCATGAATGGAGAAGAAGACGCAAAGCACTGTATGTCCAAGGAAGGGGAAAATATAAGCATCAGACAATGAATATTAATTCATTATGAAATGGAAGAGGGGCTTTGCAGTCACCTGCAAGCGGTGATTGTATACTCAAAGTCGTCTGGGTAGTAACTCCCCCCCCACCCATTTCTGAAGACCTTGACTCTTCCACGCAGCTTGAAGTCACAGGCAGAGCTCCCTTGCTTAATGTCATTGAGCGGCGGCAGTGTCACCTGCGGGATATCACAACAATGATGGATTGATGTTACACGATGCCCATTACCAAGGGTCAGCGAACGTGGACAAATAGTTCAGAAACACAAAACTAACAGGATGGGGTACTTATGGTCCGCGGCATGTGTGCATTGTTCTGTTCAAAGTTCTTGTTGTCCACATAGATTTGAAGTCATCACTGGATCTGGCGTTCACACACTGCTTTTCAAGACCTACGTCACACCAATTCCTGTTGCAGTTCAATCCAAGCCTGTTGCTTTTTCTCCTATGTAAGCAAGCACACCAGCACTGCAATCCTTGCGGTGAAGGCTTTTCTTGGAGCTGAGCCCGCTCGATCAGTCAGATGGCTCTCGCCCTGATGCTGCTAGCATGTAGTAAATATATATCTGCATGCACACACTTCCCACAAATCCCCTCGAAATTGTGTCTTATATCATCGCCATCAACCTCCACATGCCCAGACAGGGCTCACCTTAACCTTCTGCTCGGAGGTTTCACCAGACACAGACAAACAACTCTCTAGAAAGCCAGGCCGTGTCAAACTGATGAGACGCACGTCGTCCACCTCAATAGGACACCCTGCAAAAGCGAGCACACAGCTGTGTTGCTTAGCTGCTTGCAAGTAGAAGCTCGAATAGATTGAATCAGATACACAGGGCCAGGAAATAACAACGTCCTAAATGTGGCCATTGGAAAAGAGAGAAGGATGCAAGGAAAATTATTAGGCAAACACCGTGCTCCACTCCACAACTTCACTGGCCCATGCTCATCTACTTCCCTGCCTCCCCCAAACCTTGCAGGGCAGGGCAGGGCAAAGCTGCCTACCTACGCTTGGGATGCATGCATGCAAGTCAAGTATGCTGTTGAGATCCTTTCCTAGGAAATCACTATCTGGAAAGAACTATTTTGTCTGTATACTATCTATCTATCTATCTATCTATCTATCTATCTATCTATCTATCTATCTATCTATCTATCTATCTATCTATCTATCTATCTATCTATCTATCTATCTATCCATCCATCCATCCATCCATCCATCCATCCATCCATCCATCCATCCATCTATCTATCTATCACCTTCAATCGCCTCAAATCCAAAGCTGTAGGAGGTGGGATAGCTGGAGGAGGCACTGCACCTCACGTTGGACCTAGGAAAAGTAGACGGGCGCCATCCTTGGGAGAGGCTCCCCAATGTCTCACGGAACTGCAAAAGCAATCCACAAGCGTTGTCTGCTTGCATCATGGCAGATGCGGGTGCCTTTTGGTGAGGGAAGCACGGTCCATCAATACATTTCAGGCATTTAAGGGTTCAGGCTGGAGTGCTACTGAGTCACTTGCTTGGCAGCCAGGTATTTTACACTGTAGAGCACACAGTTGCACACGTCGCACTACACAGGTGGTACAATTAAATGCATTTCAGGTGGCATTGCTTTTAAGATTAATGCAAAGGGGGAGCTTAAATGCAGGTGATTTTATTGCATTTTGCTTGCTTTCCGCACACAAGCACACAAGAGCACATTTGCGTGCGTTCATCCACACACACACACACACACACACACACACACACACACACACACACACACACACACCTCTGGCCAGGTTGGAGGGCTGTTCAGCAGCGTCCACTCAGGTGTACTGGCTAGGTGATTGATAATGAAAAATTCAGGCTGTGTCAGAAAGTACACATCATTGTAGCTCTTCTCATAGCGTGAGCCGTTCACATGTCCTGTCAGGTGTCAGAAATGAGTGTAGATGTCAAATGTTTAAGGGCCTAAATCATACTGATTTTCTTGTGCAAAAAAAAGGAGGTGGAGAGGGAGTGTTTGGATGCAGTATTTTAACTCGATCAGAGCCACAAATGTAAATGGAAGAGGCATGGAGCATCTTGTCCATGCCTACAATAGGGGACATTTCCCCCAGCTGTCTGAATTGTTATCCCAATCTGTAATCTTTCTTTCAAAGTAAGCCCCGCAATAACAGCAATAATCTATATTGATTACATAAATTCATTATAACCTCAACAGTAATCTATAATCTATCCCTTCCCACCTGCACACCATGTGCTGTCAATCAACACCCAGCCACCTTGCTCTGGCAAGTACACTGCATTCCAGGCGTGGTTGCTTGCAGGCATAGTGGAGCTCCTGTGAGGCATTAATGTGGATATGAGGCTTAAATGCTGTGCACCCATTGCACATCTACATACAGCATTTTCACTCAGATGCAGCCAGCACATGGGGCCCTCTCTTAGTATTAGTGCTTACTCCACAACCAAGGTCAGCAGCAGTGGTTCACAATGTTTCCGTAAGCTATTGAAATGGTAGCCTTAGGGGGGGGGGGTCCTTATAAGGAATTGCAATGCAGTAAGGTCACAGAATTGGCTGAATGCTTGCTGATGAGCAGGCAATGGTCCCAAGTGAGAAAGGGGGTAGTTTGGTAGCTGCAGATGGATGGCAAAACTGGAAAGGAGGGCGGGAGGGCGGGAAGTATATGCTTGACCGAAATGCTGCTATGCATGCCTTCTGCCTCTCCAACTTCATGACACCCAAATGAAAGAAGAGAAACCTCTAGCACGCTGACCACTCACTGGCACAGCTGCTTGCCCTCCCACATCGAGCCCTTGGCGACCCCAGAGACTTCGCGCTGCTCAATTCCTGCTTCCCTGCATAATGCGCTGAACAGTGTTGCATAACCACTGCACACTCCACCACGGGAACGCAGGACGCCATCCGCACTGGTGTCACCGTAGTTGCCGCTCCTCAGCCCCTCCACATTGTAACTGATGTTGTCGCACACCCAGCGATGAAGCACGCGCACCTTCTCTTCCGTGTTTCTGGCAACCTGCCCATGCAGACGTGTGTGTGTGTGTGTGTGTGTGTACACACGCGCACACTGATTCCTTACACTGTGCAAATGTGTCCTTGGGGCGCATCTATTCATTAATCTGGTCTGACATCTGTGAAATTGAAGGCTGCAGGCCACTGTACTTACCGAGGGCCTTTTTTACCGTACTTTGTGCTTAACCCAACCTATCTAAGCACTCAGGGTGACCCACATAAATCTGAGCACATGCTCTCGCAACACTGCCCAGTTTGGGGCAGAACGCTTGACACCAAGAATATTTTTCAATAAACTCAGATGCCCAGATTTGCAAAGAAGTCTGAAATTCTGCACCAGATTTAGGAAATGGAGTGTCCCAAACCTGACAGGCATACATGCCTGCAGGAATAACATACGCTTTAGACAGCCACAAACCAACATGATCAATCGTCAGACACATCAACTTAATCAGAATGGGGAAGTTCGAAATGTTAACGAGTTCAGACTACAGCTCTTCAGGCAAACAAGAAGACCTAACAAGAGATCCCGCACAGAGCAGGGCTACCCTGACTGTGTCATCTTGCAAACATTCCTCACCGGCGTCAGGTAGCCCACAAGCGTGTGCACACTGTGTGTCTTGCTCTCAGGGCACCGCAGCGCATGCGCATCCAGCTCAGCATAGCGCGCATTACTGCAGCGGCCCACAGCATAGCGACGGGGGTGGGTGCCGGGCCCCATATATGGAATGGCCCTGGGGAGTGTGCTCCTGTTGGGTGAGCGGGGCTGAGCGGCTGCAGAGGGAGGGCGTGGGGGTGGCTGTGGTGTGGGCGGAGGGGGCCGTGGAGGTGCTGCTGATGCTGGGCGGTGTGGGGCTGGGGAGAGGCGCGGTGCAGCA
>Ga0307974_1003085_pt1 | contig 11922 bp, 9 predicted proteins | sample OrgLakmetagen784_FD_201812 | JGI IMG/M metagenome (GOLD analysis project Ga0307974, IMG submission 201812) | Saline water microbial communities from Organic Lake, Antarctica - #784 | ecosystem: Environmental > Aquatic > Non-marine Saline and Alkaline > Saline | place: Antarctica: Organic Lake... | reverse complement strand
AACGACCTTCTCAGATTGGACTCGTTTATATATCAATCGATAGCCCTTAATCTCAGGATTCCGATTATAAAATAAAAAATGGGGTTGACACCTGACGTACAAAAGCTACGTTAATTCCACCCTCCTGGGACCATGTAAATAAAGTGATAACCGTGTAAAGAATGTGAATACCCGTGTAAAGAATGTGATAATCGTGTAAATAAATAGAGAACCGTGCAAAGAAATTGAGGACCGCGTAAATAAAGTGATAATCGTGTAAATAAAGTGAGAACCGTGTAAATAAGTGGAGAACTTTGCAAAGAAATGAAGAACCGTGTTAATTAATGGAGAACCGTGTGAATTAATGGTGAATCGTGTAAATAAAGTGAGAACCGTGTAAAGAAATGGAGAACGCAGCTTTGGCAAGTGAGCTGTTTTATAATCACTACCTACATGTGGAAAGCTGGGCAGATGAGTCTGATGATAATACAAGTCCTCCACAAAGTGCCCCACAAACCCAAAATAATAATTCCCCACATAACTTGCGCCATTCCTCGTACTTCCTCCTCGTCACAGTGCCCCACATTAATACCCCACACAACTTGCGCCATTTCTCTTGCTTTTCCCTCGTCACAGTGCCCCACAATATCCCACATAACTTGCACCATTTCTCTGACTTCCTCCTCGTCACAGTACCCCATAATATCCCACACAAACTGCGCCATTTCTCTGACTTCCTCCTCGTCACAGTGCCCCACATAAATACCCCACACAAATTGCGCCATTTCTCTTGCTTTTCCCTCGTCGCAGTGCCCCACAATATCCCACATAACTTGCACCATTTCTCTGACTTCCTCCTCGTCACAGTGCCCCACAATACCCCACACAACTTGCGCCATTCCTCTGACTTCCTCCTCGTCACAGTGCCCCACAATACCCCACACAATTTGCACCATTTCTCTGACTTCCTCCTCGTCACAACACCCCACATAAATACCCCACACAACTTGCACCATTTCTCTTACCTCCTCCTTGCCACAGTGGCTGGGTTGCTTGCCTGGGCCACCATTGTTGGCGGGGTCCTGCATTTTGTGGGAAGCAAGGCACGCAGCAAAGGCCAAGCGCTGCAGCAGGTGGGTGTGCTCTCGTTTGAGTTTTCAACGCTGTATGCAGCTATGCACGCCTTGGGTGCATGTGTTGGGTTAGCCAGATGGGTATGTACATGCCGTATGTACATGACCGTATGTTTGATGAAATCCCTGCAAAAAATACTGTATATATACACCGTGATATGGTTCTGGTTAACCCTATGCATGTGGTTTTTATAGCAAGGCACAAAGCACGCAGCAAAGGCCAAGCGCTGCAGCAGGTGGGGGTGCAAGTGTAAATGTGTGTTTGTGCACCTTCAAAGGTGTACATCTTGTTTGATTCTGTGGGAGTAATGTTTTTGCAGCCATCTAGCTTCAAGGGTGCACTCACGTGCACCCTCGTCATGACGACTGGAAGATCAATTCTCTGAAGTGCAGTATTTTGGCAGCTGTTTTGTTTCAAGGCTACACTCACGTGTGCCCTCGTCATGACTGAGGAATAGTTTTGTCTGCGAGTTCTTTTTTGTGCTGGCGTCCAGCTTCAAGGGAGCACTCACGTGCACCCTCGTCATGACTGGAAAATCATTTCTGTGAAGTGTAGTATTTTGGCAGCTGTTTAGTTTCAAGGCTACACTCACGTGTGCCCTCGTCATGACTGAGGAATAGTTTTGTGGGAGTTCTTTTTTGGTGCTGGCGTCCAGCTTCAAGGGTGCACTCACGACAACTGCTTAACGCGCGGAAAATTGCGTTATGAGTCATAACATATGACCGTAAACGCTGAAGGTGTGCTTGATCTCTACAACCTGTTACTAAATTCATCTGGTGCGTGTGTGTAACTACCCCTGGTGTGCGTGTGTATATGCCCCTGATGCGCGTGCGTATACACTCCTGATGCACAAGTGAGCATACCTGGTACATGTAATGCCTATAATCCTGTTGCCTGCTAAAACGTATGCCCGTGATGCACGTGTGTATATTCCTGGTGCAAAAGGTGGTGGTTTTACTCAGTACCAAAGTGGGTTTTCCCTTGATTAATTTCAAATTTGGGGGGTGGTATACTCTGCCTGAGTAGCTTTTCTTGGGCCAATACGTGCTGGGCCAATATGTGCGTTGTACGTAAAGGCAAACACGTGTTGAGTCCTTGACAAAATTAGGTTCCTTGACAAAATTGACAAAAGCACCGTATACATGCTGTGAGCTGTTCCTGCCGGCCTACCCTTCTCGTATTGCAGCAGGTGGCATTCTGTCACCTGTGTCTTTTCTTGCGCTTGCTGCTGCTGCTCAGCTGTTCCTGCTGATGCTGCTGCTGCTCAGCTGCTGCTCCTGCTGCTCCTGCTGCTGCTGCTGCTACTGCTGTGCTGCTGCTGCTGCTGCTGCTGAAAATGACGACACTCTGTGGCTCTTGCTTGCTATAATTCCTCGCTTTTTATGCTGGCCTGCAAATTCACTACCAGAATTCTGACACTCGTACTTCAACAAACGCCTCTCTGGTATCAGCACCCCTGCCGGCATCAGCACCCCTGCTGCTACTTCTTTTCATCTTTTTTATGTCAGCTCAGCGCCGCTTGCCTTTTTTGTGCCGCCGCCGCAATCGCTTTCCAGTCTCTTGATCTATATACAGTGCATATCCCTGCCCTCACCAAAAATCACGTGTTAAAAGGTTTATTGGTATGATGTAAGTTCTGTATATGTATGGGCAATTGTATCGGAGCATTGTGCGCGTGTGTGTGTGCGCTTTACCTTGTGCAAGCCACAGAGGGCAATTGAGGTCCAAGATTGTCATGGTGTGAATTTACATTACATTTTAATGTTTTCATGCTGCGGTATGTTGATTTTACTAAAGCTAGCTAGGATGCTACCTAAGGAGTTTTAGCATTGTACCTAAACATCCCCTAGTGCACCGAGGTTAATGATCAACTGCTAATTACAAGGTATCTGCACAGATTGTTTTTTTCCAAAACTTATCACGCAGGGCCTCATCCAGGGCTTTGTGATCTACGCAGTGTACGAGCTCACCAACCTGAGCATCATCGCCCCATGGACTTGGGGTGAGTGATAAGTTAATCTGATCTTGGGGTGTGTGATCATCTAGTCTGAGGATGGTAAAGGGACTTGTGGTTTGCGCAGTGTACGAGCTCACCGACCTGAGCATTATCGGCCCATGGACTGAGTGATAGTGGTGAGTGATAATCTTATCTAAAGGAGATCATCAATCTGAGCATCATCGGCCCATGGTCTTGGGGTGTGATTATTTTATCTGTTGCATCTTAGGGTGAGTGATCATCTAGTCTGAGGATGGTAAAGGGACTTGTGATTTGCGCGGTGTACGAGCTCACCGACCTCAGCATTATCGCACCATGGACCGAGTGATAATGGTGAGTGATAATCTTATCTGAATGAGATCATCGATCTGAGCATCATCGGCCCATGTTCTTGGGGTGAGTGATCATTTAATCTGTTGTTGCATCTTAGGGTGAGTGATCATCTAGTCTGAGGATGGTAAAGGGGCTTGTGATTTACGCGGTGTACGATCTCACCGACCTCAGCATTATCGCACCATGGATTGAGTGATAATGGTGAGTGATCTATATGAGCTCACCAACCTGAGCATCATCGGCCCGTGGACTTGGGGTGGTTTAGTAATCTAATCTGTTGCATTTTGTGGTCAGTGATAATGGTGAGAGGTAGCCTTATCTGTATGAGCTCAAACCATAGCATCATCAGCCCATGGACTTGGGGTGAGTGGTAATCTACTCTGTTGCATTTTGTGGTGAGTGATAATGATGAGTGATAGCCTTATCTGTATGAGCTCACCAATCTGAGCATTATTGCCCCATTGACTTGGGGTAAGTGGTAATCTGATTTAAAGATGTAATTGGAAAATCTAACATTTTGCAACATCTTGGAAAAAGTGTTGAAGAGTAATTTTCATCATAATATATGATGGAAATTAAAAAGGAGCACTGAGCAAGGATTAGGAAAAAAGTGCACACGTATCCCTGTTCAAATCAAGTTTGCCACTGTAGTGTTCCTTGCCTTGTGCGTATACATGAATGAGAGCGGGGAAAAGTAAGGCTATAGGTCCGCATGTATACATACACACAATTCACTCACACACACATACACACACACACACACACACACAAACAAACAAGCAGCAGAAGCATGTACACACATTCCACATAATATGTCAATCCTTTCACACTGCATGCTGTACCATGCATGTGGTGGAGGAATTTTATAGTACCCGGTACCAAAGTGGCTCCATGTGCACTCTGTGAACTTTGCTGCTAAACTTGTCCATACCAGACGTGCCCTTTCCAGTACTGTTATCAACTCTCACCAGGAGCTGGTTTCAGGTCAAGCCTGCAACCCTCTTGATCCCCATTGATTTTTCTTTTCCTTTTTGCGGTGGAGGATTTTTATGGTACCCAGTACCAAAGTGGCTCCTTTCCCCTAATTAATGTGGGGAGTGATTCCCACTGCCTGCGCAGTTTTTCCCTTTTGCCATGCAGGTCTTCCTCGTTCCTTTCTTACACGTATTACACCTAATACGTCAATTTTATATATATGGTTTTGGCCAACCTTACGTAACACACTACCCCAATCATACCACTACCCAATTCATCAATCTTCCTGTACTGTATGTTGTGTCACACGCGTCTGCACCTTTCCATATTGTCATATCACCACTTCATACATAAATCTGTTCACCACCATCACCACCATTACTACCACCTATTGCATCCTTCTGTACTGTATACTGTGTCGCACGCGTTTGCACCAATTTTGTCATATCACCACTTCATACATAAATCTGTTCACCACCATCACCACCATCACCACCAAATAACCAATCATTTCATACCACTACCTAATATATCAATTTGTGTGTACTCCATGCTGTGTCACACAGGCCTTGCAGCCATGGATACGCTGTGGGGTTCGTTCGCGTGTGGAATCACTGCTGTGCTGCAGCAGCACATGGTGCAGTGGCTAAGCTCGTAGCTAAGCACTGGATAGTCATGAGCTCTTTTGCATTTGTGTGTGGGAGTGCTGCTGTGTGCTACAGCAGCACAGGTGCAGTGGCCATTCGTGTAGCTGAGTGAGTGACAGAAAGAAAGAACTCTGACGTTTACGTGATGAATTTGCTGCAGCTGCTTCACCTAGCATGTGGTACAGTGTATTGTAATCCTCCAAAGCCCTGTAAAATAGTTTTCAAGCGATGAGGCTCGATGATTGAAGTGTCATGAGCGTGAAAGCATTGTAGTTGATGCATTTGCACATCGTACGCTGGATAAGTCTTCTTTGCTCAAGGGATAAGGATAAGATGATGATTGTGCTTGATGGGAGAGGTGTGTGATTGTTGAGTAACTGTAGCGGAGCTTGATCGTTTCCCTTTTTAACATTTTTGAAATCGCCGTGTTTGATTGCATAGCGTGCTGTCAAAAAAGTTTCTGTTTCGCCCTGGCAGTGTTTCTACCCCTGTTGTTGTGTTCATTTTTGTGCTGTACGTGCTGTCACTAGTTGTAAGAAGTCACGTACTTCCAACGTTGCAATTCCTTTATTTTTATTCGCTTAGCAATTTCAGACTCATCGCTCCTCATTAAGTGGCTTGCGACTTTGTTGGCTAAGGGGCGGGCTCTTGGGTTCTGGCACTTGAGCGCTCCATTCCTGAATCACGCTGGGCGTGTCATCCCTAGCAAAATGATTCCTCCCGTCTTTCCTTACCCATAATAATTGTTATCCAAGACACTGTTCCCTGCTTTGTAAAAACCAACACTGCTGGTCAAATGCCGCATAATGTAGATTCGGTGAGCATGCTGGGTCTCGATTCTCAAAGAGTTAAGAAGCTTGCCTCCAAGCTCCATGTGCACTCTGTGAACTTTGCTGCTAAACTTGTCCATACCAGACGTGCCCTTTCCAGTACCATTATCAACTCTCATCAATGGGGATCGAGAGGGTTGCAGGCTTACCTAAACCAGCTCCTGATCCCCATTGATTTTCCTTTCCTTGTCACAGTGGAGGAGCTTTACGGTACTCGGTACCAAAGTGGCTCCTTTTCCTTGATTAATGTGGAAAGTGGTTTTCACTGCCTGCGTAGTTTTTTCTTCTATTTCTTTTTTGAACCTCTGCTGTCTAACATGTCTGCCACCTATAACTACCATTACCTCAAACCTTCTTAGCACAACTTGACTGCCAGTGGCTGAGCTCAGGAATAAAATCAGGCCAACGGCCAAATGAATGGCTGTCAATCATCCACCTCCATGGACCTTTTGCTAAACAAGAACATATTAAAATTCCATGTACCTACAAGTTCCAAGGGCTTACTTAGAAGTACTCTTTGACTGGAGCTGCACACCTTTGGGTGGCATGTGATAAACACAGGCCTGCTCAACTTGTGATGCCTGTTTGTTTGAGATAGTCCATTGCCAAAGCCTATACCATACACACAGGCAGCAACATCTATGTTTTTCTTCCGGTTATGAATTTGTTATCTTTTCACTTTTCACCATTCTGGAACTTCACGCTCCGGCGTCCAATTGGCTGTAGTAAGGGCGCGGGCAGCTTGCAATCGTTTTCAGTTAGAATATCCTTGTGTAGGATTGAATAAAGATAAGAAATACAGGTAAAGTCGCAATTACGAAACCGGCAATTATGAAACCGCAAAGAAATAATAGGCACTTGGCAATGCATTAGAGTTACAAAAGGCAAAATGCCTTGGTCTGCAAAGCATGGTTATGGTCGTGAATAGCACGTATAAATTACTTAATAATGTAGTGCTCGTTGATAGTGCTGCAAAAATTTAAGCATTAATCACAGGAAGATTGAGGAGCGAGGACACCAAGTGCCACGATCAAACCCACAATGGAATTCCATGCTTTACTAAACTCTGATGCCTGATCAAGCAACACCCACAGGCTGGAATAATTCACTCACACCCGTAGAGCTCCCAGCAGTGCCAATCTGCATAAAAGCATCGTGACGATAATAAAAACAGGTATTTTGAGACGGTCTATAGGATGAGACAACAAGAGTGCTCAAACTTTTGCAGCTGTTTGCGAGTGTGTATTTGTGTATGTGTTTGTGTTTGCGCGCGTGTGTGTGTGTGTGTGTGCGTGTGTGTGTGTGCGTGCGCTTGGCCATTCTAAGCCGGAACTGTGTGCATACGAGGGGCGTGTGATAACGAACACTAACGCTTAGCAACAACAGAGGCAATAACTTAGCTGAAATTAAGTTCACAACAGCATTTTCACATCATATCCAAAAGCTACTTGTAAAATATCAATAGGGTCAGTAACAGCAAGATTGGGACGCAAACCGCAGGCGCAAGAATAAAGGCTTGCATTGAGAGCGAATGGTAATGCTTGTCTTGTCTGCCCATTTTTGGCAGCCAAGTTCACGGCCCAATTTTAAAATAATAATAATAAAAAGCGCAGGCCCTGGATCTCGCTGCTATAACAAAGTACCCACTCACGAAGTGAAATAGGGAATTGATAAATTAATGTTGACACGTCCAGCATGGACGAAGGAAAGAGGGCTAGGTGCCAGCGTGTCACAGCTCAGGGTTGTGGATGCATTGAACACACACACACACACACACACACACACACAGACACACACACACACAAACACACACACAAACACAAACACACACATCCTAATAACACTTTTATGAGATTGTCAGTTACTCATGCAGTAATACAGTATTACATGATTGCATAAACAATCAGAGCATTGCGTAGATCTTTACACCTTCCCAACACGGACGGCAGGTCTGAAATTGCATGAAACTGTTTGCAGTAGCAGCGGTGTTTGTACCTCAGGGAGCTGAATATTTTGTTTCACGGCAACAGAGATCAACAGTTACTGCACCTTACCTTATTCACCCCGGGTACATAACGTGTTTTGCCCTCCGGGTGTTTCAGGTATCGTTTATTATTTATAATACCTAGGTATATTTCATAAACTTAAAGGCTCCGGGGTTGCCCGGGATTGTCGAAAGTGAATTTTGGTGGGTGGTTGAACAGTGATGAGTAAGTGGAGAAGGCTTCAGAGCCTCCCCCCTCTTGCACCCCTGCTTCCCTCCCAGGCCCCAGCCCCAGCCCCATCACCAGCCCGAGGCAGCTCAGCAGTTGACAGTTGCGCAGGTGGGGCAGCCCATGCAGACAAGGTCACGCACCCAGGCCCACACCTAAGCTACACAATCAGCACGAAGCACAAGTAAAGCACACAGCAGCAGCAGCAGCAGCAGCAGCAGCAGCAGTGAGGGAAGCAAGGACAGTACCTGTGATAGGGGCTAGAGGTCCTCATGAGACAGAGTCGGGGTCTCGGAGAAGTCATTGAAATCAAGCTATAACCCGTTATCTTTCATCATTTAAGCTGGTGTTCGTAAAAAAGCTAACTTGCCTCTTCAGGACGCACACATGTACATGCGCAGGCACAAGCGCACCAACACACATGCACATGCACATACTCGCATGTGCACACGCACACGCACACGCACATGCACACGCACACACACACACACGCACTGGCTGGGCTAAATGCCCACCAGAGTTGGTGCGGGAATGCCTTACATAATTCTTGACAGTGTCCGGGGGTACCCGGGATTACTCTTAATATTAGGTGTTTATAAAATTGGATTCTGGGTTAGGGTTAGGGTAGGGTTAGGGCTATGGTATTTGCTTGAATTTTACAGGACAGAACTCAGGGGAGGTCATTTGCTTTTGGAGCATACAGAGTTACATGGAGCATACAAAATTACATCAAAGTGTGCGTACCTTTTCATTCGTCGCACGAGACACGCCCGTAGTGTTGCGCAGTGTCTGGATAGTAATGTCCACATCCTTAGTGATATTGAACTTCTTGGTGTGCTTCAGCTCTTGTCGGGCCACAGGGGTCGTCACGGTCGCTTGCCCCTTATGGAATTTCAGGGTTGTGCCTGTGATCAGGTTCAAGGGGAGAGGGTGCACACGTGATTCTGATTATGTGTAACAAGCTTCCACGATAAAGCACTATAATAAAAACGTATGCGTGAAATAAAATGGGCTTCAGGTGGCGTGCTTTAAATGAAGTGAGGTCGAAGGGTGGTGTGTTTGTGTTGTGCTATGAGCAAGACATCCGTGTCCTGTATTGCCTCAGATCAAACGTTGCTCACAAGGGTAGCAAGTGTGAGAGTCTTCGACTCTCTTCAAGTGTTCATGTAGCAGTGAGGAACGATGTGTAAGTCAATGTTCAGTGTGCATGTTTAGTGTGCATGCATTCGTGTTGGAGCTGAATTGGGTGAGGCAAGGGTGTGTAATTTTTAATTCATGCTTTTCTTAGAATCGCCATGAAACTGTACCTCAGTGGCACTAGGTGCATTCAATTGCTATGCCATGAAGCTGTACCTCAGTGGCACTAGGTGAATCTAATTGCTGTGCCATGAAGCTGTACCTCAGTGGCACTAGGTAAATTTAATTGCTGTGCCATGAAGCTGTACCTCAGTGGCACTAGGTAAATCTTTAAACTGTGCCATGAAACTGTACCTCAGTGGCACTAGGTGCATTTATTTGCTGTGCCATGAAACTGTACCTCAGTGGCACTAGGTACATTTAATTGCTGTGCCATAATACCTCAGTGGCACTAGGTGCATTTAGTTGCTGTGCCATGAAGCTGTACCTCAGTGGCACTAGGTAATTTTAATTGCTGCGCCATAATACCTCAGTGGCACTAGGTGCATTTAATTGCTGTGCCATGAAGCTGTACCTCAGTGGCACTAGGTAAATTTAATTGCCGCGCCATGAAGCTGTACCTCAGTGGCACTAGGTGAATCTAATTGCTGTGCCATGAAGCTGTACCTCAGTGGCAGTAGGTAAATTTAATTGCTGTGCCATGAAGCTTTACTTCAGTGGCACTAGGTAAATCTTTTGGCTGTGCCATGAAACTGTACCTCAGTGGCACTAGGTGCATTTATTTGCTGTGCCATGAAACTGTGCCTCAGTGGCACTAGGTACATTTAATTGCTGTGCCATAATACCTCAGTGGCACTAGGTGCATTTAATTGCTGTGCCATGAAGCTGTACCTCAGTGGCACTAAGTAAATTTAATTGATGTGCCATGAAACTGTACCTCAGTGGCACTAGGTAAATTTAATTGCTGCGCCATGAAGCTGTACCTCAGTGGCACTAGGTAGATTGAATTGCTGTGCCATGAAACTGTACCTCAGTGGCACTAGGTACATTTAATTGCTGTGCCATAATACCTCAGTGGCACTAGGTAAGTTTAATTGCTGTGCCATGCAGCTGTACCTCAGTGGCACTAGGTAAATCTAATTGCTGTGCCATGAAACTGTACCTCAGTGGCACTAGGTAAGTTTAATTGCTGTGCCATGATACCTCAGTGGCACTAGGCAAATTTAATTGCTGTGCCATGAAACTGTACCTCAGTGGCACTAGGTGCATTCAATTGCTGTGCCATGAAGCTGTACCTCAGTGGCACAAAATGCATTTAATTGCTGTGCGTGCGCATCACGTTGTGTGGCTGTAAGTTGCATGTGCATATCTCAAGCGCATGTGCAACAAAGTCGACCCTTGTGTGTTTGTTTTTTGTCAGCAAAAGCAACTTCAGAATACCAACTGCTACGCATCCACCTTTATTTCTCTGGCTCTCTTACACTCACCTGTCATGGGGTCTCTAACTGCCTGGTGGGTGGAGCCTTTTGACACGAGCAAGTCCCCTGAAATCGGCGACTCCGTTCGGACAAACTGTGTTTTATCCTGTGTTCGTACATGTGTAAGAGGCAGCCAACTACTTAATCTGTGGTTGCTTTATTTTAATATGTGTGTGTGTGTGTGTGTGTTTGTGTGTGTGTGTGAGTGTGTGTGTGTGTGTGTATGTGTGTGTGTGTGTGTGTGTGTGTGTGTGTGTGTGCATATGTGTATGTGTGTATGTGTGTGTGTGTGTGTGTGTGTGTGTGTGTGTGTGTGTGTGTGTGTGTGCGCGCGCGTGCGTTTTCACGTGCACATGCGTGTACATGCGCGTGTGCACGTGTGTCCGTGTGTGTGCATATGTATGTGCATATGTGTGTGTGCGCGTGCATGTATACGTGTGCACAGCTTACCGACGAAACATGTCCTAAATTCTTTGAGTAGAGAGAGGGTCTAAGCGTTCCGCCTAGGGAATCATTCAAAGAACCACCCAGTGAGCCACGGAATGTATCAGTGCCTAGTTGTACCTCCTCCATGGGCATGGCCGGCTTATACCTGGCCAAGCCCTGTCTTAGCTAAAACAAAAGTTCAAGAAAAGTGATTTAATTTAAAATTTATAATACTGTAATTTTAGACATGGACAAGCTACAAATTGGGGATGTTGCAGGTGAGTTGTACATTCCACACATGTGCAAGCATGCACACACACATGCACACACATGTACATACACACACACACACAACACACACACCACACACACACACACACATACAAACACACACACACACAAACGCACACACACAAACACACACACACGCACATATGCACACACAAACACACATGCATACGCACACATATATGCGCCCTTGTCAACTTCCTGCAGATCACGACCAAAGGGCCCAGGCCATCACTCAAGCTTTCCTCGCGATCTACGGCAGCCCGTGTGATGTCCTCGCACGTGCACCTGGAAGGGTCAATGTTATAGGAGAGCACGTTGATTACTCTGGAGGCTCTGTGCTACCCACTGCAGTTGGGCAGGTGTGTGGATGCATTAACACACACACGCTCTCTCTCTCTCTCTCTCTCTCTCTCTCTCTCTCTCTCTCTCTCTCTCACACACACACACACACACACAATCTATCACACACTCTCTCACACACAC
>Ga0307974_1003081_pt1 | contig 11927 bp, 10 predicted proteins | sample OrgLakmetagen784_FD_201812 | JGI IMG/M metagenome (GOLD analysis project Ga0307974, IMG submission 201812) | Saline water microbial communities from Organic Lake, Antarctica - #784 | ecosystem: Environmental > Aquatic > Non-marine Saline and Alkaline > Saline | place: Antarctica: Organic Lake... | reverse complement strand
CCCCCAATGGTGCAAGCACATTGGGCCTCCCCACAGGCCTCTTAACTGGGGCAGGGCGGGATGCAATGCTGGCTGCAATGGCTGCATCCCTGGCTGCTACTGCCTGTTGCACATCAGGCCTGTGCGGATGATGAGCTCCTGAGCGGGAACATCGTCCTCTGTGCGCTTCCGTTTGGTGCAACCTAGGTCATATAGTGATGCTTGCCCCTTAGGGCGATGGGGTTCCATTGGGGAGACCCAGAAACTACCGCATTAAAAAGTCTAAGTATTGCGAGGTCTGAAAAAACTTTACTTATTTTCGGCTTGACTTATTGCGAGGGGCCTCAATAATTAATTAATTACTCGCAAAACAACCAAGCGCAGTACGGTAGGCACCATACATATATGGTTCTGGCCAACCCTACTGCCTGCGTATTCCTTGTTTCCCTCATATGGGTGTGGGTGTGGGTGTGGGTGTGGGTTTGGGTGTGGGTGTGGGTTTGGGTGTAGTTGTGTGTGTGTGTATGTGTCTCACCTGTAGGCGCTGTGAGTCAAACAAAAGTCCAAAGCAGCCGTGAGGGTTCGCATCATCAGTGAACCCGTAGCTCAAGAGCAGTTGCAGATTGGTCAAAGGGCCGTATTGGACAGTCACAGGTTCTCCCTCTTTAATCTGTGCCAAACAGTAATAATTGCCGAGCTGGGTTAGTTGGTGCTGAAAGTAAATTGGTGCTGAAAGCGAAAAGCCAGCGGAAATGCGGAAGGAAAATCGCACGTATGTAAATGTAAGGTGATAGATGAGTGTAGACTGAAGGTTGGTGTGTAGGGTGGGCCAGAACCATATATTTATACGTATATACGGTGTACATACGGCATTTTAAGCAAGGAAATCACCATACATACGGACATATACAATGTGTATATATACGGTTCTGGCCAACCCTATTGGTGTGCGACAAGCGGCGGCTGAGGAACGACATGTGCAGGGTTGGCCAGAACTGTATATATGCACCATATATGACCGTATATTTGGTGATTTCCCTGCCAAAAATACCGTATATACACCGTATATATATGGTTCTGGCCAACCCTAGACATGTGCAGCAGCGCAAGACTTCCAGCCAGATTGTATTGGCCAGTCCTGGCAGGTTTTCTAGTCAAACAATGGTTGCTCCTGCGCTTAAACCCAGGCAATTTACTAAACATGTGCAACAGAAACCGCAAATTACCCACGAGAAAAAGAAACCAAAAAAATACGCATACTAGCTCAGGCTACCTGCTCCGAAAGCTAAAGACAAACGTACCTCGCGTTGAGTAATCAAAACCATTGCATCATCATCTTCTGGCTGCATTCTAGCCTCACTGTTGGGTGCGAAGGAGTGGTCTGCCATGTCGATCAAAGCTGGCTGCAGGCAAGCAAGCAGCACAGGCAGTACAGTGGTCCACACTGGTGAGATGAAACAATGCTCTGTTCTTTCTGGCAAGCAGCACAGGCAGCAACTCCACAGTGGTGAGATGAAACAATGCTCTGTTCTTTCTGGCAAGCAGCACAGGCAGCAACTCCACAGTGGTGAGATGAAACAGCGCTCTGTTCTTTCTGGCAAGCAGCACAGGCAGCAACTCCACAGTGGTGAGATGAAACAGCGCTCTGTTCTTTCTGGTACGTTAATCAAGGCTGGCTGCAGGTAAGCAAGCACGCACTGGCAGTACCTCAATCAAGGTAAACCAAAACAGTGCTCTGTTATTTCTGCCACGCAAAGGGCACTGTCTCAGAGAGGTAATGCCCCTGTGTCTAATTAACGGGCGGCAGCTCGTCGAGGTTAAGAGCGTTCTCTCACTGCTAGTCACTCAGAGTAGCTCCAAAGGGGGAATGCGTCCGTCATAGGGTTGGCTAGAACCGTATATCTGCACCGTATATAACCGTATGTATGGTGATTTCCCTGCTAATTATACCGTACGTACACCGTGTATACCTATAACTGTATGGTTCTGGCCAACCCTAGTCTGTCAGGATAGACAAAGTTACAAAACTCAGATACTTCCTAGATGCAGTAGAAGCTGTGCTCACGCACCGTCCCCAGACCCTGGAAGTTCCGTGACAGGGCGATGGAAAGAGCCCAGCCTGTGTGGCATAAACAGCGAGGTGTACTGCTGAGCATGACGGGCATAGATTCTCAAGGTTCTCAATGAAAATGCTGCCAAAGCCTCGGGAAATGGGGGGCACTTTGGACACTGAAATGAGTGTCCAACAACCGAGCAGATGGAGCCTGAATGAGCTTGACATCTTGCAGCCCATACCACCGGTTGGAAATGAGTGCAAGCGTTGCAGCAATAAGTTTGATCGTGCTTAGAAAATTAAACAATGCAGAATAGCATGTACAATGCAGAATAGCAAGTACAATGCAGAATAGCATGTACAATGCAGAATAGCATGTACAAAGCAGAATAGCATGTGCAATGCAGAATCGCATGTGCAATGCAGAATAGCATGTACAATGCAGAACAGCATGTACAGTGCAGAATAGCATGTACAGTGCAGAATAGCATGTACAATGCAGAATAGCATGTACGATGCAGAATAGCATGTACGATGCAGAATAGCATGTACGATGCAGAATAGCATGTACAATGCAGAATAGCATGTACAATGCAGAATAGCATGTACAATGCAGAATAGCATGTACAATGCAGAATAGCTGTACAATGCAGAATAGCATGTACAATGCAGAACAGCGGGATGCATGCATCTGTAGACACTGAAGTGAATCCTAGTGAGCCCTGAAGACACTGAGGATTTGCATTCGAGCGCTGTGCATTTGCGATGTGTCGTGAGCAAAGAGATTGGGTGCGCATGCATACTTATCCCTACACACATGAGCAGCATTGGAAATGTTTGGGTTGTAGGCATTGGTGCCTAGCCTAAGATTTGACCTAAACTCCGCACCCTAACCCTCTGGCAATTAGATTGCAGAGTAAATGGATGTGTTGTTACCTCAGGCCTTGTGTTCCTTAGAAGGGACAACGCTAGACATCATCCTTAGAATGTTCCAACGAGGAGACAGCGCTAGACATCATCCATAGAATGTTCCAACAAGGAGACAGCGCTAGACATCATCCATAGAATATTCCAACGAGGAGACAACGCTAGACATCATCCATAGAATGTTCCTTAGAAGAGACAACGCTAGACATCATCCATAGAATGTTCCAACGAGGAGACAGCAGCGCTAGACATCATCCATAGAATGTTCCAACGAGGAGACAGCAGCGCTAGACATCATCCATAGAATATTCCAACGAGGAGACAACGCTAGACATCATCCATAGAATGTTCCTTAGAAGAGACAACGCTAGACATCATCCATAGAATGTTCCAACGAGGAGACAGCAGCGCTAGACATCATCCATAGAATGTTCCAACGAGGAGACAGCAGCGCTAGACATCATCCATAGAATGTTCCAACGAGGAGACAACGCTAGACACCATCCATAGAATATTCCAACGAGGAGACAACGCTAGACATCATCCATAGAATGTTCCAACGAGGAGACAGCGCCTCCTGTTCCTTAGAAGAGACAACGCTATCCACCCACCAAACACGTTTGAGTCTACAACCATCCCGAGAAAGGGATCAGCCTCTGTGCCAGCTAGATTTGCTAGCTCTTGCTGCACAAACTTGTCACTCCAGAACCTACGCTCACATGCAGTAGACAAGTGCAGGAAGGGTGTCAGATTGTGTCAAAGGAATTGCTGTGCGTGTGTGTGTGTGTGCAAAGAAAGTAAGGGGAACTTTTGTTATGTAACTTACTTTGTCTACTAGCACTGCTGGGCGAGAGGTGTTGCTAAATTTTGATGTTTTGTAAAGCTTGCCAGAACCAAAAATAAATGGTGTGTAGGTGTACATCCCCAACTACTTATTTTTTTCACTCCACTTTTTTTGCAATGATATTTGTTTGTTACAAGGACTCCATACCACCAGAAACTATGTGATCTGGATTGGTGGGTGGCCTGCTGTGAAGATTTTGTGGTAAACATTTGGAGTTCACGTCACGGCAATTAGACGTGCGCCCCGGACCGGGCAGTTTTCAAGCTCAGGTGTTCTCAGCAGCTACCTCTGAGTGCTAAGCTTAGAAACTGCCCGGTCCGGGGCCCACATTCAATTCACATTTTAAAAACACGCCCATTTGGGGCCTCAGTTGACCCCCTCTGTCATTATACGGTGTGGTAATACAAATTTGCCAACCTTGCCTTCACCAGTTGTGTAACAACAAGCACAGTCTACTTATTTCATCCCATGCGCGTTTCACAATACGATCAAAAGGCAGGCACCTAATCTCTCACCGCTAACACCATGGCATTAGTTTTTTCCTTGCCTCTGCGCACACGATATGTGTAGGGTTGGCCAGAACCATATATATACGGTGTATATACGGTATTTTGGCAGGAAAATCACCAAATTTACGGTCATATACGGCGTATACATACGGTTCTGGCCAACCCTATATATGTGATATGTGTTTAAGGAACATAAGAAACTGTACAAACGCTGTTCCCAACGAGTCAATGCACTTCCTGTTGCTACTCGTTGAGAACAGCATAGAGCAAGGGACACCACCTACTTTATGCGACGGATGAAATCAGCCAGAGCCGCGTCTTGCAGCTCACCAAGCATTGCGTCTGACAGCGTTATCCCTACACACAACACAGATGAAATCAAATGCAGTTTCAGGTTAACACCATCCACAGGATACAAAATCAAATACAACTATTCAGTGTTTTTTTCATTTGACGTTATAAATGCCAAAGGAAACCCCATCATGTCCCGCACTTTACTTGTGACACGTCCTGTGTGGGTCAGCACACACACACACACACATGCACACACACACATACACATACATCCTGTGTGGGTCAACACATCGGCAACTTATTAAAGCACGTTCACACCAACACACACACACGTCCTGTGTGTCTATAACGCCATCACAAACTGTATCTAACAACGAGTAGCAACAGGAAGTGCACTGACTCGTGTCTGCATTAGGCTTACATAATGTGCGTGTATGTATGTGTGTATTCATGTGTGTGTGTGTGTGTTTGTGTGTGTGTGTGTACGCGGTGTACACATGTGGGTGGGAGGTTCACGCGCAAAAGGAGATCAAAGGAGGTTGGAGAACAATGGGATTCTGAGCTTCTTGCCACCTGTGCAAGGAAGAGCTGCACCTGTGCAAGGAAGAGTCGCACCTGTGCATCTGTGCAAGGAAGAGCCGCACCTTTGCATCTGTGCAAGGAAGAGCCGCACCTGTGCATCTGTGCAAGGAAGAGCCGCACCTGTGCAAGGAAGAGCCGCATCTGGCGCAATGCCCGGGAGCACAGCAACATGATGAAAGAGTCCACTTTCCCACCCACGTGCTAGGTGCCACAAGAACTGCGTGACACGAATGGTAACATGTTATTTTTTGTTTGCACCGTGTAATGCAGTAGGCAGGGGATTTATTACCGAGGATGATGTACAACTGCTCAAAGGCCCTCACAGCTGCTATAAGAGAAAGAAGGAAAAAGGAAATGAAAAGCTCAAGCTCAAGCTCAAGTTGAGAGCTGGTTTATGAGAGCCAAGGAAGTAAGAAGAAAGGATAGGTAAAAAGCAGGAATTATAAAGTAGCATATCACTTTTGCTGCACAACAAGACTTGGAGATCATTCGTTCACTCAGCAGTTTTAAATTTATGACAGACGCGGCAAGCTGGGTGACCTGAGCGCTCTGGACACCCACACCCACACCCACACACCCACACCCACATACCCACCCACACCCACACATGTACTAAACAATCATCATGTTTGGGTTTGGCGCAAGGAGAGGTGGTTCCTGATAAACGCATCTCTTGCGGTGGATTGTGCTAGCCCCTGCTGAAAAGGCGAGTTCAGACATGTGGGTGGAAGTTTGAGCTCACCCTGATTCCCTGCAAACAGCTCAATTATGCTTGTAAACTCACCACAAGTGCTTGCTGGAATTGTAGGGCGTCAACACCACTGACATTGGTGCTTGGCACCTTGTTTGCCAACGCCCAAAGCTTCGGGTCCTCAATATTGTCAAACGTGAAGAGGCAGTCTTTTGGAACTTTAATGATGGGTTTTGCTTTTGGAAGGTCAGCTTTAGCAACAATTTGCCTCCCTGATTGATTGCACAGGCACGTGTAGTGAACAAAATAAAAGTCAGCAGACATGGTTTTGGGGGAGCAAGCGCGTGCTTCGCCTAGTGGTACCTTTGCACTGTGCTTATAAAGCAGTAATCAATAAACACACCCTGAAGCACGACGCCCTCAGTTATAACCCCTGCACCCAAGAAAGAAAGAACGTGAATGGGTATCCTGTGAGTTGCGTGTGTAAGCGAACGCAATGAAACGAGGCTGTACACGGTTACGCAAATGTACTTTCGCAACAACATGGCAGGGAAACACTTTACTGATTGATGCACCTGCACGTTCAAGCCACTCCGCGTACGCAGATGAAGTGTCTCTGCAACAAAAAAAGTCCGCTGCAGCAGTTTCATAAAATGCACTCATCTTCAGACATGGTTGAGGAGCCCATATTACCTTTCTGCACTTCTCACTGTGACTGCTCCTACATGTCTTCTCCTCTGAGTGGTTTGCAAGCCGTGCAAGGTGGCTTGCACGTTGGGCAAACGAGCACCCAGTTGCATACTGGCTTGATTTAGCATCATATTAATTGAATTACTATTTAAATATGGCACGACGACGACCGTAGAGGAAGAAAGGGTGCGAAAGATTTAAATTAAACATTTAGGCTACCTTTAAACCATATCAGAGCCGAACAACAAGGAAAAGCCCAATCGACAGGGAGGAAGTCAGCCGGCCCCTCCGCATGGAATGAACCCGCGTCCAATACCAAGGTTGTTTTCATACCAAAGCTGCCATTCACCTCTTCAAGCCTCCGGAAAGACGAAGGTTGAAGGGGGAACTTTCTCAGGGTTAATTCTTACTGCTTCCTGCTTGCTTTCCTGCTTGCACGCAAATGCAGGCCCCTCTCAGCTCTAGTGATACTTTTAGTGGCCTCCGCATCATTTTTTGCGGTTCCGGCTGTAGCAGACTACAAATCTATTACCAAGGAGTGCTTGCAAGCGTTCAGGGACGCGTACGCTGACCGGTTTTCCGCCTGTTCGGACTGCTTTCAGGTATATAATGGTGCTCACGTTCATAATCATGAAATAGGATCCAGCATAAGTGATTTATCTTGCGGGATAATGTGCAAAAATGTGCTCTGTAATTATTATTTTCCTCCACATTATACACGCTTATAATGAGCAGTAGCATAATTGCACTTTGGCTCACATTAAAATGCACACAGTCCAGTGAGGCAGAGGATGGAGACATATGGGATTGCTGCAATTCAAATACGAAGAACTGCGGGGAAATTTTCCCACATCTTTCCGAAGTCACAGAACCTTGCACCGAGGTAAGTCACTGACGGGTCCATGCACGTGTTATTAAGTGAAAACTGTAATAAGCAACACCTCCATGCTACTGTTATAAAGCAAAGCACAGGACACAAACAATTATGCATGGCTTTCAACGGCACGCTTGATTCGTACTTGTAGCAGTAATCAGTTACTCTAACACAGGCTGCAGAAGAAATGGCCAATGCTGCTCGTTTTGTTTGCAGCAAGACAAAGAGGAATTACGCCTTGAAGATTTGAAGGAGACGGGCACAGTATGGGAGTTGACCTGTCAGCAAGTCAATGCGCAGCCCGTCAGCCCTGCACATCCACCACCTGCCACTGGGAACGAGGAAAGTAGCAGCGGTGAAGGAATATATTTGAACAGACCGCCCAGTCCTTCTGAGGATAGCAGTGATGAGGACGCAGCAGAAGTGGAAGAAATGAGCTGTACACCTGCTCAACCAAACACCGACAAGGATGTTTGCATGGTACGACTGTGCTGGACATTTTTTCGTAATTCCTGGGTACAGACTAGTCTAGGAGCACTATATCTGTACGCTGCTTTGCTGATAACAACAGCCGCACACTATCCTGAATAGCTTGAGCTAAACAAGGCAAATATGCAAATATGATATCGTCACACCATAACTCTTTGTACATTTACATTTACGGAAATCCTACGATTGCTTATATACAGGTCCATGGTGACCCGCATGTCATGATGTTTGGCTACCAGGAAGGAGATATGGTCACCTGTAGCAATTCTGGATCAGTTGAGCTCCTTGGGAATGAGTACTTGACAATCGTGGCAGAAAGTGAAGAGTTGAAGCAGCATTCAGCGACCACCAATGTGAGTACAGTGACCACCAATGTAAGCAATGCTGTAGGTACGATATAGGGGGGTCAAAAGGCAACCTAAGGGCGTGAAGGGGGAGAATATCTGTGCATTCTTTACCTTGAAGTCGCAAAATATATTATGCTTTCCAAAACCCCAATTTTGATCCAGGTGCCTGGGGGACGCTTTCACAATGTCTTATTTGTCCTTGCAATTAGGCTGAAATGAAACTTAACCTATCCAGCATCCCATTTGAACGTGGCTACTTGGACCCGCTAATCCAGCTCATCAAATTGTGTGCTGCATATGCTGCAGGTGTCTGGCGCGTCTATTTTGTCCTCAGTCACTATTTCATACAAGAAAGAAACGTGCGGTGATGGTCAATCAATCAAAGCAACTGGCCAGTGGGCTGATGGAAGACTTAACACGACAGGTGTAGTATGATGGTAATGCTCTTTTCAGGGAGGAATTAGAAAATAGTAGTGCACATGCAAGCATAGACAGGCTATATGTTTGAAATTTGAATTGCTCCTCACTTTAAACGTCTGTGTCAGTCAAGTGCCATATGCCCAGTCAAGCTCTGCAAGCAACATGAATAACCAAAAGACAAGCAACTCCAATGACCTAAAAATTCCCAGCAGGATGCAAAGTGCTGCCTTGTATTGAAGCAATATCTTCAATCGCGCTTAGAAAAGCTTACTCGTTGAAAAAAGAAATCTGTTTATTTTAATGTGTGTGACGTGGTGTACCAATAGCTACAGCTCCTTTAGCTTGCAACTGAATTATAAAAACTTTTCTCTGATTTGATAGGTGTGACATGCACATCTGATAATGTTGGTCTTGTATACACCTGCTGAATTGCTTTGCAGTGGATATTGACGAAGGTGTCCTCCAATCAGGCCAAAAGTATCTGTCCGTGCGCATAACCACTCCCTTCTTCGCTGAAGCCACTGGCCTGTGTGTTAAAGGCTGTTCAGAGTATGAGGTGGCTCACAGCTCATCTGGAGCTGTCAGCCCTGCCCCGGATGACCAAAGCATGACAACAATGCTGCAGAGGGACGCAGAGGATTACAGCCGAGAGGTATTGAAATTGTACATTTGAACACTTTACAAGTGAGGACTCATTTTTGTGAAGTCATGAAATCGTGAAAAGGGTGTGCTATTGTCAATTGAGCATTGAGCAAGCTCGAAGCCCGTCTGAGACCAGTTTTCTTAGTGCTTTTTTTGTGGCAAGGGGTTTTATAGTACCCAAATTGAAGCGCCTCTGCCTCCGTAATTAATTAAAATGGGGAGTAGATTGCACTACCTGCGGGTTATCTTTGTTTGAAAAGCATATGTGAGCATACTTGAGGTAAAGGTTGAAACACGTCAGTAAAGTCCCGTCTGACATGCTGGTCATTCGCTTTCACATAGGGATTATGTATAGGGTTGACCAGAACCATATATATACGGAGTACATACGGTATTTTGGCTTGGAAATTACCAAATATACGGTGTATATATACGTATATATACGGTTCTGGCCAACCCTAATTATGTATCACGTGCTTGCACTACTGAGAATTCTGCTTAAGTCTGTATGACCCCACCTAAGATTTGATGTTAGTAGCAAAGTAAAACAATGCTTATATACGGTTCTGGCCAACCCTAATTATGTATCACGTGCTTGCGCTACTGAGAATTCTGCTAAAGTCTGTATGACCCCGCCTAAAATTTGATATTAGTAGCAAAGTAAAACAATGCTTATATACGGTTCTGGCCAACCCCTATCATGTATCACGTGCTTGCGCTACTGAGAATTCTGCTAAAGTCTGTATGACCCCGCCTAAAATTTGATATTAGTAGCAAAGTAAAACAATGCTTATATACGGTTCTGGCCAACCCCTATTATGTATCACGTGCTTGCGCTACTGAGAATTCTGCTAAAGTCTGTATGACCCCGCCTAAAATTTGATGTTAGTAGCAAAGTAAAACAATGCTTGCAAGGTCTAATAGATTTTGGATTTGGGTCAGGATGAAACTGACTAAAGCTCATTCTGCCTTGCTCGCTAATGGTTTACTTGAGCAAAGAGTTTCGTGCACAGCCCTGTTTATTCATGCCTCCTATTTTAGAAGCCTTTCGTGTGCAGATTTCAGATTATTGGCAACTGTTTTCGAATAAAAAGGGTTAGAAGAAATCAATGGCACAATGTCTAGTATACACCTCACACTTTTGTACTCACCGTTCCCTGTTTACTTATGTAGGCATTTGAGGCATGCAAAGCCGAGGAGTTGCGTGGCGATTTCCTGCATGCCTGTGCATTTGACGCCAGCTTTTCTGGAGACCCAACGTTCATTGAGACAGCAGCAAGGGATGCAAAAACGTATGCACGAGTGAAGTCCAAGATCGATAGAGAGACAAATGGAGCCAACTGCTGCAAGAGTAGAGTGGCCATGTTCTTAATGATGTTGACCCTGACTCCTTTGCTACTATTTGGATGACTTATCCAACTATGCGCGTCAATCTGTCATGCTTGAGGCTGTTGGCTTACAAAACAGGCGATAAATGGATCTTGCAACCTTGCAGAATTTTTACCCTGCTTCGAAAAGAAAAGAATAGAAAAGAAAAGAAAAGACTCCGCTGGTAGTGATGACACAGCCAGCATGATTAAGGGAGGGGGTTACTTAGGTGCCCACACCAGGCAACCCCCCACCGCGCAAACAATTACTAAGAAATTAATGTGGGTCAGGGGGGTTGTGTGCCGTAGCACCCGGACCCAATCCTTGACTGTTGTTGCCTGTGTTATATTGCAGTGCATACCTTGTTTTATGAGTGCAGATGCATGTCTGATGAAGTTTTCGTTCAGTTTGTGAGTCAGTTTTTTAATCTTATGGTAATCCAGATTAAGGTCTGCCAGAGGTTTCTCTGTATAGTCTTTGTAGATAGTCCCCATAGCTCCAACGAGGATAACGTGAAGCTTGACTTCCCTGTATCCTTGTCTGTTTAGGTTGGACATAAGCATGCTGTGCTGTGCTTTTGCTTTTTGGAGTTGGGGATCAGGCCTAGTGTCTTCACATAATTTAAACTCAATCAGGTAAACCTCCCACTGGTTTGGATTCAATTTCTTGTCTTTAGCGAGCTGTTGAAAGTTTGGGTTGCGGGTTGCTACGCGAGAGGAGCACACAGTGCTAGGTAGAAATAGGATGGCCTGCTTCAATAATGACGACTGGAAACCGACGTATGAACCAGAAGGAGCGTCAAGAAACACGGATGTTGCCCTCACTAAAGGCATGGATTAGGAAAATCCTGGTACTTACCACCTGTACCTACACTTGGTCCACCATCAAGGTCGTTACATTACACTGGCTTGGCAGCATGCCTGTAGCACAATATACCACCGAAGTTTTGCAAACTAAACTTCTTCGTTGGCGTCCCTCTTCTTTAGTTTGGCGCAAACAAACCCCAGGTCACAAAAGGGCCCGGATTACTGCCTATTCACTATGTTTGCTTATTGCATAGCTGCACTGCTGTTAACTATGTTTACTACACCTTGTCAGTATAGGTGCACTTGTTTTTTTAGTGTATGTATGTGCAAGATATTAGTGGGGGGGGGCGGGATTAGTTATTTTTTTTTTTTTGGGTGGTGTTACAGCTACGGCCCCCAGCAGGGACCTGAC
>Ga0307974_1003079_pt1 | contig 11930 bp, 15 predicted proteins | sample OrgLakmetagen784_FD_201812 | JGI IMG/M metagenome (GOLD analysis project Ga0307974, IMG submission 201812) | Saline water microbial communities from Organic Lake, Antarctica - #784 | ecosystem: Environmental > Aquatic > Non-marine Saline and Alkaline > Saline | place: Antarctica: Organic Lake... | reverse complement strand
TGTGCCATCCCCCCTGGAAAACACCCATCTAGGGTAAAGGTGCACGACGTGTGCTTATAGTCCTGTCATTCTGTACGCAGGGCGACTTGTCTAAATCTGAGCACATGCTTGGGTAGCTTATAATTTCAGCATCAGTTTGAATCTAGGTTGGGTCCAGTTTGATGAAGTGACGTGTGAGTAGTTGCACCTTTCATGCAAAAAGGAGCATGTTTTGGCTTTTGCCCAGTGTCCCCCCTCTGCTAAAAAACCCATTGTTTACAGATATTACCTGCATGCGTAGCTTCTTCTTGCATTTTTTTGCATGCCTCATTGTTGTAGAAACAAATAACAAGCAATAACCAGAATAACAGCATGCTTCCCATTTGTCAAGCCCTTGGGAGTGTAATCGACATACTCAAGGGTGCAGAGCCTGCAAATTAGGTAGGCGTATGGGTTCCACAGTAAAAAATTGTGCAGGTTTAGAAGGCAAATAGTGAGAGCCGTGCCTGCACGGCACGTCCTCTCTGTGTGTATATTTCCTGCATCTCAGTAGTGCGATGAGAAACGTGTTAAATAATTCCGCCTTCAAAGCACCCTCCAAGGAACAAGAACCTCTTATCCAGGTACGCTCAATCAGGACAATCAAATCTGCTTAAAGAAAGCACCCCTTTGAAACAACAAGCTTGCTGTCACATAAAAGGAAATATTTCTAGCAGTCATGTCATACAAACAACTTTCTCTAATGTTTATCAAGTTACTTACGTGTTTGTACTTGCTTCCAAAAAAGGAATTCGGGCAATCTGGCCATGCTCAGAACCATTGATTTCCCAGTCGCCCACTATTGTGCCAAACAGAGCAAGGTTGTCGTCGTTCGAGGGCCTGCATGCAAAAAGCTATTAGGATGAACTATAATGCCATCAAACAAATTTGGGGTTACCACTCCCGCCTTAAAATGAATGCTACCAAGCAAGCCTCGGGCTATGCACCAGCTCTCAGTCAAGAGTAGTTGCGATAGGGGCACATGATCTAAGATCAGAAATTGTGCCCACTGCCTGCTGCCTACCGTGCTACGGCCTTGTCTTTGAATCCACTTGCGGCAGTGTAATTGCTGGACCCAGGAGAAGCACATGCCATCTGTGCATGTGTGCGCATTATATAAACGTGTATACACAATCAGCATTTGTCTGCAGTAGTGCTGCGCCACACTGATGACCACAAGTCACAAGTTTTTTTATTTGGTGATCAAGGTCCTGTCTGATGCTGCAGCCTCTAAATGAATTTCAGCTTGTGCCTGTACATTGCAATGGCTTCAAATAACATGATGGGACCGCAGAAGGGTGGAGTGTTTGATCTCTAAATGTTTTACCTTGTCCATGGTCATGCGGTTTCCGTCACAATTGAGTAAGTCGTTAGCGCTTCTTCCCTGCAGGTAATACAGGACAAACAGCTGGATCTGGTTCAAGTGGTGCAGTGGGAAAATGACAGCAAAGCAATTGTAAGGTGCTCAGATTTTGAATAACACACGGCCCAGCATAATTGATAAGCTGTCGAAGGTGCCCTCCTGCGTTTTTGGAATTTAACAATCAAAAATAGCTGTGTCCAGCACCTGGAGATCTTTGCCTAAATCTCCATATGTGGATTTTATACATAATTTACAGGGATGTGTCATTCATGATGTATCTGTGTTTTACGCAAATACTGTAAATGACACGCAGTTTGCCGTGATAAACTTATTTTGTCACATTTGAGCATTGCATGTAAGAATGCATTTGATCACACAGGTAAGCACTCATGTACACACACACACCACACACGCACACCCACACGTGCATTACACATGCACATGTACACACATACGCACACACAAACACACGTACACACACACGCACACACACACACACACTCACACTCACACACACACACGTACATAAACACGCACACGCACACACACACATACACAAACACACACACACACACACACACACAAACACGCACATGCATGCATGCACAAGCGCAAACACAAACACACAGCTGTACACACGCAAACACTGCCGTTATTGAAGGATCTTTTTATAGAAATGCATTGCCTCGGTGATGCAAGCTGTGCAAGCCTGCCTCAAAGTTACGAACTTTTTTTCCTCACCTGGTGAGCTTTTACAGCACGTAGATGCAACTCAGTTGGCGTAAGGGGGCGGTCAGGTTCAGGACGAAGAAGAGCTTGCTGGTGGGAAAGTTTGTGGCACATCCTTGCCAGACCTGCAAAACACAAGCATCTCAGCATTATCAGTGACTGTAACATTGAAGATTTCAAGTCGTCATTATTGAATGGCAACCTCATGCACTACTTGTGAGCTCGTCGAGGCATTCGAAATGGCTTTTTCCTTCGATGCCTCTTTTGCGTACAGCCTCTCCGAGGTCACTTACATAATGCAGTACCATTGTTGCGCACGAGGTGACAGAGTGCGGAAGCCAGCATCGCGAGGCAAAAGTGCTGCTAAGCACGACTTTGTGATAGATTGGTTTATATGTTGAATTTAATAGAATTCTTCAGTCATAATCTCTTTCAATAATCGCATATCTAGATTGGTTTATATGTTGAATTTAATAGAATTCTTCAGTCATAATCTCTTTCAATAATCGCACATCGTCACAATTTATGCAACAATTAGGTGAAAACTCACGCTGCTCCACGATCACTGAATCCAAAAAAATACTTGTTTCTTGAAAGTTGCCTGTGCTGCGGCAAAGGCAGCAGGATGCGCTTGCAGGTAGTCGGACATAAGTTTCTGGTCATTTCAGCCACTGATCTAACCTCGGTGGCGCTATCGAGGACTTGCTTGGGGCTGGTGTTTAATTAAAGCAGATGCGTGTATCAAACAGACAAACAAAGGGCTTGTGGAGCTCGCTAGCAGGGTGCAGTAGCTAGGACCGAGCATGGTGATTTATTAGGTATGTACAACTTGTGCAGCAGAAGTAGCCTGCCAACAGAATGGACAGGTGAGTGGTAGGCTGGTGTGATTGTAAGAGGCACATGTAGCGTTGTAGCGTTGTCAACAGCTTTCATTGTACAGTCGAATAGCAAATATAAGGGGGAAGCTGCTTGTTGATTACCTTACAGGTGTAGGTGTCTCTTTGGCACGCCTTCTTAGCGAGGTCCTTTCTTTTTCCCACTGAATTTTGCTTGCCTCAGCATGAATTTCCTATTCTGCTATACATTGAGCATCGCTACAGCTCAGATTTGTCACGCCCAATCGTTGGCAGCGACGAATCGTGTGACAGAGCACTTAAGTTGGTTGGCAGTTGAGAGTTTCTTCATGTCTTGTTCAATAAGCTGGATGGCCAGTCTTATTGATAACCTTTATCTTCTGGATTTGATAGTTTTGGTAATCAATTGACAACATGTGAACTCTAAGAGGTACCATTAGAGGGGATCCTCAAGAGACCCTGTGCCGTGTGAGGTCTCCGATTCTATTTGTTCGTTTGTCTAGCGATGTTAATATGTAACCACATTGAGGCCGAGAGGTCCGTCTGAGTCATGGTTCCCAGCTCCGGAGAAGGAGCAGCAGTGTGGTAGCGACGCTAAGCTGAGTAGACTCAGAGTAGCAGACACACATACATGTGTGCATAGAGCGCACAAGGGCATGGGCCAGAGAACTGGTAGAAGCATTAGGGACCAGCGATGCAAAGAACTCACTCCTCTGCTGGATGATTTTTCCACCTTGGAGGCCTTTCTTGGTCCGAAGGCGCAACGAATATCAGTAGATGTGCTGAGTCTCATACTTTGCAGTGACCGTAATTTGATCTGACAGATTACACATATTTTGTGATTTGGCATTCTTGGTTCATAAAAGACACAAACAGCGCTGCTTTGTGCGTTTTCAGCCACTCCAGCACCACTCTGCTCCGCCCGGCTCTGGATGCGCTCTGTTCTGGCCTCTCAAGTAAGTTAGATATGATTTGCCTAGAAAGGGAGTCCAATCAGTTGAACGCTATCTTTTACAGAAATAGAAAAAGAACAGGTAGTGTAGACACTACTGGCATGGATTTGGAAAGGATGTTTTTTGTAATGCACCACCCAATGGATGCAGAGACACACAACATCCCATCTGGAGAACAAAAGAGGAAAGGCTTTTCAGTGGGGATCAGGTGGCTGAGAGGCAGAGGCCTGCACACCACCAGGAGCCGCATTGCTCAGATAGTTTTGGGGTTCAATGTCGGAATGTTAGGTAGCCTTAGTAGGACAATGTTTGGCTTACTGTTTGCTTATTTGATAAATTAGTACCATTAAGCCAGATTGATTACAACCTAGGAAGCGGCGGACAGGAGGCCAGGAGCGATGCTTTCCAGTAAGGCTTTCTTCAATAAAATTTCAAGAAGCCACGAGTGCCTTTGTTTGTTGCGTTCTTGATCATGTGGCTTACTGGCCTGGTTATTTGCGGCTTACTGGTCAGGCTTATTGGCCTGGCTTATTATGGCGTCCTGGCCTAGTTGTTTGTTGCTTACTGCAGGCTTTTTGGGCTTATTGCCGCTTATTGGCCTGGCTTATTGTGGCTTCCTGGCCTGGTTGTTTGTTGCTTACAGTAGGCTTGTTGCCGCTTATTAGCCTGGCTTATTGTGGCTTAATGGCCTAATTATTTGCGGCTTACTTTTTTCCTTTGTTGGCGTATTACATAGGTCAAGGGGAGATAGCAAACTCCCTACTACTACAAGATTGAAACGAACCGAAAGTTGATAAATAAAAAGGGAGCAAGAGAGGCAGGCTGGAAGAGATTAAATAAAGTAAGGGGGACAACCAGGATGATGAGAAGAAGGGCAATAGGGAAATACGTATACGAGAAGGTCAAGCACGGGAAAGAAAGAAGGAAGGAAAGCCTGCGTATTTTGGTGCCCACGTAAAAAGAACAAGGTTTAGGAAGACAGGGCTAGTAAAGAGTCTGCTGCCGTGCAGTTGGCAGCATTGTCCGTACAAACTGCTGTCACATACTGCAGCCCCACTAGCTCAATCACTCCAGTTAATTGGTCGGCGACGTACTCGGCAGTCTTCACGTGGCCTTCGAGCACAGAAGCGCGAAGAATTGGATTGCTTTTACTCCCTCACTTTCATGGCTACACACAACTCTCTCACTTTCATGGGTTAGGCTTGTGTGCCTCTTCAGTGCATCCACCTTGCTCATTACTAATTAAATATCATATGCAGACAAGTGTAGATGGGTCTAGGCAATGGGCTCAAAGCGTCAAAGTTCAGAAGCTCCAGGTCTCTGGCCTCCCCGCCCTCTGCTGTGCAGGCCGTACTGGATACGATACGAAATACGGCGTATTGTTACGATTACGCCGTATTGGGGGTCTAATACGGCGTATTGTGCAACTAAGGCATTAACTTGCTGGCTGTGAGTGCCAGTTGTGAGTGCTCAATCTCAGATTACAAGCGCCATAATGTCAATTTATCCCCTCTTAAAAAGTCCGGACCAACTACATGTGAACGATTCCAAGTGTCTAGTTTTCTATCTGGAGAGACATACACTGTCCAACAGATAGGAGGACGCGCCTACTTGAATGCTCCCCCCAAAACCAATTTGCTCACCCTAAAGTCACAACCAGTGGCGTGCCAGGGGGCGTCTCTTGAACACCTACACGCAGCACCTGGGACACATAGCGACCAATGGAACTGCGTGACAGCTCCAGCCGCTGTTGCTTGTCCCTCAAGCGTTTCTTGTTGCCCACAGAGTGCTGGCGCAGGAGATGCCACTGGCTGGCCAGGAACCTCAAGTACCGTGCGTACCCGGCACTTGACACTGACCCAGCGCCCTGTATGGGTGGGCACAAGGATTTGGAACTAGCTCATAGAAAGCTGAAGCTTACATTTTGTGTGCAAGTCCACGTAAAGACATCTTCACATTGTGAAAAGAGAAAGTAGGAAAAGAGCTCTGGACACAGGTAGCAGTGTCAACAGTGTGCATCAGCATTGTCTTCAGTGACTTAACCAAGTGCGCAATTTTCCATAACAAGGTATGCCATGAGAGAGGAGGGGCACTGTACCTGTGTGCTCCAAGCCTTTTGCAGTTCAGAGAGGCCAGGCACACGTGCACACCGTGCTTCCTCGCACGCACGGAAGCGCGAAAACTGGCACTCCCATGCACGTCGTTGCCGGCTGTAGGCCATGTACTGCGTGCCCCCCTCATTTAAAGGCTTGCGGCAGCCGGGCACCTGTCGGACATATAGCGTGCGCACGTGTATGCGTGTGTGTGATGTTGACTTGGACGGTTTATATTACAGAGAGAGAATACAGCCAAACAGGGAACCCAAAAAATAAAGTAACTAACCAACTGCTAGCCTGCCTGAATACCCAACACTCCCCCTCAGGCAGCTGGCAGTTGACACCAGGAAACCAAAGGGAGAGAAAAGACACACAAGAAAAACCAAAGAGTAGGGAACAGTTAGATCATACCAATGTTCTTGCGGAAACCAGAAAACTTAATAATGCTTAAGGCCTTGGTTTGAATATCTGCAAGCTGCTCACTGGTGGGAACATACACAAACTTTACTGTGCCCAATTTAGCTTGCTCTCTCGCTACATGATAGTTGACATCAATGTGCTTGGACCGTCCGGACACCACGTTGTTGTTGATGGGGCTAAGGGTCGAGAAATTGTCGTTGTGTAGCTGGATTGGGGAAAGCTGCTGACCCTGTTGTCCCTGCTGCTGTCTCCCCCCAATTCAATAAATCCCTCCCCAGATTCTGGAACCACATAGCTTCTCTGACCCCCCCTGCTGCTGCAATGACTCTGCTTCTGTGGTGCTGCAGGAAATTGTGCTCTGCTTTTTGCTCCCCAAGCTTACTGCTCCCCCTCCCAGCATAAACACCATCCCAGAGGTGCCCTTTCGGTCATCTTTGTCCCCAGCAAAATCGCTGTCTACATACCCCTCTAGACCCCTCCCTGCATTTTCTCCTCCATAGCTGATACCCATGCTGCTGGTGCCTCTCCAATACCTCACTGCTCCCTTGGCTACTGTCCATTGCTCTGCTGTGGGATTGGCCATGTACCTGGACAGCACACCAGTGACGTGTGCTAGGTCCGGGCGCGTGTGGGTATTGAGGTACAGCAGGCTCCCCACCACCTCCCTGTACAACGTCTGTCCCTTCTCATCTAATCCTGTCCCTGCTGCTGTCACCTGATCTGCAGTGCTGATGGGTAGGTCTCAGCCCTTTGCTGCTGTAAATTCCACCTTTTCCACCAGCTGCTGTGCGTGCACGGGTTGAGAAATGTGCAACGTGCGCGCGTTCCTGCCCCTTCTTGAAACCCACAAACACTCCTGCCTCCCCCATGTCCATCCCTTGAAACTGACCTAGCAGCTCCTGCTTGACTCCCTGCACCTTGCTCAGCTTCCCTGCTACCAGCAATCATCTACGTACACCACCACCCACCTGTGCTCCCCTTCTCCCCTAAACCAAAGGCCAGGGTCAGCCTCTCCTTCCATAAAACCAAACTGCTCCAACGCTGCTGCTAGAGTGCTATGCCACGCACGCGGAGCCTGCTTCAAACCGTACAGAGCCTTGCGCAAATGACTGAACAGCCCGCTATTAGCTGGGGAGCTGCCAGACACAAAAACTATGAGACCGTTGTAACCTTTGTGACCTTTGTGATCTTTCCTGCCAGCCACAAAAACTATGAGACCTTTGCGACCTTTGTGACCTTTGTGGTCTTTCCAGCCAGCCACAAAAACTATGAGACCTTTGCGACCTTTGTGACAGTTGAAACCTTTCCCGTCAGCCACCAAAACTATGAGACCTTTTTGTGACCTTTGAGACCTTTCCTGCCAGCCACCAAAACTTTGAGACCTTTGCGACCTTTGTGACAGTTGAGACCTTTCCTGCCAGCCACCAAAACTTTGAGACCTTTGTGACCTTTGTGACAGTTGAGACTTTTCCTGCCAGCCACAAAAACTACGAGACCTTGTGACCTTTGTGACATTTGAGACCTTTCCTGCCAGCCACAAAAACTATGAGACATTTTTGTGACCTTTGAGACCTTTCCTGCCAGCCACCAAAACTTTGAGACCTTTGAGACCTTTGTGACCTTTGAGACCTTTCCTGCCAGCCACCAAAACTTTGAGACCTTGTGACCTTTGTGACCTTTGAGGCCTTTCCTGCCAGCCACAAAAACTATGAGACCTTTGTGACTTTTGAGACCTTTCCTGCCAGCCACAAAAGCTTTGAAACCTTTGTGACCTTTGTGACCTTTGTGACCTTTGAGACCTTTGAGACCTTAGGGGTTTATGGTTTAGGGTTTAAATTTTTATCGGGTTTAGGGTTAGGGGTTTAGGTGTTAAATGTTATGGTTTAGGTTCAGGTTTTAGGGTTAGGGTTGGGGTTAGGGTTTAGGTTTAGGGTTTAGGGTTTAGGGTTTAGTTAAACCCTAAACCCTAAAGTTTTGGTGGCAGGCTAAAAAAACCCAGAGGTCACAAAGGTCACAAAGGTCAAAACGTTTTGGTGGCTAGCTCAGAAAACCTAGAGGTCACAAAGGTCACAAAGGTCACATAGTTTTGGTGGCTAGCTCAGAAAACCTAGAGGTCACAAAGGTCACAAAGGTCACATAGTTTTGGGGGCTAGCTCAGAAAACCTAGAGATCACAAAGGTCACAAAGGTCACATAGTTTTACACAAGAAACATTAGCTTCACATTTTTATTCAAAGTTCATAGCCATAGAACTGGTGCGAAAACCATGGTAAACTCTTGTAGAACTATGTAAATTCTAAGGATAGCGACTATTTCTCCATCTATGCGATCGAGCATCTGAGTGATGCGCACTTCCTTCACCTTCCCCCACCGCTGCAGCTGTGCTAGAGCTGATATGAAGCTGTGAAACACCCCCATCGAAGGCTTGTTCAGCTGTTCTGATATTTGGAATGTCCCCGCTACTTCCGTTCCCCCCGCTAGAAGGAGCTTCGAGGAACTTCCTCCTCCTTCTTCTAACCTCTACCAAACCCACTACCATCTGTTTCCCTCCCAAAATGGTGAGCATCATCATCAGAATGGTGAGCATCATCAGGAACCTTTCGGGCTCACCAAACTGCTTCCTAAACGCTCCCCCTTTGATTACATTAACCCCTGCACTGTAACCGTTCTGCTTTTGTCGCAAACAAGCCTTCGTCACCGTTGCCTCCCCTGCTCCATCTTCTGCTCCCCATTGTAACTCCCGCATTACCTGCACGCGCGCACCCATCATCTCGATCGGAGAGAGTGTTGCTCCTCTTACATGGAAGAGTAGGTGTGAAGACGGAGCCTCTGCCAATCCCGCTGTAGTTTTCCTTCTTCCCACAATCTGTGTCCCGTCCTCTAGCGTCATGGTCATGTAGTCACCAGCCCCTTGTGTGACCGCCCGGTGACTCTGAAGCTGTCCCATGCTGATGATGGCGCACCATTTCGGTGCACCCGGCACGTACAGCACATTGTGCAGCCTCACCTGCTCCCCACTGCTTTCTGCCCGAAGCACCGCTGTCCCTACACCTCGGACCCGTACATCTGTGCCCAGTGTGTGTATGTAGGAGTTTTGTACGGGGTTTAGTTCAACAAAGATCCGTAGATCACTGCAGCAGTGCATGGTACTCCCAGAGTCCAACACCCACTCCATCCGGAGTCTCCTCACTATCCCTGTCGCCGGCCCTGAGTCTCACACCCTCTGCTTCTTTAGCCACCTTTGATTCTGGCGCCCATCCTGGCAAGTAGTCCATCCAGGTGTCTTCAAGCCTGTCTGCTACCGAGAAATAGCCGCTATAATCAAAGTTTGCATAGATTTGTGTTACAGTTCCTATAGTTTCAAATCCAACCTCATAGTTTTGGTCCCCAAACCCCCTAATCCTAGTCCTAACCCTAACCCTAACCCTAACCCTAACCCTAACCCTAACCCTAACCCAAACCCTAAACCCTGAAACTATGGCCCTAACCCCTAAAACTTTGAGGCTGAATGAAAAACTGTAGCCAAAACTATGAGAACTATAGGTATAGCGGCTGTAATAGGTGCTACCGGCTTAGCAATTGACCTAGCATCGTCCGCCACGGCGTGCTCATCGTGGCACATCATGAATGAAGTACCTTGGCACACTTTCTCCTCTGTTTCACTTTTCTCTCCCACTGCTGCCCAGGCCTGCTCGAGTCTGGTCAAATCCTTCTCCAGTTCCTCCACCCTGCTCGTGAGCACATCTCTCAACACTCCCTCCTTTTCACCGCTGTTCTCACCACCCCACTGATTATTTGCGCTGCTGCTGCTGAGCCTGACTACGACCTGCTTCTCCCCCTCAGGCTCAGCCCTGCTCATGAACGCGAATCCCGACACATCTCCCTCCCCCTCACCGTACCTCTGCACAACCATAGCGTGCCCATCGCTGCTTTTGTGGCCCGCTGTCGTGCTGGATGGGGAGAATGGGCACATGTCCTGGTGGTGCCCGAACTTGTTGCACCTGTAGCACTTAATTCCGGGCTTCAACAGCCCATTCGTCCCTCTTACCCCCTCTGGCCTTGCACCGTATGCTCCTTGGTCACCCGCTGTTGCTGCTGCAGAACGACCTGCTGCTGCTTGTCTGCCTCCCCCTCTTTGAGGAGGGTGTCGACCGAACCGCTGGCTTGAGTAGGTGAGCTTAGCCTGCTCCCCCGTTTGCTCACTCTCATCTGCCTCTTCCTTCATCAGACGCGGCGGCCGCGAGCGTCAGCCCATCCTGTGCTTCAATCATCGTTTTCATGATGCGGTGCCTGCCATGCAGCCCTTGCAGAAAAGCATCTATTACCACCGCGCCCTCATCCCTCTTGTCCCCTGCCCTCTCCATGTCTTTGGCCACTCCCTTGACCCTCTGGGCGTGTAGTGTTACAGAACCTCTACAACGTTGCAAGGCGTACTGTAACGATTCATATAGGAATACAGTTCATAATCTTACATCTTGAGTATGCCTTTTATAACGCGCTGCTACTCGGGTATCGAAGCTTCGGTCTGGGTTCTCCTCAACTGTGAGGTCCCCAGTTCGAATCCGGGCGCACGCAGTTTTTGGGTCATAATCGTTCCGAAGTGCAGTCAAGGACATGTCATGTAAAATCCTAAGGGATTTGGTGGTTATGATATGCCTACGAGGACGCAAGCACATGAGGGTGGGACGAATGAACGATTCATATAGGAATACAATTCCTAATTTTACATCTCGAGTATGCCTTTTATAACGTGCTGCTACACGTGCTCATACACCTTCTCTCCATCTCCCGCTGTGCTCCTTCTCCGTTGCGTGCCGCAATGCTATGCTTGCCCACTTGGCAGCCGTCCCTTCCTTGCACGTGCTTCACCCTTGAAGCACTGCTCAATGGCAACCCACGCCTCCCTGGTTGTAGCTGCACCTGCTACTAACTCCTTGAACTGGCTGTCCACACACAACAACATGTGTGCTTTAAGCTCCCTGTCCTTCACTCTGTCTTGTGCACTCAACGCTACACTTTGCGCACCCAGCGCATCACCTGTACTGCACCACCACTTCCTGCGGTACCAGCACCTGCTGGACCCGCTGTGGTTACACCCACTCCTGGTGTTTCAAGTGCTGCACCCACTCCTGGTGCTTCAAGTAGCTCATAACTTCCATGCAAGTACAGCACCCGCTGTAAAATCCCGCTGCCACTGTAACGTTCCAGGCGTTGCATAAATCATAATATCTAACATTGTGTAAATTACCAGCCACACTAGTGGTTTTCACAAATGTGAGGAAAGGGAACTTTCCCCGGGCAAAGTGAAGGAGCAGGCAGTATTAATATACCGTCCGTTCACGATCACTTCGGGAGCACACTTTCAAAAAATTAATTAAAATTACGATTTTGGTTCGTGAGGGGGTTTGGGGATTAATTTATGAGTTCGAAAGCACTTCGGGAGGGCCCTGCCGGGAATTAAATTTTGAGTTCGAGAGCCCCCCTGTGAATGCTGCCTG
>Ga0307974_1003078_pt1 | contig 11931 bp, 12 predicted proteins | sample OrgLakmetagen784_FD_201812 | JGI IMG/M metagenome (GOLD analysis project Ga0307974, IMG submission 201812) | Saline water microbial communities from Organic Lake, Antarctica - #784 | ecosystem: Environmental > Aquatic > Non-marine Saline and Alkaline > Saline | place: Antarctica: Organic Lake... | reverse complement strand
CTTGGGCATGTGCTCGTGTAAAGCACCTGAGTGGGTGGGGATGCAACAATTGTTGAGTACAACTAACAAGAAACACGCCACGCGCTTACTTTGCAGTTCTCATAGGCATTACATATTACTGAAATCAGCACAAGCGCACCAGTATGACAATGTAGGCGTCCAGCAGAAAAATTGGTGGTGAGCTGGCCACACCGCTACTTGGGGGAGGGTGCAAAACACTCTTTGACAGCGGCAGATGGGAGTACACCTACATGCACAATTGCTTTAGGGTGGACCTTGTTTTTAAGGTGGACCAGAGCCAGGTACAAATAATAACAGAGTATGCGTGGCAGGGGAACATGAAGGCATTAGGTCAGAGACGGCTGTAGTATCAATTTGCAACAGCGGGAAGTTAGACATGGAGCCTTTTGTCATTCCACACTCTATAAAGCAATCCGCTGGTGAATTTGAGGAATTCCTGATTCTGCTTGGAGATCCAAGAGAGCATGCGATAGGAGGAAGGTAAGGGTCCCACCTGCACGACTTGGATTACCACTCACGAGAGTCTCTGGGTTGGCATATGCACTCAGGACCGGATACACAGCACATGCCAACTCTGAGAATTACCACTCACCAGGGTCTCTGGGTTGGCATATGCACTTAGGACCGGATACACAGCACATGCCAACTCTGAGAATTACCACTCACCAGGGTCTCTGGGTTGGCATATGCACTTAGGGCCGGATTCACAGCACATGCCAACTCTGAGGATTACCACTCACCAGAGTCTCTGGGTTGGCATATGCACTTAGGACCGGATACACAGCACATGCCAACTCTGAGGATTACCACTCACCAGGGTCTCTGGGTTGGCATATGCACTTAGGACTGGATACACAGCACATGCCAACTCTGAGGGTGTGAGGCAACCCCAACAGTGCTCTAGAAAAGCCAAAAGGTCACCATGCTGGCCTTCTGACAGAGGGGCGAGCACGGGACTGCATTCAGAGGTACATGTTTGCATGTAGTTGAGGGGAAGCGCTCAAGGTGCATTGGTGTGTTGTGCTCGCACTTACAGTGTGTCACATGCCGTGTGTGGATACTTGGTTTTGCATACATGATCTCATTAAAAATAAGCGGCAAGTAGACAGCAGCAACATCACGGATTTGGCGGTACCTTACACGCTTGGCCAACAAAAAGGCATGTGTCAAGCAGGAAAAGGCAAGGTGTTTCGTCATGTCCTACCTCCTCAGAAGTGCATACACCAAGCGTGGCAGGGGCTGCAGAGCAGGAGCTGAACAAAATCCCACATCCACCTGCGTGCCAATGCAATGGGTTATAATAGTCCGTCCTCACATGGAATTCTGTATTTTAGGCTATCTCAAGCATGCATCCTGATAAAATCAGCCTCCTGTGCGACAGATCCATCTGCACGACACTTTATCATGTTGCGCACATGCGGCCCTTAGAAAAACACATTTGTAGAGTTGGCCAGAACCGTATATGTACACCGTATATGACCGTATTAGGGTAATTTCCCTGCTTAAAGTACCGTATATACACAGTACATACGTATGTACACATGGTTTTGGCCAACCCAACACATTTGCATACCCGCCCCAACAGCTCAAGCACCGTCAAATCCTGTGTAGCATCACCTACTGCCACAGCACAGCATCAAACATTGGGTTAGTCAGAATTGCATGTATAATTCAGTTACGCTCATGACTGAATACCACATATCACATATCACATATCACATACCACATACCACATACCACATACCACATATCACATATCACATATCAAGTGCACATATTCCATTCCTGGCCAGCATCACAACAGTAAGGAGCTGACTTACTGGGGAGCGTAGCAGATGCTGCGATAGCTGCTGATGTGACTTCAGAGCATTGGGTGGTGCATGCAAGGCAGCATGGTACTTAGCGGCTAGCTCCACCAGCCAATCCAGCAGGAGAAGACGGGCTCGAGGCCGACCCTGCCATGGAACAGGGAATACAATGATCACTGAACTGAAAAATTGCACCAATAGGAAGAGAGAAAATGTGGCCTGGCTGAGCATGGAAAACATGGATGGGCCTTGGATGGGCCCATGACATGGATGGGCCCATGACATGGATGGGCCCATGACATGGATGGGCCTTGACATGGATGGGCTTTGACATGGATGGGCCCATGACATGGATGGGCCTTGACATGGATGGGCCCATGACATGGATGGGCCTTGACATGGATGGACCTTGACATGGATGGGCCAATGACATGGATGGGCCTTGACATGGATGGGCCTTGACATGGATGGGCCTTGACATGGATGGGCCCATGACATGGATGGGCCTTGGATGGGCCTTGTAAATTTGCTTGAGATGTAGATTTGCTTGAAATGTAAATTTGCTTGAGATGTAGCCATAAGAGTCTATGCTTTACAGCAAAGTGATAAATATCACGTCTTCAATGCAACAGTAGTCGTTCAAGGCAGTATCCTTATTCCCGACAGAGTTTGCTTCATCATCCAGGTGCATCCAGGCGAGCTTCTAATGCAATAAACACAACTATCAATTTGCGCGACAGCAGGTCTGCAAAAAAGATACAAAGGGGACAAATAATCGTGTCCTATCTTAAAAAGCGACGAGCTGTTAAAAGATAATACAATAAAACAGAAAACATGCACGCGAGACCTAGAGCTGCATTATAAAGATACTGTAGCCTGTGAAGTTCATAACGTATCATTATATTTGTTTTACCTGTATGAGAGACACGCGCATCAGCTTGTGCAGAAGCGCAGTGAGAAGAGCCTGACTGTTGCAGCTGCGCATGGCTTCCAGGGCATTGCTAGCGATCCCCATCTGCGTGGACATTTGGAACGCAGGACGCTGTGATATTGGAAGCGTGTATTTATGTCAATGGGCTTGCAAAGCAGAATCGCACACAATGACCTAATTATGAACCAGAACTGCAGTCAAGCAAAACTGCAGTCAAGCAAACCAGCTGCAGTCAAGCAAACCAGAACTGCAGTCAAGCAAAACCAGAACTGCAGTCAAGCAAACCAGAACTGCAGTCAAGCAATGCTACAGCACACACCCCGCCATCCCAGGCTTTTACGCACTCACGTTATTTTTTCATGTATCGGTACCGAACATTTACGGCACCAGTTCATCCATTTATTTGATAATATTTCTGAAGGTGATATCAAAGGCTTTGTTCTTCAACATAACTTAGAAGTTTACAAATTCATTAATGTAGCTGTCGATCTTTTTGATTGATTTATTTGTTGGGACCTACAGGTTAAGCAGCCATGCCAGGCTGGAGGCCTTTGTAATCCAAACTAAACTAAACTAAACTTACGCACCCACCCTGTATGTGGCTATACGGACACGCCGCTGCAGTGAAAACCCAGCAGCATGAGACGACAGCATAGGGCCTGTGAGCTGTGTCTTTGGACCTTCAGCTGCGTCTTGGGCAGGCACAGCCACAGTGTACTGGAAGGCAACCTATGCAAGAACTGAAGATGTCGTCAGGGACACTGTGCCATTTGCATTCATGTCTATACAAGCATATGATTGCAGTTCAGCAGTTACTGGTAGGAGGGGGATAGTAAGGCGAGTGAGAGGAGCGCCCATCTGTTCTCTATTATCATAGAACAAAATGGAGCATTGTTACAACGCCAAAATGGAGTGTCCTCCTCCCAGCTGATTGCACACTAACTCCTACCCCAATCCTCCATGACTGCATGCACATCTGTTACCGCATTGGTGAAACTACAGAAAAAAGGTCGTAGAGTCCCAGATGCAGAATGCATCGGTGACAGCACATCACACAGGACACGGCCATAAGAGTCCTGGTAGCAGCTGCATGTACAGACAGAGACCGCTTGCGCACAAATCAGATTAGTAAGATCAAAGCTGCGGGTGTTGCCAATGAGGGTAATAACCACATATGATAGGCTTCTCTGAGAAGTACACATCAGGGTCCTGCGAAATCCACGTCATTCACCAACTTGACACAACACAGCACTTGACACAACACAGTACTTGACACAACACAGCACGTCATTCACCAGTTTGACACAACACAGCACTTGACACAACACAGCACGTCATTCACCAACGTGGCACAACACAGCACATGACACAACACAGCACTTGACACAACACAGCAGCCTGGGCTCCCCCCTGACCTGCAAGGTGGGAGGTGCTATGATGACCTCCTGCTTGTTTGGCTTTGCCTTGGAGGAGCCAAACTCAAAGTCTATGGCAAAGGTGTCTGTGTCCCCAGCATTGATCACGTGGTGCAGGTCCTCGACCTGTGCGGAAACAATGAAGCATGAGCAGGCACTGTCAGAGCCACTCAGCAAACAGAGTCTACATTTAAACAATGATTACATAGAATGGTTCACAATGATTACATAGAATATCTCATAAGTGAAAAGCAAATCTAATATAATATGGTTTATACAGCAAGGATAGCCGAGAACATGGCATAAAGCAATCATGTCGGTGCTGGAACACGTTGGAACGACATTCAGCTTTGAAGACTGCTGTACGATGATCATCACTGTGATAGAACTGCTGTACGATGATCATCACTGTGATGGAGCTGCTGTACGATGATCATCACTGTGATAGAACTGCTGTACAATGATCATCACTGTGATAGAACTGCTGTACAATGATCATCACTGTACAATGATCATCACTGTACAATGATCATCACTGTACAATGATCATCACTGTGCAATGATCATCACTGTACAATGATCATCACTGTGATAGAACTGGCTGCAACGATTGGACCACTATGTGCCTATTGGCACCGCTGGGGACGGTAGGCAGTTTTACACACACACACACACACACGCACACACACATACACACACACACACATACACACACACAAAGAGCTACTTCACTGAGGAGTACTGCTACACAGTCAGCCGTAGCAAAGAGCAACAGTTGCCAGTTAAGGCAAGGGAGCTCTTGTGTTAAAGGCGTCAGCACCTCTTGCCCGTTTATCTTGGCTGCCCACCTTTGGGTCGCTGAATAGGCGGCCATAGTAGCGAGCTGCGTGAAAGCCCTGTGATGTGCGTATCCGCAACAGGCCTGCAGAGGCATGCTGCCCAGAAAGACGACGGTACATGTCCTGCATACAAACGTGATTGTGGCAGACGCGAGCATTTGTAATTCAAAACAGGCGAATCATGATTACAGCAGATGATTTCAATGGCTGGCGGCGCTTCCAGTGCATTTGTATCAACAGGCAAATCATGATACGGCAGATAATCTCAACAACCGGCGTCGCTTTCACTGAAAAGTAATCATTACTGTACAGCAAGACTTTTTGCAGAGCACAATTGAGTAGCTCAGCAATTTTTCATGTTATAGTCACACACATGGTATGATGTAAAGCGTCTCACACGGTTACCTGGGGCAAGGCGCTGTCCTCTATGCTGGTATACAAAAAAATGGCACCGCCTGTGCTGTTGGGGAGGGGGGCCAAGAAATCCAGGCCCACCTGGTGCACAAAGGACACATTGTGTCAGCACTAAAAACAGGTGAGCAAGCATGCGTTTTGCAATAACAGTTTTGTCCTCTTAAGCAACAAAAGTAAGAAGCAAGTTGAGACTAGAAGGCGGGAACTGTGGCAAAGTGATGATGTATATTCACACAAAAACCTTGACCGAAACTCTTGAGTGGGTCAGGGACACGATCAGTGAACTAAATAAAGTATGACGGATATTTTAAAAACTCCTGAGCGCAGCATTGACCTAAACAGTTTCAGGAGCTAATACAGGCACAAATACGTGCTGACATCTACAACCAAACACACGCACCGCACTACTGTTGACAGCAAATATATCGCAGCAGCATCCGAGTGCCGCAGCTGCAACAGCAGACTGTTTGTAATAGGAAACCGCATCCGCGTTTACATCCTGCGAGCAAATTGCTTGGTGGTTCAGCCTAGTTTTGCAGCTAGGATAAGCCCTAATTTGCAGGTTTGACACAATACTTGGCAATTGAGGAGCTGCAAATGTAACAAGAGCTTGTTTAGTTAACTTTGACACAATGCTTGGCAATTGAGTAGCTGCAAATTTAACAAGAGCTTGTTTAGGTAGCTTTGACACAATACTTGGCAATTAAGTAGCTGCAAATGTAACAAGAGTTTGTTTAGGTAACCGCATCCAAAGTATAGCAGCCTGACATGCCTGCCATTTTCTGCTCGAAACAAAAAGGAACGTTGATTACTTAAAGTGTCGATGCATTGTACGGAACCATATGACCATTCAGTGCTTAAGTAACTTCACGCGTTGGTTCCTCACCACCCAAAACAATAGGGAAGCCTTCTACTGTGGTGAGGGAAATTGTGTGCAGGAACAACCAGACCTCTTCTTGTTGATCCCCTTGGAGTCTTGGAGCACTTAGACAGTCCTACATTGCATTAAGGACAAGGCACTCACTTGCACCCAATCGTCTGCCGCATTTCCGGGGCCTTCACTGTGCTGCGGCTGCTGCTGCTGCTGCTGCTGCTGCAGCGGGTCCTTGGCTCCTGCACCAGCTGCTGTCCGCTGGCCATCCTCTCTGTCAGATGCCTTCTGTGTTCCCCTGCCCTGACCACCACTGCCACTTGTACAAGGGCCTCGCAAGAGTCCCGCACCATAGTCCGGAGGCCCTGAACAACATAAATGTCCCGCATACATACAACATTAAAGTCCCGCATACATACAACATTAAAGTCCCGCACCATACATACAACATAATAGTCCCGCACCATAGTCCGGAGGCCCTGAACAGCATAAATGTCCCGCATACATACAACATAAAAGTCCCGCACCATACATACAACATAATAGTCCCGCACCATACATACAACATAAAAAGTCCCGCTCCATAGTCCGAAGGCCCTGAACAACAGAAAAAGGTTGCTCAGCCTTACAAATGCATAGGGTTGGCCAGAACCGTATATATCCACCGTATATGACCGTATGACAATTTCCCTGCTAAAAATACCGTATGTACACCGTTACAGTTATAGGTATATACCTATAACTGTATGGCTCTGGCCAACCCTACAAATGCACCATGCTGCTCCCATTTTTGTACAAAATCTGTCAATGGTTTGTAGAGGCTTGGGCTCATACACATTTGTTTGTTTAATCTGTCAATGGTTTGGAGAGGCTTGGGCTCATACACATGCGTTTGTTCCTGCATAAAAAGAGGCTCTGTAATCACATTCTCCCAGAGCGTATTTCTACAGCAGCATGCACAGGAACACGGTTGTATTCTGTAACACAGGTTTGCATTTTCGAACATGCATGCACACAATTAAAACATACATGCACACAGACTACGGTCGCATCTGTGATTGACAGTGAGGTTGGCAAACGTTAGAAGAAAGATGCTGTACTCTTATAAATTAAGTCACCTGATAAAAAGGCTGCCAGCCTCAATGGACTTTGCAAGTCAGGAACGGCATCTGAGGAAGCGGCGTGGGAAGCCAAGCCTTTAGCAGGACTGCTGCTGCTGCTGCTGCTGCTATCAATGGATGGGAGAGGAGAGAAAGGCGGCTGCTTAATGCCCTGCATACATGTGTAAATGTGCAAGCTTTAAACTTGTGACTCTATGCAAGCCCTGCAGCTTGAAGTGCTTTGTGCAGAGTCACGAATACTTTAGCGACCGCATGCGAGGTCAGAAGTGAGCAAGGTTGAGCAACTTGTTTTTGACAAAGCTCACCAGTCCTGCCAATATAAGTATACAATATTATAACCTGAAGTGAGTGTAGTTGTCCTTGTAACACCTCAAACGTGGGTCGTGCTGCTGCCGAGATGACATGAGAAAGCCGGTGTGTGTGCCTGATTCTCGCACCTGAAAGTACTCTAGAACTCCAAACAGCGCAGATCCAAAGGCCCGCCGATCCCCCTGCCTAAGATGCTGGGCTTCCTGCACAAGCAAATTTGTGCATTGTTACACACATTCACACATACACGCACAAGCACACACACAGTCATGATGTGTCTGCCTTTTGGATGATGGTGCTGATTCTGGTTGAACATTTTAGCTTGTGAAAGGGCGGTGGCGTATGTCCCTTCATCTTATACTGATGCGTGATCAGTAGCAGGTGTCTGTAGCAGGCAAAGTGACGGAAGTTTCTGGCCGAAACTGTCAAGGGACAAAGGTCTGTGTTACAAATGATCCCCACGTGATTTGCCCTTATGCTCTTTCACACCGCACCTCGTTTCCTTGAAGCTGCCCATTTGCTACAGGATATGTATTGACCCTGCCTGCTTCCCTTGTTGGAGCTGGTTTGACGTCGTCCAAGACAGACGTGATTGCGTCTTTGTAGCGTCCGACCGGTGCCAGCAGTGCATGCAGAGGCATGACCTTAGGTTGTGCATATATGTGGATGGTTATGTATGCATGTGCACTGTCATGAATACATGCGTGAAACCAGATGCACAGTTTCAAAACGACCAGCAATATGTAAGCTATCCAGGATGCCACGCGCCTCTGGCTTAGGTGGGGTAATGAGCGTGTAAGTATTGTGCATCTCAATTCAGTTTGGTACCAAGGTAGCTTGGTAAAAGTGGTTATTTTTCCAATATTAATGTGGGGAGCAACTTCCACTGCAGTACATGTTTCTATTGCTTCTTGCAAAAATTCAGAGTTCTTAGCGGCAAAAACAAGTTCCCTTAAATTACCTGTTGAAAGCTGTTATAGATTATTATTGTTTACCGAGATGGTGTGTGGATTTACTAACATGTTGCAGCTGCATATTGCAGCTCGTTGCAGGGTAGCTGGCTTTTAATACCCACCCTGCATCATGCACATAACTACCCACCTCGGCAAGGGGCACTGGAAGGAGGCTCTGCTTCTGCCCCAAGGGTTGACCTTGGCTTGAAAGGGGGACAGGAACGTGCCGCACACACGGAGGCTCTGCCTTGACGTCATACAGAGAAACCTGCGGGTTAAGTATGTTACATAGGGTTGGCCACAACCATACATTTATAGGTATATACAGTGTATATACGATTTTTGGCAGGGAAATCACCATACATACAGTCATATACGGTGTTTATATACGGTTCTGGCCAGCTCAAAGTATGTACCTGACTGGTAGGGCAATGCTACAAGGCAAGCCAGAAGCCAAACTGCAGCTGGCGCGCAATATTTGACCTGCAATCAGGTCAGCCATAGCAGCCAGAGCTACTGGCCAGACGCTCAAAAACATATTCATCAGGACCCCTAACGGTACCCGGTACCAAAGTGGCTCCTTTTCCTTTATCGATGTGGGGAGTGTTAATCACTGCCGGCGTAGCTTTTTCTTTATTTTTTTCTTCCTTTCAGACATGTCTAAGCACCACTGGACACTAGTTCGTGCCAATTGGTGCCCAGGTGTGCATAAGAAAATTTCCTGCTAGAAGGACGAGTTTCCAAAAATTGTTGACGAATAAAAAGTACCAGGGTAGCCCTTGATGAAAGAGAGTAACACTACCCGCATTAGCTCAGAAAAAGGAGCCACTTTGGTATCGGGCACCGTAAAACCCCTCTACCAAAAAGAACAGGAAAAGGATCAATGGGGATCAGGAGGCTTGCTGGCTTGACCTCAAATTGGCTCTTGATGAGAGTTGATCATATACTGGAAAGTACGCGTCTGGTATGGACAAGCTTGGCAGCGTAGTTGACAGATTGTAAATGATGCTTGGATGCAGGTTTCTTAGCTATTGAGGAGGCAAGACTCAGCTCCGTAAAAGGCTCCAGTGTGTGATTGTTGTATTGGTGCCACCCTAGATAAATTTGAAACGTTTTTATGGTCCTGGGGTCTGGGTGGAAGTCAGATTTGAGACCTTGGACCCAAGTATTGGCAGGGACGCAAAGAAACGCTTCAGCCTCCTTATCTCTGTATAAAAATTCCTGTAAAAAGATGAGTCTTGATTATTGCAACAGACTTCAGGTTGACTTGGCCTGGTGAGATTTGCCGAGCAAGATGTCGTTAAGAAGCTTGGAAAAAGCATGTCTAAAAAAAGCAGGTGTCAGGCCGACGCGTGTTTTTTGTAATCAGTAACAGCTGTTGATGTCCTCCACTACCCACCTCAAGCATCCAGGCCTAGAGATGGTTCACATTGCAGCAATGCAAACTTCAGCAAGCACACAACAGGAAGCGCACCTTATCCCCAAAGGTGATGAGACCGAACAGGGCAAAAGGGGGGAGGGCTTCCAAGGCGGCCAGCAGCCCAGAACGAACGAGCTCAATGAAGTCTGCATCAGCTCCGTAGGACACATCTATAAGGGCGACAAAGATGGGCGCAGGGCCCTGTGGATTTCCCTGCGTGCAGAGGCAAGGCTGGTAGTGAAGTGGTGCTGCACAGACAAAAATATGTAGAAGAGGTGGCTGGCTTTCCTACATGCTTTTTTTATTGTGCAAGAAACTGGGTTGGAGGTCTGGGGACATTGCTCGCATCAGTACACATGCTTTTCCGTACAGCAACGGCGTATTGTGCACCTGGAACAATGATTCCTATTGTGTCTCCAGCTTGGGACACAATGATTCCTACTGTGTCTCTAGCTTGCGACACAATGATTCCTATTGTGTCTCTAGCTTGCGACACAATGATTCCTATTGTGTCTCTAGCTTGCGACACAATGATTCTTATTGTGTCTCTAGCTTGCAACAGGGCAATGGACGAGCGACAAGTGGAAGAGATTTGGATCCGCTGCTTGGTCGCTACCTTTTCCCTTTTAAGGTCCCCGGTAGTGGCATGTGACCTCGAGATAGCAAAAAGTGAACTCTTACACACAGGGACCTATAGCAAATTTGATGCAGCACGGCAGCAACCCTTGCAGGGCTACAGTGGCCCCTACGATGCATGACAGGAGATGTCATGCCATCCCAGAGCTGTAGGTGCTCTTCTCAATCTACCTTAACTCTGCTCTGACACCAATGAGGATAAAGGCACGTACCTCTTGTTGTACTAACTAGCACTTCTCTCAAGCTAGCAGTCATACAATTTGCCCAGAACAAAGCCTTGCCTGGGGAGATGCCGCAAAGGGCCCAACCTCGCTGACAAGACATTCGTACACGTGAGACTGCAGCTCAGGTAAAGGTGGTTTGGGAGACAGAGCTGCCTCCTTGTTGCTGGGTGCGCAGGAGGCATACCTAGGCACGAAAAGTAATGTCACGTGGCAGTAATTAAACTTGATTGAACGTCTATCGTTGATTGAGTGTCTACGAGCTTTGCTCACTGATGATTGCGGTGTGCGTATACGCCCACCCTAACTCAGTTCAGTACCTTGGATCTACTGTGCAATTTGAACGGCAACGCAAGAAGCTGAGCTGAGTGCGAGGCATCATGCCTCACTTTTGCAATACCTGGGTGCCCAAATCCGGCGTATGTCATTCTTCTTCTCACAAATAGAGCAAGACCATCCGCTGGGATCCACGTCACAAAGGTGATTTATATAGGAGTAGCAAGAGATGCATCTCACGACTTCTTGAAGGTTGGGAGTCGGTGCACGCTGTTGTGCACTCTCCAGCTTTCCGTATGGCTGGACAGCACAACTGAACAGCAGCCCTGTGTCGATCTTATCGTGCTCTGCAAGTGTGGTTGTGGTTAACTCTGTGCACCTTTACGTGCGTATGCACAAGTGAATTTGAGCAGTGTACATGTGTGTGTGTTTGTGTGTGTATGTGTGTGTGTGAGTTTGTGTGTGTGTGTGTGTGTGTGTGTGTGTGTGTGTGTGTGCGTGTGTGTGTGTGCGTGCATGCGTGCGTGCGTGCGTGTGTCCGTGCGTGTGCGTGTGCGTGTGATTGTGCGTGTGGATGTGCGTGTGCGTGTGCGTGTGCGCGCGCGTGCGTGCGTGTGTGTGTGTGTGTGTGTGTGTGTGTGGGTGTGTGTGTGTGTGTGTGTGTGTGTGTGTGTGTGTGAGAGAGCGCGCAAAGGT
>Ga0307974_1003064_pt1 | contig 11954 bp, 12 predicted proteins | sample OrgLakmetagen784_FD_201812 | JGI IMG/M metagenome (GOLD analysis project Ga0307974, IMG submission 201812) | Saline water microbial communities from Organic Lake, Antarctica - #784 | ecosystem: Environmental > Aquatic > Non-marine Saline and Alkaline > Saline | place: Antarctica: Organic Lake... | reverse complement strand
ACTGAGATGCGGACGCCCATGCACACGTGACCTACCAGGCACCCATAACTGGCTTGCACAGTCCCACATTGCTTCCATTTCTTCAGAATTCCACTGACTATTTCATGATGGCACAATCCTGTCAGTTTAAGGTAAATTGCTGCTTCATCTGCTTGACTTGCCCCACGGCCTGCACCCGAGTGCGTGTGCCTCTGACTTTTGGACATGTCCACAAACCCTCCCCCCTTAACCCAATGTACCCCAAAAGGGTGCCATTCAACAGGTATTGAGCTGAGACATGTTTACATATCCGTGGAAATGCTCCAGTAAAACTTTGGAGGGGGGTTCCCAAAATTTGAAACCCGGTAAAAATCCCTCGACACCCCCCCCCCCGGATCAGACTTATTTACATACCAATCAATAGCCTTTTGAACTCAGGATTTCAAATACGTAGTATTAGTTCCATTGACCCATGAGTTCCAAAAGTTGTGCTTTCTGGCGCCTCCTTGCTCACCCTAAACTTCTGTGGGGGGTGGCCCCTACTGATCACATTGGTCAGCTGTGACTGCTGTGTGTGGATCTGGCCTTCTTCTTCTCTACCCAGTCAAACTTGAATTACCGCGTGGGGGTAGCCGTCCTTTTTGTTCTTTACTTACCCAGCTTACCTTGGGCTGCCATGCAAGAGGAGCTACCATTTTTTAAAAGCACACCTCACCATTTTCTTATAGCACAGCTCACCATTTTCTTATAGCACAGCTCACCATTTCTTATAGCACAGCTCACCTTTGACTGCTGTGCAGGGGGGGCGGCCTTCAAGCGCTCTGACGCGCTGCTGCTGCCCTCTTCTCTCCGCCTGGGCCGTGGACTCCTACTTCTACTCCTGCTACTGCTCTTGCTGTTGCGTCGATACTGGCTGCGATGCCTGCTAGAGCCTCTACTAGGACTACGGCTGCGAATGCGGCGGCGGTACCTGAAATGCGTTAGCGTACGACTTGAGTTATGCCGGTCAGTAAAGTGTGACTGAGGCTATGCTGCCCTGTTCCCTGGCACGCACACACACATGCACACACACGCACGCACGCACACCCACCCACACATGCACGCACGCACACCCACCCACACACACACATGCACACACACGCACGCGCGCACACACACCCACCCACGCATGCACGCACACACGCACGCACACCCACCACACACACACATACACACACAAGCAAACACACACAATACATGTGGCAGACCAGCAAAGCGCACAGGCACAGGGTTTGAACGTAAGCTCACCGTTCTCTACTGCGGCTACGGCTGTCTCTCCTGCGATAGCTCCTGTCTCTATCTCTGACTGGACTAAGACTGCGCCGCCAATCACGCCTATTGTTCTCCTGCTGTTTCCTGTGTGTGTAAGTGTGTGTGTGTGTATATGTGTGTGTGTTGGCCGGACTAGGATAGCGCCGCATATCACGCCTGCTGTTGTTCTCCTGCTGTTTCCTGCAAAAGGTGTACAATACATCAGTATATCAATAGATTAATGGGTCAATAATTCAGATACGTGTGATGTGTATATGTGTGTATGTGTGTGTAATATGGACATGTCACGCTAAATCTGTAGCATGAACAATTGTTGTGTGTGTGTGTGTGTGTGTACAACTGTTGCGTGACTTCCCCTGCGGGTGCTGGTGCTGTGATTGGATGTCACATACATCGTGCGTACCGTTGATGAACATGTCAATCATAATCAGTGACAAATACAATTCATATGGCTTCTGATGATCAAAATGTGATCAAAACTGGTACCATGGTTTGTTGTGACATACACCATGCGTTATGTTGATGGACATGTCACGCTGAATCAGGAGAGCATGCAGAAGCAGTGGAACCTTTTCCTGATTGCATTTCAAGCAATTGAACTCTTCCTGGCGGTTGAAATGCAATCTTTGCTGTTAAAGTGACTTTTATCATGACGCGCGACATGTGTACGATCGATGGTTGTGTATCATTGGCGAAGGTCCATTACGATCTAGGTAATTGTGTTAGTCGCTTAATTGGGTCGTATTTGTGTCGGAATCGTTCCCCTCACGGGCGGGGACAAGACAATTCCGACGCAAGTTGCAGACTTGAACCCCCTTTTTACCATCATCACCATAAGCAAAAGCTATGTTTAATTTTCTGTGAATACGTAATCACTTTGTTCAGGCTTTTTCATGGTCTGCTTGTCATATACGCTGGCTGCAAGCACGCGAGGAATGCAGTGCCCATGTCATACTGCACGCACACATATACACATACACAAAGCACGCGAGGAATGCAGTACCCATGTCATACTGCACACACACACACATACACATACATATACACACACATACACAAAGCACGCGAGGAATGCAGTGCCCATGTCATACTGCACACACACATGCACACACATACACACACATACACACACACACAAAAGCACGCAAGGAATGCAGTGCCCATGTCAAACTGCACATACACACATACACATACACATACACACACACACACACATAAAAGCACGCAAGGAATGCAGTGCCCATGCCATATTGTACATACACACACACACACACACACACATACACACACACACAAAATCACGCGAGGAATGCAGTGCCCATGTTATACTGCACACACACACACACACATACACACACATAAAATCACGCGAGGATTGCAGTGCCCATGTCATACTGCACATACACACACATACACACATTCACACACATACACAAACACACATACACATACACACACATACACAAACACACATACACACACATACACATACACACACATAGTTTTCAGTCCTGGCCACCTCACATCTCATACTGCACACATACACACACACACAGTTTTAAGTCCTGGCCACCTGATGTTCTGGAGTGCGGAGGCAGCTGGGAATGGCTGGGGGCCCGACATTGCAGGGTCAGGCATGTCTGGCAGTGCGTCTATGATGTTGTCGTCCCTGCATGAATATTTAGGTGCACGCTTGTCTGCAGGGTCAGGCATGTCTAGGGTTGGACAACACCATACATTTATAGGTATACACGGTGTACATACGGTATTTTTAGCAGGAAAATCACCATAAACACGGTCATATACCGTGCAAATATACGGGTCTGGCCAACCCTAGGCACATCTGCCAGCAGATGCATCCATCAGAGTGCCTGTGATGATAGTCATCAGAGCCTATGATGATATGATGATGATACGATTAGAGCCTATGATGATATGACGATGATACGATCAGAGCCTATGATGATATGATGATGATACGATCAGAGCCTATGACGATATGATGATGATACGATCAGAGCCTATGATGATATGATGATGATATGATCAGAGCCTATGATGATAGTCATCAGAGTGCCTATGATGATGGCATTTCTAAAGTGAGCCCATATACAAAAATCAACGCTGGTACAAAAAGAGTCGTGAACATGAATGTAAAGCACACGATTTTTTGTTAGAGTTGACTTTAAAGGCCTGCATATCTTCTCCTCGTTTTTTTATCCGAGGCTTATGTCCAAAGCACAAGTGAAGGGGGTACGCCATTGTTGTTGTTGCCATTGCTTATGTTGATCAGGTGCACAAATTGAACACAACCAAACACACATACATCAGACTCGTTCAAACACACGCAAGCACAAACAAGTATACACACAAACAAGCATGCACTTACGCACACACGCACGCACAGATGTACGCACGGACAGATGCACACGCACGCACGCACCTTTCAAAAGCCTTGCGATCTATGGTGTGAGAAGGAAGTGTAGGTAAACCGCGCAGGCTGCCTAAGGGGTCACGTCTGATGGAGGGGGAGACAGCACAGCATAATTAAGTACATGATGGAGGGGAAGACAGCACAGCATGATCTGTATAATTAGGTACACGATGGAGAGGAAGACAGCACAGCATGGTCTGTATAATTAGGTACACGATGGAAGAAAAGGCAGCACAGCATGATCTATAAAATTAGGCACACGATGGAAGGAAAGGCAGCACAGCATGATCTATATAATTAGGTACACGATGGAAGGAAAGGCAGCACAGCATGATCTGTATAATTAGGTACACGATGGAAAAAAAGGCAGCACAGCATGATCTGTATAATTAGGCACACGATGGAAGGAAAGGCAGCACAGCATGATCTATATAATTAGGTACACGATGGAAGGAAAGGCAGCACAGCATGATCTGTATAATTAGGTACACGATGGAAAAAAAGGCAGCACAGCATGATCTGTATAATTAGGCACACGATGGAAGGAAAGGCAGCACAGCATGATCTGTATAACTAGGTACACGATGGAAGGAAAGGCAGCACAGCATGACCTGTATAACTAGGTACACGATGGAAGGAAAGGCCGCGCAGCATGATCTGTATAATTAGGTACACGATGGAGGGGAAGACAGCACAGCATGATATGTATAATTAGGTACACGATGGAGGGGAAGACAGCACAGCATGATCTGAATAATTAGATACATGATGGAGGGAAAGGCAGCACAGCATGATCTGTATAATTAGGTACACAATGGAAGGAAAGGCAGCACAGCATGAACTGTATAATTAGGTACACGATGGAAAGAAAGGCAACACAGCACAAGGGGTACAAGAGTGTTTGGGTTCAGTGGCCTTGCCAAACCAGTTGCACTCTGGTGAGCTGCAATGGCTGCAAATTTTGGGAGCCTGCGAAGGCTTCCAAGGGAGTCACGTCTGCCGAAAGGGACCACATACGTTGCAATGCATGTTCAAAACAATTCAATGTAATACAATGCTACCATACAGTTCGAAGCATGTTTAAAACAATTCAATGTAATACAATGCTGCCATACATTGCAATGCATGTTCAAAACAATTCAATGTAATACAATGCTGCCATACATTGCAATGCATGTTTAAAACAATTCAATGTAATACAATGCTGCCATACAGTACAATGCATGTTCAAAACAGTTCAATGTAATACAATGCTGCCATACAGTTCAATGTAATACAATGTTGCCAAAACAAACAAAACTACATTTCAATAATACAAAGCTGTCAAAACAAAACAAGACTACATTTCAGTGTATGCGTCACAGGCACACTGTAGATGAAGTTGTTCTACCTTTAGGGTGGCCAGACCCTTAGCTCGTATACGCACTGTTATGAACGCATATGAAAATATGAATGTACAAGAGTAGCTAGCTGAGGGAACCAGCAAACCTTTTATGTTGTGGCACCAAGGTGAGTTGATTTAGGATTATACACACACTAGCAAAAGATCACGCACAAGCACGCACATGAGCCAGAAGGTTTTGCGAATCACAAAGAGCCAAAAGTTACGCATGACACATAATGCCATGCACGCATACTGAGACAACACAAAGGCGATGCATGTGCTGCCTGTCGTCTATTCCACCTGATGCAATGCAAGCATACCGCCACAACACAAAGGCGATGCTACAAAAATACCACACAAATATACCACACAAAAATACCACACAAAAAACCACAAGTTAACACCATGCTCACCTAGTGGGCGAATGCGAGCGTGACCTAGCTGCCGGACTGGGTCGTCTTGGCCTACAGCGCACAATATGAGGGAGAAGAAAAGGGGTACGGCATTTGCACAAGACCAACACACCCAAGATCCACCTCTCGTCCCCCCCCCCACCACAAGGTGAGAGGTACAACTTATTCAAAGGGTGAGAGGTACAACCCATTAGGTTGTCCGTGGCCTTTGTTTGATGCTCAACGTTTGTCTGTAGCCTTTGATGCTCAACGTTTTTGTCTGTGGCCTTTGTTTGATGCACAACGTTTGTCTATAGCCTTTGTTTGACGCTCAACGTTTGTCTGTGGCCTTTGTTTGATGCTCAACATTTTTGTCTGTGGCCTTTGTTTGATGCTCAACGTTTGAATATAGCCTTTGTTTGACGCTTAACGTTTGTCTATAGCCTTTGTTTGACGCTCAATGTTTGTCACCGATCAAGACGTGAGTTGAGTGTGCGTTGACACCGACGAATGATTGGAGATCATGCACACACACATACACGCCTGGAGGTGATACCAAGAAAGACTGTAATTGGAGGTCAGACTAAGGCTGGGGATGGTACTAGAAAAGCCTGAAGGCCTTGTGATGAGTGTGACTGTTGGTGCTTTAAGGAGCGCATGCTTGTGTGTGTGTGTGTGTGTGTGTGTGTGTGTGTGTGTTGTTGTGCGTGCGGGTGTCACATTTGCAGGGGTAGATCAGGCAGATTTCTTTCCAGCACGGATGCCCAGAACAAACTGTTTTGTGATCCAATAAGTCAGCAATGGAGCGTTTGCAAGGCACGTGCAGCAGCGTCAAGATAACACACACATACAACAGCAAACACTCACCTGCTGATTGTTTGGCATAGCTAGCTCGGCTTTGGTAAATGTGTGCAAGCGAATGTGAGCATTGTATGCAACAGCTGGTAAGCCGCTGCCACAGCTGCTGCTGTTGCTGCATGCTGAACCATCCCACTCGTATACATGGAACACAAAATAGGAAAGAAAAGAGGCACAGTGCTGTAGTGTTGCACATACACGGAAAGCAGCGATTGTCCACCAACAACAGTGACGTCCAAGCACGCTCTGTGTTTGGGTGCTCTTCCCCCTTCCCCCTGTATCAAGAACCCCACCATCCTGTAAGCGTATCTTAACATCTTGACAGCTAATATCTTGACAGCTGGCGTCTTGACAGCTAGCTGCTTGGTCACCAGTCAGAGCTGCAAAGCTGCAAAGCTACAGCAGCAGGAGGCGCACGTGGACTCATCAAAGCCGGTTTATTATGGCTTTGCCAGGTAGTAAGACTGTGTGTGTGTGCTCTCTTGCCAGCAGCTACGCCCAACATCTGCATGTTTTTTTGCCATCATCCGCTGCGGCAGGAACAGCAGCTGGCGTGACAGCAGCCTGCTGCCCCCTTCTAACAATCTGCAGCGCCCCTGCCAACAGCGAAAATCTGCCATCCCCCAAAAATCAGCAGCAGTCGTGCCGACAGCAGTCGTGCCGGCAGCAGTCTGCTATCCCCGAAAAAGCATCAGTAGTCGTGCCGACAGCCAAACGGCAGCAGTCGCGCTGGAAGCCTGTCGTCCCCAATAAAGGCAGCAGCAGTTGTGCCGACAGCCTGCTGTCCCCCAGAGGCGTGCGCGTGGCTGTCAGTCAGGCTCAGGCAGCACAGGCACACACACGCGTCATACCTCACGAGATGAGCACTGGGTGCGTGAGTGACTAGCGGGTCATGCCAGGCATGCAGGGTCTGGCCCTTTGAGTCAAGGCCCATGCCCGCCATCCTACGGCAGCGCTCACGGTTGCGCTTGCGGTTGGAGCGTTTCCTGTGTGTGTGTGTGTGATTTGTATATGTGTGTGTTTGAGTCAAGGCCCATGCCCGCCATCCTACGGCAGCGCTCACGGTTACGCTTGCGGTTGGAGCGTTTCCTGTGCGTGTGTGGGTGTGTGTGGGTGTGGGTGTTTTTGTATATGTGTGTGTTTGAGTCAAGGCCCATGCCCGCCATCCTGCGGCAGCGTTCACGGTTACGATTGCGGATGAAGCGTTTCCTGTGTGTGTGTCTTTGTATATGTGATATGTGTGTGTTTGAGTCAAGGCCCATGCCCGCCATCCTACGGTAGCGCTCACGGTTACGCTTGCGGTTGGAGCGTTTCCTGTGTGTGTATGTGTGTGTGTGTGTGTGTGTGTGTGGGTGTGTGTTTGTGTTTTTCTCCTTGCGCATGCGCCTCGTCACCTCAATAAGCACCCCCAAGACCCTTCCTTGCAGGCGCTCATCATGACCAATTCTTACTTTGGAATGCGCCTCTGCGCGTCTTCCTCTCCTTCCTGCGTCAAAGCGCGGTGGAGACGCCAGCTGAAGTTGGTGACACCGTACGCCTCCGCCGCCTCATCCAATGCTTCTTCAGCATCCTCCTGTATATGTCGTCATATAAAAGCGCTTTACAACATCAAGGTGCTGTTATGATAGTTAACCCACGCCTTGGCCATCTCATTCAACGCATCTGCGACGTCCCCCTGTGCATGAGATGATGAGTGAGTCCTTGTGAAGCAATAAGACACTGTAATTTAAGTTCATGCACGTCTTTGCTGACTCATCTAACGCATCTGTGACGTCTTCCTTTGCAAGTGTCGATAAGTGAGCCAACAACACATCCGTGACGTCCTCCTTTGCAAGAGCTGATGAGAGGTTTTGAGAAGCGGCAAATGCTGTGACCAATGATTGGTGATGCCGTCCCCTCTGCTGGCTCATCTAACGCATCTCTGCATTGCAATCTGAAGGATATTATCGGTGCATCCTACCACACACACACACACACACACACACACGTGCTGCATGTTGAGAAGATGGGACTCTATAACGTTTGAAAATATGAGAGGGGTGCTCATTGCTGAAAGTGTCGGTGATGCCTCCTATGCTGCCTCTTGTGTCTTGCATCCCTTCCTCCGTGAGCGCAGAATGATGAATTTGTCAAGATACCCAGATCGACGACTTTTGCAATATAGGATTTAGTGGGTGCTGCACATTCCTCATGCATGCATAAACACACACACACTCACAAAAGCATGCACGTGAACGTACACATTCACACAAAGGAGCAAACACACACACAAGAGCATAAGCACACACCTCCTCAAGGGTCTCTGCGTCTGCATCTTCGTCACTCCCACTCCCACTGCTACTGCTGCTGTCGTCATCATCACCATCGCCCAAAACAGAGCCTCCATACTGAAAACCCACAGCACTATAGGGCCCTGACCCGCCACCTGCAGCATGAAATCAGCACACGACACATGTCGGGGGGGAGCCTATTGGTACTGCTGCTGTTATCATCATCATCCACGCCCAAAGCAGAGCCTCCATACTGAAACCCACAGCACTATAGGGCCCTGACCCGCCACCTGCAGCATAAAAACAGCACACGACACATGTCGGGGGTGAGCCTATTGGTACAGCTCCTGTTATCATCATCATCATTCACGCCCAAAGCAGAGCCTCCATACATTATATGCCCTGATACTTATCACTGTAGCATAGAAACAGCACACGACACTTGTTGGTACTGTTGGCCGTTGTCAGAACCATCATTATAACCAAACAAAGCAGCCCCTTCGTTCTTGGAAACAAACATTTAGGGGTGAGGCTGTTCGAGTGTGTGTAGCAACGCAGCGTGCACACACACACACACACACACACACACACACTCACACACTTCTGTATTAAATCTAGGGCTGTGCAATGACGGTGTGCCGGTACGGTCTGTCAAAATACGGTCTGACGGTTGACGCCGTAAATGACAGTGTCAGACCGTCATTTCGGAATTTGGGGGCCGTCATGAAGGTACGATTGACGGTCGGTCCAAAAATCGCAAAAAGGCCAAATAATGGCATTTTGACTATTTTCTCCTCAATCTTAGATGTTGCATGTGTGTTAATAACACAAACAAACGATTGGTGTAATAACGAAAGAAAAAGAAAAGGAAAAAGAATAGCAAAAGGTTTGTGTCTTGACCAGGATTCGAACCCTGGTCTCAACTCTTCACAGCAAGAAAGCATTTGACGGTGGGTTTACACAGCAAAATACGGTCTGGACGGTCAACACCGTCATTTCTAAAACACCTTCATTTTGACGTTCTGACGGTACGGACCGTCAACCGTACCATAATCACGGTGCAAAATCGCTCTGACGGTGCCATTGCACAGCCCTGGTTACATCGCCTGCACTGCAGCATGCATTCACTCTTTATGAACACCTTTTCTGCAGCATGGACAAATATCACACTTTCAATACACCCACAGTGCAGCGTACATACGCGCCTCTGTGTTAGATCACCAACACTGCAGCAGCGTACAAATAATACACCGCAGCATAAAAACAGTACACTGCAGCATACGGACAGTACACCGCAGCGTACGAACATGAAAATGCACCTTACGAACACTACACTGCAGCATAAAATTAGTACACTGCAGCGTACGAACATGAAAATGCACCTTACGAACACTACACTGCAGCATAAAACAGTACACTGCAGCGTACGAACATGAAAATGCACTTTACGAACACTACACTGTAGCATACAGACAGTACACCGCAGCGTACGAACATGAAAATGCACCTTACGAACACTACACTGCAGCATACAAACAGTACACTGCAGCGTACGAACATGAAAATGCACCTTACGAACACTACACCGCAGCATACGGACAGTACACCGCAGCATTTTAACACTTCACTGTAGTGTTCGAACAGTACACTGCAGCATCCAAACATTACACTGCAGCGTGCAAACATTGCAATGTAGCATACGGACACTTCACTGTAGTGTTTAAACAATACACTGCAGCATAAAAACAGTATGTACACTGCAGCGTGCAAACATTGCAATGTAGCATACAAACAGTACACTGCAGCGTGTAAAAATTGCAATGTAGCATACAAACAGTACACTGCAGCGTGTAAAAATTGCAATGTAGCATACAAACTGGACAATGCAGCGTGCAAACATTGCAATGTAGCATACAAACAGTACACTGCAGCGTGTAAAAATTGCAATGTAGCATACAAACAGTATGTACACTGCAGCGTGCAAACATTGCAATGTAGCATCCAAACATTACACTGCAGCGTGCAAACACTGCAATGTAGCATCCAAACATTACAATGCAGCGTGCAAACATTGCAATGTAGCATCCAAACATTACACTGCAGCGTGCAAACACTGCAATGTAGCATCCAAACATTACAATGCAGCGTGCAAACATTGCAATGTTGCATCCAAACATTACACTGCAGCGTGCAAACACTGCAATGTAGCATCCAAACATTACAATGCAGCGTGTAAAAATTGCAATGTAGCATACAAACTGGACAATGCAGCGTGCAAACATTGCAATGTAGCATCCAAACAGTACACTGCAGCGTCCAAACAGTACACTGCAGCATCCAAACATTACACTGCAGCGTGCAAACATTGCAATGTAGCATATAAACACAACACTGCAACATTAAACCAGTATACTGTGCAGCATGCATGGCAGCATCACAGCCCTCACTTTGGCAATGACTGACTCATACACAGATTGCTGGAGCAAGCATCGCAGCATTGACTGCACATACGCATGGCATACTGCAGCACGCAGCGCAGCATACGCTTCAGATACCACTGCAACATACACATAGCACGCTGCAGCATGAATTGCAGCATGCACTATAGAAGTACGTCAGCTGGACTCACTTGCAGCAAACGTCACATAGAACATGCTTCAAGAACCAAGTGTAAACATCAGCATGTGATTTGCATGCACGCTAACACACATCACACACACTCACACTCACACTCACACACACACTCTCTGTCACACACACACACACACACACACACACACACACACACACACACTCACACACTCACACAAACACACACACACTCTCACACACACACACTCACATTAACACACACACATTAACACACACCACACCCGTTGACGCAACGGTGCCACTGGAAAGGGACTGACACACACACCACACACACACACAGACACACACACACAAACACACACACACAAACCACACCTGTTGACGTGCCGGTGTCATTGGGAAGGGGCTGGTGGCTCTGGGCTCTAAAAGCGGCAGTGGCCTCCACACGGGCCTGGGCACGGATTACCAGGCTCTCCTCCTGCGCAGCTTCAATGCCCGCCTGTGTGTGTGTGTGTGAGTGTGTGTGTGCGTGTGTGCATGTTCAACGGATTACCAGGCTCTCCTCTTGCGCAGCTTCAATGCCCGCCTGTGTGTGTGTTTGTTTGTGTGTGTGTGTGTGTGTGTGTGCGCGTGTGTGCATGTTCAACGGATTACCAGGCTCTCCTCTTGCGCAGCTTCAATGCCCGCCTGTGTGCGTGTGTATGTGTGTGTGTGTGTTTGTTTGTGTGTGTGTG
>Ga0307974_1003062_pt1 | contig 11957 bp, 11 predicted proteins | sample OrgLakmetagen784_FD_201812 | JGI IMG/M metagenome (GOLD analysis project Ga0307974, IMG submission 201812) | Saline water microbial communities from Organic Lake, Antarctica - #784 | ecosystem: Environmental > Aquatic > Non-marine Saline and Alkaline > Saline | place: Antarctica: Organic Lake... | reverse complement strand
TCACGCAGTCCTTTGTTTAAGCGTGCACTGCAGAGCGTGGCTGAGGCTGGGCCTGGCTTCAAGCCTGTCTCCTACAACGCTTTGCGTGGCAGTATGCTGGACAAGGTGCGCTATGGGCACTCTTTTAGAGAAGAAGAGGAGAGCGTGGTTGCGCCACGCTCTACTCGCCCCAAGCGTAAAAGAAGGGCGCCCAAGAGGGATTAGGTTGTTAATGTTTGAGTTGTGCTTTTGCCAAATTTAAAGGCTTTAGCAAAATTTGCGCCTTTTATAAGTGAGATTGGGGTTGTGTGCAGTGACACCTATATCATATTTCTTAAAATGTTGAAGGCCTGAGGGACTGGACCTAGTATTTTAATAATCCTGCACATTTCCCTTAATGTTTTGTGTTCCATTTTAGATATTAAAGGCCTGAGGACTGAACCTAATAATTTTGTGATCTAAAACCTCATCTGCCTTTTTTTGTTCAATTAATGCTTTTTAATGCTTAACCTTTGTGATCTGGAATTAATGTGTCAAATAACCTAATTCCAGCATTAAAGTCAAATCATCACATTCTCGCTGCCCTACAAGGTGTGAAAAAGAAAAAAGAAAAAGAAAAAGGTAAAACTACGTAGGGAGCGAACCCCCCCCCCCACATTAATAAAGGGAAATGAGCCACCCTGGTACCAAGTATCGTTAAGCTCCTCCACCACAGAAATATGGAATCAGTGGGGGTCAAGGGCTTAAAAAGTGAAAAAAGGAAGGATCATATTGGTAGTAATTAGTAATTATATCCATGCTAATTGTGACAGAACATATTTCAATGTTTAACTGCTAGGACCTCGGTATAATTCTAGTTGTAATGAGTGTGTTTTAATCAGTTTTAAGCAAATTCAACATTGTGGAGACATAGCATCAGCATGTGAGTAAAAAAAAATGATCTGGTTGGTCTACTTTTTGGAGGCTCCGGAGCGGAGCGGAGCCGGAGCGTGCAACCCTGTCTGGACCTGAGGCTCTAACAAGGAACCTGAGCACCTACAGGTGCCTTGTTGTGTGACCTCAGTTGCCACCTGAGCCACCTGAGGTACCAGTGACGAAGGATCCCGTGCCAGACCACCTGAGCACCTGAGCAACTGTGGTGCGAAAATCCCACCTGAGCCCCACCTGAGCCACCTGAGGTACCAGTGACAAAGGATCCCGTGCCAGGCCACCTGAGCACCTGAGCAACTGTGGTGCAAAAATCCCACATAAGCCCCACCTGAGCCACCTGAGGTACCAGTGACAAAGGATCCCGTGCCAGGCCACCTGAGCACCTGAGCAACTGTGGTGCAAAAATTCCACCTGAGCCACCTGAGGTACTAGTGACAAAGGATCCCGTGCCAGGCCACCTGAGCACCTGAGCAACTGTGGTGCAAAAATCCCACCTGAGCCCCACCTGAGCCACCTGAGGTACCAGTGACGAAGGATCCTGGGCCCGGGCACCTGAGCACCTGAGCAACTGTAGTGCAAAAATCCCATTTGAGCCCCACCTGAGCCACGTGAGGTACCAGTGACAAAGGATCCCGGGCCCGGGCACCTGAGCTCCTGAGCAACTGTAGTGCAAAAATCCCACCTGAGCCCCACCTGAACCACTTGAGGTGCCAGTGACAAAGGATCCCGGGCCAGGGCACCTGAGCAACTGAGCAACTGTGGTGCAACAATCCCACCTGAGCCACCTCAGGTGCCAGTGACGAAGCAAGGATCCTGCAATGACACGTACATGCTTCCCCTAACCTTACCTAACCTAATCTAACCCAAACCTAACCCCTAACATCAACCCTAACCCTAACACTAACCCTAAACCCAAACCTAACCCCTAACCTAACCCCTAACCTAACCCCTGACCTAACCCCTACCCTGCCTGCCCTACCCCTAACCTACCCTAACCCTAACACAGGTGCTCAGGAAGCACCTGTAGGTGGGCAGGTGGGTCACCTCAGGTGGCATTTTGGCACTACGGTTGCTGAGGTGCTCAGGTGGTGGTTAGGTGAGGCTGGTGCGGGGACATGTACCTCAGGTGGGCAGTTGGGGTACCTCAGGTGGCCCAGGTGGCATTTTGGCACTACAGTTGCTCAGGTGCTCAGGTGGTGGTTGAGTGAGGCTGGTGCGGGGACATGTACCTCAGGTGGGCAGTTGGGGTACCTCAGGTGGCCTAGGTGGCATTTTGGCACTACAGTTGCTCAGGTGCTCAAGTGGTGGTTGAGTGAGGCTGGTGCGGGGAGATGTACCTCAGGTGGCTCAGGTGAGGCACCTGTAGGTGGGCAGGTGAGCAGGTGGGGTAACTCAGGTGGACTCAGTTGCTCAGTTGGGCACCTGTAGGTGCCCCTTGACCGCCTACAGGTGCCACCTGAGCCACCTGAGTAAGACATGCTAATATAGCTCAGGTGGCTCAGGTGGTCTCCAAGATTTGATCTCCTCAGGTGGTCATGTGTCACCTAGGGTATTTTGGCTAGGCACCTGAGGCACCTGAGGTTATTGACCAGGTGCCACCTGGCCACCTACAGGTGGAAACAGCCGTATAGCGTCTCTTTGTGCAGAACCTGTGACAAAGCAGGCTTGGAAGCTAAGCACATGCCTTCTTTAAAACATGCAAGCCCTCTCAACGTGCCGAGCAAAATTCTACAAAGGAGAGCCGGCACTGACGTCCGTTGCTTGACTAGCATGTTGCTGTTTTCATGTTACACATTGCACACGTTTGGACTTAGAAAGAGGTGATGGACAGATCCTCCATCCACCATACTTGCAGCAAACGCGCCGCACATTTCGGTTTTCCATTCAATTATTAGGAAGAAAAAGTTGATACTTCACTCGCATTTATAATGTTTCATGTTGCCTTCCGGATCCAAGGAACAGCTGAGTTCAGTGTGTAACACTTGAACTCCAGCTCTTGGATATAGGGAAAGTGAAATCACTCATATCACGCTTGCTTCTTATCTGTGTCCCTTTCCAGTTTCTCCACCTTTTTATTTACTTGTTCCTCACAACTGCTATTCTTTCTTAATTTAAGTAAGAGAATCTACCTTTTTCCTTATCCTGGGCAGTTGTGAGACCTAGTTTCTTAGCAGTTGTGAACCGACTTTGTAAATAACCCAACACCATCTCACGATGCAAACGGAATGGGACAAACTTAACAAATGATACTGGCATATTATCAGGAAAACAGTACAATGAAACAAATTATAAAGCCGGTTTGGAAAAGGAAAGAATCAGGGCAAAGCGTCAAGATTTTAAAATCTACCTATGAAAGGGGCATTCGGAAGCATTGAAAATTGCACGAGACTTGTGAGAAAGGAAAAATAATGTTCATCCATCATAATGAGACAGAGACAGATGTAAAGGCAGGTACAGGCAAATACGGTACCGCAGCAGCTAATATTAAATTCAAGGGCTGATACTTTACTATGGAGAGAGAGAGAGAGAGAGAGAGAGAGAGAGAGAGAGAGAGAGAGAGATAGAGAGAGAGAGAGAGAGAGAGAGAGAGAGAGAGAGAGAGAGAGAGAGAGGGAGAGAGAGAGAGAAAGAGAGAGAGAGAGAAAGAGAGAGAGAATGAATGAATAAAGCGGCGACAGAGAGTGTATGAGCCGGCCAAAACCCAGTACAAAACAAGCGAGGGGTGCACATTGCCAATATGCCATACAACACATAAAGAAAATTGTGTATCAGGCTACTTGCTGGAAACTGGGTGGGTAATTCTCATCTCTACGTGCGCAGTAAACAAAAATGTCCTTGCTTGGCTTTTCCCCTATGATGACATATATGGATACAGCAAGTGTAAAGGACACAGAATGAGGCCAAGGCAACATTTGCAAAACTGGTTATTCATATGCCAACAGCCAATTCTAATTGCTAGAGGATCACACGGCATTCAAAAAAGGCAGAAAAGCAGAAGGCAAGGTTGGAGCTTAAGACCTTGTGTACGAGTTCAAGGACAATAACGATTTAAAAATCGTGAAATGCTGCTTCCTGTGCGGCCAACTCTTGGGCTGTGGGGGGGCTGGGGGCTGGGGTGGCCAAGCACGTCCGGAGGAGCTCCTGCTTTCGGGGAACACTGTCATTTGCCTGCAGGGATTGCAGAAGAAGTATCGGTAAGCTTACCGTCAATGTTGGAGGGAACTTATTGTTTGCGCTTGCTAGCTCCCCTCTCCCCTGTCAAAACTTACAAATATTATCTAGCTATGCTAGAAAAACATACTGATATGAATATATGATGCTGGGTGTTGCAGTCATAGGCACATATCATACTTATTTCTAACGTCTTATTTTGGACATTTATGTGCTGCATAGGCTTATTTTGGGCATTATAGACAAATTTATTGCCTTCCACATTTAATGTATAGTTGCTGTGATTTGCATAAAAAGCGCTGCAGATTCCCACCAGGCAATTGCAATTTAGATCCATGTGTTGCCTGCATCCCAAATGCCCCTTTCATCTGAAGTGATTACTGTCAAAACAAGCCAATTGAGATCACAATCTTGTAGTCAAAGCAAACAGCCTTAATGAAACCAAACCCCTATGTGAACAACACAGCTTCTTCCTGCCATCGAGTACAGAAGCCAGAGTCACCTTGGCATGCACAATCCAAATTCTTTACTGCAAACCTACTCTTGGCTTGCGCGGAGGTGGCATTTTCTTGCTGGCCAAAGCTGACCAGTCAAACCCCATAAACCACGGGTGCTGCTTGATGTCATCCACCCCTGCCCGCAGCATACCTAGCCTACGAAGAGGGCTTCGCTCAAGGAGACGTGTAATCAAGTCCTGTAAGCGCGCAAATATGGTGTCGGACAAGCCTCAAACGTCATCACGGGCACGGTGCCAGAAGGGGGACTTGCATGCTGAAAACGGTTGCGTGTGATCAAGCTCTGCGCTGAATAATTGAATGCAGTGCTGCATTTGGAAGCAAAGGCACCATCAGGAGCACACCTGGGCTTCCTCGCTCATGTATCGGGGGAAAAGGAGTGGCCACTGCTCGTCGACAGTGCGCCGCATCACCTGCGTGAGTGCAGGGGGTGACATAAGAGCAGATGCAAGGTTACACTGTCAGATCACTGCAGGTATAGGGCTCAGTACAACAACCAATAACTGCTTATCGCACGATTTTTCGCTGCCACTGATTGGGCGCAATCCTTCTCGTCCTATGGATATGTGATGACAAACGCTTGTAACCTGAACAGCAGCACAAATGCACACAGTCACAGAGGCACACAGCTCGCAAAATGAATGAAAACAAGGGAAAAGCTCACGTCCATTGGGTCTGAGGTCCTTGGGCTGGTGAAAGGGTTTCGGGCCGTGAGGAGCACGTACAGAGTCACGCCCAGAGCCCACCAATCCACGCTCATGTTGTACCCACGCCCACAAATGCTCTCCGGAGAAACTGTGTTGATTTGTGTAGGTAAGGTGCGCTTTGGTGATGTAGCATGGTTCATTTGGGCTTTGTTCGACCAGACTCATGGCTCAACATAAACATGAGGGTATCGCTTGTTTCTGCTGTCCAATTTCCTTTTGGCGGGGCTGGTGTGAACTAATGAGTTTTTGCCTTGTGTACACGTCTGCCTGTGGCCTAATCAACCTCTAGAGTACGCACCAAAGCCTGGAGTGCCGCAGAAGGTGTATGTTCGGTTGTGTGCAGCTGGATCCAGCACTTTTGCAAAACCCAGGTCACCCAGTTTGGGGTACCTGTGCAGCAGCGCAACAGCTGGAAAAATGGGTACTTGTGATCACAAGATATACAACAAATTTGAAATGACGTGTTGCAATGAGACAAGACAAGAATAATGCAATGAAGCACGTTGCCTTGCTAGGTACAAGAACAAGATGAGGGAGGCTTGTGATGGTTGCATTCTGAGCTCCTTAGCAATCACCTTATTCTTTCCTCAATTTTGTGCAGCAATGGTAACATAAGACTTCTGGTTCAGAAGACCTGATACATTGCTGTGCCCCTTTGACAAACCAAGAACCCTTCGCTAAGTTTCGTCAACCTGATTTTCATCTATTACCGCCCAAGGGCAGAGAGTTGGGGCATCAAATCCATCAATATACATAAAATAAGCCTTGTCTAGCTCACCCATGGGCATCAATCAAGATGTTGTCTGGCTTCATGTCTCGATAGACAACATTCTTGCTGTGCATGTACTCCAAAGCAAGAACGATGCCCCCAATATAGAAACGTGTCAGCTTCTCGCTCATGCCCTGAAGGGTTTTGCAAGTCCAGAGTTGACTGACATGAGACAGAAACTTTGGGGCGATCTGTGTCCACCAATCATATTAACAGCTTTTGGAGATCTAGAGAGGAATTTATAGATTTAGTCAAGTATTCATATATGGTGTGAGAGAGAGAAATAGAGAGAGAGAGAGAGAGAGAGAGAGAGAGAGTGTGAGAGGGGAGGGGGGTGAATAGAAGACATTGGCAATTAAACCATCTGATTAAAGTCAGTATGTGCACAGTTTTTGCAAAGGAGCAACATTGTCCCAAAACCTCCTACCCGCCACATTGTTGCTCCTTCTCTGTCCTTGAGAAGCCTTGACTCTGCAATCTGGAAAATGTGCATACAGGAATCATGGATTCAGGACATGAATGCTGTCAAGTAAGAAATGTAGTACTGCAGTCAGACTGCAGTACAGAACTTTTCAATTGAGCACAATGACCAAGGAAACCGACACTCGGCAGTGCTGCATCATTATGGCATTGCCATTCGTGGTGAAATGTCTTTGCCCATATAGACCAAATGCATGCTGAATATAAAAAGATGAAAAAGATTGGGAGCACAGTTACCAGGACATCCATGCAGTCCCCTCCAGGGCAGAGCTCAAAAAGAAAGCTGAGGTGGAGTGCGTCTGAGAAGCTGGCAAACTGCCTCAGGCAAAAGGGTGAAGCGAGGATGTTCCGGCTGATGTGCTGCTCTGCAAAAAGGTGCCTGCGATTGTGAGCAAGACTATGTATCAGGCAGCGCACTACAGAAACTTTGTGCACAAATTGGTGATACACATTCTAATATGCCCTGATAGAGAAAGTCTAGATTGTTCACCCTTTCTTCATAACAAACTTGGGTCTAAGGGTGGAATCACCACAATTCCGCATTTGCTTTAGGCTCTGTTGTGCAATATTCCCAGAAGAGAAAACGCACCATTGTGTCCAGCTTATCCTCTGTTCAGACACTCAAATAACAGGTGACTAGGAATGCACTTGAATGTAAACTTGGGTTACCTTGGGCACTTCAGGCACGCACTTTTCTCGTTCTGTTTCAATGCAAACTGGCGGCCCGTGGACTCCTCAGTCACCTGGAAGCAGTTATGTAAAGTGGAGGAAGCCATCCTACAGGCATAGAGCTATGCAGCCAATCTAGGCCCCTAGGATGAATTCACAAGTTTTATCTGCCCACCTAGGACTGCACAACAAATTTACTCATGCCTCCATGTAATGGATGTCTGGGGATTAAAGACAGGGTTCCATCTATTTGACTCGATGTTATTTCTTGATTACAGTATTTTTCTTGCTGCCTATGGCAGGCATATCCCAACTATGGTGTCACGCAAGCTGTCTGTGTTGTGTGTGTGTATGCCTGAGTGTAAAGCATTGCATGATAGCAGCCGCATTCCTAAGAAAAATCATGACAACCACTCTCCACATAGATGTAGGAGCCACCTCTATGTTGGGTAGCATATGAACTCCTCCACCGCAACAGACAGGCCCTGTGTGATTTAATTCTACAGCAGGTTGCATTATTTAAGGCCCGGAAAATATTGTGGATGAAGAGCCCTTGCTGCCTACATACTGCCTTGCCACAAATATATTGCAAGTGCGTATTGGCTACCATTGATTAGCACACATTTTTGTCTAGATATTACCTGTACAACCTTGCTGAAAGCTCCTTCTCCAAGAACTTGTCCTTCTATCAGCACCAGCCGAGGCGCGTCCCTATCTCTGACGGCTGCAGTAGCGCCCAGTGAACATCATGTCCAGGTTGAGTAACTATCATGCCTTGCTGTGTGCAGCATAAGCTGTGTCTTGCTTTATATAAATAAACTCAACAACAATTAGTGAAGTCTGCCGCGTGTGCAGGAAGGCCGTGAAATGAATGCAGTGGCATACTTGGAACCCGTCTACTGAAAACGGTAAAATCTCGTTGATAGCAAACAACAATTTCTGCCGTCTCCTAAAGCCTGCGTGCTTGCGTCAGTATGATAGCAAACTTTTCAATTGCCTGCCCTCCACTTTACAAGAACCCAGCTCAGTCGCTCCACTTCCATCATGTTTGATGTACCTCAAGAACACTTTCACCTAATTCAGGCTTATAAGTTCCACACTATCACCCACCTCCCATTTTGTAGCCCCCTCCTCCAAGCTCAAGCACTTCATCAAGGTGACCCACAGCTGATTTTTCTGTGTAGCTGCCCTTAGAAGACAGTTGCTGGAGCAGGCTGGAGAAGGAGTTGGACTTGGGGGAGCTTCCGCCGGAGTGATGAGCACGGGACCTGCAAGATAAAAGTCCAGCAAGCACTTACAAGCACAGAGAACAGGCACACCTCACTTTCTGTGCTTAGGTGTTATTTATACCTGACATCTAAACTGCTTACATCTTAAATCCTGAAGTACAGATTGATCAAGATCAGGATAACACCATTTCCCTGCCAAAGTGGGCGCAAAATTAGGCACCAAGCCCCACACAGCTCACTGAAATGCCAAATATTCAGCAAATCTTAATGTTAAAATACAAAAACAAGGCAGACGAGGCTGAGGGGGCTTCAAATGGGGTGAACAGCTTATCGGCACTGTAGGCTGTAGGGGACGACTTTGCAACAAAAAACCAGTGCCCATGGTATAACAGAGGGAAAGGAGCTAAGTACTTTTATAATAAGTGCCGGCCAAGGGGTTGCAAGCTTGGCCTAAAATTAGCTCCTAATGGAAGTCGTTAACGATACAAGAGAGGGCACGTCTGCTACTGAATGCATTTTGTACAGAACAATGCCGAATTAAAATTTGTGAAACATAATACTTAAAGTTAATGTAAATTATCTGAGTGGCTCCAAAGGTTTTCCACTCCATAAACCTGAGCAAAAATATAATTCTGTTGCTGTTACCTGTTTGCATTTTAGCTTTCTAGTAAGAACGGAAATGACATAATAGAAGCCTTGACGATTTCATGGTAACTCATAAATTATAAAGCATGGCCCAGAGGCGTTGAAATGATTCCTGTGCCCAACAGCTTGGCTGACCAAAGCTAACAAGGGATCTGTTTATTCAAGAACAACGGAGGTTGTAACTCAACACCATTTGAGTAGTTTTTGCAGTTGTTTTGGTGTCTTTTTCTGTAGAAGATCAAAAGACACTGAAAGCTACAAAGAAGCCTCAAAATGACATAATAGAAGCAGCTTAATATAACTATTACCACTTTTTCAAATGTATGATCAGACATCGTGGAAATCACTGCATGTTGCTCTATTGCGAGCTGGCATGTCAGTCATCTTCCCTCTGTGTCTAATGCTCCTCTTTTTAAAGACGAATTTCTAGTTGTGGTGGCACCCAGGTCACACCCATTTCCTTTTTCTACAGGTTCCAATCCAGCACCGATGCAATTCAAAATGCAAAATAAATGCACGACAACACCTTATGACTACTTCAGCAGTAGGTCGTTTGTAGCGGGCAGGGCTTTTGGAACGAGGGCTTGTCATGGCCAAACGGGCCATTCGTTGGTTTACGGTCTGCAGCACAAGTTTAAAATGAAAATGGTGATACTGGAGGTAATTGTGTGTGAAAGGGCAGGCTAGCTGGCTTACTTTATGGTTACTTTTCAGGTTACTTTATCTGTTGGTTTCCTGTATTCGATCTCTGTAAATAATACGCCCTTAAGTTCAACATTTTGGTCCTGAAATTGAGTGCTATGATCTTGCAGGGGAGAAGCCTGACCTGTGTATGCAGCAAGGCTGCTCCCCACATAAGTGACGAGACAAAATTGCACGGCTCAGGTTCAGCAAACGTCCACACTCAATTCAGGCTCAGCAAACAATGGATGTGCGCTCGCACAGGCATACCTGGTAACAAACTTGTACGTTACTGTATGTTCATGCAAAGCCTCTCTTATGTCCTAACAGCTATTCAAAAAACACCCAACTGCATCATAAACATATCACTTGTCTCACTCGTTACACTTGCTTCAAACACACATGGCCAAAGCACTAGCCAACATGCTCACCTCAGGGCTTTTTTCCTTAGCCATGATGTCCTGCAGGGGCCCCAATACACTCACAAATGTTGTGCGGTCCAGCACAAGTACTGTCAGCTGTTTTATCGCACGCACAGTGGCTTTGCTGCAAATGAGGAAACATTTTATCTGTCCAGAATGTAACAATGCTTGTCCTCAAGTCGGTGCAGGAAGAGCAAACATACCAAGACTCAAGCACTGGAAGCGAAAGAGAAGATACCGAGGAATGCGCAAGCTTTTCAAATATGTTAAAAAAACATGCTGCGACCAAACAGCAAACCATGAGCTTGGGACCTAAAGGTACAAGTACATTTGACACGGCCTTCAGAGGTTGACATGTTTATTCATTCTATCCACTTCGCCGTTTCCAGTTGAATGCACAAAATAAGGGAGCAGAACCTTTTCTCCAGCTGCCAACAATTCACAGCTAACACGCAATGGCCACTTCAGGGTTTATGAAACCAGCTTCATTTACAATACAACTGCGTACACAAATTTGGATGAGACACTTCCATTTTAGCACAATGTAATTTTGAGTGTTGCCATTAACGCATCGTGGCTGGTCACAGTTACGCACCGTGGCTGGTCAGAGAGAAGACACGCTTCGCCAAACGTATCAGCCCTGAACAAGCGGTTTGCCTCGCTGCCTTCTGCTAGAACAACACTGGCTTCCCCCTGAAAAATTTCACGTATGTGTAGCGCAGCACAGTTGAATTGCCTGGCCACAACAGGCATGCAGGACAGTCCTTGTAGCCACAAGCGAGAGCAACATCCATGGGATGTTGAACCTAAACGCAAAAATTCCGCTTTATAGAAGTCGGTCTGTGCAAATGTGCTCTTCAATATGGCTATTCACCTCTTTCACTATGTAAAAGCAGTCTCCTGGTGATCCAGCAATGACCACGTCAGAGCCCGCTGCAGGTAGGAGGGGGGATACAAGATCGTATGGATTTTTAATTGGCATTGGCTTGTTTTGCAGATGGTTCTTGGTGCATCATCATGGAAAACAGGAGCTTAATATGGCAAGCTCTGACAAGCTAGTGTTTAACGGTTTTTATACAAAGACCAGTCGCGTTTGTCTGCACAGAACTGAATCTTGCACCTCCCCACCCCACCCCACACCTTCCCAAGATCGTCAATTACTTTTTCACGAGCAACTCTCTGACTCCTGTGGACTTCTGACTCCAGGTTATTGTGTTGCCACAATGATGTGAAATTAATCAGAAGAAGTGCAATACCCCCGCATCTCACATCTCCCCTTGATGTACCTTCAAATACTTGCTCGCTAAGCGCCTCACTGATGGTGACTTTCTGTTCTCGGGTCAGGATGTTGAGCAAGGGCACGCTGTTGAGAAATGCAAGGCGTTGGCTGTATTCTTGCTCGGCAGCTTCTCGTGCATAGCGCCTGAGAAAGCAGTGCGCATCACACACAACTTAATTAGTTGGAAGCAAAGATACTGTTGCGTTGTCTATGGAAACATTTTGTAAGATCCTTGAGCTACGGGACAGGAAAGGGGGGAATAAGGATTAGAAAAGTAACAGGTTTCCTTGTCTTTCTCTAAATTGGCATAGGTATCTTGATAGATATAGGTGTGGATAAATAGATAGAGAGAGAGAGAGAGATAGAGAGAGAGAGAGAGAGGGAGAGAGAGAGAGAGAGGGAGAGAGAGAGAGAGAGAGAGAGAGAGAGAGAGAGAGAGAGAGAGAGAGAGAGAGAGAGAGAGAGAGAGAGAGAGAGAGAG
>Ga0307974_1003056_pt1 | contig 11973 bp, 9 predicted proteins | sample OrgLakmetagen784_FD_201812 | JGI IMG/M metagenome (GOLD analysis project Ga0307974, IMG submission 201812) | Saline water microbial communities from Organic Lake, Antarctica - #784 | ecosystem: Environmental > Aquatic > Non-marine Saline and Alkaline > Saline | place: Antarctica: Organic Lake... | reverse complement strand
CACACACACACACACACACACACACACACACACACTCTCTCTCTCTCTCTCTCTCTCTCTCTCTCTCTCTCTCTCTCCATTCTTCAGGTCCTCGCCTGCGCCTGTAAATCCAACTTCCAGAGTAGATAAATCTGTAGATACAAATTGGAGTGAACAGGAAGTCAAAGCGAATTTGTCCGTCCTGAAGAAGGTGGTTGACCAGAATGGCAGGATTGTGGACGCAGAATTGAGAACGCTTTTCCAGGGCCCTTTCCTGGTGCGCTAGTGGATCTTTTAGAAAGAGCACGACGGCAGCGCTAGGATATTTCTTGTTCGATGTAAGGCTATTTTATTATCTATGTCTGTGGCTAACTCACAAAACACATGATAGAGACAAACACACACACACACACACACACATGTACACACATACAGGCCCAAGCACTGAGTTTTGCACGCACTTTAAAGACACAGCTCACGCCGCCTCAGCTGGACTTACTATTGGATTACCTGAGCAATGCGCGCAAGTCCCTGCTGGCTGTCCAAGCACGTCAGCCTTCCTACCCGTACATGTGGGAACTTCAGGCACCCCTCCTCCTACTCGCCTGGAATTTGCTGCGAAGCTCGCCCGCAAAACTGGAGAAGGTACGACTGTGACGAGGAGATCTAGCGAGTGGCACGTTCGTTTTGGCTGGCCTTTGGGATCAATAGGCAGTATCCCTTTCGATCTATCCCTTGATCAATGCTCCTTGTAGCAGCAGGTAAAGCGTGAGTTTGTGCATGCTATGTACTCCTTGTGCGTGCTATGTACTCCCTCAATCGGCAATCCCCACAATCCCCACATGCATGTTCGTGAGACATGACGTGTTTATGTGTGACCCTTGAGCTGGTGCAGCTTGATGTGTGTGCAGCTAGCGGCTAGCTTACTGTGTTCAGTAAAGTGTGTTCTTCCTTTAAATTTGATATCCAGCGCGAGCCGCCTTTGTTTCCTTCTTTTGGCGTGACCAGAGCGTCCTTGCAGCCTTGTAAGCAGTGCACACTACGCACACAAAAATAAAGTACCATGCAGGCAGTCTCACGTGCTACCACATCAAGTAAAGAATAAGGGTTACTCTATTGCTCAGTACCGCAAACTCAACCCCAAAAGAGCAAAAGAAATTCATATTAGATGTATAATAGGGAGTAATTTTATTTGCAGCGCACCACGCCTTCTATCCGCCACATCATACGTTGTGGCGCTGAACACCAAGACCATGCATGCATACACGGTGCGGGCCGATCCTCGTGCAGTCACCTGCTTGTGCGGCGCTTCTCTTTTGTGCGCGTGCTTGCTTGTGCAATCATGTGTTTGTGCGACACCTCCCTTGTGCATGCGTGTGTGTACTTGTCACAGATTGCCCAGCCTGTGCTGGACTGGGCCCAGGATTTCCTAGCAAGCCAGCTGCACCCGCAGGCCATAGCTGCCCCACAGATCCTCAGAGTTTTGGACACTTTGGACACCGCTCTCGCAGCTGAGATTCAGGTGGGATGTAAGGGCTGGGAAATTATAGGGGTAAGGGGAGGGGATACAGCAGGGACGGTGTAAGAATGACACGGTCCCCAGCACTAAAGTGGCTCTGTTGTCCTTGCTGGTGTGGGAAGTAGGAGGCTTGCATTCCCTTTCTCACACATGGTGTCTAATGTCCGAGCTGCGAGGTAAACTGTAGGGATTTGGTTCATGCTGGCTACCTCCACGTGTGATTTTTGGATCTTCGTGCAACTCAGACCTGCACCAGATGCGAGCGGACCGTCGTGGCTGGGGTGTAGGAACATATGAACACATAGGAACATACGAGCACATAGGAACATATGAGTACATAGGAACATATGAGTACATAGGAACATACGAGCACATAGGAACATATGAGTACATAGGAACATATGAGTACATAGGAACATAAGAGCACATAAGGAGCACGTAGGAACAAGAGAGCGCATAGGAACATAAGAGCACATAAGGAGCACAGAAGGGCCCCGATAAATGTTGTTCTGCGTGGTATATTCATGGTGTGTGGTGTGCTGCGTGGTGTTGTTGGTTCTTAATTCTAGGTTGAGGTGCTTTCACTGCGTTGTTTGGAAAAATTGCGGTTGCCTAAGCTGCAGATGCTAGATTCCCTAAATAAGGTGCATGTGGAGTAGGTTTAGTCAATCGATTTGTGAATGACAAGAGATCACCAAAAAAGGACTAGGTACACAGGTAGGTACACATACTCACATACTAGACCTGACTGCAAGACATACTCTGCAGACATCTGACAAACAGGCCTCCTTGTTTTGTGCACATGTGGATGGGAGTCTTTTATAGCATGGGTATGTTGTTATAGGAGACACAGTAACATGAGTGCAAGACATGAATAGTATTACAAGACAAAAGATTCCTATTAACAGGCAAACATGTACATGCACATGTGTCACGTGCAGAAAATGACCACCGTGCTGATCCCTGTTTTGCTCGGCATCAGCCCTGGGGACAGAGCATTGAATGAGAGTGTACCGAATGAGAGTGCCCTGACATTGTGGCCTCCTCCTCCAAAAAGTAGACCCCCTGCCAGCTTGCCTAACGTGGTTTCCTTTTCTCAGGTAACGTAATGCTTAGGGTTGGCCAGAGCCTGCGTACATGCATGTTTTGGTGCACACAGCATTTCTGGCAGAGGGATTTTGAACTACCCAGGAGGAGGGCTAAAACCATCCTCAGGGTATACAGCCCCCTACTGTATATGTACCTTAGGGTTTAGGGTAAGGGTTTAGAGTTTAGTATATTTGTACGTATAGTTCTTTCTCGCCCTGGGCTGGTGGGACAGAACTATACGTACATATATACAGTGTTGTAGTTTGCAGTAGCTGTAGCGTGTATAACATAATACAAGGCAGCAACGTGTTGTGTGTGCTTCTCACCGGTCTGGTTCAACAAGCTGGGAGTGCTGCTTCTTTGACGACTCCGTGTCCTGTTTTTTTGTATGCTTAAAAGTACTAATTTGCAAAAAAGTTTGCCCTAGACCCTTCCCTTGCAAAGCTCGACAGCAGTCGTACCCCCCCCAGCCTAAATCCTCGACTTTTTAGACAATTGCATCCAACACATAAAGCCAATCGCGCAATCAGGGCTGAGCTTGGGCAGTCAGACATGTTGCACCTACAGAAGTCCAACCTAGTGATCTGATTGCGCAATGACAATTTCGCTTCTAAATTTCCTCAGATATTTAAGATTGACTGCTTTACTTGATTCATCACCCATGTTTAAAACAAGCTATTATTTTATTTTTGTCACGGCGAGGTCTTCTCATTTCCCCCTGTGCCTGATCCATTGGATATTCACAAGCATGATCCGTAGCTATTCACAAGCATGATGCGTGTCTTGACACGGGTGGGCACAACTGAGTGTCTGCGTCTCCTTTTCTCTCAATGGGTTTCCTGCTCTCTCAAAATGCAGACTGTCTTGGACCTCCAAAGGATTGGTCAGCTCATGGACGCGCTCCACAAAAGGTACAAGATCCTGCACTGCCAAAGGTCCTGCACTGCAAATTGTGTGTAATTTTGCAAGTTCCTTGAGCTGTTTAATGAACTCAAGTTTCAGATGGGCGCACTTTTCCTTGATTCAATGGAGCATACACTGGCAGTGGGAACCACTCTCTAAATGAAATTTAGGATAAGAAGTCGATGTGGGTGTCATGAAAGAGAAGCTGAAACGAAAGTTTGCAGATGCGCGCACGCACGCACACACTCTCACACACACACACACTCTCTCTCTCTCACTCTCACTCTCTCCCCCTCTCTCTCTCTCTCTCTTTCTCTCTCTCTCTTCTCTCTCTCTCTCTCTCTCTCTCTCTCTCTCTCTCTCTCTCTCTTTCTCTCTCTCTTCTCTCTCTCTCTCTCTCTCTCTCTCTCTCTTTCTCTCTCTCTTCTCTCTCTCTCTCTCTCTCTCTCTCTCTCTCTCTTACACACACACATACACACACACTCACACACACACGCATAGACCTGTCACGAGGATGATCCAAGGAAGCAAGCAGGGGCATGTTACGCAGGCAGCCACCCACCTGCTCCATGTGCTGTGGCTCATCGTGCATCAGGCATCGCAATTGCTCGACATCATACGCACCATTGCACAGGTGTGTGTATGATACCCTTTCTAGGCCGGTGTGAGTGGAAATGTTCAAGGGCGTGAGGCAAGAGCAGTGGCAACAAGGAGCCGTTTGTTCATTTTTCAGAAAAGGAGTTCAACGGTGGCTCATGTCTTGATTGCTTGACACTCACAGCTGCTCACCTTTGATCCATGCACGCTTCTACTGAGCATTTCAGAACAAAATTGTATGTTGATCTTATTTTTACAACAACTTGGCCCCTAGGGTGTAACCGTTTCCTCCGATGGCAGACCCAGGAACTTCACCTCCTCCTCCTCCTCCTCCTCCTCCTCCTCCTCCTCCTCCTCCTCCTCCAATGATTCCATATTGCTCATCATCTGGTTTTACAAACCGTATTGATCATTTACATTTTGTTTGACCCCTGCGCTCATCACTGATCCATGCTGGTCATCATTTTCAACGTGAACGAACCGTGCTCATGCAGTACCCCCCGCCTGTCAAGTTCATTTTGCCAAAAAGCTTGCAAGATGTAAAGCCCCTGCTACGTCTGCTTGGCACGTGCTACATGCTCATCCGAGGAAGCAAGGCCTCAGACCCCTCATGGTGAGTTTTGCGCCCAATTGTGGGATATGCACACAACATACACGCACGCACGCACACACTCACACACCTGCTCGTTTGAAGGCAGTGACTGACGCCTAAAATCCCTCATGGTGCCTCACACACACACACACACTCACACACACGCTCACACATGCACACTCTCACATACCCACATGCCGTGCTCATTTGAAGGCAGAAAGGATTCCCTCAGGACACAATCGTGATGGACTTCTTATGTGATTCTTACCTTGTTGAATTCGGTCAAATTCAAGATGTGGTGCAGCTATGCCATGATGAGGAGAAGCATTAACTTCAAGTTGGTGTAGCAAAGCAAGATTGACGCAAACTTTTGAGTCTGTGCAGCTGTCACCTTGAGGAGCTGTGACTCCAGGCAATTCCTTGAAATGCGTCGTACAAGTTGTTTAGTGACAAGGCTGTGAGGTAAGGGACAAGGCTATGACTTCTTAGGGACTAGGCTGTGAGGTAAGGGGCAAGGCTGTGAGGTAAGGGACAAGGCTACTGCTGCAACAGTTGGGTTGAGCTGCAGTGAGGAGTGGTAGACACAGGCGTAGGCACTCTCACACACTCACACTCACACACACATGCACACACAAGCACACACACACACACATACACGCACACATATACACACACACCTGCAGGCAGCAGCCGCAGCAGCAGACACAGGAGGAGGTGGACCGAATCGGCATGCTGGAAGTGTGTGCCGTATGTGAACGCGTCAATAGCACAGCCCAGAGCAGCAGTGTTTCTCCTCCATCAACTCCCCCTAACACGAACAGCGTCGACAATAGCAGCAACAGCAGCAGCAGCAGGAGTAACAGGCCCGGCAGCAGCGGTACCACTAGCGTGCAGGGCAACCCAGAAAGAGGTAGGAGCAGTGCTCAGCAGAGGAACTTAAAGGGTGAGCCGGCTGTGCATGGTTGCCAGCATGCCAGGGGTTTGTGAAGGGTAATGGGTCCTTGAAAGTAAATGTATGTGCACACGCACAAACACGTGTGCAGAATCACGGACTCACGTATATGTGTAAGAGAGTATTTTTGGCCTCCCCTTTTTGTTGAGGTACATATCAGAGGTCTCACACACGATTGGCAAGCCCTGATGCATTAACAAGGATACGCGGCAATTCCCTTCTACACATGCACACATGCACACCCCCGCTCGTACACATGCGCCCAGCATCACTCAGACGCACATGTGGACACACATGCAGACACGCACACTCAGAAGCGCAGACAGAGGTGCACATGCATGCACACATACACAAAAATATGCACACATACGCACACACACACACACACACAAACACACAAACACACACACAACTCACACACACACAGGCAGCCACCATGGTCGTGGTGGGGGTGCTGCTGCTCCTGCTATGCATACCAGTGGCAGGGGCTTCATGGGGAGCAACAGCCGTGGCAGAGGGCGCTTTCGTGCAGCACACGCGCACCGTGCCTGCGCTGCTGCTTCCGACCCTTCTCCACAAGTGAGTGCATTGGTTTGAGCAGCCATGCAACCTCTGCCACAGCTTGCGCTGCTTGCAAGCCCTGACCATGACCCTAACTTTAACCCTAACCCTTTTTAAATCGGGTCGTCCAGGACGATACATTAGGCGAAATCTGACCCAATTACGACGTGCACGCCAATTCCGTCTCTACTCGCAAACCTACCCCCTTGGGGGGGAGGGAATAGCGAGTCTATTCGCGAGTACAAGTTTTCCTCCCTTTGGGGGGAAAGAAAATTCTAAGCAGAGGGGAATCTGCAGGGAGGGGCATTGCAGGAGGGCGGCCTGTATACTAAAAAGAGAAGGAGCTACGCAGGCAATGAAAAACCACTCCCCATATCCCTTAAGGAGAAGCAGTAACTTTGGTACCAAGAACAGTGGAACATTTTTATTATGTAAAAGAACAGTGGAACCGTTATGTCAAAGAACAGTGGTACCAAGAACGTGGAACGCCTCCACTTTGGTACCAAGAACAGTGGAACGCCTCCACGATGTAAAACAAAAAGGAAAATCGGGATTATGACAGGAACCATTCCTCTTGTTTTCTTAGGTGGGCTTTCATGTAGATTTGTGCACATCCTGGAGCGTTTTACTGTACTCATTACCTATAGGCGCAACTTTAAGTGTGCATGCCTATGGCAGACCAACGCAGCAGCTGGAGTGCGTAAGATCTGTCCTGACAGCGTCAGCGTATGCCTTGAGTTGCCATGAATATCTGCCACATATGTACACAGACTGGTGCAAAGTAATAAGTAATTAGGGTTGGCCAGAACTGTATATATACACCGTATATGACCGTATAATTGGTGATTTCCATGCCATAACTACCGTATATGCACGGTATATATATATATATATGTGGTTCTGGTCAGCTCTAGAAGTAGTGCATAATGGTAAGCACTCACGTATGAATGCATACACGTGTGCACTCACCCGGAGAGAAAGATAGAGAAAGAGGGAGGGAAAGAGCGAGGAAGAGGGTGTGCAACTTCATCGCAGTACGCAATGTAGTCACTCACATTGCTTAGGACCTGCCCCTTCACCACCTCACCAGCTCAACGTCTCTCTTGCTTTGCTGCTCATGATCTTCGTCCCACCACCCAGGAACCCGAAGACAGGGCCTCTGGCAATGTCCAAGGCAATCCAGGAGAAGGCAACACAAATAACGCAGGACATAATCGGGAGGACACGCTGGCTCAAGACAAGCAGCAGCAAGGAGAATCAGACCCCTTGCTGCAAGCAATCGAGACAGGATGTGTGCACTATGACGGGCCTCAGGGCATGACGCGGCTGCTAAACACAGTGCGCCAGATGCTTGCGTCGTCCCTGCTGGCGAACCAGGTCAAGGTGGGGTGGATGGGCTGCGTTAGAGCGCGTGTTTGTGTGCGCAAGTGTGTATGTGTCTTTTGCGTATCAACGTATTTTTATGTCTATGTGTATCTGTGTGTGTGCGCGAGTGTGTGTGTCTTTGTGTGCATGTGTGTTTAATTTTGTGTGTGCATGTGTGTGTGTGCATGTGTGTTTATTTCTGTGTGTGTGTGTGTAGGCTTGACACAAATGTCATACATGGCCCGCAATGTACAGCTCGCGTGCCTTTGATTGCAGGTGCCCTGGAGTGGACGCCCACACTTTATGAGCGTATTGATGGGTGTATCACGCAATTGTGCTATTGATCTGTGTGCTCTTTCATTACATACAAACCTATGGTCCTTTCTTCAAGCAGCCTTGTGTCGCATGGCTATAAGATGAATACTTGTATCAAATGATTGCCCAGATGTATGAATACATTCAGTACTTTTACAGAGGGGGGACACTGAGGCCCAAAATGGTACGGTTTTTGCATGCTCCTAGGGTATGGCTCCTATAATTTGCAGGTTTCAAGCTCAGCTCTAATATGGAATGCAGCTGAGCTTGAAACCTGCAAATTATGGGAGCCATACCTAATCGGCCGTGGCGTGAACCCTACTTTTTGAGCAGCCGTATGCTGTATCTGACCAGCCAGCGCACCAAACTGAGTGATGTTTGGTGTTTTGGAGTCCTTAAAATAAATAAAGATCATTGCAAAAACAATGGAGCAAAAAGAGCAAGTGGTGGCGAGATATGCAAGTTAATGTGCCTTTCCCCCTGGAAAGCACCCATCTAGGGTATAGGTGCACGACGTGTGCTTTTAGTCCTTTCATTCTGTACGCAGGGCGATTTGTCTAAAACTAAGCACATGCTGGGGTAGCTTATAAAATCAGCATCAGTTTGAAGCTAGGTTGGGTCCGATTTGATGAAGTGATGTGTGAGTAGTTGCACCTTTCATGCAAAAAGGAGTGTGTTTGGGGTTTTGCCCAGTGTCCCCCTCGGGTATTTTTATCAGGGAATTGATATGTTCAGCATATTCATTCACCACTCTGGCTGTTTTGCCTTACCTTTCCTTGGCGTGCACATAAATGCACGTAAGTACATGATATCTCGGCTTTGTTGTGACGCAAAATTACAAGCACGCAAACACGCACACAACTCACTTAAGCAAACATGCACACACATGCACACACTCAAACACAAACTTGAACTCACACAACACAAACACACATGCGTACACACACCCAAAAATACACACTTGTACACAAATGCACACATGCAGGCAGAAGACTTGATCGGCCGCTTCCCCATCCTTCCATTCTGCCTTGGCCTGCGTTCAATTTTGCCGCAGGTATGCACTTTCTGGACATCATCATAACTCATAACCTTCGTGTCTGACCTCCAAGAAAAAGAAAAAAATGAAAACATATTGGTAGGTAATCCAAAGTTACTTCACACATTAACGAAGGAACTTAAGAAATAACGTCCAAATCCTCCTCCTCTTTATGACTTCAACGGCGTTTATATATTTATTTATTTATATAGGTATGTATTTGACAAATAATACTTGTTAACAGGCCTGGTTGTGCTTACTACAGTAGCACATTTGAATGTGTAAGCCTTTGGGTTTGATGCCTGCTTTTGCACACGCAGCGTGTATATCCCCTCGTATCTGACGCTTGGCGACTCCTCCTTGTGTACACTTGTAGTGCCTCGTTCAGTGCACCTGCACCGCACCCATGCTTGAATGCAACCAGATCACATTTGGTATAGATGCATGGCTGAACCTCACCCATGCTTGAATGCAACCAGATCACATTTGAAATAGACGCTTAACTGCACCTGCACCACACTCAATGCATGCATGCATGCAGCACACACGTTGGTATCGATGCGTACCTGCACCTGTTTACGTTTGGTATACATGCATGCATGCAGCACACACTTGGTATAGATGCATACCTGCACCTGCACCACACTCAATGCATGCATGCATGCATGCATGCATGCATGCATGCAGCACACACGTGCTCCAGTGGTGAGTGCCCTCGTGCATGCATGCAGCACACACGGGCTTCAGTGGTGCGTGCCCTCTTGCCAGAGAAGAAGCAGGGCAGCCAAGGCCACCATGCCACTATCACTCTGGTAAGTGGCACAGTCAGAGTTAGGGGCCCTAAACCCTAAACCCAGGAGCTTCAAGGAAATTTCCCTTCTACTGCTACGGTGGTGGAGGAGTATTGCAGTGGAGGGATTTTACTATACCCGGAATCAATGGTGCTCCTTTTAGTCATGTGTGTGTGGGAGTTGTACTGTTAACTTATAATAGGGTTGGCCAGAATCGTACTCTTTGCTGCGGTCTATTCCTTTTGAGGTGCAACGTGCATTAGAATCGTATGCATGCAAGCTCTTGTGCAGCAGCAACAACCCTCTTAGAAAGCCGTCCGGGTCACTTCCGTATCATTCATTTGCTTTGAACTCATTTCTGCATCGCTATTCAATCGCTCCACTTATTCGGTCACTCAATTTCTTACACATTACGAGTCGCATGACAAGCCAGCAACCTGCATCAATTGCACGTGAGCACGAGAGATCAGACATACACGCACACGCAAAAGCACAAACACAGACACATACTCACAATGGCACACATGCAGCAAGTGGGTCATGCCAAGCTACTTGCCACCGGCTTGCACCAAACCTAGAAGTGCACACACTCATACACATGGCACATACACACAAACAAACACACACACACACACACACACGCATGCACATGCACATGCAGAAAGTGGACCGTGCCAACCTGCTTGCCACCAGCCTGCACCAAATTCAGAGGCACTCAGCCCACACGCTCGCACATCGCTCCATAGCCATCAAGTTTAGAGGAGAGGAGGGAACTGGAAGTGGGGTAGTAAGGGACTGGCTCACTCAGGTGATTGGAGAAAAAACACGTGTGTGTGTGTCATTTTGATACCTAATTGAGGTACAGGCAAGAGGATTTGAACCGGGGAGGGTGAGTTGCTGTAGGGCTCAGTCTTGCAGCAATCTAAGAGCACCATACTCATCGGTTTACCCAGAAGACCCCTTTTCCAATTGATGTGATGCATGCTTTTTTAATTAATGTGATGCTTTTCAATTGATGTGATGCTTTTTCAGTTGATGTGATGCATGCTTTTTTGCTGCCTGTGTGAATTTTTGCCAGTTCGGTCTGGATTGGAGGCTGTGGGGTTGAAGTTTGAGTATAATCAAGCACAGCGTGGGGGTGGGGGTCTGTACAGGGGGAGTGTGGATGCTGCAGGGAGAGTGTTGATGTTATAGAAAATATGAGTCTGAAGGAATAGTGTGGAAGTTGTCGGGCACAGGCTGAAAGTGTGGATGCTACGGGTCATAAATTGGCAGGGAGTAGGAGGCTGGGAGTGGAAATATGGCAGAGTGGGGTCAACTGAGCAAATGTCCTGAAACGTGACTTTTTTGAAACAAATCATGTTCGAATGATATAATTAGATGGTTCTTAAAGATTGGGGCCAAAAGGACCACCCCAGTGGTCTGGACAGAAATTCAGTCCAAATTTTGGCACTGGATGTTTACGTATTGAGCCACCACACTCTACCCAGGGCCTCTTTTCACCTCAAAACACGACAGGAGTACTTCTTTTATGATCAGGAATCGTTTGGCATGCTGAAACTGGATATGGTGGAACTTGGTTTTCTACCCTTTTTGGCACCCCTTGTGCTGATTATTTGGAGGGGAAAGGGCCGAAATGGGGTACCTGGCCAACTGCTGGTCCGTTTTGCCCCATTTTTGTTGCAGTGATATTCTTTATTAAAATGTAGACTAACCATATTAAAATGACACAATTTGGGTCAGTTGGTGGTTAGATATGACAGATTGGTGGTGAAAAGTGGGGTTCACGCCGCGGGCAATTAGGCATTTCTGCCGGGACTGGTAACATTCAAGCTCAGGTGCTGTCAGCAGCCCAGAGCAAGGGCTACCTCTGGGAACTGAGCTTGGTTGTTGCCAGTCCCGGCCACCGTACTCAATTCACATTTCAAAAGTACCCTTGTTTGGGGCCTCAGATGACCACCTCTAGAATTAGGTTGCACAGTGAATGGGATTTGCAAGGAGTGAAGGTGTGGGTGTAAGAAGTGGAAATTGTTTGAGTGCAAACTGAGGCGAGAACGCTCGTGGCGGGGACAAGAATAGCAAAACAAAGATTATTATATAGTGCTGCAAGGTCTGTTCCTTCCGAGGTTGAGGTCATAAACATGTGTGTCTGTTTGCTTTTCACGTCTCTGTATCTCTCTTTCCCTCCCTCTCTCTCTCTCTCTCTCCCTCTCTCTCTCTCTCTCTCTCTCTCTCTCTCTCCCTCTCTCTCTCTCTCTCTCTCTCTCAGTCTCT
>Ga0307974_1003048_pt1 | contig 11985 bp, 6 predicted proteins | sample OrgLakmetagen784_FD_201812 | JGI IMG/M metagenome (GOLD analysis project Ga0307974, IMG submission 201812) | Saline water microbial communities from Organic Lake, Antarctica - #784 | ecosystem: Environmental > Aquatic > Non-marine Saline and Alkaline > Saline | place: Antarctica: Organic Lake... | reverse complement strand
CACTAGCATATCCACCTTCTTCAGATAGCACCAACCCAAAGGTCTTAGCAATCTTCAACGCGATGTTCACCTCATCGAGATCAAGTACCGCCTAAACCAGCTAAGCGCAGCACAGGAACAGCACAAAGGCTTCTGCTCCACCCTTCAAGGAGCCTCTGTTACCCTCCACACCTCTTTTTGGGAGTGGGTGGAACCATCCATCTGATTCCCATTCTTACATATGATTCCCCCTCTTTAATTTATTGCGGTGGGTTGGTCCTGGCAGACGCTTGATTGTTTACTGATCTTATTCAGTGCTGCAATGTCACAAACAGCGTTGTGCCTTTTTTCCCTTGCCAAGATTTATTTTGTAGGTGTTACAAGTCTGGTGCTACAACAACAATTTTAACAATTTTTACATGTTTCACATAGCAGCCTAGCAGTCACACGTTTTGACTGATGGCTTACTCTGTAAACTCTGTATATTTTGCCCACACACACTGGATCCTATACAGGAGCTGGACCCTGACGGCCACCGTTCTAAAGGAATATGAAACTTCATGTACATTCTGCCAATTACGCTGCCAAACTTTCCATACCAGATGCGTACTTTCCAGTACTACACCGTATCATCGACATTCCAGTACTAAACCGTATCATCGACTGTCATCAGGATCCGGCTTCAGGTCAAGCCTGCAACCCTCCTGATCCTGATTGAGCTTTTTGTTTTTTCTTTTGCTGGAGGATGATGGGGAGTGATTCCCACTGACTGAGCAGTATTTTAAACACAACCATGGGATTAAATGAAAAAGAAAAAGAAGAGAAAAAGAAAAAGCTACGCAGGCAGTGAAAGCCACTCCCAACATTAATTTAGGGAAAAGGAGCCACTTTGGTACCGATTACCGTAAAGCTCCTCCACCGCAAAACGGAAAGGAAAAATCAATGGGGATCAGGAGGGTTGCAGGCTTGGCCTGATACCGGCTCCTGATGAAAGTTGATAACAGTACTGGAAAGGGCACGCCTGGCATGGACAAATTAAGCAGCAAAGTTCACAGAGTGCACATGGAGCTTAGAGGCAAGCTTCTTAACTTTTTGAGAGTCAAGACCCAGTTTCTTGAAAGGCTTCAGAGTGTGAGTGTTGTAGATGGTGCCACCCACAACCAAAAGGGTGATGTGGAGAGTAACGGAAGCTCCTTGGAGAATGTTGCAGAGATCTTTGTGCTGTTCTTTTGCGGCATTCAGCTGGTTCTGAGGTTCGGTGTCTTCACAAAGATCATGCGGCATGCTAAATTATGCCTTTCGGTGATCATGTTCATTATTTGCGTGCGTTGACACCCAGAAAGGATGTGCAGAGCACTGTCTAGTTGAGGGCAGAGGGGCAGGTTTGACTTGTTGAGAGTTTGAACAATGCCGCAAAATATTTTGATTATAAAGGGTGCCTATTCTGTATTTCATAATGATGCATTTGGTCTTATAGGGGACATAGGATGATGTTAGGTAAGCATTGCTAGCTGGCTCCATTGGCAGCACCGTTCTTTATGAGGGTCTGGTAGTACGCATGGTAGTTCGCTTCAGTTTTGGCATCTCCCAGTTTATGGAGAAGATGCATGTGGGCTTGAAGGACGTCACGGTGGTTTGGTAGGTACCAAAGCCTACACAGAAATAGAAGGCCTTATGAGCTCAGGATCTGTGACACATGTGACTGGCACTCTGTTCAGGATGAGGAACACATTTTGCCACTAATTGTTCATACCAACTCACCCACTGCACCAATATGGGATATTTTTAATGGTGTATAGTTCTTGTTGGAAAAGAACATCATTGCACTGAAAATGCAAGAAAACTTATTAGTTCAGTGTGAAACACCTGAACTCAGGTTCTTGTAGTGTAGCATAAAGTAAGATGTCCTCACTTTCTGGTTTTCTCCGGTTTCTGCTTCCTTTCTCCATACTAATTATCCCTTGGAGAACACAACTCTCTCTTTAGCATACTTCACCCCCTCACCTCTTTTCTATATTTTAGTCCTTAGTTTTTTCCCGTTTCTCCAGTTTCTCCGAGCTGTTGTGTCCCCTTTGGTAATAATGACAGAGCCCTATGCATCTCACGATGCAAGCGAAATAGAACGGCTGAGTGGTTGGTGTTTTATGAGGATTTGAGTCATTCATCCATGGGAATTACCACAATAGGGTTTACATGCACCATATGTGCTTAATCCAGTCTATTTCAGCATGCAAAGCGACCCGCATATAACTGGGCACACGCTCGGGTAGCTCTCAATGCCAGCTACACTTTGGTACTAAAATGGTGTCGATTGGACGAAGTGGCTGTGAGTGGCTGCCTTCTGAATGCAAACATGTGCATTTTCAGGCATTTCCTCCGTTATCCCCCTCTGACATTTTTGCTGGACTGTCTGCATGAACGTCTTGTTAGCCTTCGCACACAGCACCGCCAGCTGGTCTTCCCACCTCAAAATGAAGATAGCCCGTTTGAGGACTCTTTTGAACCAACCAGGTATTTATGATGTGGCCTCTTTTGTAGCTGAGTGCCCAGCCCTTTTCCCTTGATTTTTTCCAGTGCCTTATATTGGTCAATATTGGTTTGGTTTCAGGCCTTTTCTAAGCTTCCGCTCAGATGTCCCCCTGAGGCATATATAGCGATGTAACCTTACCTTAAGCCATACTTGACTCTCCTCTTATTTGTTCTCCAAACTAGATCTTTTGTTTAAGTCTCTTTTCCTTGCTAGTCATAGACGCTTCCCCTTTTGATTAGCTAGGTGTGTGCGAAGGCCTTTTCCAAGCTTCCGCTCAGATGGTGCCCCCCAGACTCTTTGGGGTCGCGGGTTCGAATCCGCCTAATAGCGTGAGTACTTTGTTGTCCAAAAGCACCGAAAAACTATGCTCGAGGCGTATATAGCTGTGTAACCCTTACCCTTACCCTATGCTTGAGGTGTTATCGCCCCTGCGTATTTTTTCTTTTCTTTTCTTTCGATGTAAACTTACCTTACCTTTATCCTTCAGTGCTAGCGCCTGACTGCTCTGTCCATTAACTTAGGTTGAGCAGCCATCCCAGACTGAATGCTTTTGTAATCCAAATTAAATTAACTATCCCTTAATCATGTTGGGCAGTGAGGTGTCAGCATTACTAGCGTAGTCTCTTCTTTCTGTCCACTAGCTAAAGCCGCATGTGTACCTCCTCCCCCCATACCGCCGTCTTCTCTTGCTGTAATCTTTTATGGCTTCACATAAATCACTTGTTGAGAAATCAGGCCTGTGTGTGTGCATGTGTGTGTGCGTGTGTGTGTGTGTGTGTGTGCGCGCATGTTAAAGAAAAAGAAAGCAGGTGATGTATGTGCTACTAGTGTGTTTATGTTCTTTTGTGTCCATGAATGCGTGTATGTGCGTTCCTGTATGCGCATATTATCATATGCTTTATAACAGTGATTTACTATGCTTTGCAGTAGTTAGTAACTAGGCTATTTTTAGGGCTTGACTGCAATGGACGATCCTCTTTGGCCTGGAGGAGTGTGTAGCCTCGACTTTTGGCCAAAATGCATTTGTATTGAGCCAAAAAGCCCCAACCAGAGGGTTACAAAGCGCCACCATTATATGACCTTATTTACGTCAGTCTATTTATGTCATAAACAGTACATGCTGAAAACTAGGATTGGAGTCACCTTTTGACCCATTTGGCACCCCGTTTCCTGTTATCTAAGGGGAGTTTGATGGGAAACGGTTGAAGTTTGAGATCTCACCAACTACTCAGTCTATTTACCCATTTCTTTTGCAACGGTCTTCATCTGTGTTATAGAATTTACGAGACATTTACGAGACATCAAACATCAATCATCATTATGTGCGTTGGATTATCGGTAGTTAAGGCTTGGCAGCAAATCGAAGGTTGACGCCGCGGCCAATTAGAAACACATAGGGTTGGCCAGAACCATAAATACACGGTGTATATACGGTATTTTTGGCAGAGAAATCACCATATATACGGTGTATGTATACGGTTCTGGCCAACCCTAGAAACACACGACGTGACTGGTATAAAAAAGGTAAAAGCCTACGCTCGGACAGAATTGGCGTGCATAAAGGAATGACACAAACCCAGCCCTTAGACTAGATGAGTCCTTACAGTAAAACAGATTGGTATTATGTTCATGCTTAGCTTCTTTGGAATCCTTGGAGGGCTATACAACAGTGCTGAGCTTGACAAGTGCCATTTCCGGCACACATACCCAAATAACATATGAAACATGAAGTGTCTGCCCATTTTGGGCCTCAGGTAACCCTCTAGAAAACTTTGATGTATAAGCTGCCCTAAAAGCCTAGTGGTCTGTGGTCAGGGCAGTCGCTTCAGGGTCGCGGGTACGAATCCGCCTGTTGTAGGGTGAGTACTTCGCGGTCCGGAAGCTCTGTTTCCGTTTCCTTAATCCATGCTTGTGGTGTTGTTATCAACCCTCCTTGCGCATACTTATTTTAATAGGTAGGGTTGGCCAGAACCATATATATACAGTGTATCCACGGTATTTCCGACAGGGAAATCACAAGCGTACCGTCATGTACGGTGCATACATATATATATATATATACAGTTCTGGCCAACCCTATGCGTAGGTCACGATTCGGTGCATACCAAATGGTGCAATCGATATTTCTTGAACCCTACAAAAGGGTGAAGAACATATCTGTGTATATGTACTTGCATGGCTTGCATACCTGCCACATGCAAGGCTTGCATACCTGTCACATGCAAGGCTTGAATACCTGTCACATGCAAGGCTTGCATACCTGCCACATGCAAGGCTTGCATACTTGTCACATGCATGTGTGGCATTTAGGTCAAGTAGTTGAGCAGCATAACATTTGATGCACTGAGTTGTGTTTTTTTTAATCTGATACGCTACACACACATACAGATACACGCGCGCACACACACACACACACACACGCACATACACACACGCACACACACACACGCACACTCACACACTCGACAATTTGAACACCATTGTTGCCAGGATTGGGGAGTAATTAATGCAGTGGGCTAGCCTTGATAGAAAGATGTTGACTAACTATACACAACGCACCAGTGAGTACTGCTGAAGTAGAGTTCGCAGTACGCCAGCTCAAACAGAAGGAAGTTGCTCAGCCGTTTTTCCCCGCTCGTGCGCACTAACAAGTCAGGTGGGCCCACTTCTTTTAACACGGGGGAGGTTGCAAGGTGATCACGGAGCACGCTCACATCCACCTGCATTGCAGTAAGCAGGGTGGGGGATAAATCCTGCACTCATACCCTTATACTCTTATATTCAATGGGAATACTGTGTGAGGTGGCCGTGCAGCACGCTCACATGCACCTGCATGCAGTGAGCAGAATGGGGGAGAAATTTTGAACGTATACCATATACCCTTATAATTATAATTAATGGGAATATTGTGTGCGGTGGCCGTGCAGCATGCTCACATGCACTTGCAGCAGTAAGCACGGTGGGGGGGGTAATTTGCACTTATACATAATGAAAAAAAGAAATAGGGCACACTTAATATGAAAATGAAAATACTGAGAGACGACATCGCAGATGCTCAGATTCACGTGCTTAAGCAAGTTTATCTGCGTAGTCATCTGCTTATTTATCTGTAACCTCTGTTTAGTTATCCGCTTAAATATATGCTTAGGTATCTGTTTTATCTGCTCTAGCAGTCGCACTTTTTGACTGATGGCTTTATATGTAACCTCTGTAACATCTGCTTAGTTATCTGCTTAGTTACCTGTAACCTGTGTAACCTCTGTAAGCAGGTTTAGGGAAGAGAGGGGCTCACTTATGCGTATTTGCATTTGTATCCAGGGCGGGAGGGGCTGTGTAGCACGCTTCCAGTTAACAGCATGCAAACAAAACATGCGCATGCAGACAACACACAGATCCCAGACAACACACAGATCCCAGATAACACACAGATCCCAGATAAGTGGGGGGGGACCAATGCAAAACCTTGCATGCGCTGGATGAACAACTTATGCTTCCAAAACTTTTACGTGCTTTCCTTAGAACGTGCATGCTGGTGCACAACTCAGCTTCAAATTTGTATTTATCAACCTTCTGTTTACTTTATGCTGGCTCATCCAGAAATGCATAAAAGCCCAACATAAGTGGCTGCCGGTTACCCCCTTTGTAAATCTTTGCATGCGCTGTGTGAGCTATAATTGTGAGGTGGCCTCAGAGCATGTTTATTTTCATCTGCACACACTAGACGGATTGCAAACCAGCAGTAGGTTTAATCAGGAAAAACGCGAAAGCTAACAGTGAGGAGGGGGCCTGGCACCCAACATTGTTCTGGGTATTCTGAAAGATCCACAGAAGAAATTCATAGGGTTGGCCAGAACCATACATTTATAGGTATATACGGTATACATACGGTATTTTTAGCAGGGAAATCACCATACCTACGGCAATTTACGGTGCAGATATACGATTCTGGCCAATCCTAGAAACAAACCAAGCAGGCAGACTGACGCAGGCATGAAAAAACCACTCCTACGTCAATCAAGCAGAAAGAGCTACTTTTGGTACCGGGCACTGTCTCACTCCTCCACACACACACACACACACACACACACACACACACACACACACACACACACACACACACTCACACGCACACACACACGCACACACACACACACTCCTCCACCGCCAAAATACCATCCCCCGTGCATGCAATCACTGTGGTGTGTTGCAGTTGACTATCTGCAAAAAACTAGTAGCTATGGAGCATTTCCTATTCAGATGTAAAAAGGCAAAACAAAAAACCTTTCATTTCAAGCCCGTTTCAACAAGGGCCTGCATTTGAATCACAGAGATACGAAGATAGCTAAAAACGAGAAACAGCACAGACACGCACACACAAACACACACGCACACAAACGCACACACACACACACATACACACACGCACACACAGACCAGTCTGGTCCATTTGGTTACTTGCAGGTTGTTTCCAAGCCAGAGAGAGCTTGCTGGATAGCTGCGCACACACACACACAAACACACACACACACACACACAAAACACAGCCCCCCCCCACCCGACCAGTTTGGTCAATCTGGTTGCTTCCATTCCAGAGCTTGCTCGGTAGCTGATCAAAGGAGTAAAGTCATTACTGCTGGACACAGCAAATTACGGATCTGAAGCTGCGACTCTGAAGAGTCTGAATTTTGGACTATTCGGCTTTCAGGCTAGAGTCGCAGGTCTAGTTAATTCGCAGGTCTTCATCATTCGCAGGTCTATATTTATCTGCCTGGTAGCGTGAGTACATTGCTGCCTGACAGTGATGTCTGTTTTTCAGTAGACTTTTCATTCGTTTTTATTCCTTTGTCAGTTTCTATTACACCTGCAGCTGATAGGCTGGCAAAAGGTACGTTGTCAGAGGAAGACAAGACAGCGTTTTCGGTCAAAGCATACCTTTTCAGGGTCTATTAAGCCCGCGGCTGCCAGGCTGGCGATCCGTTTTGCAGCTGCTGCTAAATCTTGTTGACTAGAGTAGCTCAGGGCAATGGTCAACACCATGCTCGAATTTTTGCAGGTAGCTCGTTTAGTCCTGCACACATTGATGTAAAGCGGTCACCCCTTTTTTTAGGATTTAGCAACACGTGAGCGACCTCAACAGTCGAGTACACTGTACACAAAACACGTGAGCGACCTCAACAGTTGAGTACACTGTACACCAAACACGTGAGCGACCTCAACAGTTGAGTACCCTGTACACCAAACAGGTGTGGTATGACCTCAACAGTTGAGTACACTGTACACCAAACATGTGTGGTATGTCTTTGCACAAAATACATCTGTGCATATCGTAAATCTTTGCATACAGCAGCTCAGTATAATGGCTAGGGATCACCCATCTCTGGTAGGCTGCTTGCTCAATAATGTGCCATCTCTAATAGGCTGCTTGCTCAATAATGTGCCATCTCTGGTAGGCTGCTTGCCCAATAATGTGCCGGTGTTACTCCCTATGAGTGTTTTGCATGGCTATGAGTGTTTTGCATGACTCAGCGCAACAGTGTCCTTGCATATCATTAAGGTTGGCCAGAACCATACATATACAGTGTGCATACCATTTGTCCACGAACAGGTGGGATACCTTTCCATACAGCAGCTCAGTTTACTAAGATCACTCGTCTGTGGTAGGCTGCTTGCTCAATGTTGTTACTCCCTAAGCAACCTTAAGAGTCGTGTACACTGCACAGAAAGTGTATCGTTGCATAATAAAATCTTCGCATACACCTGTACAATGGCTAGGATCACTCATCTGTAGAGTTGGCCAGAACCGTATATATATGTACACCATTCATGACCGTATGTTTGGTGATTCCCCTGCCCAAAATAACGTATAAACACTATATATATGCACAGTTTAGGGGTATTGGCCCTACTTGCCCTGGGAGGGGGAAGGTAAGCATGGGGACGACCAGATATGTTTCTGGCAGACCTTAATATTAATTTGACCGAGCTTGTTCAATCAGCAGCTGTTTGCAAACATATGAGCTTGCACATCTGGGGACCTTTTTTTCGCATACCCTCTTATACAACCTCTTCATCACGCACCTTCTTTCCTGTCTTTGCACACATGTTTTAATAACCTCGCACCGCAAGACAAGTCCTTGCATAACACATTTCAAAATCCTCGCACTTTGAGGCCTTTCTTTGCAAACATCACCTTATGTTAACGCACCTTCAGGCCTGTCTTTGCACACGTGTTTTATAACCTCGCACCGCAATAACCTCATACCGTAAGACAAGTCCTTGCACACATTTCAAAATCCTCGCACTTTGAGGCCTTTCATTGCAAACATTACCTTATGTTAACGCACCTTGAGGCCTGTCCTGTCTTTGCACACGTGTTTTAGAACCTCGCACCGCAATAACCTCGTACCGTAAGACAAGTCTTTGCACACATTTCAAAATCCTCGCACTTTGAGGCCTTTCTTTGCAAACATCACCTTATGTTAACGCACCTTGAGGCCTGTCTTTGCACACATGTTCTATAACCTCGCACCGCAATAACCTCGTACCGCAAGACAAGTCCTTGCATAACACATTTCAAAATCCTCGCACGTTGAGGCCTTTTTTTGCAAACATCACTTTATGTAAACGCACTTTGAGACCTGATCTTGCACACGTGTTTCACAGCTCTTGCACCACAGTTGTGGTTAGGAGACGCTAGGAGACCAGCCCTTGCATGCAATAAAAAAACCTTGCACTTTCAGACCTGTCTTTGCAAACATCACTTTACAATCACGCACCTTGAGACCTGTCTTTGCAGTGAGGCTGGTAGGCGGCTGTGCTCCCCAACAAAGTCCACACGCACCCCCTGCAACAATAATAGACAGGCAAATAATACATTTGCTGAGCTATGTAGGCTGTGCATAAATTGGAAACCAAGACGGAAAGACGGCTGTACTCCCTAACAAAGTCCACACGCTCCCCCTGCAACAATAATAGACAGGCAAATAATAATTTTGCTGAGCTATGTAGGCTGTGCATAAATTGGAAACCAAGACGGAAAGACGGCTGGACTCCCTGACAAAGTCCACACGCACCCCCTGCAACAATAATAGGCAGGCAAACAACAATTTTGCTATGTAGGCCGTGCATAAATTGCTGGCAAGACGGCTGCGCTCCACAACAAATTCCACATGCAATGAACAGACAGCCAGAAAATAAAAAGTAATCAGACCAAGCACACATGCAGCTGAAACGCTGCGTTCTGGCAGCTGTTCTTGTTGCCTGACGGGCATGGGCGTGATCAAAAGTCTAGCACTCTGCGTGCTGGCAGCCGATTCTCGTCAAATTCACACGTGTCACACAGCCTCTCCGTGCGCCTGACTGGCGTGGGCGTTATCATAAGTCAAGAAATCTGCGTACTGGCAGCCGATTCTCGTCAAATGAACACGTGTCACACAGCCGCTTCGTGCGCCTGACTGGCGTGGGCGTGATGAAAGGACAAAAATGCTGGCATGCTAGCAGACGGCTCTCTCTCTCCATACAAACAAGATACACAGCTGAGTTAACGTAGCAGCTAGCGGGAGTGATGTCAACTCCACATTCTCTTGATGACACTCTGGCCCCTAACAAAAGCATGAGCGAATCAGTCGGGTTCCTTCTGAGAACAAGTTTCTGGCCCCTAACAAAAGCATGAGCGAGTCAGTCGGGTTCCTTCTGAGAACAAGTATTGTCCACCCCTTTTATATATGGATTACCTAATCGATGGGTTAAGTTCAAGGACAGACCCGTAACAGCGGTCGTCCATCTAGATTAATATTAATTCCCCACAATGGCACACCTTGTCGTCCATAACGTCTATCCCTGCATCTCGTATACCCTGATGGTGCGCGCACCTTCTCAGAGCGTTTACTTCTGCAGCTAGTACATCCCACGATGACGCACCTTGTCGTCCAAAGCGTCTATCCCTGCACCTCGTATACCCTGATGGTGCGCGCACCTTCTCAGAGCGTTTACTTCTGCAGCTAGTACGTCTCACACCAAGGTATACCTTTTTGTCCTCCACAATGCTCATCTCTCAGCCTTTTTGTTTAGAGCGTCCATCTCAGTATCTAGCAGGCACCCTCAGTGCAGACTTTCTTGTTAAAAGCCTCCATTCCAGCATCTAGCAGGCACCCTTGGTGCACAGGAAGTGGATTTTTGCTTTGATCGTTCATGTCCGCATCTTGTAAGTCCCCTGCGGTGCGCACCTTCTCATTCAAAGCGTCCATCTCAGCATCTAGTAAGTCCCCGATGGTGCGCAGGATGAAGTCCACCTCCTGCTCAGATCTCTTCCAGTTCTCCTGGCTGAAGGCATACACCTGAGAGCACACACACACACACACATACACACACACGAGGGTCATATGAATTAAAACATTGACTCATACATTAATTGCAATGCGCTGTTCATGGCACGCAGGAGAAAGAAGCCATGCTTTATTCATGCACGGCAGAGTCATAACCATACATTGACAAACATTATGTACTTTATCAACTCTCTTCAAGAGAAGGTTTCAGGTCAAGCCTGCAACCCTCCTGACCCCATTGATCAATTTATTTTTCCTTTGGTGGATTTTTTACGGTACCCGGTACCTAAGTGGTTCCTATTCATTAGATAATGTGGGGCGTGGTTTTTCACTGCCTGCGTAATTTTCTTTTGTATTTTGCATGTGGCACACGCATGAAGGTGGTGTGAGAGATCATGCTTGAGCACATGCACGCTAACACACACACACAAAACACATATACACACAAAACACACACAAAAAAACACACGTACATATACATGCACACGAGGGGGTCATACATAACCATACCCTGATTGCATTCTGCACTTAAAAGAGCATGAGCACGCAGGTGCTGGCAGAGGCCAAGCTTTGAGCACGCAGAAGAGAGCCATAGCTACACGTCAGTTGCATTGTGTGGTTCACAAAGCACGAGCACGCTGGTGGTCAAAGGAATCACGCACAGCTAGGGCACAGATCACACCACCACATACATACGTTTAGCGCTTTTGAACATTCCCGCCGGTGGTCGAAATAAGCACGCACAGCTAGGGCACACGAGGAAAACTCCAACAAAAGGGTAATACATCGCCACATACACAAACACACACGCGCACACAAACACACACACACACACACACGCACGCACACACACACATATCTGTTTTGAGTACCGTGTTTGAACAAACACGCAGTGAAGTTGCCAGCGTGATCACACGCATGGCACTAAGCCGTATTTGCATTGATGCACAAATGGAAACGCAAGCAGTTGCGTAATAGATGCTGACAGGTACGAGGTGCGGAGTCATATAAGTCACCTAGTACAGCAAGCAGTTGCGTACTAAATGCTGACAGGTACGAGGTGTGTGAGTCATATGAGTAGGGTTGGCCAGAACCGTATATATACACCGTATATTTGGTGATTTCACTGCCAAAAACACCGTATATACACTG
>Ga0307974_1003047_pt1 | contig 11987 bp, 21 predicted proteins | sample OrgLakmetagen784_FD_201812 | JGI IMG/M metagenome (GOLD analysis project Ga0307974, IMG submission 201812) | Saline water microbial communities from Organic Lake, Antarctica - #784 | ecosystem: Environmental > Aquatic > Non-marine Saline and Alkaline > Saline | place: Antarctica: Organic Lake... | reverse complement strand
ATTATGACCGCCTCGCACGCTGGCACATCGAAGCCCTCGCCAAACAGATCGACGTTCGTCAAGATTCGCGTTTCGCCTGTCTCGAACCGCGCAACTTGGTCCATCCGATGCCCGTCATTGTTCGTGCCGTCCAGCGCCGTGGCGGGCATGCCGCGTGCCCTGAATTGCTCCGCGATGTCTTTCGCGTCCTGCACCCCTGACGCAAAGACGATCGCTTGTTTGCCCGGAATGTGGGCCAGATAGCTTTCCACCACGTCGCCGATCATCTCGGCTTTTTGCGCGGCCTTGGCAGAATTTGCCGTGAAATCGCCGGTCTTGCCTATCTGCAAAAGCGCTTCGTCAATGCCGACCTTCGGGGCGAACACGCGATAATCGGCAAGGCTGCCCGCGTCGATCAGTTCGCGCATCCCAGGGCCTTGGACCAGATCGTGGAACAGGCCGCCTTGATCAGCATGCAGCGATTTGTCATCGCCCCGGCACGCCGTGGCAGTGACACCGAGGCCCTTGGCGTTTGGGAACAACGCGGCGGCAATTCCCCACTTGTTGTCCTGTCGCCCGTGGTGCGCTTCGTCCAGCGTCCAGCGCCGGATCGAGTTGCACCATGCGTCGCCCGGCTTGAACCGGCGGATCAACGTATCAACACCCGCCACGCTCACGGCGGCGCGAGGGTCGTAAAAATTGCGTCCCGTGGCCGCGATGTGCAGCCGAATGCAAAAGTTGATCACCGACTGAGGCGCGATAATGTTGTGGTAGGTTCCCACCGTCGCATAGGTTTTGCTGATCTGGCCGACCAACTCCTGACGATGAACAATGGTGCAGGACCGCTCGCCATCAGCGTTCAGCTTGCTAAAGGCGACAGTTTTCCCGGCGCCGGTCGGCATCACCGCCAGCACGTTGCGCGCCCCTCCCGCCCACTTGGCACGAATGTCGTCGATCAGTTGCGTTTGATACGGCCGAAGCGTGAGGGTCATTTCACCCCCAGCGCCGTCTTACGGCCACCGGTCGTGCGGGTCACGCCATACGCCATAAAATGTGCTCGACCGGCGCTCGCATTTTGCTCAAAATCACAGGCCAATGTGCGCACGGTGTCAACCTGCGCTTCAGCCAAAAGGAGGGTGTCATACGGTCCCGCAAGAAAATGGACGCGCGGCCCATCAATGGCGGTGACGTAAAATTTGCGGGGTGCTGGGGGCATGTGGTTCATGCGCTAAATTTAGCCCGCGCGGCGCCACCGCGTCAAGGCTAATAATAGGTATTTACAACCGGCCCGGCGCGGGCTATTAACAGATAATATCAACCCGCACCGGAGACGAAAATGCAAATCACCTTTGACCCCCACAACGCCCAGGAATGCGCCACGATCACCCGCCTGCTCGGAACCACCGCCCCGGTTGAGAAGGCGCCCCCAGCACCGGAACAGCCCGACACGCCCACCGCAACGGTGCAGCCCGACACGCCTGCCCCTGCGCCTGTCACGGTGCAGCCCGACACGCCTCCCGCTCCTGAGCCTGTCACGGCTGACGCCTTGGACTGTCACGGCATGGCGCATGATGATGCGATCCATTCCAGCCCGCCCAGTAAGAACGCGGACGGATCGTATCGGGCGCGGCGCGGGCAGAAAGAGGCGTATGACGCCGCGGTTGCCGCAGCGAAGGGCGCGGCGCCTGAGACGGCCCCCGTCTGCGTGATGCCCACGCCGATCCCGGCCGCACCGGCCCCTGCCACGCCGCCCGAGCCGATCGAGTATAATGCGATGGCGGAACGGTTTGTTGCCAAAATGCAAGACCCCAACGGGCTGCCGGCCGATTACGAGACGATCTATGCGGCACTGTCGATCAGCTACGACGACCTCGACACGAACCAGACCAACATCGCCCGCCTCAGCGCCTACATGGACGCGGTGGATGAGGGCGACGACCATGACGGCTGCGTCCGGCACGCCATGAGCGCCGACTGAGACGCGCCGGGCGGGCTGTTGCGGCCCGCCCTTCACACATGACAACGGGAGATACACCATGACCGATAACGACAACACAGGCGGGCCAGCATATCCGGTTCCAATGGACCACTGGCACCCCGGCATGACCTTGCGCGATTGGTTCGCAGGACAGGCGCTTGCGATTGACATGGCGCGGTCCGATAGCGCCTATCGACCTACGTTGAACGAAATTGCGACAATAGCGTATCTCGTCGCCGACGCCATGATTGCAGCCCGTGCCGTTTCGGTGCAGCCATGAGCATACAGATAGACAAGAATATTCCTGTTCCTGACGAATCTGAATTGTGGGGTAACGCCAGATACCCTTGGCTTGAAATGAATATCGGCGACAGCTTTTTTCAAAAACCGCAGGGTAGTGAAGACCAGAAGGCTTGTCGCACAAGAATGGTGGTCGGAAGAGGCAATCGACGCAAAGCGCATGGTGAAGATTACGTCATCGCGTATGTCACTGAAAACGGAATTGACGGAGTGCGCATATGGAAAACGAAATGACCGACATCCAGACCCGGCCCAGCGCGGCGCATCGCTGGACAAAATGCTCCGCGGCGCCATTGTTTGCCAGCCGCGCCGGGCCGCAGCCGTCCAGCGATGCCGCGAGGGAGGGCACCTGCGCGGCGTGGATCGCCGAGTTGATGCTGACCGATCGGCCCGTGGAGATCGGCATGACGCACGAAAACGGCTGGGAAGCCGACGCTGTCATGATTGACCACATGCGGGAATATGCCGAGATTTGCCGCGCGGATGGCGGCGAATTGTGGGTCGAAACACTGGTCGAGTTGAGGCGTCATATTGCCGGAACGCCCGACTGCGTGACGCTGGCAGACGGGGTGCTGACCGTGCGCGATCTGAAATACGGGTTTCGGCTCGTGGCGCCAGACAGCCCGCAACTGATCATCTATGCCGCGGCCATTTTGAGCGCGCCGCCAAAGCGAATCCACACGATCCGCACCGAAATCTATCAGCCGCGCGGTTTTCATCAGGACGGCCCGCGCCGGTGGATCGATTGGACGCCTGATCAGATCCGCGAAAAAGCCGAGTGGATCACCCAGCGCGCGGATGAGTGCTACAAGCCCGACCCGATCGCCACGCCTGGCGCGCATTGCCTCTATTGTGACGGGGCGTCAGGCTGCGTGGCGCTGCAACAGACCACCGCCACCGCGCTGGCCATTGCCGAGATGACCGGCCACCGCGACCGGACGCCTGAAGAGATGTCCCAAGCGCTGCACTTCTACCGCGACGCGCTGGAAATCATCACAGCAGCGGCCAAAGCAACCGAAGTTGAAGCCGAGGCGCGGGCCAAGCGTGGCGAGCGCCTGCCGGGCTGGACGTTGATGCCTCGGGTGGGCAACACCCGCGTCAAATTCCCACCCGCGATCATCAAAGCGCTGACCGGGAAGGACGCGACCAAGACCGTGCCGATGGGGATTGCCGACCTCAAACTTGCAGGGTTGACCGCCGTGCAATTATCCGTTATTACCGAAAGGCCAAGCACGGGGCACAAGCTGGCTCCGATGGACGAGGACACCTTGGCCCGGCAACTCAACAGGGGGAAAACAGGATGAGCGGAGCCGGACACAATTCGATTGCAGGGGAGGAAATCCTGCAAGTTATTGAGCGCATCGAGCGACTTGAGAAAGAAAAGTCCGAAGTCGCCGGTCTGGTCAAGGAGGTTTATGCCGAAGCCAAAGGGCGAGGCTATGACGCCAAGATCCTGCGCAAGCTGATCAGCGAACGCAGACGCGCCGCTGAGGATGTGGCCGAAGAGGCCGCCATTCTCGATCTATACCGGGAAGCGATCAAAATGCCGACCGGACCCCGCCACCCAACCAATGACGGAGACCACTAATGTCACGCCACACAGAATACGGAAATTCCCCGGTCGGCCGCCTCATCTCAGGCGATCCGTGGACCAAGCAGACCACCGACCAGAACAACCGCCCGATCCCCGAGGAAAAACAGTCGTTCTGGTTTGCCGTGGCGATCGAAAAGAACGCCCCCGGCATGAACGAAATGCTCGGATTGCTTTTCAAGGCCGCTCAGGCCGGATACGCCAACGCCCCGCACGTCATGGCGCAGATCAACGCAGGATTGGCCGCCGCGGCGTTTTCCTGGAAGGTGGTTGACGGCGACGAAATGCGTGCCAACCCGACGAGCGGCCAGCAGGAATTGCGCTGGAAGCACGGGGCCGGTTGCTGGATCGCAAAATTCTCGACCACGCTGCCGATCGCGTCGGCGAAATACCACGGTGCCGTCCCGACCTATTGCGACCCGTCCGAGATCAAGCGCGGCTATTATGTGACCGTCCCGTTCTCGACCTCGGCCAACGGGAATCAAGACCACACGGCGGGCGTCTATCTGAACCCCCAGACGATCTGTCTGGTCGGCTATGGCCCGGAGATCGTCGGCGGCCCGACGCTTGAACAGCAGCTTGGCGCCGGTCCGGGCGCCTACATGCCGGCAGGCATGACCAAGACGCCACAGGCTCCGGGCGGCGCCCCTCAGCCCGGACCGGCACAGGGCGGCGCCCCTCAACCCGCGCCGGTCCCTTCCGGCATGCCTGGCCCCGCACCGGCCCCGTCTGGGATGCCGGTGGGAAACGGTCATGGGACGACGCAGCCACCGCCCAGTTCACCAGGTGGGGCGACTGCATCCCCTTCTAACTACGGTGGGTATATGGCACCCCCTGCGGGCGGCGGCATGCCCGGCGCCTGATCAGACACGGGGCGGGCTGTCATGGCCCGCCCTTCACGCATCAACAGGGGAGACTGACATGAGACAATTCAAGCCCGGCGACCGAGTGCGCCACAACCCGACCGGCGCTGAATGGACGCTGGCTCGAGTCTACGGGCCATATGTGGTTCCAGCAGGCTTAACTTCATGGAGATTCGGTCTAGCCATCGACTGCACGCTGATCGCGCAGGACGACGCATGCACCTGCACCACATCGGCCGAACAGGACGCATGCACTAAATCCTGCGACGCGGTGTTGCTGTGACAAATTGGAACGATTTTGTCTACGATTTGGAATGCTATCCGAACGTCTTTTCGGCCGTGATCGTTCACGCTGCCAGCGGCACCGAATGGATATTTGAAGTATCTGACCGCGTGAACCAGTCCCGCCAGTTGCTCAATTTCATTCATGCTCTCGGTCAATACCCCGGCAATCGAATGGTGGGCTATAACAACATCGGATATGATTACCCGCTACTGCACGCCCTGTTGCGCCATGACTCCTTTACCGCCGCCGACGCATATCAAATATCTATGGGTATCATCGAAACGCCTTGGAACGATCGGTTCCGCAATACCGTCTGGGCGTCTGACATGATCGTGCCGCAAGTCGATCTGTTTAAGATTCATCACTTTGATAACCAAGCGCGGCTGACCAGCCTGAAACAGATCGAAATTGCCTTGCAGCTTGGGCACGTGGCAGATCTGCCATTTCCGCCCGGCACGGTCCTGACGCCCGAACAGATCCCTCAGTTGCTCGGATACAACAGGCACGACGTGGCCGCCACGCTTCAATTCTACCAGCAGTCCGCGGCTGCGCTGGCGTTTCGGGATGAGATGTCGGCCGCACTGGACGCGGACCTGACCAACGCCAGTGACAGCAGCATCGGCTCGAAAGTTTTCATCTCGCGCCTGAACGCGGCACAGCCTGGAATATGCGGCAAGTCGGGATCGTGGCGGCAAACGCCCCGCGCGCGCATCCCGCTGGCCGATTGCATCTTTTCATATGTCCGGTTTGAGACGCCCGAGTTCAACACCGTGCTGGCCTATCTGCGCGCCAAGACGATCACCCGCACCAAGGGCGCGTTTGATGACCTGACGGCCACCTGCCACGGCCTGACGTTCGTGTTCGGCACCGGAGGTATTCACGGCGCTCAGGACGGCACCACCTGGCGCAGCACGGCCGATCGCGTCGTGCAGGGCCGAGACGTGCGCAGCTATTATCCCAACCTGGCCATTGCCAATCGCGTCTATCCGGCGCATCTGAGCGACGTGTTCTGCGATATTTACAAGCAAGTTTATGACCAGCGGATCAGCCTGCCCAAGAGCGACCCGCGCAACAAGGCGCTGAAACTGGCCCTGAACGCGACCTACGGTAACAGTAACAGCACGTTCAGCCCGTTCTATGATCCACAATACACCATGACGATCACGATCAACGGTCAATTATTGCTTTGCATGCTGGCCGAACGGCTGGCCGCTATCCCGTCGCTCGAATTGATACAGGTCAACACCGACGGCATTGAATACATTGTTGATCGTGACAGGGTGGCGGAGTGCGACGCGGTGTCGGCTGAATGGGAAAAGCTGACCGGGCTGGAACTGGAATCGGACGATTATGCCAGCTTTCACCAACGGGACGTAAATTCTTATTTGTGTATTGATGCGCGCGGGACCGTAAAATGCAAAGGCGCGTTTGAATATCAGCACGGTCTTGGCTATGGCGACGGATGGCACAAAAACCAGTCGTGCAAGATCGTGGCCATGGCGGCTGAAGCGTATCTCGTCCGCGGCGTGCCGGTGGCCGAGACCGTGGCGGCCTGCACCGACGCTTACGCCTTCATGCACACGCTCAAAATCCAGCGGTCCGACCGGGTGATGCTGGGCGGCGTGCTGTCCGACTATGACTGCCAGCGGACGCCACCAGACGCCAAGGGACGACCCTTCAAGCGCAAGGTGCATTCCGGCGGCGTCGCACAGCAGCGGACCGGCCGCTACTATGTCACTCACACGGGCGGCGCAACACTGTGGAAGATCATGGCGCCGCTGGTCAAATTGCCAGAACACGAGCGGCCCCGGACGATTGAAAAGGACCACGGTGTGAGGATGTGCAATGATCTGCATCATTTTGATTGGGCGTTGCTGGACCGTGGCTTTTATGCGCGGGCCGCGTGGGATCTGGTTCTCAGCACCGGCGGGTGACCACCCGCCGGGACCGGAAGAACCACCCAACACAGCCAACGTGCATTATTTTTCGCATCGGCGCAATAGGGTGTTGACCGGGCGGGGAATAGATGGCAATAATAGCCCATAGAGACACACCGGCAAGGAGCGACCGACATGACCCGCATGGAACAAGCATCAAAAGCAACATCGTTTATAGCAACTAACGTGACATCAAACGGAATTAAAAAATCTGGCCTTCGTGCGGGCGATTACATCAGATCAAACAATTCCATGACTGCACTGATTGAGGTTATATCTGGTGAAGTCATCACAGTCACTACAGCAAAGGGTACCCGAATGGACATCAGTGCAAACAACGCAATAGACCTGATCTGCTGATTTGACCATCATCCACACCGGCAAGGAGCGACACGGTGCCCAACATTTACATCAGCCACGGATACGCTGACCGCAACGACTACCTCGAAAGTCTTGCCGATGAATACGGTATCGACATGCAGATTGTAGCGGCCGCCGCCGACGCGCTCGGCCCGAACGAGGATTTTGACGGCTTGCTCACAACCCTTGAGGACTATGCCCGATGACGCACCACACCGAACGCCCCTGCGCCGCGCCTGGACTGACATCCTACCGCTACGGCAGCATTATGATCGGAGCGACCAGCACGCGGGACGCGCTTGTTCAAGCGGACCGATCGCTGACATACGGCGCTGCATCGATCGCCCGGCTGGAAATCTGGAACGCCCAAAGCGGGCTTTATGAAAAGGTGCAGCCATGACGATCAGCAAGTTCCGGGGCAAACTTTACGCCCTCGCCAAGATCCTCGGTGATGTGCAGGCCCTGACGCATAAAAACCCCGGCAAGGCCATCCCGAAGCGGATCGGGCGGCGCATCGCCGGTAAGATCATGGGTCGCCTGATGGGCAAACTGTTTCGACCGACCCGCTAACCAGGAGCAACCCACATGAAAACCATCACACCCACCCCGACGCCGACCACTTTCTTCCTCCCCGCCGACGACCTGCGCGCTGCGTTTCAATGCGCCGGGACCGATCAGGCCAAGTATTATCTCTGCGGCGTGTTGGTCGAGGCCGATACGCTGGTTGGGCTGGACGATCCGCAGATGCTCACGATCAGCCTGCCAGGCGGCCACCACGTCGGCGCGGGGTGTTTTACGCAAGGGATGGACGATCCGCAGATGCCCGGCGCCACCGGCGCGCCTGAGCGCGCGGCGTTCATCCTGTCCTGTGACGCAGCGGACAAGGCGTTCAAAGCCAAGACGCCCGGCGGAGACCTTTGGGTTTACGGCGACACCAAGACCGGCATCATGCAATTTGTGCAAAATACTGGCGACGGCGGCGAAATGATCCGTGTCGGCGTGCTGGAATTTGAGGTGATCGACGGCACATTCCCGGACTGGCGGCGTGTGGTTGCCAAGGGGGAGGGCGGCGCCGCCAGCCTGTGTTACAATCCCATTGTGCTGGCCAAGCTGGTCAAGGCTGGCGACGTGATCGGAAAGGGCCTTCCGATCCGCTTGACCGGTGGCGAGGGTCCGGGCGATCCGATCCGTGTGGATTTTAAAGCGTCTGATCGCCTGCGCGGGACGCTCATGCCGGTGCGGTGGTGACCCTTGCAGATTGGCAAGCGCGGTGGGGCCGTCACATCCCCGCTCAGGCGCTTGCCGAACTGTCGGCGGCCCTGAACCCTGCCATGCCCGCCATCGCCCCCACAGCCCGCCACAGTGAGGCCGCGGGGGCGGCACAGATCCGTTTGGCCGCGGGCCGGGCTGGCGTGCCGCTTTGGCGGAATAATAACGGCGGCTGCACCGATCAGACTGGCCGCCTGATCCGGTTCGGGTTGGGCAATGAGTCGCCCGCGCTGAACGCCCGCTGGAAATCCTCGGACCTGATAGGGCTGTTGCCCGTGGTGGTGCAGCCGTCGGATGTGGGCCGGACGCTCGGCGTGTTTCTGGCGATCGAGACGAAAAAACCCGGATGGCGTCTGACGCTAGGCGACAAGCGCGGCCAGGCTCAAGCGGCGTTTATCCAATCCGTCCGGGCGTTTGGCGGTGTTGGCGGATTTTGCTGCACGGCTGACGATTTTGCAAAATTAGCTGTTGACCGGGCAGGGAATAGCTGGCAATAATGGGCCATAGAGACACACCGGCAAGGAGCGACACACCATGACACTCACTAAGCGCGAGCAAGACGCCCTCAGCCTGATCACCGCCGGTGCGAGGGTTGTCGGGGTCAACGATTTTGACCGCTTCGGGCGCACGATGGTCCGGTTCGGCCTGGTCCGTGCTGGTGCCCCGGCGAACAAAAACAGCATGATCCGCGGGTTTGGACCTCAGACCGTTTTCGGGTTGGTTGCCAAGGGCGCGATCCGCGATCCCCGCCTGCCCGCTCTGCCCGACAGGTCGCCGGCGACGGACGCCGCGAACGCCTCGCTTGACGGGCTGAATGGGTGTCTGGATTTTGCCCGGGATAACGGCGCCACCGACGCTGAAATCGCGGTCCTCACAGCGCACATCAGCAAAGCGCTGACAGCGTGCGAGGAAGCCTACGATGCGCTTGACGCAGCCAACGCCGCCGCTCTGGCGGCACCCATCCACGTGGCCCCCTACGCTCGCGGCTGATTAACCCAAGGATATAGCGACATGCACGGAACCGAAAAACAGATCGTCTGGGCCGAGGAAATCAAGGCCGCCTCAATCACCGCGTGGCAGGAAATTGCAGCCGCGAACCACGCCCAGACGCTCAAAACGCAGTCCCGCGCCGTCAGCCGACCGGACAGCCAGCGCGCCGCTGATAACGCCGCCGCAGACGCAGAGGCTGATGCCGGGTTTGTGGCGCTCGTTGCTACGGCTCTGGACGTGACCGACGCTGCGGAATGGATCAACAGCCGCGCATTCGGCAACGTCGCCAACCCCCACCTGGTCACGCTCCGCAGCAAGCCCGCGCCGGAGATGCGCGAAATCGCTGATCAGATGATTTCTGACTACCTCAACGCGAAATAAGGAGACACACCATGGCACGTTTGACCAATATCGGCATCTCATCGGCAGAGGTGGCGCGCGCGCTCAAAGAGGATGATGTTTGGGCGGAAGCGGTCATCCGCGAATGGCGGAGCGACTGCGCGCCGGTTGACTTTCCTCGGATCGATGCGCTCTACCGCGCGCGCTGGCCCGATGTGTCAGGCGCCGTGCCGATCCTCACCGCCCTGAAAAATGCGCGCTGGGCGGCGTTCAGGTGCAGTTACATGGGCAAACCGCATCAGCTTCGCCCGCTGCGCGCGTCGTGGGGCGCCACCGGCGCGCATCCTGAGCCGTGCTGGTTGCTGGACTGCATCGACTTCGATGCGCCCGGCGCCCTGACGAAATCCTTCGCCTGCCACCAGTTCGATACGGCGACGTTCAGCCTCTACGACGACCGTCCAATGACGCGGAGGTGGTGACATGAACCGTAACACACCCGGCCCGACCGAAATTCAGGTCCGAGCCATGGCCGCGATTCTGGCACACCCTCAAGTTTGGCAATTAAAGCACGTGGATTTGTTTGCGGTAGCCTCAGCCGCGACAAATGGTGAGGCGCTGCGCGGGCGCGTCTTGGGCACCATGGAAAAGATCCGAACCGAACGCAGGCTGATGGGGGCTGAAAACACCCCCGGAGGAACAGAGATTCATCAACTGGCAATGGGTGCGATACTAGCGCACCCTCAAGTGTGGTTTATGGGCTACGAGCAACTGCACGAAATTGCGAACGAAGCCACCAACCGCGGGGCGAAGCGGTGGCGAGTTAAGGGCACGATCTGTGCCATGAGGCGCGAGCGCGGCCTTGAACCGCTGGCGAAGGGGACGTGATGATGGGCCGCCGCTGTCGCTATCGCCGTTCGCCACCGCCTCAGTTTTTTATCGTGGCCATGGTTCTGGCAATTTTGCTCGCGGATGACATGGCCCGCGCCCTGCAATGAAAAAACCCCCGGCGCACTGGGAATGCGCCGGGGGTTAATCCAACCGCCCGCATGAGATGCGGGGCGAGCGGTCCGCCTAAGATGCACAGCGCGCGGCCCGTTGTCAATCGCTATCCAGGATGACCAGTATCGGCAGACATTGCTCGCGGGCGATCGGCATGTCCTCGCCTGCCAATGCACCGGAGCATGGCCCGACAAACGGCATGGTAGCGTCAATCACCGCTGCCGCGGTTCCGGTCTGCAATGGCGCGCAGCCGCTCAATCCGGCCAGCGTCAGTGCCGCCAATCCCAAGATCCGCATTGTCAAGTTCCTTCCGCTTGTCGATGTATCGGCGCGCTTCATCGTTCTGCGCCTCTGTGATGGCGTCACGGGCCGCATCGCGCCGCGCCACGGCAAGGATGCCCAGAAAGGCAAGCCCCGCCAGTATCCAGCGCGCGGGACGGCTGGACAGGAGCATGGCGATCATGTCGCCCACCCGCGACGCTTGGCCAGCGCATAGACGCTCTCGATCGCTGCGCCCAACGCGAGAGACAGCGCCATCACAGCGTCAGGGTTGAGCGCCAGCGCCTGGCCAACCTCAGACCCGGCAAGATACCCGATGCCGTAGCGCAGAATGATCCGCGCGAACGGTGCGATGTTTTTCATGGTCGATCGCCTTTGATGAGGGATGCCAGCAGTCCCAAGATGCGCCCCCACAGGCCCGCGGCTGGCGAGGCGCTGGGCGCCACCCCAAGGGCGCTCGGCTGCCAGCCCGCCACATCAAGGGCCGCGGCGAACGCCAGATGGTAGGTCCGCACATTGCCGTCTGACCCATCCGCGCCATTCACGATCCGGCGCGGATGGCTGCGGGGCGGGTTGCACAGATCGATCGGGAAATCATAGTCGGCCAATTTTTTGCCGGTGAACATTCCGCCGGCCATGCCTTCGACCGCGATCCTGGCCGACACGTCCAGCTTCAGCGCGTCGTCGAAATTGGTGATGCCGAACTTTGCGTAATTGCCCGCATAGGTGATCTGAATCTGGCCGCGCCCGAACGCGCCGCCGCGCCAGTATGGCGACTTGACCCATGGCAGTTTGCCAGCGGCAAAGGCCCGGTCCA
>Ga0307974_1003043_pt1 | contig 11995 bp, 13 predicted proteins | sample OrgLakmetagen784_FD_201812 | JGI IMG/M metagenome (GOLD analysis project Ga0307974, IMG submission 201812) | Saline water microbial communities from Organic Lake, Antarctica - #784 | ecosystem: Environmental > Aquatic > Non-marine Saline and Alkaline > Saline | place: Antarctica: Organic Lake... | reverse complement strand
GTGCCCCACCCGAACAAAAAAGGTACCAATCTGCTCCTTTTTGAAGCAGGCATCCATCTGCATACTCATCAAGACCTGAAACTGAAGTGTTGCAGAGTTATGGGGCAAAAACTGAGATACGGACGCCCATGCACACGTGACCACCAGGCACCCATAACTGGCTTGCACAGTCCCACATTGCTTCTATTTCTTCAGAATTCCACTGACTATCTCATGCTGGCACAATCCTGTAAGTATGGGGTTAATTGCTGCTTCGTTGGCTTGACTCACCCCGCGGCCTGCACCTGAGTGCGTGTGCCTTGACTTTTGGACATGTCCACAGACCCCCTCTTTTACCCAATTTACTCAAAAAGGGTGCCAATCGACTGACGGATTGAGCTGAGGATTCCGAAAATGTTTAAAGTTTCGTAGGAGTGAACTTTTGGAGGAGGGGTCCAAAAAAACTCTGGACCCCCCCCCCTCCTCCGACTAAACCGAATTTCCCACAAAAATGGACACCCTATTTTCTGTCGAGGCTTTGACATCAGTGACGTCGAAGCTCGACCTCGTCGAGCCTAGAGGCTGGCACACCCTTTATTATAAGACCTTCTCAAGTCAGGTGCACATTGTGAGGATACAAGGAGATAGGATTAAGAGCTGGCTGCCCGAAAGGGAGCAACATATTTTGTTCAATTGAAACAAGGGCTTCCTCCAAATAAAAGCGTGCATTGATCAACGCCCGTAACAGTAGAATTCAGCAACATTTGGACCAGCTGCCCCTGTACAAGGACCTATAGTTGACAGGCATTCCAAGCAAGAATCTGTCAGCAAATCTTTGCGGGTAGCATGACAAAGGAGAGAGTCATAATAGGGAACAGAGCCGTGGACACGTGTTAACCATGAAATAAAGTTTCCCTAACAAGGAATCAATCATTAGCGTGCGTGAGCAACGCGGTTGGCACAGCATAAAAACATGCCAACATGTTTGCTCATGCACGTTAACGAATGATTTTCAAGACTCTTACATCAGGTATACTCTTACATCAGGCTGTAAAAAACGCAAGTGCTCCGTGTGCATACAGTTGGTTTATATATTTCTAGATAGTTATCATGGCATTGAGCAGAAAGGACGCACAGATGCCTGTCACAATGAATAACGTGCTTAATCACAAAGTTATCTGTTGTGTTTCATTTCTCTAACACTGTCGGATAGCAGGGCCTTGAACCAACATCCTACCCACCAATTTGGGAAAATAAATGCTGATTTTCCGGAAGGGCTGCAGCATCCCACCTTCTTCCTTACATATTGTTTCAGCTTCTCAATTAAGGAGGCTTACTTGATTGAGGATTGGTATTGATCAAAGCGGTGCAAAACTGCGCCATGCACTTACTCCAAATGCCACCCATGTATGTACAAGCATGACGTTTAAACATACCTTCCAAGATGTAGCCATCGCAGCGGCCACACTGTCCGGGGCGGGAGGCGATGCATGCATACAAGCGGCCAGTCGTGAACTGCTCAGCCACAAGAGGGTCAATCTTGCGGACCTGGAGGCGCTGCTTGAGCTTGCGCTTCACGTGGTTGGAGGCCTGTGACGTGTGCATACACGTGCGCGGACAATGCTTATATGAGGGGCACCACAGCCCGTACGATTAGTGTGTATACACATAAGCATGGACACGCTCTCGTGGACACACATACACACAAACACGTGCGCATGCGCATGCAACATAAACACACGTGCACAAGCATGCATGCACACGCACACATACACACACACACCCGGTTGTACATTGACACACACGCACGTGCATAAACCTGCACACACAGTGCATAAACCTGCACACACACACACAAACACACACACAGAGTTGTGCGACGCTCTTGAGCAAGGCGTGACTTACCTTCATCTCGTCGACCTTCTTGGGCTCCTCCTTGCCCTTGAGGCCCAGCTCGTAGCCGTAGTGCTGCTGGTACCAGGCCTTGAAGGGCGTGGCGTCGACCTGCACGATCGCGTTCTTCACCAGCGTCTGCGTTCGCACCAGCTCGTTGTTGGACGCGTTGTACACCACATCCATGATGCGGGTCTTGCGTGCAACGGCCTGCAGGAAAAGAGAGGAGGGGGCAGCGGGGGACGCTCAGAATGAGGGGAAGGAAAGCAAAATCATGGCCTTTCCCCTTTCACTGAAGCCGTAATCTCACAATGGAGCTACTGCTGCTGCTGTTGCTGCTGCCTGTGCTGTTTGCTGTGTTGCAGCCCCCAGAAGGAAGGGAGGGGCTTGCATTGAAGGTGTCTGCCCACCTCAGTGCCCCATGCAAAGTTGCCAGCGTCCAGACGCAGGGCCCGGAACTTCTCGTTGCCTCCACGCACGCGGACCTTGCGGACAGCGACGTGAGATGAGAGCTTGGTGTTCGCCGCTTGGCGTCCCATCTCGTATCTGTGCAGGGAAAGGGAGAGGAGAGGGTTTGGTGGAGGTGGAGGAGGGGTGCAAGTGCAGACTGTCATGGATGCTGCACTACAGCCATGGTCTCTGCTGTAGTCTGGATGAATGAAGAGCTGCTGCTGCTGCTGCACAAACAACACAATTGCTTTTCCCCGCTCACTTCTTCTTCTTGCGCCATGTCTTCTTCCTTCCTCCCGTTAGCCGCCTCTTGTGCTCTGAATCTCGAGAGATACCTGCAGCATTCGGAAGAGGGGCAGGGTCAGGGCTCAGACAGGCTTGCAGACGGCCGCCAAGTACGGGCACGCGCGCGCAGTAGCGATAATAGCTCACCCATATTGGCGGTGGCTCCCTTGCTATTTAGCAAGACGTTGTAGAGAACGATTTTCAGGCCGAAACTCACTTAAGCCCGGAAACAACCGAAAATACAACCGAAACCAAAACCAAGTGTTCGCCCCATGAATCAACTCAGCGTTCAAAAGGGACAGGAATGCGAATGAAATACTAGTCGACATACAAGGCGGGGCGGGGAGGGTGACATTGACGTCTCCGCATGATATTTCAGGGTTTGGAGCCATGACTTGACATTGTGGGCGTCGGTGTTTAAACCTGCTAGAATTTTATGAGAGGATGTAAAAATTTAGAAAATGTGCCTGCCTGATACGGCGGTCATGCAGTTAGGCCTGACGTGTAGGTGTAGACAGTTTTTGGTCATGGTAAATGAGGAAAAATGACTGATGGTAAGCTAGACCATGGTAAAAAAATTGTTTAGGTCGCTGAGGAGCTGCAATCAGTCAGAAACAGCAGATTACAAAAAAAGGCGATACAAATACACTTTCCAAATCTCCAAATAATGTCCAGACCCACATTTCAGATTTAGGCGTCTACTGCTACAATGCTGATCAATAATATCATGCTCGAGCTAGATTGATCCTCCTCACCCAACAAAAAAAGAACAACGTTCATGATTCATGATAAATGAGGATCCAGTGAGCTGTCAGCCATGCGCTCCGGTTGACACCTAGCCCTTTAATTCACAGCCGCTCTTTATTTAGAGCAATGAAACCCCTGTCAGATCCTCTTTGCCACTCAGTGTTGCAAATTCGTGTAGGTAGATTCCCTTTAAAGAAATTTCTTGATGACTTTGTTTAGTGACATGGCAATGCAACTTGAAGCTGGAGTATTTCTTGTGCAGGAAATTGTTGCCCAAGTTCAGTAGCAGAGGTGTACTGGTGAACAGAATGAAGTGCTACATCCATCTCTGAGAGAGTTGTACTGGTGAACTGAATGAAATGCTACATCCATCTCTAAGATTATATCACAGCGTGTGACCCGTTTATCCAAGACATACCTCAACTTATTGCTTAAGCTTTGATACCAAGTGTAGCATAGCGGCTAAACGGTTAACGTAATCAGCGATAAGTAAATCGTACTTATGCATGTTACAGATTGCTATTTATATTACAACCACCTCACATAATCGAGCATGCCATCAGCAAAAACCTTTGAGGTGTGTCTTGGATAAACGGGTCATTAAGTTAAGGTCCTCAGTTCGTCCTTTGGCCCGCAAAAACGGTGTTTTTGCGCTCGTTTTATTCTTCTTCTGCCGCTCCAAATAAATGGACTCCGTTTAAATCGAAGCCACTTTCATGGAACAAACGTACAGGTTGTTTAGGGGATTGCGATATGCTTACGAGGACACAAGCACTTGAGGGTGGGGCGAATGTAACATACATAAGCAAAGTACCTTAAGCTTATCGCAAATTCTCTGGCGGGTTACCATTATTTTGGCCGCTACGCTACACAATCCCCCTCTTCCAGTTGTTAAACCAGTGTAGTTTGCCACACAAGCTTTAAGCATATCCGAGGAAATAATTTGGAGCAGAATGTATGATTAGAAAACAAAAACGTGAGTGCAGAAGGTGCACCTTTTCGCGTTTGAGGTAAACATGTCTGTAACTCCTTCCCGAATTTACATGTGTAATGTTTAGTTGCAAATCCATGTTATCTTTCAGGTTGTTCGGAACGTGCGATCCAGTGAGTTTTGCAAAGGCACTTCCAGACTTGAATGTCCAGATATACGTGATATATTATTATTCATTTGTTGAAGAAGTCAGTTTGCATAGCGACCATTCCCTAGAAAGGTAATTTAATAGAGTCAATAACAAAGAGCCATGCAAGGAACCATGATCGCCCCCTCGGGGCGCCTTGCTAGTGGCCGACCCTTAGCCCCCTCCAGGCCTACCCGAACCAGCTCTCTCCAGGTATGATGGAATTGATGCTGAAATTGCTACTAAGTGGACACGCAGAACTTGCGCTCACTGCCAGCCCCCACCAGCATAAACTGCTTTGAAATTTCCCTGGCCTGCTTCCTCCTGACGCTGCAGGTAACCAATGCCATTACCCGGCAAAAGAAGGAGGAAATCGTGTCTACCATCCGGGAAAACCTCAAGGGCAGCGTCATCGTGTTTGGCATGCGGTTTAAGGGTCTGGATGTGAGTACTTAACCTTGCCGGGGGGAGCAGCAAATTTGGATTGCAGCTAAAATATGAACGACATCACCAGCACGCCTGGCAACAACCAGCCGGTTAAATCCGGCCCGTCTGCCACAACAACCACAAAACACAGGTGCCCACGGTCCAGAAATTCAGGAAGGGGCTGCCCGAGAGCACCAGCGTGTACGTGTGCAAGAACTCGCTGATGCGGGTGGCCACGGAGGGCGAGGACAAGGGCCAGTGGCAACTGCTGGGCAAGGACACGGAGGTGGGGGGCATCTATGCAAGCACTCTGTTCTGCTCCCTCTGGTCCGGACACAGCTCCAGCAGCCCTTGTGTTGCAGGAGCACAAATGAGGCGGAGCATCCCTTCTTGAGACGTTGGTTTGCACCATGTTGTGCAGGGGGAGAACGCCTGGGTGTTCGTTGACGAAGACTCCATTCAGGATACGGTCAAGCACTACTTCAAATTTGAGGAGGAGCTGTTCATTCAAGCAAAGAGGACAGCTGCCAAGGGCGTTGAAGTCAAGCCACCCACAAGCCTCTCCACCATTGTCATGGACGACAAGATCTTGTCAAACACAGAAGTGAGTCCAGTGTGCGTCCTGGCAGGGGGGAACCGGTTTACGGACGTACACCACACACATGCATGTCTGTGCACGTGCGCGCCCACACACACACACACACACACACACACACAGGCATACACACACGAGCACACACATACACACACAGGCATACACACACGCACAGGCATACACACATACATGCACAGGCATACACACACGAGCACACACATACACACACGCACAGGCATAGACACACATACATGCACGGGCATACACACAAAGACACAGATGAACAGGCATGCACTCACGCATAGGAACAGGCATATATAGGGTACACACGCACAGGCATAGACACACATACATGCACGGGCATACACACAAAGACACAGATGAACAGGCATGCACACACGCATAGGAACAGGCATATATAGGGTACACACGCACAGGCATAGACACGCATACATGCACAGGCATACACTCAAAGACACACATGCACAGGCAAAAACACACACAAACACACACAGGTATACACACACAAACACACACGCACAGGTATACATTCAAAGACACACATGCACAGGCATACACTCAAAGACACACATGCACAGGCAAAAACACACACAAACACACGCGCACAGGTATACACACACAAACACACATGCATGCTCACACACACACATACGCACATATGACATGCACGTACGCATGCATGCACGCAAACATATTTGCACAAGCATTTTAATATACATGGTGCCACGTGAGCTCTTCCTTGTTCTTGCTGGCCATCCAAGATATGGATGCTTGGCCTGAGCTAGTTTGTGGGCTTGTAGCAAATTTCAGCACCTATCATCTCATTGCACTGGCCCAGGATAATTAGGACACACTTATGGAACCAGGGCTTTTGCGATGGCATGCTCAACAAGCAGAATGTTCACGCCTTGTTTGTTCGCATGGCATAAAGCAGGCTCAATCTCCCGGGAACCTAGCATGAATACACGCGCATTTTACACGCGCACATGCGTGCGTACGCCTCGCTACATACGCAAACACATACAACTTTCAATACAATGGGCGAGCAACAAGTATGAGAGGGCACACAATACACGCCGGTCTATACATGCATGTGTGTACATACACAAGTGCAGTATCATGCGCTCGCTCTTGACGTTCTCAGCCCACCAATGTTGCTGAAAGCTGGAGCCCCACTTAGCGCGCAATCGGATGTCCATAAGATTATGTTTCAACTTACTCCGCTCTCGAGATGCCTGCTCCTGCGTCCCGCATGTGTAAGGGTGTGCCAGCCTCTCGGCTCAATGAGTGCAGGTTTTAACGATATCTTTATTGTAACACACCAATGAGGGCCTCCATTGGCAAGCCTCAATGGCATAATCATCCACCCTATTTATTCTTGCTTCCACAATGTGTTGACAAATATGTGAAGCGTTGCCCACAACCTTACCTGTAAACGTATATACGGTGCATGCATGGTATTTTAGTAGGGAAACTACCATACGTACGGTCATACAAACGGTTTTGGCCAACCCCAACGTGTGCTATTTACTCACAGTTGAAAGCTTGTGAAAAGATCCCCACCAAGAAGCAGCTGCTGGCCACCATTGCCATGCTCGCCAAGCAGCCCGCCACCAAGATTGCCACCGGCATCAAGCAGGTCCCCACAAAATTGGCAGTGGCTATCAAGGAGGTGAGCAGCGCTGTGTGTGCTACGGCTGGGAGTACTAAATATGTATTTGTAAGTACTGGGTGGTTCCTGTTCTCAAGCAGGTCCCTACCAAGTTGGCAGTGGCCACCAAAGACGTGAGCATCGCTGTGACCGTGTGTGTGTGTGTGTGTGTGATCGTGTACGCCATGGCTAGGTCTTTTGTTATGGCTGTATGTTGCAGTTGTGTGTAGCTGTGTGTGTATAGCTGTGTAGCTGTGTGTGTGTATAGCTGTGGAGCTGTGGCTGTCCCCTGTAGCCAAGCAGATCCCCATTAAACTAGTAGTTGATTAAAATATTAAAGAGGTGACCAGCCCTGTATGTGTATTTTCTGTCTGAGAGAGAGTGCGTATGTGTGTATGGACTGTTCAGCAGGCCTACACCGCCCTGGCAGTAGCTTTCGAATGTGTCTTCAATTCTGTGTGTGATGGCTACAGTCGGCCATTATCGTATGCGTAAAAATTCTAGTACACATATAGATGTCACCTTTAGTTTTCTAGTGTTGCTGCACTGCATCCGTACGATTACAGGCGACCCTACTCATAACCAATACACTCAGGCCTGTGCACTTACGCTGTAATGTTGAATTTCGGATTGTAATTACAGTACCGACCGTAATTACCCCGTACAGTAAGGTCCAAATTACGGTCGGCCAAAATTACGGTGTCAGACCGCACAAGACGGTGCCCTCCGTACAGTACGATTTTGACCGTAATTTGGCTATTTGGCTCCAATTTCAGCCCAAAACAATTGTTAATGAATAAAACACAAATTAACAACCAGGAATCAAGTATTGTACAGATAATTATTCATTCCGCACCCAGGAGGCTGCAGAAAGGAAAGCTTTTGGACGACACGTGTCAAATCAATTAAAATTTATATATTTGGAATCCTGGCGTCGAGAGCTATCAATTGGTATATATATGGGTCCAATCGGAGGGTTCCAGGGGGGTCCAGAGTTTTTTGGACCCCCCCTCCAAAATTGTACTGGGTCACTCCTACGAAGTTTTAAATGTATCATCGGAATCCTCAGCTCAATCCCAGTCGATTGGCACCCTTTTTGAGTAAATTGGGTAAAAGTGGGTCTGTGGACATGTCCAAAAGTCAGAGGCACACGGACTCGGGTGCAGGCCGCGGGGTGAGTCAAGCCAATGAAGCAGCAATTGACCCCATACTTACAGGATTGTGCCAGCATGAGATAGTCAGTGGAATTCTGAAGAAATAGAAGCAATGTGGGACTGTGCAAGCCAGTTATGGGTGCCTGGTAGGTCACGTGTGCATGGGCGTCCGTATCTCAGTTTTTGCCCCATAACTCTGCAACACTTCAGTTTCAGGTCTTGATGAGTATGCAGATGGATGCCTATTTGAAAAAGTAGCAGATTGGTGCCCTTTTTGTTTGGGTGGGGGCACTGGAAGGGGTGTGTTTGGGGGGAGGTGGGTCCCTCAGGGGTGTCCACCCCAAAAAGTATACGTGTCGTCACAAAAAAAGAAAGACCCTCCTGGTCAGTGGAACATATTGCAGGAGGGTGTTTTTTTAGGAGGCAGTGGAACAGACCTTTTTGTTTGCTGCTTCACCCACAGAAATTTGCGCGCAGCCGCCGTTGTGTTACTCTCCTCTCTTTGCACTATAAAGTGCAATAGAGCTGCTGTCTGAATAGAGTGCCTCTGTCCAAGAGATTGCACTATAAAGAACAACAGAGCTTCTAACTGAAGAATGTGCCTCAGTCCAAGACCTTGCACTATACAGAACAACAGAGCTGCTGTCTGAACAAAGTGTCTCAGTCCAAGAAATTGCACTATACAGAACAACAGAGCTGCTATCTGAAGAAAGTGCCTCAGTCCAAGAGTGCACTATATAGCACAACAGAGCTGCTGTCTGAAGAAAGTGCCTCAGTCCAAGACCTTGAAATGCCTCACCAACTGTCACTCTGTTCTTATTGTTTTCATGAAAGGGTAATGAGTTTTCCAAATATAATATATCACTCCTTTCTTTTTGGCATCATCATATGGCCCTCTGTGCTCTGCACATGCCAGCTGGCGTAATGACTCCCATGCTGAACCGCATGCAGCTGGTCTGCTGAAATGCGTCTTCTGCATGCTCATATTAGTCAAAATATTTACGTATGTATGCATACCTGGTATGCATCTACTGCATGCACACACTAGTCAACATACTTAACATGTATGTATACATACCTAGTATGCATCTACTGCATGCACACACTAGTCAACATACTTAGTATGTATGCATACATACATGGTGTGCGTCTACTGCACGCATAAATTAGGCAGTGCGTCTTCTGCATGCAAACATAGCACATGCGTTACCCGTAAGCAAAGGTAAGCTTACAACGCTTTTTTTCTTCTTGAAGGGCATCTGATTGGAATCTTGGGAAAAGCCTGCAACCAAATCAAATAAAGTGCTAACAAGAAAAATCAAGGGAAAAGGGCTGTAACCCCGTATTCCACCAGTAGAGCTGGCCAGAACCATATATATGTGTACGGTATTTTTGGCAGGAAAATCACCGAATATGCGGTCATACACGGTGTACATATACGGTTCTGGCCAACCCTACACACTTGTATGCACGTGCCCGGAACGTAGGTGCAAGCGCAGCTGGCGGCAGCGGAGGCTGCTGCACGAGATGCCACTGGTCCCAGGGGAGGGCAGCCACCAAGGTGTGTGGTGTACGTGCAGTATGCTTGCTACATGAAGTATCCTTGCTAAAATAATTGGCAGCATGGGTGGCTAGACGTACAGCTGCACCACGAGATGCCACCAAGGTGTGTGGTGTTCGTGCAGTATGCTTGCTACATGAAGTATCCTTGCTAGAATAATTGGCAGCATGGGTGGCTAGACGTACAGCTGCACCACGAGATGCCACCAAGGTGTGTGGTGTTCGTGCAGTATGCTTGCTACATGAAGTATCCTTGCTAGAATAATTGGCAGCATGGGTGGCTAGACGTACAGCTGCACCACGAATAGCCACCAAGGTGTGTGGTGTACATGCAGTATTCTTGCTACATGAAGTATCTTTGCTAAAATAATTGGCAGCATGGGTGGTTAGACGTACAGCTGCACCACGAGATGCCACTAGTCCCAGGGGAGGGCAGCCATTACAGTGGTGCAACGGCGTTTTGTATTGCCCTATATTGCTGTGCAGTAATGCCCTATATTCCTATATTGCTGTGCGGTACTGCCCTATATTGCTGTGCAGTATTGCCCTATATTGCTGTGCTGTATTGCCCTATATTGCTGTGCAGTATTACCTTATATTGCTGTGCAGTGTGCGAGGAGGCAAGTAAATGTTAAAGCCCTTTGCAACAGCGAAAGCCTGTGATTTTGTGTTGCATAATGTTCTGCCTTTCAGATCACCAGTTTTTCACGCAATAAATCAAGGAAAAGGCCACTTTGGTACCAAGTACCGTGACACTATTTCATCGTAATTGGTGTTACACAGTTTAAGAATTTTATGGGCAAAAATTGCTTGTAAATGTTGCATTATGACTTTTATTAGAGCTGATATGTCATTTGCCTTTTGAGAAAGCATATGCCATTTCCTTCTCTTCCAGGGCACTTCTAAAAGCAGCGCGAGACGCTTTGGAGGAGCTGGTGCGTGCGGAGGAGATCTGCAAGATACTCAACTCCTTCAACCTGAGTCTTGTCCCAGGGCTTTGATTGTGTGCATGTGTGCATGTGTTGTGTCAGCATCGCAGACGTATGCATGTGTTGTCTGCTTGTGTGTTGCCACAGGAAGTTTCCTGTCATAGGTGCTGTTTTCAGGCTATTTGCGAGGTTATTGAGCATAGATAAGTGGACCAAGTAGCGTGAATAAGTCAGAGCTTGGGGTCTTGCTTTGAGGTTAGTAGCGGTTAACCATTGGGTGCAAAGAGGAACCAACCCTAGCTATTTCTTGTTTCATTAGAACAGAAAATAAAAGAGAAAAGGGACGCAGATAATGTAAAGACCACCGGCATAGATAGGAAAGGATGTTGTTTTTTGTTCTGCACCACCCAAGGCGTTTCAGTGGGGATTAGGTGGTTGGGAGGCAGAGGCCTGCACACCACCAGGAGTATTGCTCAGAAGTTTTTGAGGGTTGCGTTCAATGTGGCGTCTGATTTGAATGGATATTGGTGCAGACCTGTTGGCGTGTAACCCTATTTTACTCTTGAGTGCTGTGGCATGTAGACCAGCCAGTGACTCCAAGGCTGTGCAGTGGGTTTCTTGTGTGGCTGCTGTAATCTGTGCCCTTTGCTCCTAGTAGAATTGTCTGGGATTTTTTGCGGCTTCCAAGTAAACAAGGCAGTAGCAGCTTATGTTGTTCTCGTGCTTTTTCTGCTTATTTAGTAGGGGAAGTGTCCACACGGTTTGATTAAACTATACATCGCATTTGTTTGGTTAAATGTCCCTTGGTTTCATTACCAGGGGATTGGCAGGCTCATCTGCTAAGATATCACAAGTAGCTCTCCTTGCTTCTGTGGCAGACCTAGTTTGCTACATGTCTGTTGGGTTTCGTTTGAGGCGTAGTAATGCTGGGTTGGAGAAACTACGATTGCCTTTGGCTTGCTATACTTCTGCCACTGTTGCGCATTGAGATTGAAGAGTAAGTAAGAGCCAGGTTTGAGTCATCCCTCCTAGTAGTATCTCTCAAAAGGTAGCATGAAAAAGTGGCTTGAAGATGGTTCTTGCGTATGTGACCAATGTCCTGGTGAAGATGAACATGTTCAGAACGAGGTGCATGCTCTTTTAATTTGCCAAGACCATCGAGTTTGTGAGCTGAGGAAACACTTTTC
>Ga0307974_1003039_pt1 | contig 12002 bp, 10 predicted proteins | sample OrgLakmetagen784_FD_201812 | JGI IMG/M metagenome (GOLD analysis project Ga0307974, IMG submission 201812) | Saline water microbial communities from Organic Lake, Antarctica - #784 | ecosystem: Environmental > Aquatic > Non-marine Saline and Alkaline > Saline | place: Antarctica: Organic Lake... | reverse complement strand
CTTCCAGTGCCCCCACCCGGACAAAAAGGGTATTAATTTGCTTCTTATTCAGATAGGCATCCATCTGCATACTCATCAAGACCTGAAACTGAAGTGTTGCAGAGTTATGGGGCAAGAACTGAGATACGGACGCCCATGCACAAATGACTTACCAGGCACCCATAACTGGCTTGCACAACTCCACATTGCTTCCTTTTCTTCAGAATTCTACTGACTATCTCATGCTGGCACAATCTTGAAAGTTTGGAGTCAATTGCTGCTCCAATGGCTTGACTCACCCCGCGGCCTGCACCCGAGCGCATGTGCCTCCGACTTTTGGACATGTCCACAGACCCCCCCTCAACCCAATTTGCTCAAAAAGGATGCCAATCGACTGGGATTGAGCTGAGGATTCCGCTGATGTATTTATAATTTCGCACACGTCACTGAATAAATTGACAGCCCACCTTCTTCTAAAGATTTGCAGTACTTGAGGAGGAAAAACATGTGGAACACAAAGTCCAGGCCTGCGTGTGTGTGTGTGTGTGAGTGTGTGCGTGTGTGTGTTTGTGCGTGTGTGTGTGTGTGTGTTTGTGTGTGTGTGTGTGTGTGTGTGTGTGGACTTGTGCATGAACCTGTGAACCTGTGAACAGTCCAAAACAAATGGCGTGAAATGAGCTTGAGGTCAATGTTTTGGCACACACACAAACACACGCACACACATGTAACTCAATCGTAGTGCCTCTTATTCAACGAGGGAGGGATGCAACCTGAAAGTGTGGTGTACAAACTCACCAAGGTTCCCGAAGAAAAAGAAATTTGTGAACACACGCCAGACCTCCCCCTTCCGCATGATGAGCTTGGTATTGAAGTATACATTGTAGGGGGTGATGATCTGCGTAAAGCCGCAGCGGCAGGGCGGTATCATTTATGCGAAGCGTGAAGTACACATGTTTAGGATGCGTCAATGGTTCAAAGAGCATCTCCAATAAAGCTACGACACTGCATTGCACTCATCGCATGCACGTAGGGTTGGCCGGAACCATATAAGTACAGTGTATATACGGTTTTTTCGGCAGGGAAATCACCAAATATACGGTCATATACGGTGTGTATATAAAATTCTGGCCAACCCGACGTGCACGTTGACGTAAGACTTAGGACATTGAACGACAGGTGAAAGCCTACGTGCTAGCACATCAGCATGTCAGTAATTCATATCAGTATAACATATGAAGGGGGCAGGGGGTGACAATTTGATTATCATAAATGCCTGGGATTGCAGTGGTGGGTGTGGGTTTTTTGTTTGTTTGCACAATACCAACAAGTTGTATAACGTGCATCTCCTTATCGCGCTATCTGCTGTGACAGCTACAAGCGGGCGTTTATGAGCAGGAATGAAAATCATGAAAGTTTTGGATGGTGCTCAGCACACAAACACACGCAGGCACGCAGCTCACCTCTAGTGCACAGCCTGCTGTCGTTATAAATGCTAGGGTCACATAGGTCCTCGTGACGATGGGGAGCTGCTTATACCAGACATCTAGGCTCATTTGAACTCTGCATGTGGTTTTAACAACAAGGTGTGTCGTATATTTGCACGTGTGTGTCGTATATTTGCACGTGTGCGTATGTGTGTGTGTGTGTGTGTGCATGCGTGTGTGTGTGTGTGTGTGTGTGTCTGCATGTGCGTGTGCATGCACGCAGATTCGTGCGTGTGTGTGTGTTTGTGTGTGTGTGCGTGTGTGTGTGTGTGTGTGTGTGTGTGTGTGTGCGTGTGTGTGTATGTGTGTGTGTGCGCTCTTGTGTGTGTATGTGTGCGTGCACACACACGTGCGTGTGTGTATGTCTGCGTGTGTACGTGTGTGCATGTGTTTGTATGTGTGAGTGTGCGTATGTGTTTTCGTGTCTGTGTGCATAGCGTGGGTTGCTTTACAAAGAGGGGGGTTATACCTGTGTCCTCTTGCTGCCCACCTACGGCACAAGTGCCCGGTACACTAGCTTGGACACAAGTAGCTGGCAGTAAAGAAAGGCAGCAATTATTTTTCAATCAAATCGTAATTAAAATAATAATATTGTCCGTTTAATTGCCAGCTTCTACCCCTTTCCAATGCAAAACAGTGACTCCCTCCAGCATGACCACGAAGCACTGCAACAAGCAAAAGAGCTGCAGAGAAAGAGGGATGAAGGGCGTCTGCTTGCATCCAAGGCTCAGCTCAAGAAGGCCAGGCGCAAGCTGTCCAAGCTATATCACAAGGTGTTACGAGAACAGGGGCTGTAAAACATACTTGGCCCATGCACATTTAAGAACACCCCCCCCCCTGAACAAGCGAGCTCACTGTCTCTCTGTCTCCTCCTCCTGCACCCAGGCTCTTGGCCACGAGGAGCATCCACCAGCCGCTCCTGCCTTAACAAGTGCACAGCAGCAACAGCAACAACGTAAAGGTCATAAGGGGAAGGTATCTGCACATGCACAACATGTCAAGACAGCGCAAGACGTGCAGTTGCTGCCGGCCCCAGAAACACTCGTCGAGGCCTTCTCTGCCTGCTCCCAGCCCGTCACCCTGCACAGCACGCTCTCTCCGTCAGAGCCTGCATGCAGCAGTAAAGGCCCTGCTGGCAGCCACGGCAGTGCCCCCTCCTTGTACCGGTCAAAACCTCTGCAGCAGCAGCAGCAGCAGCAGCAGCAGCAGCAGCCTCCGCTCCTAGCCGCCGTGGCCGGCAAAGCGCAGCACAGCAGTGGCCAGGCCAACCAATCCCTCCCACCTGCAGGCCAGGCACATAATCATACTCAAGCCGGTCGCCATGGCAGCGTATCCCCACAAGCTCCTGCCAGCGCTCCCCTCCCGCAAGGCAAAGGCGTGCCAGAGGGCCGCAAATACGCAGGTAGAAATGGGCTCATAATTGAAAGGTGGATTTAAGAGAACAAACAATGCTTCAGGGAGGCTCAGGAAGCTAGAGGTTAGGCGGTACACATCAGGGAGGCTCGGAGCGCTAAAGGATGCAGCCGTCTTAGGTTGCCGTCCTCTTTGCTGCTCAGCTTCAGAATGCTGTGGCTCAGTCGTGAGACGTGTTTAAAGGAGGAAGCAAAAAGAGGGGCTTACATTTGTCTCTCCTTCCATGTGTGCTGTTGCTCGTCTTTATGTTGTATAGTACCTTCAAAATCGTGCAGGACATAAGAAAGACAGCAGTGATCAGCAGCGCTTACTTCCGTGCAAGACTTGCAAGTGATCCATTATCACCAACTATCCTTTGTATTGCTCCTTGCACATGCACACGCGTATGCACATTGACTAACACAACACACTGTGCCCCTTCACTCTCTAAGGTCATATGCACACGCGTGTGCACATTGACTAACACAACACACTGTGCCCCTTCACTCGCTAAGGTGCGCCAGGTCAAGCGGATTTGTCGGGAATGATGCGTCTCCTGCAAACGCAGCTGCTGCCCCCTGCTGCCGCTAGCCCAACTACTTCAATTCAAGGGGGGGGGTCCACAGAGAGCAGCGGCGCAGTTCCTTCAGAGCCACAGCCCTCCTGTGCAGGTAAATTTGTGCAGATAAATTTGTGCAGGTAAATTTGTGCAGGTAAATTTGTGCAGGTAAATTTGTGCAGGTAAATTTGTGCAGATAAATTTGTGCAGATAAATTTGTGCAGATAAATTTGTGCAGGTAAATTTGTGCAGATAAATTTGTGCAGATAAATTTGTGCAGATAAATTTGTGCAGGTAAATTTGTGCAGGTAAATTTGTGCAGGTAAATTTGTGCAGGTAAATTTGGCGGAAGAAAGGCAGTGAGACTTCACTTGCATGGTATCTCCTAATTTGCATGCATCTTCAGGCTTCTCTTAGTAAGCACATAACCAACTTATTTGCACACATAATCTACTTATTTGCATGTGAGAAGGCGGGAAACTTCACTTGCATAATATCAAGTAGCCATGGACGCCAGCCAAATAAACGGCTTGGTTTCCTTGGCAGCAGGGAAGCATCAAGCGTCAAGAGTTGCATGAGTGCGTGCAGCCAGAGCTGGTAGTTGGAGAGACTGGTTAAATCGTTGTGTTTTCAGGACATGCATGTGGTTGGTTGAGTATCGTCAGCAAATCCAGCTGTCCTTCGTATGATATTACAAGGAAAAATGCCTGGACACGTGCGGGAGAGCTTACAAGGTTTACAAGGTTACACAAAACGGCCTTCAGTCGAGGAGCGCGACTGCTAGCCTGCTCATAAAACGCAATTAGTTCAAGAAGCGCGACTGCTAGCCTGCTCATTCAATTAGTTTCATGGAGGAAAAAATAAAGCTTGTTATTGTTCTGGCAGGGGAGCTAACACTGGGCAGTGTAACACACACACTGTTGAATCTGATGCAACTTTAATGAGCTAGAAATTTCCTTTCAAGGCCTTCCCAGGCCGCAGGCCCGCGCATTGTTGAAACATGGGGGGTCCATGAACTGTTGTTCCTCTGCCACCAGGCGTACCAGATCAGCCAGGAGAAGTGGGACTTGAGCATCACCACCCGCTCTCTGTTCAGGGACGCTCCGTTCACGTGCAAGCTCTAAGGCCCCCGCAACACTTGCAACAGGGTAACCAGCAGCCACGCAGCAATCAGCAGCCTCAAGGCAATCAGCAGACGCAGCAGCCTAAAAAGAAAGCAAAGACCTACATTTACGGCAACTACCACGGCTACTACGGATACAGGTGATCCAGGAGCCAGATGCAGGCTTTTTTCTTGTTTGTTGCTTACTTTGACCAAACAGCTGCCAACCAATTCCCTTGAACAGTTGCTACTCTCCTTAATGCTCACGTGACGTGTACGCCTGGAGAGGCTTGTTCATACAGTAAGGCTTGCAATTTGACGCCCACACCCACACGTGGTAGGTACGCCAAGTCATACCTTTTTCAGTGTTTTTCTGCTGGTAGAACATACAACGCACTGCAGTCTTCAAGGTGACCCCCATCTGTGCCTGACTGTTCCGCCTTGAGTGCATTTGCCAAATACATAATCATTTTTGCTCCTCAACACACAGCACACAGGCCTCAAGAGGACGATCTGGTGTGAGTTCAATCACAAATCTATTGACCTTTACTCTTCTACCTAAATGCGGGGCTGTGAAAATTTTTGTGTCCTTTCACCAAGTGGCGAAACTCTCTCTCTCTCTCTCTCTCTCTCTCTCTCTCTCTCTCTCTCTCTCTCTCTCTCTCTCTCTCTCTCTCTTTCACACACGCACGCACACAATATGTACGCGCATAAGCATACACGCACATACAAACACACACAAACGCAGGCACACCGCAGCTTTTGAGGACGACCCCCGCCTGTGCCTGCTTAAGCCCGAGTGGTTTGAGGGGCGCCACATGCTAGACGTGGGATGCAACGAAGGCCTCGTGACCCTAGCTGTCGCTGCACAGTTCCACTGTGCCTCCACCACGGGAGTGGACATTGACAGGGACCTCATCAGCAAGGCATGCAGGTGAGTCCTGCCACGCGCGGCGCTTGCTCTTTTTGTACTTACTGCCGTGCTGTCGGCTGTTATGGTAGCGCCTGTATGCCTCTGGTTCAGGATTAAACATTAAACAGTGACAGGGACCTCATCAGCAAGGCGGCTGCTGAGTCCTGCCACGCGTGGCGCTTGCTCTTTTCGTACTTACTGCTGTACTGTCGGCTGTTATGGTAGCGCCTGTATGCCTCTGGTTCAGGGTTAAACAGTGACAGGACCTCATGGGCAAGGCATGCAGGTGAGTCCTGCCACGCGTGGCGCTTGCTTTTTTGTGCGTACTGTTGTCTATTCTGATGGCGTCTGTAAGCCTCTGGTTTAGGGGTAGGCATTGACAGGGACCCCATCAGTACAGCCTGCAGGTCCATGACTCTCAACTAGTGTTTTTGGCAGGCTGCCAGTTGGCTGCGCTGGTTATGTTTGTTGGGGGAACGTGTCTCTGCTGACAGAGTGCGCCAAAGATCCTTGGCAAATGCTTTCGCAGAAGCTCGTCTTTCATGTACCTGTCCAAAATTTTACCTCGTAAACAGCCAATTGTAACTAAGGCCTGCTGGAGCGGCTGAGACAAAAGTGTCTTTTTAGCTCTTTTTGTGCACCGTGTACATTACATTGTAAAGGAGCAATAACCGCACATATCCGCATGCATCATGCATCCACATGCAAACATGCGCAGTGGCCTGCAACCAACGCACACACAAGTGCAGCAGATCAAATAGGCAGTATAAGCGCGCATCCTCTCCCCCACCAACACACATACATACAGACACGCACACACATACATGCACATGCTCTCTCGCACTGCACACAAGTGCGGCAGATCAGATAGGCAGTATAAGCACGCATCCTCTCCCCCTCCAACACACATACAAACAAACACGCACACACATACATACATGCACATGCTCTCTCACACTGCACACAAGTGCGGCAGATCAGATAGGCACAGTATAAGCACGCATCCTCTCCCCCTCCAACACACATACATAGGGTTGGCCATAATTATGTATATACGGTTTATATACGGTACTTTTGACAGGGAAACCACCAAATATATGGTCATATAGGGTGTATATATATGGTTCTGGCCAAACCTACACATACATACAAACACGCGCACACACACACACACATACATGCACATGCTCTTTCACACTGCACACAGGAATTTGCGCCAGATGCGCACAGACGTGGCTGAGCAAATCCGTGAGGCAGGTACAGGGTTGAGCAAGCCCACCATCCCGCCAAGCCTGGCCCACCCTCAGCCCTCTGGTGCTAGTACGCACTCAGGCAGCCGCCGCTCTGCTACGCCCACAGGTAGTGTGGGGATGCCGCATGTGGGCCCCCAGCACCAGCAACAAGGGCAGCTGCAAGGACAGCAGCCGCAGCGACAAGGGCAGCAGCAGGAACAGCAACAGCAGCAGCAGGGGCAGGAGCAACAAGGGCAGCAGCAGGGAGAGGGACAGCAGCAGCAGCAGGGGCAGCAGCAACAAAAGCAGCAGGAAGAGGGACAGCAGCAGCAGCAGCGGCAGCAGCAAGCCGTATCTCAATCCTTGCGCGCCCAACGACTCAGCAGGCCGTCTCAGCTGTCCCCTTGGGAGCGCCTACGTCGTGCAGCTAATGTCCTGTCTCACGCACAGTTCAAGACGTGCGACTGGGCTAACGAGGGGGACGCTGACGACTTTGTGCAGCCGCAGGTGAGGAACTAGGGGCTCAGAGTTCAGCAGGGGTGGGTCATGAGGGGCGTGTGGGCGTGTGAGGTTCACGAAGGAACGGCTGATGCTGTGTGCTGACTGTGCGCAGCCGCAGGTGGGGAATAGAAACTCAAGAGTTCAGCAGGGGTGGGTTATCAGGGGCGTGTGGGCATGTGAGGCTCACGAAGGAACGGTTGATGCTGTGTGCTGACTGTGCGCAGCCGCAGGTGAGGAATAGAAATTCAGAGTTCAGCAGGGGTGGGTTGTCAGGGGCGTGTGGGCATGTGAGGCTCACGAAGGAACGGTTGATGGTGTGTGCTGACTGTGCGCAGCCGCAGGTGGGGAGGGAGGGTTTAGATGGTAGGGGAGACTCTTTTCGGGGACGGGGCGATGACTAAAGCTGGGTTAATTGATATACCCCGATGCGAGCTATGTGAGGGAAGCCACACTTAATTAGAAAGCGCAATGCGAGTCTGGTATTAGGTGTATGAGTAGGGTTGGCCATAACCATATATACTTACCATATATAACCGCATAGCTGGTGATTTTTCTGCCAAAAGTACCATATATACACCGTATATATGTGGCTCTGGCCAACCCTATGTACGAGTGTTAGCACGTTAAGGGTTAAGAGAGGGAAGGTGAGGCGAGGGTTTTGAGGTAAAACGGGTCAAGGGAAGGCACAGGAACTTCGTGTTGGACCTTCAAGGGTTTTTAGAGTGTATCCAAAAATGTTTTGTCCAAATGAAGAAAGGGTATAGGGTCACAGGGGATCAGAAGCCCTTGTCTTGTTTTTGACTCGCTCTGCCTTTCTTCTACACTGCGTTAGCTGTGCTACACTCTCTGCGTTAGCTGTGTGTTGCATGCACAGAGTGTCAGTTGTGTGCTACGCATCGTGTCTTTTTCATATCCTAAGGCAGAGGCATTGGGTCTGTTGTTTACGTTCTATAAAAATTGTTTTACGTTCTATAAAACGAAGGCAAAAGTTGTCCCCCCCGTAAATCGATCAGAGTCTGTGCCGGTCACGCTTACAAGCTCTGGACAGGCGTATATGTAGGGTTGGTCTGAACCATACATATACAGTGTATATACGGTGTGTTTGGCAGGGCATCACCAAATATACGTAGGGTTGGCCAGGACTGTATATCACCTTTTCAAATACCGTATAATAAAAACGTATTCCGTATTTACGGAGAAATCGGTACCCTTCAGACTTATATCATAATGGGCTTATTTTAGCTCTTGAAGAGCTGCACACCTATATCCATTTAGTCGTGCCAAAAATCAAAGTTTGGGGGCTAGGCCTGCCCAAAGCCAAAAAGACCCCAAAATGGCCATTTTCATTGCAAAAAGAAGCCCAACTACTTTAACCACCAGTAAAACATTGTGACTGATGCAAAAACATGCATTAAAGAAAGTGGGAAGCAAAGGGATTGCTTAATTAAAGGAGTCGCAAAGAAAATAATCGAACCTGAGTCTGAAGTGTACAATTCGTAATACGGTTTTGCACCGTATTATTACACGGGAAATCAGTACGTAGAGTAGAACGCCCCCCCCCCCTCCCGTATTATACGGCATATATACCTATAATTATACTTATACGGTTCTGGCCAACCCTAAATATACGGTTATACACGGTGTACATATACGGTTCTGGTTAATCCTACGATATGCTTCACTCTGCTCTCCCTGCACTTAACGGCCTTGATTTTCTCAAGAGAGACCGGGGTGCACCCTGCCCACTCCATGTGCTTAAGGAAATAACTACGCAGGCAGTGAAAACCACTCCCCACAAAAATTAAGGGTGCACCCTGCTCACTCCACGTCCTTACTATTGTACTGCAACTATGTAAATAATTGTTTTAGCCCTCTCGCAATGTGAATTACAACAGGAGGGTGTTATTTTTGTGTGTGGAAGGCACGTATACTTTTTGGGGTGAGCACCCCCGAGGGACCACCCACCCCCCAAACCCCCCTTCCAGTGCCCCCACCCAAACAAAAAGGGTACCAATCTGCTCCTTTTTAAGTTCTGCATCCATCTGCATACTCATCAAGACCTGATACTGAAGTGTTGCAGAGTTATGGGGCGAAAACTGAGATACGGACGCCCATGCACAAATGACTTACCAGGCACCCATAACTGGCTTGCACAGTCCCACATTGCTTCCTTTTCTTCAGAATTCTACTGACTATCTCATGCTGGCACAATCCTGGAAGTTTGGAGTCAATTGCTGCCCCAATGGCTTGACTCACCCCGCGGCCTGCACCCGAGCGCGTATGCCTCCGACTTTTGGACATGTCCACAGACCCCCCTAAACCCAATTTGCTCAAAATGGGTGGCAATCGGCTGGGCTTGAGCTGAGGATTCTGACAAATCTTTAAAAATTCCGTGGAAGTGGCCCAGAAAAAAACTGGAGAACCCCCCCGAAAAAACTAAAAACCCGTCGGGGAATACCCCCCCCCCTCCCCGATTCGACTCATATATATACCAATTGATAGCTCTTGACGTCAGGATTCCGAATAAATTTTATTTTCAATTGATTTGACACGTGCCGTCCAAAAGTTATGCTTCCTACATCCTCCTGATTACAAAATGAATTAAGACAAGTGAGGGAGCGTCGCTAGCGACGCTGAAAAATTGGCGAAACCCATCATGCGCGCAACGTGTGCTGCATATGCACGTGTGCGTGTGAGTGTGTGCGCGTGTGTGTGCCTGTGTGTTTGGGCGTTTATATGTGTGCGCACGCGTGTATCTGTGCATGTGCATGTGTATGTGTGTGTGCGCCTGTGTGTATACGCGCACGCGTTTGTGCTTGTATGTGTGTGCGCATGCGCATGCGTGTGGGTGTATGTATGTGTGTGCGTGCGTGCGTGTGTGTGCATGTGTCTCTCTGTGGTTGTGCCTTGCTGCCCCACAGATGCTGCAGTAGTGTGCATGAAGCTGTGCTGGAGCAGCCCTTGCTGCAGCAGGCATGAGGATGTGCTGTTGCTGCTGTTCCCTGTCTGTTGAGAGCAGGTGCGAGTGTGGTGCCTGGGCTGGCCACGATGTCTGAACTCTGCTTCGACACACAGTGCGTGGCAAGCACCTGCACCGTGCGCTCCATGCCCCGCAAACAGTCCAAGCCAACACGGATCGCGTTTCTGAATCTCGTCCAAGCAAACTTCCGCGCGTCATTGCATTTGACTACACTAAAATTATATAGTCCATAGTCCATCGAAATTAGAAACTTAATCCTGCTTGCATGGTCAACCATGAACTTTGCAGCTGGAACACAACCAAGGGCCCCTGACGCAGCATCCGCAGCTGGGGAAGTGTGCTGATGGATACTGCACCAGCAGCAGGTGGTCGGGGGGCCTAGCTGAGGAATCTTGACCAGCTTCCTGGGGCTTTTAAACCTAAACTGGTTGCTCGAAAACTTTGCACATGGCACCCCAGGGTCCCAGAATTCATCTGCCCCGGTAAAGGATTTGGTTAGGAGCCTATGTCGAGTCTCAGCCCGGGAGGTGCCGTGGATGGGCCTGGGGAGGAGGTCTGGACCCTCCCAAAACAAATTGTTGCTTGACATCTTCACACACCGCACCCCAGGGTCCCAGAATTTATATGACATGGTGACATGGTATAAAGTTTGGTTAGGAGCCTATGTCGAATTTCAGCCCGTGGGATGGCCTGGGTGAGCCTGGGGAGGCCTGTGTGAAGTGTGGTGGGAAGTAGACAACGCTAGGGGCTCACGCCCTCACGAGGGGGGCTTCGCCAAAAATTTGGACCTTGCAGAACTTTGACTGAGAAAGTCTTTTTTTGGCTGGAGCCTGCAGGTATTGGGTTCGAATCCCTGCTAAATGCACGGTTTTGCTCTTCATCTAGGACATCTTGCTGCTTTCAATGCGAATGACCAAAAAGGAAAAACAAATTCTCCAATTGATAAAGGTTTAAACAGAGTAGAGCACACAGGATTGCTCAAAACTTGCAAAACTCACAGATATTGTGTATATAGATGGCCTCTCAAAACCCAAATGTTCGCAAATAAATGTATGCTTATTCATTGGGCACCTCCAAATGATTTGGACTCGCAATAACTAAGGAGCCGTACGGTAAAGACTGATCAAACAATGACGTATTAGCATGGTGATCCCTTTTTGCACCATTTCCACTTTTCTTTGACATACAAATGGTTCTTCCTCTCCGTTTCTGCTCTACCTTGCTGTGTACCGTTCAGCTTTCATGGCCAAAACCTTAGTTCATGCCAGTCTTATACAGTAGCGTGTCCGTACACCCATTTACAAACGCTCACGCACAAACGCGCACGCATGCAAACACACTCAAACATACACACACATACACTTACATACACCATGCATTGTGCTCTGTGCAGGGCAGCACTGGAAGCAAGCGGCAAAGGCAGCGTGACCTGTACGGTGTCATAACCTGCCTAAGCGTCACAAAGTGGGTGCACTTGAACTGGGGGGATGCCGGACTCACACGGCTATTCAACAAGTTTTGGAACAGCCTGGAGCCAGGTGTGTGTGTGTTTGTGTTTGTATGTGTGTGTTTTTGTGTATATACATGTCTGTTGGTATGTCATTAAGGTACAAGCCTCACAAAGTGGGTGAATCTCGCCTGCTTACCTGAAGGAAGTTATCAAATAAGGCACCAGAGCGCCGGTCTCATGTTTGATCAAAGAGCACTTCATGTTCAAAGACCATTCGTGATCAAAAAGCACTTCATGTTCAAAGACCGTTCATGATCAAAGAGCACTTTGTGTTCAAAAACCATTCATGATAAAAAAAGCACTTCGTGATCAAAGTGCACTTCATGATCAAAGAGCGCCGTACTCACGCA
>Ga0307974_1003035_pt1 | contig 12007 bp, 11 predicted proteins | sample OrgLakmetagen784_FD_201812 | JGI IMG/M metagenome (GOLD analysis project Ga0307974, IMG submission 201812) | Saline water microbial communities from Organic Lake, Antarctica - #784 | ecosystem: Environmental > Aquatic > Non-marine Saline and Alkaline > Saline | place: Antarctica: Organic Lake... | reverse complement strand
AGAGCAAGAGAGAGAGCAAGAGAGAGAGAGAGAGAATAAGAGAGAGAGAGAGAGAGATAGAGATAGAGAGAGAGAGAGAGAGAGAGAGAGAGAGAGCAAGAGACAGAGAGAGAGAGAGAGAGAGAGAGCAAGAGATAGAGATAGAGATAGAGAGAGAGAGAGATAGAGAGAGAGAGAGAGAGAGAAAGAGAGAGAGTATATGTGTGCACGTGCGTGTGCATGTGTATGCGTGTGTATTTATGTGTGTGTGCATGTGCAAGGTGTGCTATAAAATTTGGCTTGTTTTCGCAAAAGCTTTGCCTGTCCATTAGATCGGATAGTGTTTCTTACAAATTGAGGGTGTGTTGTGCAGAGAAAGGATGTTCCACCTTCTCCCGCAAGAATCTTGTTTTGTCAATTGTGTTTGTCGGTGACGGCAACAATCATGCACACCATATACAAAGCATGTACAGCAAATAAAAGGCCAGCAAAGGAAATCAGTCGCAGCTCTCATCTGGCCGATCTACCAAAAATCACACAACACACACACACATACACACATCATGCAAAGGAGTCCCTCGGTTTTACCTGCTGATTGTCTTTGAGCAGCATTTCCAGGACCTTGCTATCCCGCGGCTGATGTGCCAAGATATCAATGGGAGTTAGGCGGCCAGTAGCGCTGCATGAATGTTTGCAATCAGTGTGCTTGTTGTGAAAGATATATGTGTGTGAGTTATGTGCGTATGTGTGGGCATGCGTGCGTGTGTACGCGTGTTTGTGTGAGCATGTGTTTGAGTATGCGTGTCTAATTAAGGTTTGAGATTGGTTGGTCATTATTCCCTTTGGGTGTGAGTTCAAAATACAACACATTTGTAAAGCATGCAAGTGCGCAGACAAAAGCATAACGCACGAAGGTCATCATTCCCTTTAGGTGTGTGTGCAAAATATAACACATCTGTAAAGCATGCAAGTGCACAGACATAAGCATAACGCATGAAGATCAGAAGACAAGCTATTATACCCTGAACCTAACCCTGACCAGCAAAACCACTTCCTACGCAGCCAAGGAAAGGCGTAATGTTTGGGGCAGAAGTTCCATAGTAACCGGTATCAAGACAGCTTCCGTCTATACAATAATGTGGAACGAGATCATCGCCCACGCCAAGTACGTTCGACTCTGTTGCAATTTGGTGTCAGATCTGTGCACAAAGAAGCAGAGCTTGTTGTTACAGAACCTCTCCTTTCCCTCAGATCACTCAACAGACATAACAGACTCTCCAGACTATATTAGACTCTCGAGGTAGTCCTGGGCTATTAATGACGTGATAGCTGCAGGCTCAGGCTCAAGGACCGGCTACCCTTTAAACACCTGTTTCCTTGCACCTGTCCTGAAAGACCAATGAAAAGGTATTGCTGAGCACTTCCACGAGACGCAATTGCAAAGCTTCATGTCTCGTGTGTCAAGATCTGAGATGCAAGATCTTACATTACGGGTGCATGCTATCACACGCATGTTGTCACAGTATGTACTCAACACGCATGTTGTATGTACTCATCACGCATGTTGTATGTACTCATTACGCATGTTGTCAAACACATGTTGTCACAGTTGTACTCATGTATTACATAACCCTTTCCTTTCCTTTCCTTTCCGCCTCTCACTCCCCCCTCCTATTAGCAATTGCCTGGCAGGTTGATTGGCATCATATGCTCAAGGCCACTGCTACAAAATCCGTAGTGCAAAATTCTTAGATGCTCAATGTTGTCGTCACAGTTGATGTCACTGTACTCTTTCAGATGCTCAATGCCACCGTCCCTGTTAAGAGTCCTCTGATACCTAACCTCAACGTCACTGCAAACAATATTGATTAGATTATGCTCAATGCCACTGTCACTTCAAACAAAAGATGCTACTTAACAATTCTCAGATGCCCAATGCCGCTGTCGCTTTTTAAGCCTCTAGATGTCACTGTCTGTCACTGCTTAAAGTCCTCAGGTGTCTGTCGCTGTCTTTTCACTGTGTCTGTCACTGTCTGTCACTGTCTGTCACTATCTGCTGCTGTCTGTCGCTGTCTGTCACTATCTGCTGCTGTCTGTCGCTGTCTGTCACTGTTGTGCACCATTGATTTCTGCGCCTATTCCGCTCCATGGCATCCCAATAGGAAAGAGTTGAAGCACCTTCACTAAAACATGCTGTCCATTCAAACCCCACCTTTCCTAACCAACCAAGCTAAACATTTCTTCACCCACCAGTACCACAACCACACTCATACACTCCTACACTCATAAGCAGTTACACCTGCACCACACCACACCCACACCTTCACACCTGCTTGGTCTTCTCCTTGGGCACAAAAGTGACATCATGAGCATTAAGCATCACAAGTCTTAAGCATCACCTTTACACCTTTACACTCACGAGTCTTAAGCATCACCTTCACACCTTTACACCCACGAGTTTTAAGCATCACGAGTCTTAAGCACCACGAGTCTTAAGCATCACCTTCACACCCACTCAAACCTTTTTTTGGTACAAGAATGTATGAGTCTTAAGCACTAACCTCTGCTCGTTCCATCTCCACGTAAAGTCTGGGCCCCCGTGCCGTTTGCCACACTCCAGCAGTGTGTGCAGCATTGTGCTGCTGTTAGGGCTGAGCAAAGCTAAATGCAGTAGGCCCCCTAGACCCTCATCGGAGCAGGCCTCCCCTGGTGCGGCCCCCCTCACTATTGTTGCACCTGGAATCCCTGCTGCTATATCTTTTGCACCCCCAGCTTTGGTAGCATCTGATACCCCTGCCGTCGTTGTTGTGGCTACCCCATTAGAAGCCCCTTCCTGTCCTCCCCCTGCTTCTGCCAATCCTGCTGTGTGGCCTCCTCCTTCTCCTCCTCCTCCTCCTCCTCTCCCTCCCTCTCCCTCTCCCCCTCCCCCTCCCCCTTTCACATCAATAGCTGATCTTTCTGTCGCTACTGTCGCGTCTGGGAGCTGCACAGTGGAGGCTGGCTTTGGATTCCAATCATGAGAAACTGAAGGAGCATGAGCTAGTAAGCCAAAAGCCCCCGGTAGACAGGCCTGCGGAAGGATGTTGTGTTTTTGGGTTCAGATGATTCAAGAGTGGAGCTAGGAAGCGCACGTGGAGCTAGGAATTGCTAACGCAGGCAAGGCACAGGTGTCGGTCATTAAGAAGCAGAGCAGCTGTTTCCGTGTTTTTGTGTTGGTTTGAGAGTGGAGCTAGGAAGCGCACGTGGAGCTAGGAATTGCCAACGCAGGCAAGGCACAGGTGTCGGTCATAAAGAAGCAGAGCAGCTGTTTCCGTGTTTTTGTGTTGGTTTGAGAGTGGATCTAGGAAGCGCACGTGGAGCTAGGAATTGCCAACGCAGGCAGGGCACAGGTGTGGGTCATTAAGAAGCAGAGCGGTTTTAGAGTTCAGACTTCCTGCCTCAGACAACTCAAAAGACTGAGACTGTCCAACAGCAAGGTGTCAAAGCAGGCAGAACGCAGGCAATGATAATCAGCGAGCACAGCAGCCAAAATAAAGAGTGATGGTCTCCCACCTTAGGCAGCGCCATCAGGCTGTCTATCAGCAGAGTGGTCAGCGCAGGCAGGCCCCACAACACTGACTGGCGCATCAGCAGCCAGCCCAAGTCCCAGGAAAGGACTTCTTGACCGAGAGAGGCCTCCTGTTGAAGGAAAGAACTTGCTGCTGCTCCCTCGCCTGCTCCCTGGTGTATCCCCTTCCTATGACCCGGTCTGCAGAAATGGTGCAGCCAAAACGTGAGATCTGCCACAAAATCCGCATTTCCCCTCGTAGGCAGTGGCTCAGAGTCATAGGGTCTGCCATTCCCAGCCAGGCTGTCCAAATTTGCTGCTACGTCAAGCAGCTCGTCTGGGAGGAGCAGTAAAGGAGTTTCATCCAGGCGTGTGTGCGAGGGGTCGTGCCACAGCTCTAGGTGAGCAGCGAAGGGGCGGTTGCGTGCCACCAGGGGAGTGGGGAGGAAAAGGGTGACCTGTGACAGTGTGAGACAAAGTGCTGAAATGAAATCACGCTTCGATGATCTTGACGAAGTGCTGCAGTTACTTGTGCGGTTACACAAAGAGTGTGGCATACTTGTGTGCCTGCTTGCACGCGTGTGCATGTCGAAAGTGCACGTGCAAGTCAGTATACCATCTTTACGTGAGCATGCACTTTGCACAACACGTCTGCACGACACGTCTGCACTTCACATCTGCCTGCACAATACGCCTGCACTTCACATCTGCCTGCACAACACGTCTGCACAACACGTCTGCACAACACGTCTGCACTTCACATCTGCACAATACGTCTGCACGACACGTCTGCACGACACGTCTGCACAACACGTCTGCACGACACGTCTGCACGACACGTCTGCACGACACGTCTGCACGACACGTCTGCACAACACGTCTGCATTACACGTCTGCACAACCAACACGTCTGCACAACACGTCTGCATTACACGTCTGCACAACCAACGCGTCTGCACAACACGTCTGCACAGCACGTCTGCACAACACGTCTGCACTACGCATCTGCTCTACGCATCTGCACAACCAACGTGCTGCACAACACGTCTGCACAACACGTCTGCACAACACGTCTGCACAACACGTCTGCACTACGCATCTGCTCTACGCATCTGCACAACACATCTGCTCAACACGCCTGCACGACACGTCTGCACGACACGTCTGCACGACACGTCTGCACAACACGTCTGCATTACACGTCTGCACAACCAACACGTCTGCACAACACGTCTGCACAACACGTCTGCACGACACATCTGCACAACACGTCTGCACAGCACGTCTGCACTACACATCTGGAGGTCAGAACCACGCTCGTACCTCACACAGGACCTCCAAGCCAGGAGCACCTGGTACCTGAGCCACTGCCTCCATTTGCTTCAAGGCCTGAGCATCCAAGTGCACGGCAGTGGGAACATACCCATGCCCATCTACGGATACCATCACTCGCAAAGCCTTCCCCTGATCAATCCCCTTTGAGCCCACGCTGCCCTCTTGAGGTCTCCCATCCCCTAAAACTGTGTGCTGCGCCGCTGCTGTGCTCTCATCTGTAGCTGTTTGTTGCGCTGCTTCTGTGCTCTCATCTGTAGCTGTTTGTTGCGCTGCTTCTGTGCTCTCATCTGTAGCTGTTTGTTGCGCTGCTTCTGTGCTCTCATCTGTAGCTGTTTGTTGCGCTGCTTCTGTGCTCTCATCTGTAGCTGTTTGTTGCACTGCTTCTGTGCTCTTGCCTGGACTATGAGTTGTATCAGCTTCCACCCTTGGTGAGCCCTCACCTCTTTCCACCCCTCTCCCATCCCTCCCAACTCTGCCTCTATCACCACCACCACCCTGCTTCGCAAATGCTTCATCTCCACTAATTACGCCCACGTACGGCAAGCTGAACGGTGCTATAGCTGCTGCATCCTCTCCAACCATAAGATCACCTGACCAGCCGACAGGGCCGTACAAAGCAGGCAAGGACACTTTGGCAAGCACAGTCACAGGTGTGTGGGGCAAGGCAAGGGGAGTCGAGTTAAAGTGTGGACTCTCTGTATCGAGGTTCGGTGGCAAAGAGGCCTGATGTTGCAATTGATGAGGAGCCTGACGCTGTGTGTCATGTGGCTGATGCTGCTGTTGCTGGTCATCGTGTGCTGCTTGCTGCTGCTGTGTTCCTTGCTGCTGCTGCTGCTGCTGTTGCTGGTCATCGTGTGCTGCTTGCTGCTGCTGTGTTCCTTGCTGCTGCTGCTGCTGCTGCTGCTGCTGTTGCTGGTCATCGTGTGCTGCTTGCTGCTGCTGTGTTCCTTGCTGCTGCTGCTGCTGCTGCTGCTGCTGCTGATCTTGCAGAATGCTTCCAGGGTCGAGCTTGGGCAGCAGCGTGACGGGAGAGGTGGGGGCAATGGAGCTGCTTGAGAACAAAGTGCCTGGAGCACTTTGTATGGAGTTGTGGTTTTTGAGGACGCTCCAAGTGTCAGCCTCAATATCCAGCACCATCTTGTCACCCTCAGCGCCGAACTGCAGGAACAACAGTGATTGCCTCTGTTTGCACACTTCTCCATTTACAAGCCTCTGCATAAAATAAGAGATACCTGCAATCACTCAGTTGCATGGACATGAATCATTGACGAGGTACACCTACCACACAACACCTACAATACACAGAATTTTCTGACGGTATTTGCTAGCTACAACACCAAGATGCCCAAGCTACCCTCTTTTCGTCTTTGCTTCAAATACCCTTATCAATGACTGCATGTAAAACATTTAGTAACCAACCATGTGCACAAACCTAACGGACAGTACTGTAGTTAAAGGAGCTGCGCACATTACGACATGCTCCTGACGCAGGACTGCACGGCACTCAAATAAGTAAATAAGCCAGGTACCAGTTCACTGTATGCACACAAAAGCACAAACCTGCACTCAAATAATCCAGGTACCAGTTCACTGTATGCACACAAAAGCACAAACCTGCACTCAAATAAGCCAGGTACCAGTTCACTGTATGCACACAAAAGCACAAACCTGCACTCAAATAATCCAGGTACCAGTTCACTGTATGCACACAAAAGCACAAACCTGCAATCAAATAAGCCAGGTACCAGTTCACTGTATACACACAAAAGCACAAATCAAATAATCCAGGTACCAGTTCACTGTATGCACACAAAAGCACAAACCTGCACGGACACCGCTGTAGCCGGAGGCAGCTGCGCAATGGACAACATTCTCCTGACCCAGGCCTGCACAGCACCCGCGACAGCTTGGTCAATGTCAGCAGGGTGATGGGCCGCTGCAGCTGCAGCAAACACGGAGGCCTCCAGCCCTTTAATGTTTTCAGCAAGCTCTGAGGGGCTTGAGCTTCTGGCAGACGCTCCCTGGTGGAGGCCTTGCAAATCTGCGCTGCCTGGCCTTTCAGGATCTGGCTGTGATCTGGTGATGGCGCGTAGATCTAGGGACACGATGATGCAGCCAGATCGTACGGAAGAGTTGGTGACCATGGTTTCAGGAGACCTGCAATTGGGGCACACAGTGGTGATATGGGCACATGTAGTGATATGCTTACGGCCAGCTAGTTTGTGCAATTCTCTGTCAAATCAGCTTTTCCGCGCATCCACATCAGTTGCAAAACCATCAAGGGCAGATTGTGGAGTTCTGAAGCTTTCTTGTGCGTGCATACCCTGCTGCATACCTTGCGTGCACAAACAAAGCCAGGTTTGGGTCTGACGCAATAAGCGTGCATGCCATTGAGGTTGGCAGAATCACACATGCACACACGCATTGTACAAACATAGTTTGGCAGGTGACTCTCCAAACACAATGCACGGCCACCTCCACACTTGACATGCACCTGGTTTTGTTTGTTGGTCAGCCCGTGTGTGTGTGTGCCACATAACAGGTCAGCAAATTGGTCTCTTACGGAAAACAGGCCAGCCAACAGGTCAGCAGAAAGGGTCTATCTCGTGACAAGGAATATCACACACCCAGTGCTTCATCACCATCTATTTTGCAAAGCGTGTGTGCCCCTACTACTGGCGATTACTAGTGAATCTTTTTGTGAGGAGTAGCAAGGCGCTGCAGGCCGCTGCAGTTTTAGAGGGCCTTTGCGTACACAATGCACTGTGTGTGCGCGTGTGTGCGTACAACGTGCTGTGCGTGCTTCTTCTGCTCACCGTGTATTCACAAGGGATGCCAAGTCATTGAGGGCTGTGTCAGGCAGAGCAGCGAGGGTGAGGGGACCCGACACCTTGATTTGAAACTGCAGGTGACCAGAGTGGGTTGAAACCGGAAACTAAGGCCAGTGTGCCAAGAATTTGCACTTTGGAGTTACAGTCAAATGGAGGGAGGCAAGGAGAGTGCTAGCAGAGTCTCACACACATATACAGGCAATCCTCTTGTGGAGCTGTAGAAGTAGCGAGAGCAGCTAGGTTGTAGTACAAGCAATGCAATGAATAAGTTCAGGGGGTCGTTTTGGTCAGGGAGATCAAAGGAGGACGCAACCTAAATACCCCCTCACCTGGTGTTGGCGGAACCGCGGGGTGTAGCTGAAGCTGCTGCTCCCCACTTCTCCGATGCTGTGCCGTTGCAATGTGCCGGCTCTTGGACTGTAGTCCAGGGCAGGCAGCGGTGCAGATGGTGCCGACTCTCTGCTGCCTACAGGTGTGTGGCCGTATATGTGTGTGTATATCTGTGCGTGTGTGTGTGTGTGTGTGTGTGTGTGTGTGTGTGTGTGTGTGTGTGTGTGTGTGTATGCGTGTGTGCATGTGTGAGCGTGCAACTCGCTCAGGCGAGGAGCGTTTTGTGCTTGCACCACGGGCATGTATGTATTGATGTGTGTGTGCGTGGGAGTGTGTGCACGTGTTTGTGTGTATGCGCATGTGCGTGTATGTGAACCTCACCACGGGCATCCTCTTCAGGCAGGAGCTGCGTGGTGCCCTGAGGAAAGAACGGGGTGATGGGCGAGTAGCTTGCAGGGTGCAAGGGGGGACTGTGGGGGTGACTGGCGGTGCTGCTGGATGGTATGGTGCTGCTCAGTGTGGAAGTGGTCAGGCTTGAGGAAGGGCGTATGGTGGCGGCGTGCTGGCTGGCAGCTCCTGCTGAAAGGGACGGACGGCGCTCGATGCTGTATGTGAAAGAAAGAGGACAGGTCGGCGCTTTTTGTGTGTTGTATTGCAAGTAGCGGTGCACAGGGTCTTGCACAGTTTGATGGACGGATTTAGTTTGCTTCCAAATGTGCTTGCACAAACATGGAGCCCTCTCTTTCCTTCCCACCCTCAATACACATTATCACGAACTTTTCGCTCGTCCCCGTTTAAATGACCATACACCCACCTGGCGCTGCGTATGCTTTGCAGGGTGAAGGAGTGAATTTGCTCAGAGGGTTGGGTGGATGACCTAGTGCCGAGCAGGCTGCGCTGTGCTGTGCTGTGCTGGCCGACAGCTTGCTGTGTAGTGGTGGGTGGACCGCCAGTTGCTTGCATGGTGGGCGCGGGGATGGGTATGGGCACGGGAAAAGGGACAGCGATGGGGAAGAACACAGGGACAGGCACTGGAACAGGTACGAGCAGTGGGAGGGGTACAAGGGTAGTAGTAGGAGGAGGAGGAGGAGGAGAAGGGGCTAGGCGCGATGGGAATGAGGTGCGCCCAAACTGGGTTTGAGGCCCAGGGTGGGTGGTGTGCCATGCGTATTGATGAGGTGGGGGCTCCAGAGATGCAAGGGCGGCGTCAGCAGAGGCTGACATTTGGTTTGAGGGGCCGCTCCTGTGTGTGTGTGTAAATTTGTGTGTGTGTGTATGTGTGTATGTGTTTGTGTGTGTGTGTGTGTCTGTGTGTGTGTGTATGCGCGCGCATGTGTGTGTATGTGTGTGTTTGTGCATTCATGCGTGAGTCTGTACAAGGGGGTTGCAGATGTGCCCCTGCACACTTGCGCTTGTACGAGTGGGTGCACACATGCGCGGAATGGAAATATATGGCCCGTGTGCGAATGGAATTGCACACTTACATTTTGTGCACGTGGGCTTGCCCTTGTGCATGTGCCCATGCACTGCGTTTCTGTGTACATGTAACAAAAGGCGCTGGTCCTACTTTCACAATGAGCAAAGCCCTCACCTGAGGCGATCAAACGCCCTGGGCTGTCCATCGAACTCCTCCACTGACCCCCCCTTCTCACTTTTATCCTCACTCCCTTTCCCTTCTGTCCTGCTTGCTGCCTGTTCCTGCATGTGTGGGTGACAAGCAGCGAATGAGCAAACGCAAGACTGCATGTGTGGGTGACAAGCAGCGAATGAGCAAACGCAAGACTGCACGTGTGGGTGACAAGCAGCGAATGGGCAAACGCAAGACTGCATGTGTGGGTGACAAGCAGCGAATGAGCAAACGCAAGACTGCACGTGTGGGTGACAAGCAGCGAATGAGCAAACGCAAGACTGCATGTGTGGGTGACAAGCAGCGAATGAGCAAACGCAAGACTGCACGTGTGCTCCTGCCGGAAATGCTCAGGTAGCGGGCAGTGCCTGAAGATGGCAAAGTGGTACTCATAGTAAGCAAGTTTACACGGGCCCACTTCCAGAACAGTCCCTACCAGTGTGCTGGTAACTTTGCTTGCAATGCCGTGCCCTTTACAAAAACTGCCACCACCCCTGCTCACCCTTATTTTGATCACACAAGCTCTTATCCTCTTTTGCCAGGTGTGGTTTCAGACTTTTGCCAAACTTCCGCTGAGATGCCCTCTGAGGCATATACAGTGATGTAACCTTACCTTACCTTATCCTCTTTATTCCTCACCTCCACTCTCTCTTGCTGTTCACGAGCCACTGCGTCGCTGTAACACGCCCTGTCCCGCTTCTCCATCATGGCGTAGATGAACCAGATCAGGCCGTGCAGCGCCAACGACTGCAGGCCGCAAGGGAAGCACGCAGTGCACACTTTGGGGTACAGTGAGTCACTGTTAGTAATGCACTAACTAACCAAGACTCAGGCAGTGGCACCCAAGGAACGCGATCAGAACGCGCTTGTGACTTGAGAACTAGTGTACACATTAATGGGATACAAAGGTGGGGACAGTGAAATGCTTGTGACTTGAGATTTAAGTTGGATTTATGTACGACAGATTTCTGCGAGATACAATGTCGACATGCTGAAAATGTTGTAAGGCACGCATTTCAAGAAGAGGGAGGAAGTAATGATGCAGATGAGTCTTTGTGCTGCTGACTGTGAGCAGCAGCAGTGCATCATAGAAGGCATGTAATAGGTACTGGTGTGTTATAAAGTGGGCCAATCACCTTTTGATCATCCTGGCGCCAGGATGACTTGAGGTAAATGATTCTCATTTTAACATAGGCATTGTTTCTTCAGTTGTTACACTGTGGGTGTGTTGGCGCCCTCAGCAGCCTTACTTTTGATTCTTTATAAGAAGACATACAATAAATCACTGATTCTCGCTTCAGCAACGCTGATCGCCTCTCCCTTTCCGTTGGTTTGGTACAAAAGTAGGTACTTTCTTCATGTGATCCCAAACAACCTTCCTCATTTTTGAGGACCATAACCGCCAGGTATTTGCATAATTGAAGCCCCCTCTCAGAATCTAAGTTATAGTGTTACTCTCCATCAATACGCAGGATACAAAGCCACAGTATATCAGCCAAACATTGCGAAGGCTCTTGATACATAACCATGCATGCTTGTGTGAGAGGTGCTGAGTGAGTCACACACCTGCACAGTTTCTTACCTTTTGAGTCACACACCTGCACGTGCTGAGTGAGTCACACATGTGCTGAGTGAGTCACACACGTGCTGAGTGAGTCACACACCTGCACGTGCTGAGTGAGTCACACACGTGCTGAGTGAGTCACACACACCTGCACATTTCCTTACCTTTGTGCACTCCCCTACCTTTTTAGTCATAAGAGGGCTGGCCAGAACCGTACATATGCACCATATATATGTACACTCCCCTACTAAAATTACCGTACATAGATCGTATACATATGGTTCTGGCCAAATCTAATCATAAGGCTCATTTTGTGAGCCCGCGCACCGGCTTCCATACAAATAGATCGGTTGTGGGCACACACACACATTCAAAAAACATCCTCTGATAAATCGTGTGAATGCCAAGGCTGCTCTGCGCCACCTCACCGCAGCTAGCTCCCTGCCCTTAAAGGCTCTATCGTAACGCCTCGTGCTCCACTAGGTAATATTAATTGTAAGGTCCATTCTCTAGGGCATGCACATGCCCTCGTCTCTTCTCACAAAAGCACACTTACATTCATAATCGCACACTCACTGTGACCCCCACTCACACTCACACCCTCACCCTCACCCTCACATTTTCAAGGTTTCACCCTCACCCTCACCCTCATCCTGACCCTCAACCTCAACCTCATCCTCATCCTCACCCTCACTCTCAAACCCTACCCTCACCCTCACCCTCACCCACACCCTCACCCTCACCCTCACCCTCACCCTCACCCTCATCCTCATCCTCACCCTCACTCTCAAACC
>Ga0307974_1003034_pt1 | contig 12012 bp, 11 predicted proteins | sample OrgLakmetagen784_FD_201812 | JGI IMG/M metagenome (GOLD analysis project Ga0307974, IMG submission 201812) | Saline water microbial communities from Organic Lake, Antarctica - #784 | ecosystem: Environmental > Aquatic > Non-marine Saline and Alkaline > Saline | place: Antarctica: Organic Lake... | reverse complement strand
TGCGTAGCTGTCTACACGGCTTGTAGAAGGTGGCGAAACTATGGTGTAGTAGTTGTTTACGTTTTGACCGCCAGTGCCTCTTGCAATAGATTCAACGTCCGCGCTAGTCAGGTTCTTTGTCAACCCGCCAAGGTCACTGACCGAACCGCTCTCGATGTCTTTCCTTAGAGCCTCAAATGCGCCAAGCTTTCCTGTAACACCTTCTCTAAATACGCTAGATAGTTGGCCGCCTAGAGCAGCGTTGGCACCAGCAATAAGTTTGTCAAGTTCTTCAAGCGCAGGATTGACTCTTGGCATATCTGGCACGGGTATTTTGGCAATCTCATCTGCGGCTGCTTGTGTTGCCTCAGCAACGCGTGAAGAAGTGACTTTACCTATCTCAGTGCTTAGTGTTGCCTGAAAAGCAGTGTTGAAAGCTTCTGCCATTGCGTAAGCGGCGGCTTCTAGCCTTTCCTGCTCGGACATAATGCCTTCAAGCAAACCGTCAACAAGATCAATGCCAGTGCCGTAGAGAGTAACTGCAACTTCTTCGCCTAGCTCAGCGCCTAGCGTGTTGACCTCAGCAAACAGCGCACTGATCTCAGTAATGGTAGCGTCGCCGCCGTCTACAAGCGCCTGGGCAGTCTGTCCGCCAGCCTCTACACCTGCGCGTACTAGCTGGTCAAATAGCTGAGGATCAAGCCCCATGTCACGGAGAGTTCTAAGGTTTTCTGCAAAGTCCTTAGACTTTACGCTCATTGCCTTAAAGCCGTCCAGCAAGCCGGCAGTTTTGTTTGTTACATTACCTATCGTTTGTTCGTACTCTTTTGTTACGATAACGTTGAACTCTCGTAGTCCTTCGCCAAGCTTTATTACGCCTCTAGACACCTCTGTGATGGTGCGAGTTTCCGTCTCATCCTTGAGGCTGTTGAAGATCGCTGTAAGGCTCATAGCGCCAGCAAGGGCGTCTCTGTACTCGCCTATAAGTGCTTCTGACAAAGAATAACGGTTTGCCATGTCGTCGCGTTGGCGTTGTACCGCCTGCAAGACCTTTAGCTCCTGCTGAGCGAACTTTTGTAGCTCGCGGTAGCCGTTCTCAAACAGATCGCCGTTACGGAACGCAGCTTGTAGTGCTTGCTCAATAGAAGCCAAGTGCGATACGGCAGCGGTTTCAAAGCGCCCAAGGTCTACGGCAATAGTAGGCAGTACATCAAATGTTAGTAAGAGGTCAGAGAAGCTTAGCTTTAGCGCATCGGCTTGCTCATTGATGCCCTTGATTGTTTCTTTAAGTTCGTCTTTTATTGACTGAATTGCCTCTTTATAGGCATCCCAGGCAGCAGAAGTTGCGGCTAGTTCGGCAGCGCCAGCGACAGTTCTGTTGAACGAGTCTTGCAGGTCGTCAAGAACAATAACGCCTTGCTTTATTTTTATCCAGACTTTTAGCCAATCCTCTTGACCGAGGATCATGCCAATTAGTCCATTAGAAGCGCCTAGTTCTTCAAGTTGCAGTCTTGCACTTTGCTGCATGATCTGATCTTGCATCTCATCAAAGAAGTCTTTTACGTAGTCTTTTGCCTGCTTTTTGGCTGGACTAGAGCCGCCCTTAGATGCAGTGCCGACTGCGTTTTTTAGAAGTATATCAATGGCCTCTAGCGCTGCTGCTCGCGACTGTGCTGCAAGAACCTGACCGAATCCTGTTACCTTAGATACTTCTATTGCGGCTATGCTTGCCAATCTAGCAATGTCGCCAAAGATCTTTTCCCAGTCGGGATCAGTAATAATCTTTTCAATCTGCGCCGCAGAGAACCCTATCTCTAGAAGCGCTTCGCTTGCGGTGCTTTGGCGTGCCGCAGTGTCTATGTCGTCAAATACCTTTGCAACTCCAGTTAGTGCGCCTTCTGCGTCCTCGCTATAAACGCCAGTAATTCTTAGTTCTTCACTAAAGTAGGAAACTGCGCGTGCAGCCCTTTCAGCGTTAGAACCAAGAGCTTCCATCTGTGCCACAATGCGCTCTGTTAGCGCCGAATCTTTGCGAGCCTCGGTTGATAATATTCCATCTGGGAAAAGAGCAGTATCTAGGGCGTTCTTTGAGCTTAGACGGTCAAGGAACCTATCAATACCCCCAAGCCAGTAAGCAACCTTATCTAGCCTTATAAAGGTAATTTCATCTAGCTTCCGGGCTAATGACTTCCCTGTCCCTTCACCCTTTGCGAGCGCTATGTCTAACTTGCGGGCAGAAACTGCGATGGCGTCAAGTACTACGTTGGCATCTTGCCCAGCACCACGTACTAGCCCAAGGATAGGATTTACCATTTTTACAAGCGCACTTGCTACGCCTCCGCCAAGAGCTATTATCTGCTCCATAGGTCCGATAAGCTCTAGCAGCACGCCAGCAAAGTTCTCTATACCTGGAACAATGCCTTCAATAGCTTTTCCTAATTCTTCGGAAATATCTACAAGTCCCTTGGTCCCTTCTTGAGCAACCTTAGCCAGCGCGTCATTGGCTTTCGCCAGAGGCTCCTGGAAGGCTGAACCGAACGCAACCTGTAGATTGCCCATGATTGCGTTTAGCTTCTGCTGTGAGGCGTACAGGGTGTCTGAGGCACGCTCAAAGGCACCGACTGAATCCCCAGCTCTTTCAAACAGGAGTGTTAGTCGCGCTGTTGCTTCAGCGTTTGCACGCTCAGCCCCAGTTAGGTTGCCTAGACCCTGAGCAGTGAGATAAGCGTTAATCTCATTCTGCTTCATCGCCACACCGAACTTCTCGATAGGGTCGTACTCACCTCGGAACAGTGCGGTGATAGCTAGTAGCGCATCTGAAAGTTCATATCCATAAGTAGTTGCAAGATCTTGAGAAAGTGTTACGAGTCTGGTAGTTTCATCTGCTGACTCGCTTACACTGAATCCGTACTGCTTTAGTACCGAACCAAGAAACACCGAAGCCTTGGCTGACTGCTGCTGAGAAATTCCGTAGTTCTCTACCTCTTTGGTAAAACGCATTATCCCAGGCGTGGCAGTTTCAAATGTCTGCTGCAATGCAAGCAGGTTACGCTCAAACTGCTGAGTGGCGTTGACCGAATCTATTGTGAACTGCCGTGCGCTTGCTACTCCCTGGAAGGCTGCAAATGCTCCCGCTGCCTTACCTAGCTGCCCAGCTAGAGAACCAAAGTTCTTGCTAAGTCCTTGAACTGCGCCTTGTGCTGATTTGACTCCTGCCGACTTGAAGATTGAAACAATCGGCATAATGATGGGTGCAAGTGCCATTAGCTCTCAAGCCTCCTATTTAAAGTATTTATAGTTGATCGCAGAAGTTTTGTAGTATTTGCCTTGAACTTAGGGCTGTGCTTCTCTAGTGCTGGGTAGGCGTAGCGAGAAGGCTCGCCAGCGCTGTTTTTACCTTTGTCAAGAGACTCTATCCAGTTCCTTACGTTACTGGCACTTATTCGGTGGGTTTGGTTGCTTTTTATGCCTTTGCCGTATCTGTTGATTGTGTATTCTCTTGACAACATCCCATTAGGCTTTGAGGACTTACCGCTCTTGCCCGCCATGTCTGCAATCACAAATGCTGGCGCTCTTACTCTTACGCGCACAATAGATACAGTGCCGTCTCTAGCTGCCCGTAGATCCGCAAGAGCCTTGCCTTGTTTTCTGTTCTTGTAGTTGACGTCAACCGCAGTTCTCATACCTTTTGATTTCATCCAAGATAGTCTGCCGTTTTGTGTGTACATCCTGTCGTAGGTGCGACCTGTGCGACCCTCTTTGTTCTTTGGTCCTCCGAGTGGACCGAATGTTCCAGCAGACTTGAAGCCGTACCTAACAGCTTGTGCAGCAGGGTTACCAAGCTTCTTTGCTTGCTTCTTGAACTCTCTAAGCATCTCTGGTCCAAGAGTCAGCAGTTGGCGCTCTAGTGCCTTTAGATCGTTTAGCTTTAGTACTGCCTTGTTGCCATTTGAGTCAAGCAATCCGGCTGCATTGAAGTCGCCGTTGTTCGCAGTGCTTGCAAAGCCCGTACGCGCACCACTGGCAAAAAGCTTGCCAAGTACACCTGTCAACGGAGCTACCAAGAGTAAACCACCTATCTATAGGTCAATTCTATCGTAAACAGAAAGACCCCCTCCAGAGAGGGGGCTTCCTTATTTCTTAGGAGTGTTCTTTGCAACCATCCAGCGGTACATTGTCCACAGCATCCGATCGTCTAGCTGCATAAGCTCTCTTGGCGAGATGCCTGTTTCAACTGCTATACCTGCGATATACCAGTGAGCAGAGCTTTCGCCAAGACCCTTTATTTTGGGTCTGACTCGCTTTCACCGACGCCTTCTACAGTGTCTAGCCATTCATCATAGCCAAGCTTTGTAGACTTTGTGCGCTGCTCTGAGTGCCACGCTAGGAACAGCAAGTGTCCTAGGCGCTGCTCAGAGGCAAGCTTTCCGACTGAAATGTTGAACTTGTCCTCAAAGGCAACTAGGTCAGCAGTGCTGGCCGTGATTAGCTTTTCGGTTTCATCTACGAATTTGATCAATAGGTTGAATCGCATTTTACTTTCCTTTGCTTATGATGTAGCGTAAGTGATGGCACCGGTGGTTGGAAACGATACGGAAAATGTTCCCAAATCGCCCACTGCCCCCGACACGGGTGTGAAGCTTGTAATCAACGCTGACACCGTGTAAAGAGGCGTGTCCGTGCCGGCTGCTGTTCCGTTGCCTGCTATTAGTGTAAAGACCACTACAGTTCCTACTGTATCTAGAAACAGCGTGGATACAGCGTCTACGCCGAAGTCCTGGTGAAAGTCGAGCGATAGGGTTCCAGACTTAAGCCCACCGATAACCTCAGTGAACCCGCCAGAACCAAAGTCCGTTGTCTCAACTTCCGCTGCGTTAATAACCAACTCTGCGCGGGCGCAAGCAGTTGAGATATCTTCACCACCCATTGTTACTGTGGTTGCGGTTACTACGAATTTTGCCATTTTATTTCTCCTTTTATGCCAAGACGGTGACTGTGAATTCAGCCGCCAGATAGTTCTGATCGTTGATGGTTATAGAACCCATTCCACTTGAGCGCTCGACCCGTAGATCGTACACCTCGCCAGAAAGCGTCTTATCTGATTCTATCGCAAGTTTCACAGACTGATTTCCTGTGGGCTGGCAATAGGAATCTAACTTCCGCTGCATCTCACGCTCGGCTGCTCGCCCAACGATCACTGTCACAACGAAACTGTATGTGGTTAGACCGCCCTGCATAGCGCCATCGTAATCAACACTCTCTAGGTTGATAACACCGATTGGCGGGGTAGGGTTGTCAGGAATCTCAGCCGCTGACCGAAGCCCAGGGATCGTCGCTAGGTTATTGGCTAAGCGCACTCTTATAGTGGTCAGATCTGCCATTAGGCCATCCGCATCTTGCGGTAAGGTCCTAGCAGCGCCTCAATGTCAGGGTCAACACGGCTAACCCTAATGATACCTATGTCACCGAACCCTGCGACTCCCAGAGGGCTGTCGTAGCGCTTGAACTGACGAATTGCTAAAAGATTGCAAGCCTGTTTTACATCTACTGGGATAGAGGTTCCGTAACCGAATACTCCTGTTATTTGAACTGTCGCTTCTTCACCTATTGTCGGGAACACGTAGTCGCCAATAGCTCTTACTCTAGTGAAGGGGCTGTAGGAGCTGCCGGTTAGCCCGTTGAGGGGTTCTAACTGAAAATCTGTTGACTGCCAGGTTATGTTGAAGTTTCCATCGGCAGCAGAAGATGTTTTGAAAGTTGTAAGTTCGGAGAGGTCGTCTATTGATACCACATAGCTACCATCTGGTGTAAAAACTCTTGTTGCAGTAGTCGGCAGGAATACGCGCTCGCAATGAGTTTCTATTTGGCGTGAGGCAGCCTCTACGCAGGTTTCTAGCAACGCATCGTCCACATCGTCAGTGATGCGAAGGATTGCCTTTACTTCTGCAAGAGTGGTGTAGCCGTCAGTAATTGCCATGTGTCTAGTTTACCTCCATGCGCCAAGCAAGACAAAGCCCCCATAGCAACCTATAACTATGAGGGCCTTGATCTAGTTCGTCAGATTAGCTTGCGCCGCCAACGAAGTGCTTGATTTCTGAGCTGTTGGTCAGGTCGCCGTCAACACGTAGCAAGAAGCGCCAAGTGGTTAGGTCGTTCTGGAACGCGAACTCGGTTGAGGATGCAACGTCTAGTCCACCTGCAAGGCGAACCTTGTAGCTGTCTATTGAACCTGCGATAACGGACTTTGCGTCAATAGCGGAGTCTGCCATGTGTGGGTTCTCAATGACATTGAAGCCAGCGAATGTATCCTGACCTCCGGGTCCTACCTGAGAGATGTTGTATAGGTAGTTTCCAGCGGTGTCCTTTAGCTTACGAGCCTCACCGATTGACTTGGTGTTCATCATCGTGGCAAAGCTTGGCTTGCGCCTCGTAGCCGCGTCAACCGAGTAGATAAGGTCAATGATGTTGTCGGCAGTGAAAGCACCTGCAACACCAGTAGCACCGGTGATGCCTTCTGCCGAAGCAGTGACAATACCATTTGGCTGTGAAGAACCAGTTCCAGTAGTTAGTGCTTCGTTGACTGCGTAACCCATTCCGTTACCAGCTTGCTGAGCCAAGTGTGCGCCCAAGTCGAATCCTGCGTCGGATACTAGTTCGTTTGCGGCCTGGATTATTCCGCCATATTTAAACGATTGTAGCGTGATGCTTGCGTAGGTAGGCTCAACATCGTCTAGCGAAGCTCCTGCGCCCTTTAGGGTCATTGCAGAGTAAGCAGATAGGGTTGGGATAGTTAGGTCCTCACCAGAAGTAGTCTGGATGATTTGTGGAACCTCTAGCATTGGTCCTACTGCGCGAGCAACGTCAAACACTTCGTCGTAGAACGACTTTGGTACTGTGTTTGCAGATGGCGCTAGAACTGCACGCCTTTCAAAGGTGTGTCCACGCTGCTCACCTAGCGCAAGTGAGCGGAAGATGTCAGACGAAGAACGTTCCTCAGATACCGAAGGGATAAATCCTTTGGCAGCTACGGATGCTTCTAGGGCGCGTGACTCGCTGCGTGTTGCAGCAGTGATAGTCTCGTCAGCTTTTGAGATGTCAACTTCGATTGCGTTGATCTTTGATAGTTCAGCAGCGTCAAGTCCGCGAGCCTCTGATTCTGCGAAGTCAATGACTTCACGAACCTGGGTAATGAGGTTGTTGCGGAGTTCCTGCTGAGATTTGATAAACTCAGACATTTTAGTCTCCTTAGTAATAATTGACAGATACCAGTCGCGTTGACGCTGACCGAATACGGCAGAGCTAACTCACGTCCGATAGTTCAATTTTAGTAGAAGTTTCCACAGGGTAAAGGAAACCCCCAGAGGAAGGGGTGTAACTCTGGGGGGACCCGCCTGAATACCTTGTAAGACTACCTGGTTTCTTCAGCCTTTGTTATGCGGGTTTCTTTTGCTGGCCTGTCGAATTTGGCTGTCTGAACGACTTCGCCTTCACCTTTTACGGCGTCTAGGTCAACTTTTGTGGTATCAAGTGCAACTATTGCATCAGCCCACTTGCCTGCAAGGTTGAACACACTACCAGACTCAGGATTTCCAGCAACCTCTAGGATTGCCTTCTTGATTTCATCTTTGGTTGCCATGTTAGTTCCTATCCATTAGCTGTAGCTTCTTTTTCTTTAGCTCAAGCATTGCTAAGTCGTGAGCGACTTTTTGCTCTGCTTCTAAGTCTACTTCAGGTTCGACTACTGCTTCAGTTTTGGCTTCTGGTGCAAGAGTGGTTATGACTCTGTTTAGCATCTCTTGCTCGTCACCAGTGATGTTCAGTCCATCTTCAAGCTTGCCTAACGCATCTGCTAACGCCTCAACGTTTACATCTGCACGCTCAGCAGCCTTCTGAAACTTGCGTACTGACACCGTGCCTGCTGTTGCAATATAAGCAGGCCACGCTACTACTGAAACTTCGTGAAGCCTGACTGAACGCAAGGTGCGCTCTGATCCATCGTTAGACCAAGTATCCCCACCTTGGGGGACGCTAAAGCCAAAGCTCATTGCATCTACATCCCCACGCCTCAAAAGCTCTGCAACATCACGTCCGCGAGAAGTGTTAGGCAGCATACCTTCTACCTTTAGTCCACGATCGTCCTCGCTCAGTGTCATGGTGCGAGCGCGGGTAGATCCTAGTATCTCGCCTGAGTCGTGGTTCCACAAGAACTTTATGTCGTTGCGAGCGTTCAGTGAGCGCTTGAAGGCGCCTTTAGCGATTCGCTCAGTAAAAGGTAGTGGCTCAGATGGGCTGTCAAACAAGGCAGCGTATCCGGCAAAGTGCATACCGTCGCTTTCCTCGCGTATTTCAAACCCAGCTACGTTTACGCGCTGTTCCATCTTCTGCTTCATGTTGCCCTTCAGCTTTTTTTCTTCTTTTTGAATTCTACTTCTACTGGCTTCACAGACTCCACAGGCTCCGTCACAATCTTGACAGGCGCTACTGGGGCTGGCTTCTTTACTTCGGGCTGCTTGTTCGTTGACGGCATCTTTGAGCCGTTTGGTATTAGTGCCATGAGTTTCTCTTTCCGTAGTCATTATTCAAGCCCGTCGTCTTGTAGCTGGACTGAATCCTTGCCTGAGTGGGTGATGTCTGGTAATCCTAGCTTTGCCATTACATCAGAAGGCACAAAGCCAATCTGAATAAGTTGCTGCGCCATCTCTACCTTTTGGTTCATAGCGCTGAGGTCGGCAGCAGCTATGTTGACGTTTGCAAGTGGTACACGAACTGTGTCGGCAGATTCATCTTCAATAGGTCGCAAGTCCTCAAGGGCTCTTACATCATTGATTGAGTAAACGCCAGCCTGCAATAGCGTGCTGTAGGACTGAGTGCGAGAGTTCATGTCGGCACGTAGCAGCCCGTCTAGGCTGATCTTCACAAAGGCAGCTTCTAGACCAGTCTCTTGAGATAGCAGAGTTGACAAAGCACCTTCTAGCTTTTGCGCGATTGGTCTAAGCGTGTGAGTAACAAAGGCTATGTTGTTCTGCTCAACTGAAGCGTAGGTGTTTGTGCCTGGTAGCCCTAGAAGATGTGGTGGGATGTTAAAGGCTCTTGCAACGTCCTCTACTGCCATCCTGCGGCTGTCTAGGAACTGAGCTTGATCGTTAGGCACGTTGGTTGCTTTGTACTGAGCGCCACCTGTAACGATTGCTGTCTTGTGCGCTTTTGACCAACCCTTGTGGCGAGAGTCAAACGCGGTTTGCATATCCTTTGCCTGCTCAGCGCTTAGGTTGCCAGGAACCTCCAAGATGCCTGAAGTCTGTGTGCCTGAACCGAAGAACTTAGCTGCGTAAGCTTCAAGTGCCTTGGCAAGTCCGAGGTTTTCTTTCAGCGCGTCTACGCGAGAGATTCCACGCAAGCTGCCAGGGCGAACTACGTCAGGGATAAAGATTACGTCGTCTGAGCTAAGCATGGTTTCTTCGCCCTTGACGTCAAACATAACTCGACCTAAGCCGTTACGCCTGATCTCTACATCGGTAGGGTTTAGCGTAACTAGGTTTACAATCTTGCCAGCATCGTTGCGGTAGATGCGGATAAAGGTGTTGCCATCTAGAAGCAGCGAGACTATTGCAGAGCCGTAGAAGGCTTCGCGAGTCGTGTCCACGTCTGGCTTTAGTACCCACTCAGGGCGAGGTCTTAGAGGGTACCTTGCACCTTGTGTGCGGATGAAGGCATCCATCGGCAGTGTTGCCAAAGTGTCAGAGATTAGAGAAACCGCAGAAAAGACTGCGTTGATCGTCATTGCCGTTTCAGAGTTTATGACTACTGCTGACAGAGTGGTGGTGTCGTTTATGTCACCGGCCCCCCAGACAGTCTGGAAGTTTATAGATCTTTTCTCAAAGAGGTTGTTCAGCATTACTTACGCTCCAATGCAAGTCCAAAGATGATTGAAGCAATGCCAGCTAGGATAATACCTGCTGGTAGCCATACGATAGCCGCGCCTACTGAAATTAGCACCGCGCCTGAAACTTGTAAAATATTCGCCAACATAACCGCCTATATAAATACTTGTGGCACTACTTCTTCCATTCTACCGACGGTAGCCCTTTCGTAAGCAATGACAGCAGCTACAGCAGCGTCTATCTTACGGTTGCTATTACGGTTCTCCTTGACGATACGAGGGCCAAGGTTGTCTATCTTTAGCGCACAGTTGTCTAGGTGTCGTGCCAACAGGGGGTCACCTGACTGTGTGAACTTTGCTTCCATAACTCCGTCAAAAAACCTTGCGGTTGCTTTCACCATTCGCGCTGCGCTTGTTGACGGAAACTCTACGATTGGCAGTCCTCGTTCTTCTTCTAGGAAAGCCATAGTGCGCTGCCAGCGGTAAGGGTCACACGCTATCTCTCGCACCTTCGGGTGTTCTTGACAAAAGTTGACAATCTCGTTCTCTACGTCTGTGATGTTTACGCGCCATGTGTTGTCGTCGTCTGGTTGCTTTTCCCAAGCTTTGATCAAGAACAGGTGTGGCAGCGTGCCGTCCTTCTCTATGGTGCAACCGACTAGGACGCTTGTGTCGCCACTGAAAGATCCGTCAAAGCCGATGATCAGCTCGTCGTCTGCTGTGATTACTCGCTCGGATTCTAGTTCTTCCCACTTGCCTGACGGCAGCCAGGTCAGGTTGCTAGACACCCACTGGTTGCAGCGCTTGGTACGGAACTCTGCCTCTGGCGTTCTAAGCACGGTGCTTTCAAAGTCTGCAATGTCGTTGATGTCGCCATAGCCGGGGTTTGCGTCTTTCCAAGTCTGCGGCTCTTTATAGTCAGCGTCTGCTTCTGCTTCCCACCAAGCCATGAAGAAGCTAGGATCTTTTACCTCGCCTCGCGCAACCTTCTGCCCGTACTGATAAAGTCCGTAGGCGATTGAGTCCTGCCCTGACTTGTCAGCCTTCTGCCCTGCTGTAGTAATACAGAACATTGTGGCAAGGTCACCTCGCGCTCCCTGGGCTAGTTGCATTACGTCAAAAAGCTCACGTGTGGGCTGAGCGTGAAGCTCATCAAAAATCACCATTGTAGGTGACAGTCCTTCTTTTGTGAAGGCTTCGGCAGACAGAACTCGGTAGACCGAACCAGTAGAAGGTATCTCTATAGCGTCTCGGTAGACCTTTGCCATTTCGAAAAGGTCGGGGTCAGCTTCCAGCATTTTCTTGGCTTCACCGAACACGATGCGAGCTTGATCCTTGTCAGCCGCGCAAGAGTAAACCTCTCCACCTTTAGGGCCTGTCAGCAAAGACCAGAGAGCAATGCCTGAAGCCAGCGCACTCTTGCCGTTCTTTCGAGGGACGCCGATTAGGTTTACACGATGCTTGAAGCCAAAGCCGTTTGAGGCAAACGCCTGAACCAGAAGTTCACGTTGCCATTCACGCAAGCGCAAAGGATCTCCAGCTTTACCACCGACTGAATCTTTTGTCACCACCGCAAAGGCGTCAATGAAATCAGATGCCTTGTGACCGTGAGAAATAGCCAAGGCTTCTTCAGGCGTGGGTGTTAGCCACCTAGGAGGCCAACTGGTCATTGCTTGCCCACTTATCTTGTAGTTGCTCTAGCTTGGATCGGGCTTTGACTTCGGCATAGCCTAGCTTCGTGCGATCTGCTGGCGTTAGTCCGAGCTTGCCCATGTTGTTACTGATCATTACTTCTAAGTCGTGTAGCTGCCTGAACACCCGCCAGTTCTCAGGGTCAGCGTTGGCAAGCTGCATCAGCATCTGCCTGCGGTCGTGCTGCTCGCAAACCATCTGCAAGAAGTGAGTGTCGGTGCGGCTGCTAATCCACAGCTCACCCTTCTCAAAGATTGACTCCCATAGCGTTAGACCTGCTTCGCCTAGTTCGCGTAGTGGTGGCACGTACCCTCCTGGTACAGAGATGGTTGTCAGGGCATCGGGAAGCTTGCGCTGTCCGGGATTGCCTAGCAGTCTCTTTTGCTCGATTGGTTTCGGTGGTCTACCCATGTAAATCAGGCTACCATAAAACTTTGGTTTCGCAGAAAGATACACAACAG
>Ga0307974_1003033_pt1:2500-12015 | contig 12015 bp, 8 predicted proteins | sample OrgLakmetagen784_FD_201812 | JGI IMG/M metagenome (GOLD analysis project Ga0307974, IMG submission 201812) | Saline water microbial communities from Organic Lake, Antarctica - #784 | ecosystem: Environmental > Aquatic > Non-marine Saline and Alkaline > Saline | place: Antarctica... | reverse complement strand
CACACACACACACACACTCTCACACACACACACACTCACACACACACACACACACACACACACACACACACACACACACACACACACACACACACACACACACACACACACACACACACCTGACAAGCTCCCACTGCAGATCCAAGGCGTCTCTGTTACTTCGCCCTGTGGCATCTCGCGCTGCGTTGGCTACCACACCTGTTCAGCAGCAAGAAAGGGGTTGTGGGTGTGATTGGTGACAAACGGGGTACAATTGCAATGCTGAAACATCAGATTCTATCCATACCTGTTGAGCAGCAAGAAAGGGGTTGTGGGTGTGATTGGTGACAGACGGGTACAATTATAGGGTTGACCAGAACCGTATATATACACCGTATGACCGTATATTTGGTGCTTTCCCTGCCAAAAAAACCGTATATAAACCGTATATATATATGGTTCTGGCCAACCCTATACGATTGCAATGCCGAAACATCAGATTCTCTCCATACCTGTCCCACAGTGAAGAAAGGGGTTGTGGGTGGGTGCCTTGTGCCAGAAGAGTGCAATTACAATGCTAAAACATCAGTCTTTTTTTTACACCTAACATCAGACATCAGTCTTTTCTTCACACCTAACATCAGACATGGGTTTTTCCTTTACACCTAAAATGCAGTTGAGGATGGTAAGAGATCATGTGGAAGGTGTTCATGTGTGTGCGCAGGTTTGAAAACGTTTGTATGCTGCGCTGGCTGCAACACTTCGACACACACATGCACACATACGCAAGCACACAAACAAGGACACATTTGCACACACACACACACACACACACACACACACACACACACACACACACCTGCCAGCCCCAGCCCCATCAGCTTTGCCCGGTTGGCCTCACTGGCTTCTGCCCAAGCGGCCAAACAGCCAGCAGCCAGGCGACGCGTCTGTAGAGAGGGCGCCTGCACATACATTAGAAAAGTAGTATACTTGGGCAAACAGCCTGCAGCCAGATCACACATTTTTTAGATAGGGCGCCTGCAAATGCAAGTGGGATGTAAAGTTTTGTTAAAACACTAGGAGCACTAGAGCTCGCAAACAGCATTTAGAGAGCACTAGCGATCACAAACAGCAACAGGAGAGCACTAGAGTATAAAAAAGCATTGAGAGAGCACTAGAGCTAACAAACAGCACTAGGAGCACTAGAGCTCGCAAACAGCACTAGGAGAGCACTAGAGCTCGCAAACAGCACTAGGAGAGCACTAGAGCTCACAAACAGCACTAGGAGCACTAGAGCTCGCAAACAGCACTAGGAGAGCAATAGAGCTCGCAAACAGCACTAGGAGCAATAGAGCTCATAAACAGCGCTAGGAGCACTAGAGGGGGGAGAAACGAAGGGTGAAAGGGTGAGAAGAAGGGTGAAACGAAGGGTGAAACGAAGGGTGATACAAAGGGTGAAACAAAGGTTGCTTACAAGTGGCAAGTGGCACCTCAATGGAGCACTCAAGCGCACGAGTTCACAGCAGCTGGTCTCACTTCTAAGGAAGCACAGTGTCTTTGCCCTATAAGGGCCAGCAAAAGGGGGCACCTGCACACACACACACACATACATACATACACACACCTGCTCCTCCTCTCCCAACTCGTCTTCTCTGCTGCCGCGCAAATAAGCGCACAATCTCATGCACACACACACACACACAAACACACACACACACAAACACACACACACACACACACACATACACACACCTGCTCCTCCTCCCCCAACTCGTCTTCTCTGCTGCCACGCGTATGAGCGCCAAAACTCAGCTTGCCCTCCAGAGGAGGTGTGGACTCAATGAGGCTGGGGAAGTCTATGGAGTCGTGCATACGTGGAGGGCTGCGCATCTGCAGTGTAGGTTTTAGGGTGCTTTCAAGGTCATGCACACGTGCGTGGAGGGCAGCGCATTTGCAGTGTAGGTTTTAGGGTGCTTTCAAGGTCATGCACACGTGCGTGGAGGGCAGCGCATTTGCAGTGTAGGTTTTAGGGTGCTTTCAAGGTCATGCACACGTGCGTGGAGGGCAGCGCATTTGCAGTGTAGGTTTTAGGGTGCTTTCAAGGTCATGCACACGTGCGTGGAGGGCACCTAATGCAGTGTAGGTTTTAGGGTGCTTTCAAGGTCATGCACACGTGCGTGGAGGGCACCTAATGCAGTGTAGGTTTTAGGGTGCTTTCAAGGTCATGCACACGTGCGTGGAGGGCAGCGCATCCGCAGCGCAATGAATATCACACACAGAGCAGAGACAGAAGAGTCATCCTTCATCTGCACTACCCATTATCACACACACACACTCACACACACAAACACACACACTCACACACACACACACACACACACACACACACACACAGACACAGAAACACACATGTGCAAATAAATGCAGGCACGCCCGCACGAGATCAATGGTCTGAAGGAGATCAGTAAGCCACGCACATACACACATACACACATACACACATACAGAAACGCACACACAGAAACACACATGTGCAAATAAATGCAGACACGCCCGTACCAGATCAATGGTCTGAAGGAGATCAGTCAGCCACGCCTCCCCTGCCTGCCTCCAGACGATGACCTGCATCACAAAAAAACAACATTACTTTTCTGGAGTATTGTAATGGAAAACCTGACAGTGCAGAGCATCTTTTGTGAGCAGGGCAAGTATGCACACACACATACACATGCACGCAAGCACACACACACACACACACACACACACACACACGCATGCACCTAAGCAAGCAAAGCACACACACAGGTGCAAACAACCTAGAGCACCTGCTCTGCAGCCTGCTTTGGACTAGCCTCTAGGTCGACGCCTGATGCTGCGGCTGCTGCTGCTGCTGTAGATGATGCTGGTGTGGCTGTTGCAGTTGTTTCCTGTGCAAGTGTGTGTGTGTGTGTGCTGGTGTGGCTGTTGCAGCTGTTTCCTGTGCATGTGTGTGTATGTGTGTGTGAATGTATGTATGTGTGTTGTCTGTGTGTGTATGAGTGCATGCGCGTGTGTGCGTGCTTTTGCTTGTGTGCTAGCATGTGTATGTGTGTGCGAGCATGAACGTAACATGGAGGTGTGTGTGCGCGTGCGCGTGTGCGTATGTGTGTCAGTGTCGTTCAACAACCTGCTTTGTGTGCTAGCATGTGTATGTGTGTGCTAGCATGTATATGTGTGTGCTAGCATGTTCATGTGTGTGTTAGCATGTGTATGTGTGTGCTAGCATGTTTATGTGTGTGCTAGCATGTGCATGTGAGTGCTAGCATGTGTATGTGTGTGCTAGCATGTGCATGTGTGTGCTAGCGTGTGTCAGTGTCGTCCAACGACCAGCAAGGACCAAGGGCGTCATTCCTTCAGCAAAGAGGCAGGACACATAAGAGAGCGCAGGTGTGCATTGTTGATCGTTAAACACTTCAACCATACCACACCATATCCACACCAGTGAGGTCAATTCATTTAAAATACGTAGGGTTTGCCAGAACCATATTTAAGCTGTATATAGGTATTTTGGGCAGGGAATTTACTGAATATACAGAGTCTATAAACGGCTCTGGCCAACCCTAAGAATACGTCAACCTGACCTTAACCACACTCACACCCACACCCGCACACGCACCACACCCGCACTCACACACTTACAAACCTACAACATACAAGGTGTACAAGTTGCTTGCACCAATGCGCACCTGCATCCGGTTTGGCAGCAGCACCTTGTCCCCCTGGCCTAGCACTTTTGCCGTGAAGGCCAACATGCCAGTTATACACTACGCACACCCACACACTCGTGTGTGTACATTAAACGCGTACACCAAGTTGCTTGCACCAATGCGCACCTGCATCCGGTTTGGCAGCAGCACCTTCTCCCCCTGGCCTAGCACTTTCGTCGTAAAGGCCAACATGCCAGTTCGACACTACACACACACACACACACACACACACACACTCATGTGTGTACATTAAACGCGTACACCAAGTTGCTTGCACCAATGCGCACCGGTAGCATCAACTTCCCCCCTTGGCCCAGCACTCTGTGGGTGAAGGCCTGTGTGAGTCCAAGGCTGGCAGTCCCAGAAGCCACATGGCGAAGCAGCTTGGGCACCACACCGTGGCGTCCGAGCAGCGCAGCAGCACCGTCATCTGATTACAGTCAGACAAGAGAGCGTAGTGTGGTGTAATGTGGACATGTGTTTGGCTTAATGTGTGTGCACCACACCGTGGCGTCCGAGCAGCGCAGCAGCACCGTCATCTGATTACAGTCAGACAAGAGAGCGTAGTGTGGTGTAATGTGGACATGTGTTTGGCTTAATGTGTGTGCACCACACCGTGGCGTCCGAGCAGCGCAGCAGCACCGTCATCTGAGTAGAATCAGACAAGAGAGCGTAGTGTGGTGTAATGTGAAAGTGTGTGTTTGTGTTAATGTGCGTGCATCACACGATGGCAACTGAGCAGCGCAGCAGCACCGCCATCTGAGTACAGTCAGACAAGAGAGCGTAGTGTTCAGAAATGTGAAAGTGTGCGTTTGTGTTAATGTGTGTGCACCACACCGTGGCGGCCGAGCAGCGCAGCAGCACCGTCATCTGAGAACAGTCAGACAAGAGAGCGTAGTGTGGTGTAATGTGGACATGTGTTTGTGTTATTGTGTGTGCACCACACCGTGGCGGCCGAGCAGCGCAGCAGCACCGTCATCTGAGTACAGTCAGACAAGAGAGCATAGTGTGGTGTAATGTGGACATATGTGTGTGCACCAAACCGTGGCGTCCGAGCAGCGCAGCAGCACCGTCATCTGAGTACAGTCAGACAAGAGAGCATAGTGTGTGGAAATGTGAAAGTGTGAAAGTGCGCGCACAGTGGTCTGAATGCAGAACGCGCCAGTGGAGGATGGCTCTGATGCCAAATTGCTCAAGGCAGAGGACCCAGCAATTAAACAAAATGGTATGCACACACTTTGAGATTACAGCAGCGCCTCATCTGCACAAAGAAAGTCTGCATTTACAGATCGCTCAACGTAGGGGAAAAGGCAATTAAATCTCGTACAAAGACAGTCTACATTTACAGATCGCTCGACGTAGGAGAAAAGGCAATCAAACTTCGTACAAAGACAGTCTACATTTCCAGATCGCTCGACGTAGGAGAAAAGGCAATCAAAACTTCATACCAAGACAGTTTACATTTACAGATCGCTCGACGTAGGAGAAAAGGCAATCAAACCTCGTCCGCGCATAGTCGTCCCCATGCAACCCCCCCCCCCTCCCCTCCCCTCCGCGGCCAAGTGCCAATAAGCCTAAATCAGCCATATCTCCCCATCCACTTCACCAATCTGGGACCTGAAAGTTGTGTTGGATAGCTAGATTTCTTCTCCACGCGTCTACACAGAAAGCAGGCAAGAAGACCCAGTGGGTGGCTCGGGAATGTAGAACTATATTTAACCCCGTAACTCTGAGAGCAAAAAACGGACTGAAACTCGCAATAGGTATGGAGCGATAGATTTGTCTTTTTCCCCTGTGTCCCTTGTGTGAGTGCCTCCCACTCGCCGGCATTCCCAGTACCCCTGCCCCAAATTCAAAAATTGCACCATTGTTATTTAACATTTATAATGCTTATATCCTGAGGCAGAGGTCGATCCGTGCAAGTTCAGAAGTGCACCTTTTTTCCTGCCAAAGTGGGTGCGAAATAGGCACCGGGCCCTACACAGCCCCCCAGAATGCCAAATTTCAGCAAATGTCAATGGTTTAGATATGACATCAAGTATATTGCATTTGGATGAGGTATAGGGGGCTTTGAAGTGGGTGAATAGCTTATTGGCACTGTTTGGGGTGACTTTGGCGTGGGGACTACCGCAGGCACACACACACATATTTACAACACAAACACACACATACACACATACACACACATATATGTACAACACACACGTGCACGCGCACACACACACTCTCACACACACACACACACACACACACACACACACACACACACACACACACACACACACACACACACACACACACACACACACACACACACACACACACCTGATCTCAACAGCACCGTCAATGCACGCTCTGCCATCCGCTGCTCCTCCACATCAGACGCTTTAACTTCCCCTGAAATTGGGATGAGGGTCACGGCTGTGGATTCAATTTCACAGGCACCATATGACTATTTGTTATGAAGTCCATCTTAAAGGGGGTCAGGGCTGTGAGATTTTCAACCTCAGACGCAATATGACAATATGACTGTTCGTTACAGAAGCTTGTACCTTAAATTTAAAAGGAGCAGGCCGTACTTGACGTGCAAAATACAAGTCAACCCTTTCATATTACAATCAAATACCAATCAGGCCGTACTGGACGTGCAAACTACAAGTCAACCCTTTCATATTATTATCAAATACCAACCAGGCCGTACTGGACGTGCAAACTACAAGTCAGCCCTTCATGTACTAATCAAATACCAATTAAACCGTACTCGACGTGCAAACTACAAGTCAGCCCTTTATATAATAATCAATTACCAACCAGGCCGTGCTTCGGAATACAAGTCAATCCTTTATAAAATTAGCGTGGGCTTGCGAGAAAACTGACACCTAGCGCTCATCAGCTAGACTTCACCCAACGGCTCTAGCAGAGCAGGTCTCGTTTCATTTCAAAAAAGAATCAGGGTTTACAAGCTAGACATGTGCTCTATCCGGTCACGTCGCACATACCAAAGAATAAAGCCTCACTTCACTCCACAAAGCCTAGCCTGGTCTAACCCACCTAACTTACATAAAAGGGCCAAAACCTGGTCCTCACACTCATGATTTATGCCTGATCTTACAAAAACAGGCTAAAAGCTGGTCCTCACACTCATGATATATGCCTGATCTCACTCAAACAGGCTAAAAGCCTCTCCTCATCTCAAAAGATCAAACACACAAAAGGGCAAAGAGCCGGCCCTCAAATTGATGAGCTAGGCCTGATCTCACATCGACAGGCTGAAGCCTCATTTCTCATTTCGGAAGGCCTAAAGCCTCACCTCACACCAAAAGGTCAGAAAAGCTCCTACTTTCTGCAGCTTATTCACTCCCTCCCTTTGAGCAAGGTCTTGTGTTTAAACACACTTTGCGTCTGAACACTCATCCGCCTCCGCAGCTTGCACACCCTCCTTCTCAGCACGCTATTGTGCCTGAGCACACCTTGTTTCTGAGCACTCACCCGCTTCCTCAACTTGCACACCCTCCCTCTCAGCACGCTATTGTGCCTGAGCACACTTTGTATCTTGGCAAAACCCGCCTCCGCAGCTTTTACACCCTCTGTCTAAGCACGCTGTTGTGCCTGAGCACACTTTGTATCTTTGGCACTCACCCGCCTCTGCAGCTTTTACAACCTCTGTCTAAGCACGCTTTTGTGCCTGAGCAGACCTTATGTCTAAGCACTCACCCGCCTCCGCAGCTTTTACACCCTCTGCCTGAGCAGGCCTGCCGGACTTAGCCGCCGCCGCAGCAGCTGCCGCCGCAGCCGCTGTATCGCCGCATGCAGTGTGCATCAGCCAGTCGAGGAGGATGCCGCCGCCAAAGGTGAGGGCAACTTCCCTCCTGCAGGTTTAAAAATGAGGGGGAGGTTGCAAACTAAGCGGGCTCAGTTAGGGAGAGCAGATGGCAAAGGTGAGGGCGACGTCCCTCCTGCAGGTTTGAAAATGGGGGGGAGGATGCTAGAGGCTCTTGAGCATTTCATGAAGAGCAGCCGTTTGAGAAAAATGCTGCCGCGGAAGGTGGTTGTCTTCATGAACACCCCCCCCCAACCAGTCGCACTTAGCTCTCCACCCAATTAAGAGCCCCCTATCCCTCATCTGAATGCAAGATACTTGATGTTATATCTAAACCATTGACATTTGCAGGAGATTCAGCATTCTGAGGGACTGCGTGGGCCCGGTGCGTAGTTTCACCCACTTTGGCAGGAAAAGGTGCATTTCTGAAGTTGCACCGATCGACCTCTGCCTCAGGATATAAGCATTATAAATGTTCAATGAAATTGCTGCAAGTCGAATTTGGGGCAGGGATACTGGGAATGCCGGCGATTGAGAGAGGCACACACACAAGGACACAGGGGAATAAGAGAAAAGTATGTTGCTCCATATCTGCTGCGAGTTTCAGCCCGGTTCTTGCTCTCAGAGTTGCGGGGTTAAATATAGTTCTACATTCCTGAGCTACTCACTGTGTCTTTTTGCCTGCTTTTTTTGTAGGTAAAGAAAAATATTAGCCCAACAGGAGGATGCAGGAAGCATAAACTTTGGGCGGCACGTGTCAAATCGATTAAAAAATATATTTACATCAGGAGCTATCGATTGGTATATATATGGGACGAATCGAGGAGGGGGAAGGAATCCCCCGGCGGGTTTTTAGTTTTTTGGGGGGGCCCCAGTTTTTTTCTTGGCCACTTCCACGGAATTTTAACGGAATCCTCAGCTCAAGTCCAGTCAACTGGCACCCTTTTTGAGCAAATTGGGTAAAAGGGGGGTCTGTGGATATGTCCAAATGTCAGAGGCACCCGTGCTCGGGTGCAGGCCGCGGGGTGCGTCAAGCCACTGGAGCAGCAATTCACTCCAAACTTCCATAATCGTGCCAGCATGAGATGGTCCGTGGAATTTTGAAGAAATGGAAGCAATGTGGGGTTGTGCAAGCCAGTACAGGGTGCCTGCAGGCACGTGACTTACCAGCTGGTAAGTCATGTGTGCACGGGCGTCCGTATCTCAGTTTTCGCCCCATAACTCTGCGACACTTTATTTTAAGTCTTGACAAGTATGCAGATGGATGCAGAATTTAAAAAGGAGCAAATTGGTACCCCTTTTGTGTGGGTGGGGGCACTGGAAGGGGGGTTGGGGGGTGGGTAGTGTCCGGATACGCGCCTTCCAAAAAAATTGTAAAGCAGCTTCCTGTACCCAACGCAACTTCCAGGTCCCAAAACGGTGAAGGGAAGGGGGAGATAGAGCAAATATTGGCTAATTGGGACTGTTTGGCTTGCAAAAGGGTGGGCCGTTCATGGGGACAGCCAGGTGCATGCGCATACGCATGCAAGTACGCACACACAGATCTGAACACTCTCACTTACACACACACACACACACACACACACACAAACACACACATACCTGTCAGGCCGTGCACACACACACACACACACACACACAAACCTGTCAGGTCGTGCACACCATTCTGTGACCCAGCCCATGGCCAGAGTGGACAAGGACGCGGGGGAAGAGCCAGGAAGAGGGCCCAGTTGATCGTCTGACCCTTGACCAGCATCTTTGCCTGCTTTGCATAAGTGCAGGTGCATCTCAGATATTAAATATATGTAGGGTTGGCCAGGTGCATATCAGATATTAAATATATGTAGGGTTGGCCAGACACATATATATATAACATATATATACAGTGTACATACGGTATTTTTGGTAGGGAAACCACCAAATGCACGGTCATATACGGTGTATACATACGGTTCTGGCCAACCCTAACG
>Ga0307974_1003027_pt1 | contig 12020 bp, 15 predicted proteins | sample OrgLakmetagen784_FD_201812 | JGI IMG/M metagenome (GOLD analysis project Ga0307974, IMG submission 201812) | Saline water microbial communities from Organic Lake, Antarctica - #784 | ecosystem: Environmental > Aquatic > Non-marine Saline and Alkaline > Saline | place: Antarctica: Organic Lake... | reverse complement strand
TACAGAGTTGAGGGAGCGCAGGACAGAAGACGCAGAAGAAAACCAGGAGGATGGAAGGAGACGCCAAACACACGAAAAAAAGGGGGGGAGACGCACAAAGTTGCAGTTTTTGAGACAAGAGCGGCAAGCATAGAAGCATGGCAAAGAGAGGCTAACACGGCCGAAGAACCCTGTTGACGGGCGGCTACTAACGGCTAACCTAGGACGGTGTATACACGGTATTTTTGGCAGGGAAATCACCAAACATACGATCATATAAGGTGTTTATATACGGTTCTGGCCAACCCTACACATTCGGAATATGTGCATTTAGGTAAGCCCACATCCTTGATAGCTCCTCTACAACACTCCAAACGATGTAACGAGCCAATGACATCATGCTTTGATTTCATGTCCTTATTAGGTCATGCGCACAACTCCAGGCACTGCGACAGGTTTTGACAACTAACATCATGTCCTTATTAGGTCATGCGCACAACTCCAAGCGCTGCAACGAGCCGATGACATCATACTTTGATTTCATGTCCTTGATTGCTCCTCCACAACAACCCAAGCGCTGCAACGAGCCAATGACATCATGCTTTGATTTCACGTCCTTGATAGGTCGTGCGCACAACTCCAGGCGCTGCGACAGATTTTGACAGCTAACATCATGTCCTTATTAGGTCATGCGCACAACTCCAGGCACTGCGACAGGTTTTGACAACTAACATCACGCAAAACGATGGGTCATACAGGTTAGCGTTTGTAAGTAATAAATCTAGGGCGGCCCGCACCTTCCGCTACTATCCCACACAACTCCACAACTGCAAATACACACACCACACACAGCCTAACCACACACACACCATAAACCACACACCACACACCATACACAACTGAACACAAAAATACACACACAACACACATCACACCACAGACCACCAAACACACACACATACACATACACACACAGACACAGACACACCTGCAGTCGGGTGAGGTGGGCCGCATTGATTGCTGCCCCTCTGTCCGCATACACACACACTCTCACACACACACACACACACACACACACACACAGACACACACACACAGACTCACCTGCAGTCGGGTGAGATGGGTCGCAATGATTGCTGCCCCTCTGTCTGTGATGTGTGCTCCAAACATGTCTAGGGCCGTAAGCGCCGACAGCCTGCTCACCCAGCCATTCAGCCCATTGTCACTGATTTCCCCTGAAAACGCACACACACACTTGAGCAGACATAAGTGTACATATTTATTCCTGCCGTAATGCTTAAACATGTTCAAGGCCGCAAGCGCTGATAGCCTGCTCAGCCGGCCATACAGCCCATTGCCACTGATTTCACCTGAATACGCACACCCACACCCACACACACACACATGCACACATACACACGACCACATACAGAGGCACACATACACACGACCACGCACAGAGCCACACATACACACGATCACACAGAGCCACACACACAGAGACACACATACACACGACCACACACAGAGACACACATGCACACGACCACACACAGATCCACACATACACACGACCACACACAGAGACAACCATACACACGACCACACACAGAGACACACATACAGAGCCACACACACAGACACACACACACACCACCACACACAGAGACACACACACAGAGAAACACACACAGAGACACACATACACACGACCACACACAGAGACACACATACACACAGAGACACACAGAGACACACATACACACACAGAGCCATAAACACACATACACACACATACATACACAGAGCAACGCATACACACAAAGACTCAGGCACAAATGTGTTGTAATTGTAATGCTTGACGTAATACAAGCATTATATATTATACCTATATTATATGTCTGGAGCTTATACTGCTCTCATCTCTCAGGATATATAATATGTCAGGAGCTGCTAATGCTGGTATACTCATCCCTACTATCACCTCAAAGTGCCACCACCAGCATCTGAATTACTGTCGATGTATACGTCCCTACGCCCATTTCAGAGTACCACCACAAGCATCTGAAATACCATGCTGAGATAGTGCTGGTATACTCGTCCCTACTACCACCTCAAAGTGCCACCACCAGCATCTGAAATACTGTCGGTATATACGTCCCTCGCCCATTTCAGAGTACCACCACCAGCATCTGAAATACCATGCTGAGATAGTGCTGGTATACTCGTCCCTACTGCCACCTCAAAAGTGCCACCACCAGCATCTGAATTACTGTCGGTATTTACGTCCCTACGCCCATTTCAGAGTACCACCACCAGCATCTGAAATACCATGCTGAGATAGTGCTGGTATACTCGTCCCTACTGCCACCTCAAAAGTGCCACCACCAGCATCTGAATTACTGTCGGTATATACGTCCCTACGCCCATTTCAGAGTACCACCACAAGCATCTGAAATACCATGCTGAAATTGTGCTGGTATATACGTCCCTACTCCCACCTCAAAGTACCACCACCAGCATCTGAAGTACTGCCCACCACCAGCACCACCGTTTTAGCTTACTAAAGTCGCGGCACACACATTTGCACCACCCACCAAAGTGTTTAAGTTCCAAAAAACATCATTTCAAATAGAGAAGCCAAAGCGTTTGAGTTCCCAAATTCATCATCTCAAATAGAGAAGCCAAAGCGTTTGAGTTCCGAAAACCATCATCTCAAATAGAAAAGCCAAAGTGTTTGAGTTCCAAAAACCATCAACTCAAATAGAGAAGCCAAAGTGTTTGAGTTCCAAAAACCATCAACTCAAATAGAGAAGCCAAAGTGTTTGAGTTCCAAAAACCATCAACTCAAATAGAGAAGCCAAAGTGTTCGAGTTCCGAAAACCGTCATCTCAAATAGAGAAGCCAGGTGCCTTCCGCCTCAATACATGCCCACCACTAGCACAGCCTTCACTCTAATTGAAACGCAGAAATCACCCACCAACGTACAACTCATTAGAAAATTTAAGTCATGCAAGACATTTTGGGCACCCACCAAAGTCCGAAATCAAGTCACACAAGGGATTTAGGCACCCACCGACATCTGAGTTATGTGACGCAGAAAATCCAGGCACCCACTAACGTCTGAATTTAGGGGATTTAAACACCCACCAACGTCTAAATTCATGTCATGCAGGGAATTCCCTTGGCACCCATCAACGTCTAAATTGAAGTCACGCAAGAAATCCAGGCATCCATCAACATCCAAGTACAAGTCAAGCAAGAAAACCAGGCACCCACCAACGTCTGAATGTATGTCACGTTGGGTTTCCAGACACCCATCAATGTTCAAATTTACTTCACGCAGGGACTCCAGGCACCCACCAACGTCTGAATGTAAGTCACGTTGGGAATTCAGGCACCAACCAACGTATGAATTTTAATTCACGCAGGAGATTCAAGTGCCTCTGCCACCAAAATGAGCCCAATACCTGCACACATATTTTATGTGACACACGCACACAAAACCACACACACACACACAACACACACATACTCACACACACGCACGCACGCACGCATGCATGCATAAACACACACGCACGCACGCGTATATATGCACATATTTGCACTAAACCACCCACCAACGTCCAAATTCAAGTCACGCAGGGAGGTCAGGTGCGACAGCGACTGCAGTCCAGCATCCGTCACCTGTGTGTGTGTGTGTGTGTGCGTGTGCGTGTGTGTGTATGTGTGTGTGTATGCGTGTGTGTGCGTGTGTGTGTGAATGCGTGTGTGTGTGTATGCGTGTGTGTATGCGTGTGTGTATGTGTGTGTGTATGCGTGTATGTGTGTGTGTGTGTGTGTGTGTGTGTGAGAGAGAGAGAGAGAGAGAGAGAGAGAGAGAGAGAGAGAGAGAGAGAGAGAGAGAGAGAGAGAGAGAGAGAGGGAGAGAGTCTGAAGCGCATGATGGCAGCTGCTTGTGATAAGTAATAAGCAAAAGTAGCAAAATATCACACACACACACAGTAATGCCGGCTCACACACAATAAGTAATACCCATCACACAGAAAGTAATGTCACACACAGTAATATCACAGTGATTTCACACAAAAAATAATATCACACACAGTAATGCCACAGTAATATCACACAATAAGTAATTTCACACACAGGATTGCCACAGTAATATCACACAATAAGTAATTTCAAACACAGGATTGCCACAGTAATATCACACAATAAGTAATATCACACACAGTAATGCCACAGTAATATCACACAATAAGTAATATCACTCACTGTAATGCCGGCTCACACGCAATAAGTAATACCTATCACACAGAAAGTAATGTCACACACAGTAATGCCATAGTAATATCACACAATAAGTAATATCACACACAGAATTGCGACAGTAATATCATGCAAAGTGCACACCTTTTTACATACAACGCTGGGCAGCTGAGTACGCTGCTTGTAATAAGTGAGCAAATTTCCACACACACAATTTCCCAAACACAAATTTCCACATACAGGAGCAAATTTCCACACACAGTGACCCAGACATTCAGCTATACAAAGATCCATTCAGTAACCACGCAATAATCCACACAGCAACCACAAGGATACCCACACAGACACCCACACGGTTACCCACAGACTCACTTTCATGCACACCTCTGCATTTGCAAGGCTGAGCAGCTCAGGGAAAGTGTGTTTAAATCGACTGTATTATGCGGTGCGTTTTATTCAGAGAGTGAAGTGCAGACAGTGAAGAGCACAGCGAACGTTGCTGTATATACAGGGCTAGGGAGCTCAAGGGAAGTAAGTATGTGGTATAGAGTACAGAGCAGGTTGCAAGGCACAGATAGCAATTTGCAAATCCAAATCCAAGTCCTTTATATATACCTTTGTGTACGCAAGGCTGAGGCGCTTGATGGACGTGACGCTGGAAAGGTAGCTGAGGCTTAGATCCTGAGAAGAAATGAAGCGGTGTGTGGTTAGTGTGATCGTTTTGATTGTGTAGTTGTTGGCAAGCTACGTAAGGCTTAGATCTTCAGATGCAATGAAGCAATGTGTGATTAGTGTTGTCGTTTTAACAGAGGAAACACACTAGCAAGGTGCGTGAGGCTTGGGTCCTGAGACAAAATTAACGTGATTATTTCAAAAGTGTGTGACTAGTGAGATTGTTTCAATTTTGTGATCGTTGGCAAGCTACAGAAGGCTTGGTTCCTGAGACATAACAACGTAGTGTGGTTGATTTGTTGATTTGCTTGAGGGATGTGACAACGGCATGCCACGGTACGTGAAGGCTAGAACACGCCTCTCGTCCTCTACTAGATCATTCACACTGTTTTAATTTTGTCTCAGGTTTCAATTCAGGTTTCAATTTTGTCTCAGGATCCAAGCCTCACAGCAGGCCCCCTTTCTGTGCTGTGAAATATACTTTTGTGCCCTGTGAAGAATACTTTTGTGAAGAATACTTTTGCCCTGTGAAGAACACTTTTGTGCTGTGAAGAATATTTTTGTGCCCGAGGAACATCCCAAGGGATCCCAAGGGCCAGCTTGACTATGCCACCATCAAAAGGGGAAAAAAGGAAGGAAAGACACACTCAAAGGCAGTGAGAACCACTCCTTACATTTTTACAGGAACAAATTAGTTTGTGAACATTGCAGTCCAGGGCGCCTGTTTGCAACAAAGTTCTGAACAAGGAAATAATTATGTTCTTTAAAGCTGTCATCTGTTTCCTGCGAGCTGGCTGGTGGGTGTTTACGTGCTGTTTCCTTTTGGCAGATCAGTTTCCTTAATGTGTAAGGTTGGCCAAAACCATATATATATACCGTGTATATACGGTAATTTTGGCAGGAAAATCACCAAATATACGTTCATATACGGTGTATATATACGGTTCTGGCATTTATGTACTGCTTCCTGTAGATCAGTTTCCTTAATGCAGATCATTTTCCTTAATGCAGATCAGTGTCCTCAAAGTGCTGTTTCCTTTTTGCAGATCATTGCAAGTGCAAGCGAAAAATCACATGACTCAGTTTTGTGCCACAAAAAACCCGTTTCTCTGTGATTGTGATTGTGCGGGTAGGAACTCAATTGCTATATTCAGCAGCTATTTACTGCACGAGGTGGAAAAAGTGCCACCGAGGCGCCATGAAACACCTCTCAACAGAAATGGGATGTAATAACAACCCATAAAACACCTCAGAACAAAAAAAGGGATGTGTGATCGAGAGCTAGGAGCTTTACAGGTGCCCTGATCACAACAATACTTTACGTACCAATGCAGTATTTTCAGCCACCCGCCTTTCCACAATTCACTCTTCACTCTTTTTCTATGCATTGAGCCCTTTGTTTATTTTTTCGACTGCACATGACAACAAATTCACAATGTCTGCCAGCTCAGTTGTTTTGGCTTACCACTCACTTGCACATGACACCAAATCCACAATGTCTGCCAGTTCAATTGTTTTGGTTTACCACTCACCCCTGCCAGTGTGTCGCTCAGATTTAGAGTCTGTAGCCCTTTGAGCTTTTGCAGCACCTGCACCAAATGAAAGTACAAGTCAGCACCCGTGCTTGTGTGTGTGTGTGTGTGAGTGAATGTGTGTGTATGTGTGTGTGTGCGTGTGTGTGTGCGTATGCGTGTGTAACACTATGCAAGTGGACAATATTCAAACCTATCTATTATGCGGGCTTTGCCGGGTGCATTTTGTAAGGAGCCATGCCCTGAAGATATCTGTATCACATTATAACTAATGTACTCCACGCACACTCAACCTGCCGCCCTTGCTGGAAATCCGACACAATCCAGGTCCAGGGGAACAGGCGCTCATCTAAGCTATGTCATCACATGTCATCACACATTGTACAACGTCAATGTCGTCAACGTCGATGTCGTCAACGTTAATGTCGTCATCGCGTGTCATCACATGTCATATTGTACAACGTCAATGTCATCAACGTCAATGTCGTCATCACATGTCATCACATATTGTACAACGTCAATGTCGTCATCACGTGTCATAACATGTCATCACGTAGTGTCAAAGTCCATGTCGTCAACGTCAATGTCGTCATCACGTGTCATCACATGTCATCACATATTGTACAACGTCAATGTCATCAACGTCAATGTCGTCATCACATGTCATCACATGTCATCACATATTGTACAACGTCCATGTCGTCAACGTCAATGTCGTCATCACGTGTCATCACATGTTATCACATATTGTACAACGTCAATTTCGTCAACATCATTGTCGTTCGTCAACATCAATGTCGTCATCACGTGTCATCACATGTCATCACATATTGTACAACGTCCATGTCGTCAACGTCAATGCCGTCATCACGTGTCATCACATGTTATCACATAGTGTACAACGTCCATGTCGTCAACATCAATGTCGTCATCACGTGTCATCACATGTCATCACATATTGTACAACGTCAATGTCATCAACGTCAATGTCGTCATCACATGTCATCACATATTGTACAACGTCAATGTCATCAACGTCAATGTCGTCATCACATGTCATCACATATTGTACAACGTCCATGTCGTCAACGTCAATGTCATCATCACGTGTCATCACATGTCATCACATATTGTACAACGTCCATTTTGTCAACATCATTGTCGTTCGTCAACATCAATGTCGTCATCACGTGTCATCACATGTCATCACATAGTGTACAGCGTCCATGTCGTCAACGTCAATGTCGTCATCACGTGTCATTACATATTGCACATCGTCCATGTCGTCAACGTCAATGTCGTCATCACGTGTCATCACATAGTGTACAACCCAGATATAGTTTTCATGTCCCACCCACCTTGCAGCCCTCGTCGGATATTCGACATGAGTCCAGGTTGAGATGAACAAGTCCGGCGAGGGACTGCAAGAACAGGAGCGGAACATACAGGGTCGAACCAGTGAGAGTAGTACACAACAGTTTAGGCAAAAGGACTGGTTCACAATTGTGTAGGCAAGAGGACTGGTTCACAATTCACAACTGTGTTGGCACAATACTGGTTACAATAGAGTAGGCAAAAGGACTGGTTTAAAATAGAGTGGGCAAAATACTGGTTCACAATAGAGTGGGCAAAATACTGGTTCACAATAGAGTAGGCAAAAGAACTGGTTTTAATAGAGTAGGCAAAAGGACTGGTTTACAATAGAGTAGGCAAAATACTGGTGCACAATAGAGTGGGCGAAATACTGGTTCACAATAGAGTGGGCGAAAGAACTGGTTTACAATTAGAGTAGGCAATAGGACTGATTCACATTTGTGTTGGCAAGAGGACTGGTTCACACTAGTTTTAGCAATAACAGTGGTTCATAATTGTTTAGGTAACAGGACTGGTTTACAATAGAGTAGGCAAAAGGAATGGTTTACAATAGAGTAGGAAAAATACTGGTTCATAATAGTGTAGGCAAGAGGACTGGTTCACAATAGTGTAGGCAAGAGGACTGGTTCACAATAGTGTAGGTAACAGGACTGGTTTATTATGGGGGTAACAGGACTGGTTCGTAATAGAGTAGGCAAGAGGAATGGTTCACAATAGAGTAGGCAAGATGGCTGGTTCACAATAATGTAGGTAACAGGACTGGTTTATTTTGGGGGTGACAGGACTGGTTCGTAATAGAGTAGGCAAGAGGAATGGTTCACAATAGAGTAGGCAAGATGGCTGGTTCACAATAGTGTAGGCAAGAGGACTGGTTCACAATAGTGTTGGCAAAGGGACTGGTTCACAATAGTGTTGGCAAAGGGACTGGTTCACAATAGTGTTGGCAAAGGGACTGGTTCACAATAGTGTAGGCAAAATTCTGATTTACAATTGTGTAGGCAAAATGACTGGTTCACAATTGTGTAAGCAAGAGGACTTGTTCATAATAGAGTAGGCAAAATACTGGTTCACAATAGTATTGGCAAAATACTGGTTCACGATTATATAGGCAAAAAGACTGGTTCACAATAGTGTAGTCAAAATGACTAGTTCACAATTGTGTAGGCAAAATACTGGTTCACAATAGAGTAGGCAAAATACTGGCCACGATTGTATAGGCAAAAAGACTGGTTCACAATAGAGTAGGCAACATGAGTGGAAGAAGAGATAAGAGTGTCTGCATCAAGAGAGGCAACCGCCAGCCACAAAGAAGCAATCGCCTCCAACAAGCTGACAAGCTGCGCACGCTACATGCCTACATCATTCTCTTATACATGCCTACATCAATCTCTTATACAAGCCTACATCACACTCTTATACATGCCTTCATCACACTCTTATACACGCCTACATCACACTCTTATACATGCCTACATCACTCTTATACATGCTTACATCACACTCTTAACATGCACGCACTAAGTATCTCAAAGTGCAGGACTGGAGGACTAGCAAGATAAGGAGACGCCTACATCACTCTCTTATACATGCACGCACTAAGTACCTCAAAGTAGGACTAGAGGACTAGCAAAATAAGGAGACAAGTGATGGGAGCAGGAGATGCAGGCGGACTCCTGTAATTCTTTGGTCAAGCATCAATGCCCAGTGGGGGCAGGGGGCAGCGAATGCTGAGAGGGGAATGGTTCTTCACTGACTGCGTGGTATTTTTCTTCTGTACAGCGCTGAAAGGAAGCGTGCATTTAGGAGGGAATGGGGCTTAAGAGCAGAGAAGGCCAAGGTATCATCCAAGACGATGCAGCTCATTGCAATGTGTGTGTGAGTGTGAGCGTTGTGTGCGTGCAGTAACAATTCCAATTTGGCAAAAGAATTCCATTTCATGTCATCCATCTCTTGTGCTACCTCAAAGCTGCGGAGCCCTGCGTCTTGGATGCCTGTATAAGCCACATCCAGAGTGCTGAGACGGAGCATGCTGGACAGCGCTGCGGCACCTGTATTGTACATTTTTAACATAGAATCATCACTTGGATCCCTTTGTAGTGATTAAGCCACACCCAGAGTGCTGAAACGGAGCATGCTGGACAGCGCTGCGGCACCTGCATCGTGCATTTAAAAAATAGGATTATCACTTGGAACCCTTTGTAGTGATTAAGCCACATCCAGAGTGCTGAAACGGAGCATGCACAACAGCGCTGCGGCACCTGCATCGTGCATTTTATACATGAAACTATCAGTTTAAACCCTTTGTAATGTGTAATGCAGAAAGCATGCGCCCTCCGCTTGAAACTGCAGCTGGAACGATTTGATACCTTTGGTGTGTTAGGGTACGCACACTTACGGTGCTGAGACGAAGCATGCTTGAAAGAGCTGCGGCACCGGCATCGTGCATTCCACATCACAATTTCACACGATCAGCAGAAGTGAGTTCATGAACACCAAGTGCAAAGTGTGGGGACGGAGCAGGCTTAAAAGTGCCGTGGTCAAAAAGAATAACAGCATGGACATGTGAACGTTATTTTAGGAAACTGACCCTGATCACCTCCTATTAAGAAATTAAGAATGCTTGATGCGTCATAAGTCATATGTCGTACCTGGAGGTGAATGCTGACGAGAAGATTAAAAGCCTTTGGTTCTATTTTGCTTGCATCGTGAGATGCATAGGGCTCTGTCATTATGACCAAGGAGAACACAACAACTCAGAGAAACCGGAGAAACGTGAGAAAACTAAAGACTAAAATGTAGAAAAGAGGTGAGGGAGGGGGGAAGTATGCTAAAGAGAGAGTTGCGTTCTCCAAGGAATAAAAAGAATGGAGAAGGGAAGCAGAAACCGGAGAAAACCAGAAAGTGAGAACATCTCACTTCATGCTACACTTCAAGAACCTGAGTTCAGGTGCTTCACACTGAACTCATAAGTCCACAGTTCATGCACTGCTGCCATACTTGTATGTTTGTACAAGTGTGTATGTACGTGTATAATGTATGTAACGTGTATGTATGTACGTGTATGTATGTACTTGTATGTATGTAACGTGTATGTATGTATGTACTGTTGTGGAGACACACAGTGGGCAGAACCGCGTGTTTTGTTACCTGTATCACATGACGTGTTGTTGTTTCACAGTTCATGCACTGCTTTCATACTCTGTGGTGGAGGCACACAGTGGGCAGAGCCACGTGTTTTTATTCCTGTATCACTTGATGTGTTGTTGCGCTGCCAATTCACAGCGGATCGTCATCAGGTTGCACCTAGAAGCACTGAGGGCACGCTTACTAGGTTTGGCACCCTTGTTTTGGCACCCTTTTCTTGCCAATCTTGTTCTGGCACCCTTGTTTTGGCACCCTTTTCTTGGCAACCTTGTTTTGGCACCCTTGTTTTGGCACCCTTGTTTTGGCACCCTTGTTTTGGCACCCTTGTTTTGGCAACCTTTTTTTGGAAACCTTGTTCTGGAATCCAACGTGCCCCATGTACCTTCAGCTGCGCTCAACCCGCAGCCAAGAAAGCCTCCGCAAAATAAGGAAAAACGCAGGTGACGATAACACCCAAAGCATAAATTAAGAAGGAGGTGTTGCTGTATGACAGCAATATACTCGCGTGCACATACGCACTGCAAAACCCAGTGTGACGCAGCATGCTGGCGCATGCTCAACACGAAATCAACGTAGTAACACAAAGCACCACACAAGAAAGCACCTGCACGCATATACAAACATAAAACACACACAGGCACACACACACACACACATACACACACACCTGCATCTTTGACCCTGCCACAGTGCCCAACATTCAAGTCTGTCAGCGTTCTGGCACATGGGAAGGCCGCCAAGTGAGTGCAGCCGGCATCACTGATTGCGCAGCCCTGTGTGTGGAAGTTGACGAGAATGCCAGTCAGCATTCACACACTGTCGAAATCTATATACGTACGTTGCGTATACAACATACATACAACATACCGTATACGTACGCAACATATATATACGTATATGTATAGGTATATAACATATACACATATGCGTGTACAACATGCATATATATACATGTATACAACAGATACATATGTAAACGTATATGTATTTGATAGGTGCCCAGAGAACCAGTTTCCCAGCACCACTCTGCTGCCTGGAAACCAA
>Ga0307974_1003025_pt1 | contig 12027 bp, 9 predicted proteins | sample OrgLakmetagen784_FD_201812 | JGI IMG/M metagenome (GOLD analysis project Ga0307974, IMG submission 201812) | Saline water microbial communities from Organic Lake, Antarctica - #784 | ecosystem: Environmental > Aquatic > Non-marine Saline and Alkaline > Saline | place: Antarctica: Organic Lake... | reverse complement strand
GTCCAGCCTCGGGTTTCTGGGGATGCTGATCGGGCTTGTCGTGGCCTATGCGACGCTGGCGCGTGCCGGACCGCGCCCGCCAGTCCTGCTGGGGCTGGGGCTGGCAACGCTCGGGACGGGTCTGGTGGCCACGGCCACGAGCCTGCCGATTCTGACACTCGGCGTCATGCTGGCCATGACAAGCGCCGGGTTTGCCTGGACGCCCTTCAACAATATCGTCAGCCGCCGGTTGCCCGACGAGACGCGACCCTCTGCGCTGGCGATCATCAGCACCGGAACCAGCCTCGGCATCGCCGCCGCCGGGGCCACCGCCCTCGCCGTGGGCCTGAGCGGCCTGCCCTGGCGGATGGCGTGGGGGGCGTTTGCCGCGGCGAGCGCGGTTGCCCTGCTGGCCAATATCTTTGCCCTGCGCGAGCCGTCCGGGCCGCTCGGGGCCAGCACCCCGATCGAGCCGTGGGGCACGTTGCTTCACAGATCGGCGATGCCGCTTTACGCCATCGCGCTTTCGTTCGGGACCACCACCGCGATCTACTTTTCCTTCGCGGCGGACCGGATCGAGCAGGCCGGCGGCGTGCCCGGCGTGCCAGCGGGAAGTTCGCCGGCGATCCTGTTCTTGGCGTACGGAATCTTCGGGCTGCTCGGCCTCGCGACGGGGCGCATCAAGGGGGTCACGGGCCTGTCGGCGCTGTTGCGGCTGCTGCTCGTCGGCTCCGCGCTGTCGCTGAGCCTCGTGGCGCTGATGCCGACATCATGGCCCGGCGTCGTCCTGTCGGCGGGCCTGCAGGGGATCTTCGTGATGATGATGAGCGCCATCCTCGCCTTCTGGTCGGAGCGGCTGTTTCCGCAGATGCCCGCGCGCAGCTTCACCGCGGCGCTGATCGCCGTCGCCATCGGCAGCGTGCTGGGTCCGGCGGTTGCCGGGACCCTGTCGGATCTCCGGGGGCCCGCGTTCATGTTCCTGACAACGGCGGTGCTGTCGATCACGACGATGCCGGTGATCCTGCCGCGCTTTGTTCAGGAACGCCCCGGCCCTGCGGTGTAGCGGTCGTCATTCCGCCGCTGTGATGCTCAGATGAAGCGGCGTCAGCCCATCGATTTCACCCCGCAGCACGTTGCCGGGCACGACCGGCCCGACCCCCGCCGGCGTTCCGGTATAGATCAGGTCGCCCGGCCCCAGATGGTAGTAGCGCGACAGATCCGCGATCACCTCTGGCACTGACCAGATCATGTCCGACAGATGCGCGTCCTGCCGCACCATGCCATCCACCGACAGTCGGATCGCCTGATCGCCGAGCGCCCCGAACGCATCCCTGCGGGTGATCGCGGCGATCACCGCCGACGCCTCGAAATCCTTGCCCAGATCCCAGGGCCGGCGCTTGTCCTTGGCGGCGGCCTGCAGATCGCGGCGGGTCAGGTCGATGCCGCAGGCATAGCCCAGAACGGCCTGCATCGCATCGGCCTCGGTCACCCGGAAGGCCGGCGCGCCGAGGGCCACGACCAGTTCCATCTCGTGATGACAGTCCTGCGTGCCCGGAGGATAGGCGATCTCGGTACCGCTCGGGCAGATGGCCTGCGCCGACTTGGTGAAATAAAACGGGGCGGCGCGATCCACCTCGTTGCCCATCTCGGCGGCATGGGCGGCATAGTTGCGCCCGACACAGAAGATGCGGCGCACAGGGTATGCGGCGCGCTCGTCGGCGAGGGGGACAAGCGGCGTGTCCGGGATGGGAAAAAGCGGGTCGGTCATGGGCGGCTCCGGCGCAAGGGGTCTGATCGCCCCGGTCTGCGATGCGCGCGAGGCGGCGTCAAGATGACGCGCGCGCGATCACCTCCTCGATGGCCGTGCCGATCAGAGCCAGACAGTCGGCGTCGGAAAACCGGTGATCCGCGCCCTTGACCAGCGTCAGCCGGATATCAGGCCCTGTCGCATGATCCAGAAGCGCCAGCGCCACCGAGATGTCCACATCCGCGTCGGCGGTGCCTTGCAGGAACCGCGCGGGAAACGGCAGATCGAGCGGCGTGCGCAGAACCAGATGATCGCGCCCGTCCTCGATCAGGCGGCGCGTGATGACATAAGGATCGCCATAGTCACTGGGCAAGGCCACCTGCCCGTCCGACACAAGCGCCGCGCGCTGCTCCGCGTCGAACCCGGCCCACATGGCATCTTCGGTGAAATCCGGCGCGGCGGCGACGGTGACGAGACCCGCGACCCGATCAGGCATGGCGCGCGCCAGCAACAGCGCGATCCAGCCCCCCATCGAGGAGCCCACGAGAATCTGTGGGCCTTCGGTGACAGCCTCGATCACCGCGCGCGCATCCGCCGTCCAGTCGCCGATCGACCCCTCGGTGAACGCGCCCGACGACGCCCCATGCCCCGAATAGTCGAACCGCAGAAAGGCCCGGCCCGTCTCGCGCGCCCGGTCTTCCAGCCAGAGGGCCTTGGTGCCCTCCATGTCGGACTTGAATCCCCCGAGGAAAACGACACCCGGCCCGCTGCCCGGTGTCTGGCGGTAGCCGAGCCGGCGCCCCGCCGGCGTGGTCAGGTAGGATGGCCGCATGCGACCCTCTTTGATGTGTTCAAGTGATCATGCCGCGCATGTGGACAAGGCGCAAACGGGTTTTCACCCCGATGCGACTGGCACCTCGCATGCCGGTAACAAACCGCCTAACCGCCGATATAGGCCCCTCTGCGCGGACGGTAGAATACCTTTTGATTGTGCAGACGGCCCAGAAGATCATGGATGTGGCGCAGCGTCGTGTCATCGTCGGACGCGCTCTCGGCGGCCGGATCCGGCGCGCCCGCGTCGGTCACCACCCGGGCCGACAAATCGGACCGCTGCCGGTGCAGCGCCACCTCGATCAGGTCGATATCCGAAACGGTCAGGTCAAACTTCGAATTGTAGCCGGGCATGCGCGTTGCCTCCTTCGATGCGTATCGCTGTGACAGCCCTGCATGCGCGGATGCGGCGCAGGGACCTTTTCCGACCGTATACTCCCCATTCGCGACAGATCCAACGGTTTTTTCAAGCGCTGTCAGGTGGTTAATTCCATACCGTGGTATACCGCCATCCGCGCCCCTTGACGCCGCACCGAAGCCCGGGCATTAGGCAAGCCGACCCGCAACCGGGCGTTTCGTAGGCGCCAAACCGACGAGGACCCAGATTCATGGCCGACATCTCCCTGACATTTCCGGACGGCAATGCGCGCAGCTTTCATGCCGGGGTGACACCCGCCGAGGTCGCCGCCGACATCTCCGGCTCGCTTGCGAAAAAGGCGATCTCGGCGCATGTCGACGGGCAGCACTGGGATCTGCAATGGCCCGTGACCCGCGATGCCGCCATCGCGATCAACACGATGAAGGACGAGGCGCCGGCGCTCGAACTCATCCGCCACGATCTGGCGCATATCATGGCCCGCGCGGTGCAGGAAATCTGGCCCGAAGTGAAGGTCACCATCGGCCCGGTGATCCAGAACGGCTGGTACTATGATTTCGACCGGGCCGATCCGTTCACCCCCGAGGATCTGGGCCGCATCGAGACGAAGATGAAAGAGATCATCGCGGCCCGCGACCCGGTCACCACCGAAGTCTGGGAGCGGCCCCGCGCGATCGCGCATTACGAGGCCAAGGGCGAGCCGTTCAAGGTCGAACTGATCGATGCCATCCCCGGCGACGAGCCGCTGCGCATGTACTGGCACGGGAACTGGCAGGATCTGTGCCGCGGCCCGCACCTGCAGCATACAGGGCAGGTGCCCGCCGACGCGTTCAAACTGATGAGCGTGGCCGGTGCCTATTGGCGCGGCGACAGCAGCCGCCCGATGCTGCAACGCATCTATGGCGTGGCCTTTCAGAACCGCGACAAGCTGAAGGATTACCTCACCTTTCTGGAAGAGGCCGAGCGCCGCGATCACCGCAGGCTGGGCCGCGAGATGAACCTTTTCCACATGCAGGAAGAGGCCCCCGGTCAGATCTTCTGGCATCCCGATGGCTGGACGATCTACACCGCCCTGCAGGATTACATGCGCCGCCAGCAGATGCGCGGCGGCTATGTCGAGGTGAACACGCCGCAGGTCGTGGACCGCAAGCTGTGGGAGGCCTCGGGGCACTGGGACAAGTATCAGGACCACATGTTCATCGTCGAGGTCGACGAGGAACACGCCCGCGAAAAGGCCGTGAATGCGCTGAAGCCGATGAACTGCCCCTGCCACGTGCAGATCTTCAATCAGGGCCTGAAATCCTATCGCGATCTGCCGCTGCGCATGGCCGAATTCGGGTCCTGCGCGCGGTATGAGCCGTCGGGCGCGCTGCACGGCATCATGCGCGTGCGCGGCTTCACCCAGGATGATGGCCACATCTTCTGCAGCGAGGACCAGATCGAGGCAGAGACCGCACGCTTCATCGCCTTTCTGTCGCGGATCTACGGCGATCTCGGGTTTCACGACTGGACGATCAAGCTGTCGACGCGCCCCGAGAAACGCATCGGCAGCGATGAAAGCTGGGATTTCGTGGAAAAGGCCCTTGGCGATGCGTGCAGGGCGGCGGGCTACGCCTACGAGTTGCTCGAGGGCGAGGGTGCATTCTACGGGCCAAAGCTGGAATTCACCCTGACCGACGCCATCGGGCGCGACTGGCAATGCGGCACCTTGCAGGTGGATTCCAACCTGCCGGAACGGCTCGACGCGACCTATGTCGGGCAGGACGGCGCGAGGCACCGGCCCTATATGCTGCACCGAGCGACCCTTGGCAGCTTCGAGCGGTTCATCGGCATCCTGATCGAGGAACACGCGGGCCGCCTGCCCTTCTGGCTGGCACCGCGTCAGGTCGTGGTGGCCTCGATCACCTCGGACGCGGACGCGTATGTCCGCGAGGTGGCCGCGGCATTGACCGAACGCGGGATCCGGGCCGAGGCCGACACGCGCAACGAAAAGATCAATTACAAGGTGCGCGAGCATTCCGTCGGCAAGGTGCCGGTGATCCTCGCCTGCGGTCCGCGCGAGATCGAGGACCGCACGCTGTCGGTGCGCCGTCTGGGTGAAAAACAGACGCGTGTGCGCGGGCTCGACGAGATGGTGCAGGAGCTCGCCACGGAGGCCACGCCGCCGGACCAGAGATAGAGCTGGTCCGGCCGAGATTGGCCTTGACCGGACCTTCGACGCAGCAGCGCCAGCGCATGTCCGCGGGCAGGCGACCCGACATACGTTCAGAGCACTTTATCCCAGCCAAACCGAGAAAGCCCCAATCGACGCGCCAGCTTTGACAAATCGCCTGTCCGGGGGGCGGACATGCGATGGCGCTGCGGCGCGTCGCGCCGCGTATCGCGCCGGGGCTATAGCCTCGATGTCCGCGTCAGGCCACACCCCCGCCCCACGGCTCAGGCCGCCTGCGCGCGCGCGCCACCACCGCCGCGCCGCCGGCGGCCACCGGATTTGCCCTGCGGCTTGCCCGCGCCACCGCCGCCTGAATTGCCGCCGCGCCTGCGCGGCCCGGCCGGCCCACCGGGTTTCTTCGCGGTCGGATCGGGCAACACTTCCCAAGGACGGCCCGAGGCCACGGGAATGGTCATGCCCAGAACCTTCTGGATATCCTTGAACTCACCCATTTCCTCGGGCGCGCAAAAGGCGATGGCGGCGCCGTCACGCCCGGCCCGCGCCGTGCGCCCGATCCGGTGGACGTAATTGTCGGCCACATTGGGCAGCTCGAAATTGTAGACGTGCTTGACGTCGGGGATATCGAGGCCGCGTGCGGCCACATCCGTGGCCACAAGAACCTTGACCTGCCCGTCGCGGAACGCCTTGAGCGCGCGCTCGCGCTGGCCTTGGCTCTTGTTGCCGTGAATGGCGGCAACAGACAGCCCGGCCTGTTCGAGCTTGCGCGCCAGCTTATCGGATCCATGCTTGGTGCGGCCAAAGACCAGCGCCAGCTCGCCCTTGTGCTTGCGCAGCAGTTCGATCAGCAGATCGGGCTTGGCGGCCTTGGCGATGAAATGCACCTCTTGGGTGACCTTGTCGGCGGCCTTGCCCGGCGGGCTGACGGCGACGCGCCGCGGATTTTTCAGGTAGGTGCCGGCGATCTCTTCCATCTGCTTGGGCATGGTGGCCGAAAACAGCATCGTCTGCCGCTCGGCGGGCAAGAGCCCCGCGATCCGCCGCAATGCGTGGATGAAGCCCAGATCGAGCATCTGGTCGGCCTCGTCCAGCACGAGGAACTTTGCTGAATCGAGCCGCAGCGCGCGACGGTCGATCAGGTCCAAGAGCCGCCCCGGTGTCGCCACCAGGATATCCGTGCCCCGCTCCAGCCGCTTGATCTGCGGATTGATCGAGGCACCACCGACCACGAGGTTGATCTTCATCGGGCTGTCCTTGACCAGCGGCATCAGCGCGTCACGGATCTGCCCGGCAAGCTCTCGCGTCGGCGCCAGTATCAGGCTGCGCACGGATTTCGGCGCGGGCTGGCCCGGCTCTTCCATCAGAGCGGTCACCAGCGGCAGACCGAACGCCATGGTCTTGCCGGTGCCGGTCTGGGCCAGACCCATCACGTCATGCCCGTTCAGGGCGTGCGGGATGGCGTGGGTCTGGATCGGCGTCGGCTCTGTGATGCCGATCTGGCCAAGCTTGCGGGTAAGCGATTGGGGCAGGCCCATCTCGTCGAATAGATTCAAAACGTATCCTTCCGGGGCGCACCGGATGGGTGGCCCGTTCATCGTGGTTGCACCCGCGCGCATGCAAGGGCCGAATGCCCCACGCACCGCAACAGATGTCTGGCCCCACGCGTGATATTGGGAACATATTGTCGATATTTCGTTAAGAAAGCCCCGTCGTTGCGGGGCCGTACTGCTCACGCGGCAGGAAATATCGCTTGTGAGAGATATGACGGGGCGCTGCGTGAAAGTCAAGCGCGGGCAAGCGCCCGTCCTTTCACTGCGGTGCACGGGATCTCGTCATCCTAGCGCACCATCCATGTGCCATCGGGCCAGAAGGCATGAAACGCGAAGGCGAACATAACGTCATGCGGCACGTCGCGCCCCTGACTGTCGCGCACCCGGACATTGCCCACGTCGCGCCCGCGGGCGATGGTCGCCGTATCGAGCGCCGAGGCCTGCCCCGCTTCCCACGAGATCGTCACCCCCTGCTCGGTCACGCCGCCCTCCTCGCGGATACGGGTCAGCGGCCACGCGAAACCACCCACCCGCACGACGCGCATCAATGGCGGGATGCCATGCGGCGGGGTTTCGCCACTATAGAGAAACGGCTGCCTGGAACTGTCATACCCGGCATAGGGGTTGCGCCCGTAGGCGCGGTTGTACTCCGGCTCGGCCATCACGAGCCCTTGCGGATTGCGCGATCTGAACGTCTCCCAGCTTTCCATCCAGCTTGGCAGGGAGCGCAGTTCGACACCGGTCATCTCTCCGACGATGCCGAGGCCCACGGCCTGTTGCCACCAGCTTTGCGTCTCACGGTCATACATGATCATGTCGGAATGGCGCAGCTTGCCCGAGACCCCGAAGCTGAGCACGCGGCCCGCGACCCGCCGGTCGAAGGTCATGCCGGAATTGCACAGCGGGCAGAAGGTCACCGCCACCGGAATGCCGCCGATCCAGTCGTTCACGATCTCGTGCCATGTCAGATAGCGGATCGGATAAGCGCGCGGCGTCTGCCCGTCGATCTCGACGGTGATCACCGGCTCACGGTCCCCGATGCGCCGCTCGGAACTGGCGCGCAGGAAGCGCGGCGCGTCGATGGCCGGGATCCCGTCCCTGGGCGGGCCGCCCGAGATGACCTCGGACCAGTCGTCGAGGCTGGTGCGCGCGAAATTCGTCTCGGGCCACTCCGACCGCCACGCGGCCGGGTTCGCCTGCGCAACTCCGGCGATTAGGACGATGATTGCGACAATGCTGAACAGCCTGGTCATTCGGCCCCCCTCCCGCGATCTGGTATGCCTCAAAAAGATGCAGATCGCGCGGGCGGCGCACCAGACGCGCCCACGCACATGTGACCCCCTGTCATCGCGCCGCATCTGACAGAATGGCCCTTTCGCCGGATCGCCGTCCATGCGATAGGGACGTGCCAAACGAGATATCCATGGAGAACCGGAATGGAGATTCGCGAGGCGCTCACCTTTGACGATGTTTTGCTGGTGCCCGCGGCATCGAACGTGTTGCCCAACACCGCCGACACCCGCACGCGGGTCACGCAATCCATCAACCTCAACATTCCGCTGTTGAGTTCGGCGATGGACACCGTGACCGAATCAGGCATGGCCATCAGCATGGCGCAATCGGGCGGCATCGGGGTCATTCACCGCAATTTCACCGTCGAGGATCAGGCCCGAGAGGTGCGCCGGGTCAAGCGGTTCGAATCCGGTATCGTCTACAATCCCATCACCCTGCGCGCCGATCAGACGCTTGCCGATGCCAAGGCGCTGCAGGAACGCTACCGCGTCACCGGCTTTCCGGTGGTCGACGAGACGGGGCGCGTGGTGGGGATCGTCACCAATCGCGACATGCGCTTTGCCGAGGATGATGCGACCCCGGTGCGCGTGATGATGACCAGTGACAATCTCGCAATCCTGCGCGAACCGGCCGATCGCGACGAGGCCAAGAGCCTGATGAAGGCGCGCCGCATCGAGAAGCTGCTGGTCACCGATGCGGGTGGCAAGCTGACGGGGCTTCTCACGCTCAAGGACACCGAAACGGCGGTGCTCAACCCCACGGCCTGCAAGGACGATCTGGGGCGCTTGCGTGTCGCCGCGGCCTCGACCGTGGGCGATGCGGGGTTCGAACGCAGTCAGGCGCTGGTCGAGGCCGGGGTGGACATGATCGTGATCGATACCGCACATGGCCATTCCGAGGGCGTGTCGCGTGCCGTGGAACGCCTCAAGGGCGTGTCCAACGACGTGCAGATCGTCGCCGGCAACGTCGCCACCGCAGAGGCGACGCGCGCACTGATCGGCGCGGGCGCCGACGCCGTCAAGGTGGGGATCGGACCGGGCAGCATCTGCACCACGCGGATGGTGGCCGGTGTCGGCATGCCGCAGATGACGGCCGTCATGGATTGCGCGGCGGTCGCCGGCGACGTGCCGATCATCGCCGATGGCGGCATCAAGTTCTCCGGCGATTTCGCCAAGGCGATCGCCGCGGGCGCGTCCTGCGCGATGGTCGGCTCGATGCTGGCCGGCACCGACGAGGCGCCCGGCGAGGTCATCCTCTATCAGGGCCGGTCGTTCAAATCCTATCGCGGCATGGGCAGCCTGGGGGCGATGGCGCGCGGCTCTGCCGATCGCTATTTCCAGGCGGATGCGGCCAGCGACAAGCTGGTCCCCGAAGGCGTCGAGGGACAGGTTGCCTACAAGGGCACGTCGGGCACGGTCATCCATCAGCTCGTCGGCGGCTTGCGCGCCGCCATGGGCTATACCGGCTGCGCCACCATCGAGGAGATGCGCCGCAACTGCAAGTTCGTGCGCATCACCGGGGCGGGCCTCAAGGAAGGCCATGTTCATGACGTCCAGATCACCCGCGAGTCTCCAAACTATCGGATTGGATAACAATAACTTATCTGGCAAACTTCAATGCCGGTCAGGCAGAACCGGACAGAACGAACCCAGAACTTGCCAACCTGTCAGTACGCAAGCTGGTGCGTATCTGGATCGTCTTGCTGACCGATGAGAGATGACACTGCTTGAGTTGGTTGAACGGCAGGCCCATGTCGATCTGCTGGAATACCGAGGTTCCTTGGGCCCGCATCGCCAAACCGCTCGGCGCTTCGCTCGAGGCGTTCCCGGTCGTGTTCGGCTGGCGCGCTCGGATCAAGGCGCCCGCGGTTCAGACATGAACCGCCCGTCGAGCAGAATGTCCCGGCAGTGACGCAACGCCAAGTCTGACAGCCGTCAGATCTGCCCGAAGTCAGGCGTTCTGGCGCACCCGCGCGCCGGTCCGGGCGAAAAACGGTTGACCGACAGACCGGATCGGACGATCTCCCGGCAGGTCGATGCGCATCGGCTGATGGCGTCGCGTGACGCGTCCCAATGTTCGACAAGCAGGAGGTGGTCCCGTGTCAACCCTTTCACCGAACCTGAAAGGCGCTCTGCTGGGTCTGCTGGGCTTTGCGGTTTTCGCGACGAACGATGTCGGCGTCAAGGTGCTGGGCCAGACCTACGCGCCGATCCAGACCCTCTTTTTTCTGGTGCTCTTCGGCTTTCCGGTCGCGCTGGTGATGTTGGTGAGCGACCCGACCGAGGCGAGCCTGCGGCCAAGGCGCCCGTTCTGGGTCGGGCTGCGGGTGGTCGGCTATCTCGTCAATTCGCTGTGTGGTTTCTACGCCTTCGCCGTGCTTCCGTTGGCACAGGTCTACAGCCTGCTGTTTACCGGGCCGCTGATGATCACCCTGCTCGCCGTGCCGATCCTGGGCGAGCGGTTGGGTGTGCAGCGCCTGGGGGCGCTTCTCGTGGGATTTCTCGGCGTCCTCGTCGTCCTGCGTCCAGGCGGGGACGCGGAGCTGGGGCTCGGGCACTTCGCGGCGGTCGGCGCGGCGTTCGGCAATGCGCTGGCCGCGGTCTCCGGCCGCAAGGTCGGAGACGTCGAGCGCAGCGCGGTCCTGCTGCTCTATCCCATGCTTGCGGCATTCGCGTTGTCCGGTCTGGCCCTGCCTGCGGTCTATCAACCCGTCCCGCTGGAAGACCTGGCGCTGTTCGCCCTCGTGGCGGCGCTGAACTTCGTGGCCACGCTGATCGTGATCTCCGCCTTTCGGAACGGCGAAGCGGCGGTGGTCTCGCCCATGAATTACAGCCAGATCCTGTGGGCGACCTTCTTTGGAGCGTTGTTGTTCGACGAGTTTCCGGACATGGTGACACTTCTGGGCAGCCTGATCATCATCGCCTCCGGTCTCTACATCGTCATGCGCGAACGGACCGGCGAGCGATCGATCATGCGCCCCGTGCTGACGACCCTGTCCCGGCTTCCCATCGCCCCCGCCGCATGGCGCGCGGCGAGCCTGCGCAAGGGATCAAGGCGGCGCCCCGAAGACCCCTGATTCCCCTCGCGCGCACTGCGTGGACCGGAACACGTTTCTTCTCTTGCCCGGAGCCGCCTTTGGTCACGGTGACCGGCGCTGCGGTGCAGCTTGCCCGATGCGGACATTGGCGCGTCGAAGTTGACCGACCTCACCTTGTGCACCCCTGGTCCGGCCTTGCGACGGGCGACGGCACGCTACGCTGCGCCCTTCCATGTGTCGGGCGTGACGTAGACGACGCTCTCATCGACGCTGACCATCACGTCGCCGTCCTGGATATTGACCTGGAGCTTCATCCCGCGGCTGGCCAGCTTTGCCAATGCGCCCGTGTCGGCCTCGGAGAAATTGATGATCTGGAGATTTTCGAAACGGTTGATGCCGTTCCTGACCTTGTCCCACCACAGTTCGGCAATCCGGCCGCCATAGGGATAGACAATCACCTTCGCGGCTTTGCTGCAGGACTGACGCATGACCTTCTCGCTCGGAAGCCCAAGTGCCACCCACAGATCGATCTCGCCGCTCAGGCTCTTTTGCCAGATGTCGGGCTCGTCGTCCGTCGACAGTCCTTTGGTCATTTCCAAATGCTCATGGGCATTCAGGGCAAAGGCGACGATGCGCACCATCAGCCGCTCATCCGTCTCCGAGGGATGCTTTGCAACGGTCAGTTTATGGACCTCGTAATAGTGACGATCCATGTCGGAGACCGACAGTTCGACTTTATGAATGGTGGCGTTTTGCGCCATGATCTGTTCCGAACCTCCAACGATCGGGCTGTCTACCCCGTCCGGTGATCCTTGGAAAGCAGGTATAGGGTCCCCGAACAACCCGGCGAAGGCGCGACGCGTCCAAGATGGAGGACGTCAGCGTTGGCATGACCGGTCCGAAACGGTCGTGCCCGGACCCCCTGTGTCAGCGTAGTTGTCCGCCGCTCTGTTTTTCCTCTATTTCTCAGGTGGGCGGGATAGGATGATGACGTGGGATATTCACCGGAACGAAAATTGGCAGTGCTGAAGCGGATGCTGCCGC
>Ga0307974_1003022_pt1 | contig 12030 bp, 11 predicted proteins | sample OrgLakmetagen784_FD_201812 | JGI IMG/M metagenome (GOLD analysis project Ga0307974, IMG submission 201812) | Saline water microbial communities from Organic Lake, Antarctica - #784 | ecosystem: Environmental > Aquatic > Non-marine Saline and Alkaline > Saline | place: Antarctica: Organic Lake... | reverse complement strand
CTGCAGAATATGGGTGTGAGTGGCTCGAATGAGAGAAAGAGGGAATCCGATGTGAGGCCTCACTAAAGGCCCGTAGCCTACGATTGCCCTGGCAGTGCCATCTGCAGAATGTGGGTGTGAGTGGCTCAAATGAGAGAAAGAGGGAATCCGATGTGAGGCCTCACTAAAGGCCTGTAGCCTATGATTGCCCTGGCAGTGGCATCTGCAGAATATGGGTGTGAGAGGCTCGAATGAGAGAAAGAGGGAATCCGATGTGAGGCCTCACTAAAGGCCAGTAGCCTATGATTGCCCTGGCAGTGGCATCTGCAGAATATGGGTGTGAGTGGCTCGAATGAGAGAAAGAGGGAATCCGATGTGAGGCCTCACTAAAGGCCCGTAGCCTATGATTGCCCTGGCAGTGCCATCTGCAGAATATGGGTGTGAGTGGCTCGAATGAGAGAAAGAGGGAATCCGATGTGAGGCCTCACTAAAGGCCCGTAGCCTATGATTGCCCTGGCAGTGGCATCTGCAGAATATGGGTGTGAGTGGCTCGAATGAAAGAAAGATGGAATCCGATGTGAGGCCTCACTAAAGGCCAGTAGCCTATGATTGCCCTGGCAGTGGCATCTGCAGAATATGGGTGTGAGTGGCTCGAATGAGAGAAAGAGGGAATTTGATGTGAGGCCTCACTACAGGCACGTCGCAAGCCATCGCAGTGCCATCTGCAGAATATGGGTGTGAGTGGCTCGAATGAGAGAAATAGGGAATCCGATGTGAGGCCTCACTAAAGGCTCGTTGCAAGCTTTCGCCCGCGGGTGCAAATGGAGGTTGTTTGTATACTAGACTAGAACAAGCCAAACGTTTGTGTATAATAGACTAGAACAAGCCAGACGTTTCTGTATACTAGACTAGAACAGGCCAAACGTTTGTGTATACTAGACCAGAACAAGCCAATTGTGTGTGTATACTAGTAGATTAGAACAAGCCAGACGTTTGTGTAAGACGGTTCCGGAAACCAAGTTGACACGCGGAGAAAACAGAAAGGCACTGGCGGCCTGCAGCGTGTACATGTCATACGAAAATTTGACGGGGTACCGAGATCTTTGAAAGAGGTGCCCACAATGTTTGAAGTCATGACGAGTATGGCTGTTCAGTAGGTTGACTGTTGTGAGGGCACTCTGGTGTGGGTGCAAATGGAGGTTGTCTGTTTACCGAGCATGGCTGTTCAGTGGGTTGGCTGTAGTGGGGCACTCTGAAGTGGGGACACTCTAGCCACACAATTCTATTAGCCACACTCTAGCCACACTTTAGCCACACTCTTGCCACACAATTGCTCTAGCAGTGTTGTGCGTGAATCAAGGATTTGTGTGGCTGACGTGAGAACAACAGATCATCCCACTTAGGTGTGGGATACAAAATCCTAAAAGTGCAGCCAAACAACCTACGCAAGTTAAACGGAAAGGGCTGTGCAACTCGACCTCACATAAATCGAGAGGTTTAGGGAGCCCTTTGTGTCACCAGTTCTATTGAACTTGTCTATTAAGAAAGAGAACAAGCAGCATGGAAAGGCTTCACCAGCGCTACCGAATTTGTCCATCAAAAAAGAGAGCAAGCAGCACGGAAAAGCTTTACCAGCGCTACAGAACTTGTCCGTCAAAAAAGAGAAGAAGCAGCATGGAGGCTTCACCAGCGCTACTGAACTTGTCCATCAAAAAAGAGAGCAAGCAGCATGGAGAAGCTTCACCAGCGATACCGAACTTGTCCATCAAAAAAGAGAACAAGCAGCATAGAAAAGCTCCACCAGCGATACAGAACTTGTCCATCAAAAAAGAGAACAAGCAGCATGGAGAAGCTTCACCAGCGCTACAGAACTTGTCCATCAAAAAAGAGAGCAAGCAGCATGGAAAAGCTTTATTAGCCCTACTGAACTTGTCCATCAAAAAAGAGAGCAAGCAGCACGGAAAAGCTTCACCAGCGCTACAGAACTTGTCCATCAAAACAGAGAACAAGCATGGAAAGGCTTCACCAGCGCTACAGAACTTGTCCATCAAAAAAGAGAGCAAGCAGCATGGAAAAGCTTCACCAGCGCTACAGAACTTGTCATCAAATAGAAGGACAGGTGGCTCTATATAAACTCCTTTCTATCGAGTGGTTGCACAGACGGGTGACGTGCTCAAGCAGGAGGTAACAAATGATTAAACATACCTTCATGCATGCATATTATAAGGACAGGTGGCTTCATAGAAACTTCTTTCTATTGAATGGATGCACGGGCGGGTGACGTGCTCAAGCAGGAGGTAACAAATGATTAGACATACCTTCATGCATGCATATTATAAGGACAGGTGGCTTCATAGGAACTTCTTTCTATTGAATGGATGCACGGGCGGGTGACGTGCTCAAGCAGGAGAGATGAATAAAGGAGGTAGCAAATGATCAAAGATAAGTGATTAAAGGAGGTAACAATTGATCAGGAGGTAATGTGCTCAAGCACGTGCTCAATCAGGAGGTAACAAATGATTAAACATACCTTCATACATGCATATATATAGGTACCGTGGTGCTTGAAAGTATTGAGTGATCGTAATCCCGGAGATTGGCTGTATTTGTAATCACTTAGAAAAGTAAGAAAAATCCCAGGGAATTTGAATCACAGCCAAAAGGCCAAAAAAATCTCTGAAATCAAACTTGCTTAACAATTGAGCTTAACAGTGCCAATTCCAGTTTGGCATGCGCATCCTGCCAGAGGGGGGAATCACAGCTGACAGCCCAGCTGTCACCCCAGCCAATGGCCCCATACGCCAGAGCCAGCAGATTGTGGCCAGCAACGCAGCTGCAGCAAGCAAAGCAGCAGAGAAAGGCAGCAGCACCACATGCTCTTACGTCAGCACCACATGAGCACAAGCGCCCAGGTGACAGTGATAATGCACAGTCCTGATGGGAAGGGAGGGGCAAGGGAGGGGCTATAACGAGCAGGATTTTGACTTGTGCCTGTTATAGCGGAGGACTTATGCACTGCCGACAAGCTGACGCGCCAGCCTCCATTCTGCTTGTCGGCAGTGCATAAGTCCTCCGCTATAAAAGTGCCCACATGTTTGTGAGAGCAAACCAACCTAACGGCTACCCCAGCGGTTAACAGGTGCCCTTCAGCTCAGCACGTGCTACAGAGCTCAGCACGTGCTACAGAGCTCAGCCGTGCTACATATCTCAGCACGTGCTACAGATCTCAGCCGTGCTACAGCGCTCAGCCGTGCTACAGAGCTCAGCACGTGCTACAGAGCTCAGCACGTGCTACATATCTCAGCACGTGCTACAGAGCTCAGCCGTGCTACAGAGCTCAGCACGTGCTACAGAGCTCAACACGTGCTACAGATCTCAGCACGTGCTACAGAGCTCAGCACGTGCTACAGATCTCAGCACGTGCTACAGAGCTCAGCACGTGCTACAGAGGATGGACGTGCTACAGAGCTCAGCACGTGCTACAGAGCTCAACACGTGCTACAGAGCTCAGCACGTGCTACAGATCTCAGCACGTGCTACAGAGCTCAGCACGTGCTACAGATCTCAGCACGGTAAAACAGAGCTCAGCATGTGCTACAGAGCTCAGCACGTGCTACAGATCTCAGCACGTGCTACAGAGCTCAGCACGTGCTACAGATCTCAGCAGTGCTACAGAGCTCAACACGTGCTACAGAGCTCAGCACGTGCTACAGAGGATGGACGTGCTACAGAGCTCAGCACGTGCTACAGAGCTCAACACGTGCTACAGAGCTCAACACGTGCTACAGATCTCAGCCGTGCTACAGATCTCAGCACGTGCTACAGAGCTCAGCACGTGCTACAGATCTCAGCACGTGCTACAGAGCTAAACACGTGCTTACAGAGCTCAGCACGTGCTACAGAGCTAAACACGTGCTACAGAGCTCAGCACGTGCAACAGAGGATGGATGGTAAAAGGGGGGGGGGCAAGGGGGGCTAGGGGGAGGCCGGGAAAAGAAAACCCCGGTGAACACCAAAGTATGATCATGGTAATTAAATCACAAAATTTCCCAAAACGCGTCACAGAATTCAAAATCATGTTAACATTTCAAGCACCACGGTATAAATATATATGTAAATATTTGTCTGTATCCTAAGGGGCCAAAATGAAAGAATGGAACCTCATACCTTGGTCTTCAGATCGTAGTAGCTGCATGCCCAGCACATCGGTGTAGAACTTCACAGACCGCTCCAGGTCACTGACTAACAAGGAAACCTGGGAACAACAACATCATGTTCAAAGATTGCAAAAGTTTTGAGATAACATCCAAGAATTGCAAAAGTCTTGAAATTATTCAGAATACAGCAGGACAGGTGAAATCAACTCCCGATGCATATAGAGTTCCTTTTGCAGTGGAGGGGTTTATGATACGTAGATGACTTCCTACTCGCAGTGAAGGGGTTTTTGCAGTGGAGCGACTTTGCAGTGGAGGGGTTTTACGGTTTTGAGAGGACGCTGTTTTTGCAGTGGAGCGACTTTGCAGTGGAAGAGTTTTACGGTGTTGAGATGACTCTGTTTTTTGCAGTGGAGCGAATTTGCAGTGGAGGGGTTTTACGGTTTTGAGAGGACGCTGTTTTTGCAGTGGAGCGACTTTGCAGTGGGGGAGTTTTACGGTGTTGAGATGACTCTGTTTTTTGCAGTGGAAGGGTTTTTGTAGGAGGGTTTTCGCAGTGGGGGGTAGGTTGCAGTGGAGGGTTAATGCAGTGGAGGAATTTTGCAGTGGGGAGAGGGGGTTTTACGGTTTGGAGAGGACGCTGTTTTTGCAGTGGAGCGACTTTGCAGTGGAGGGGTTTTACGGTTTTGAGATGACTCTGTTTTTGCAGTGGAGCGACTTTGCAGTGGAGAGGTTTTACGGTGTTGAGATGACTCTGTTTTTGCAGTGGAGCGACTTTGCAGTGGAGGGGTTTTATGGTGTTGAGAGGATTCTGTTTTTGCAGTGGAGCGACTTTGCAGTGGGGGAGTTTTACGGTGTTGAGATGACTCTGTTTTTTGCAGTGGAAGGGTTTTTGTAGTGGAGGGTTTTCACAGTGGGGGTAGGTTGCAGTGGAGGGTTTATGCAGTGGAGGAATTTTGCAGTGGGGAGCGGGGGGGTTTACGGTGTTATGATGACTCTGTTTTTGCAGTGGAGGGATTTTGCAGTGGAGACTTTTTGCAGTGGGGGGGGGGTATTGCAGTGGAGGGGTTTTGCAGTGGGGAAGCTGTACGGTGTTGAGACAACTCTTTTCCATGCCTGATGTGGAAAGCCTTCAACTCTGCCTGCAGAGCTAGGTACACGTTTTACACCTTTTTACGAAACAAGGAATGCCGCCAATAGAGTCTCAAACCCAGCATGACGAATAAGGAGCTTGCAAGTAGAAATAATATGGAAAGGGTTGGCCAGAACCATACATTTATAGGTTAATATGGTGTACATACGGTATTTTAAGCAGGGAAGTCACCATATATATGGTCATATATGGTGCAGATTTACGGTTCTGGCCAGCCTTATTATGTGATAATTCATATCAAAGTGTTAGATATTAGCCGTAAGTAAAGCTGGCTGGACCCTTATGTGTGTAAGTGTTGGCAAGGATGCGTCTCAGGCCAGACTAGTTGGGTCAGGCAAGGATGCGTCTCAGGCCAGACTAGTTGTATCAGGCAAGGATGCGTCTTTTGCCAGACTAGTTGGATGAGGCAAGGATGCGTCTTTTGCCAGACTAGTTGGATGAGGCAAGGATGCGTCTTTTGCCAGACTAGTTGGATGAGGCAAGGATGCGTCTCAGGCCAGACTAGTTGTATCAGGCAAGGATGCGTCTTTTGCCAGACTAGTTGGATGAGGCAAGGATGCGTCTCAGGCCAGACTAGTTGGGTCAGGCAAGGATGCGTCTCAGGCCAGATTAGTTGGATGAGGCAAGGAAGCGTCTGAGGCCAGACTAGTTGGATGAGGCAAGGATGCGTCTTTTGCCAGACTAGTTGGATGAGGCAAGGATGCGTCTCAGGCCAAAAGTTGGGTTAGGCAAGGATGCGTCTCAGGCCAGACTAGTTGGGTCAGGCAAGGATGCGTCTCAGGCCAGACTAGTTGGATGAGGCAAGAATGCGTCTCAGGCCAGACTAGTTGGATGAGGCAAGGATGCGTCTCAGGCCAGACTAGTTGGATGAGGCAAGGATGCGTCTCATCCATGCCCGATCCAACTTCTGGCGTGAGTCGTAAACTTACCTGATCCAACTTCTGGCCTGAGTCTCAGGCTAAGCCTGCAGCTATAAGAAGGGTGAAGCCCTAAAGCCTACGCAACACACACACGCTCACACACAAACACACACAAACACACACACACTAGAAAGAACACCATGCTTTCAAAGGAGACCCAACAGCAAATACTCCACAGCATGCTTTGTCCAGTCGAGGAATGGTTATGGAAAGGAGGGAGGAGTTCTGTCACAGACACCAACACTAACATGTCACCGCTGAACCCAAAACAAGGCACAAACAGGAGCCCTAAACAAAAAATAGCTTTGCCAAGTTAGCAAAGTAATAAGGGGAGGCATGCTATGAATTACAAACAGGCCCAAATGAGCATGACAGAGTGTGCAGATTACTCTACACCACTACAGACAAAACGCACACCCGCGCATGGCAACCACAAACTACTTCCCATACGAGCATCACTGCTTATCTTGACAGAGAGACCAGCACCGAATTGGCATGTGCACTGATGCTTGCAAAAGAATGCATCCTTCTGCCTTGCAGCACAAGTTACCATCAGCTTAAAAAATGCAGTATAGCACGTATCAAGCACACAAAGCACGTACTAAGCACACAATGTATGTGCTAAGCATACAACGCAGTACAGCACGTGCTAAGCACACAATGCAGCACAGCACGAACAAAAATGCAGTACAGCACGTACTAACGTACTAACTTCTTGCCTCTCACTGCCCACTGCATGCCGGGATTTGATGTGAGGTGTGACCTGCCAAAAAGAAACTACGCAGTCAATGTGAGCCAAAACCACTCTTCACATGAAATAAAGGAAACTGAGTCGTTTCAGCTCCAGTGTTAATTGTCATATAAGTAGGGTTAACCAGAACCATGTATACAATATAGTTAGGTATATACATACGGTGTATAGTGTATATACGGTATTTTTGGCATGGAGGTCACCCAGAATACGGTCACAGACGGTGCATACATACGATTCTAGCCAGCCCTACGTATAAATCTTCCGCGACATTTCATTTTAAGCCAGCACCGCCTTTATGAACCACAGCAAACTTCTGAGCAGAGAAACTATTAACTGTTTCGGTATAGGTTTCCCTGCTTCGACTAACAAATACACAGCATGCTCACTTGCTACAGTGTGTGTGTGTGAGTGTGTTTGTATGTGTGTGTGTGTGTCTGTGTGTGTGTGCGTGTGTGTGTGTGTGTGTGCGTGCGTGTGTGTGTGTAAGTGTGTGTGTATGTGTTGCGTAGGCTTTAGGGCTGTAGCGTAGCAGCCAAAATGGTTAATCGGATGATTATGCGATAAGTAAATTATACTTTACTTATGCATGTTACACATGCTCACTTGCGCAAACGGCTCCGCGGCACGATTTGATCCGGCTGGAATGACCTTGAAGGGGTAGCCGGTGGGGTCTCGTGACATATCGTTGGCAGGCGCACGACCTCCTACCAAGTTGACACAAAACGGGGTTAGATAGACAGAATGACAGATGTTCTGTATCACACGAGGCTTTGCAGTCGTACGTTTTCCTAGCCAAGGTGAAACCAAACAGAGCTAGGTAGACAGACACTTTCCGTGTATTTCCCAGGAAATACTAGGTAGGCAGACACTTTCCGCGTATTTCCCAGGAAACATGCCGTATTACATGAGCTGTTTGCAGGCGCACGGCTTCCTAGTGACACGGAACAGGGTCAGATAGGCAGACACTTTCCACGTCATTAAGGAGTCGGAATTGAACCGGTCGCCCACCAGATAGTGTAACAATTTGTATGCAGGTGCACAATCTCGCAAAAGGAACAAAGATGTGGGTGATGCATTGATACTGTTAAAATCAAGTAGGGTTGGCCAGAATTGTATATATACACCGTATATGGCCGTATATTTGGTGATTCCCCTGCCAAAAATACCGTATATGCACCGTATATATATATATATATGGTTCTGGTCAACCCTAGAATTAAGGCAAACAGTTGTCCTCAAAGGGGCTCGTACCACCCAATGGGACGTGGGAGGGAACCCGAAATGCAGGCAAACAAGCAGACAGCAAGCACATTCGACAATTGCCACCACAAGCCAATGGGACGTGGGAGGGAACCCGAAATGCAGGCAAACAAGCAGACAGCAAGCACATTCGACAATTGCCACCACAAGCCAAGAGGAGAGCCCTGCCAATATCACCACAGTCATCCATCAGGGAACTTTAGGGGGGTATATTCAATACTTTCTGCGTTTAACTGTTTCTTGTTTCCTCTAGCTCCTGTTTCATTTGTTTAGCCAGGTGTGGTTTTAAGCTTTTGCCAAGCGTCCGCTGAGATGCCCTTAGAGGCATATGTAGCGATGTGACCTTACCCTGCCTTACCTTTCCGCGTTCACGCATCCTTAGCTGGTTTCTACTCTAAGTGCAGAAATGTGTGGGTGAGAAGGAGGGTATAAGGACTGAAATTTTGACTGTCCCCATACAAACTTAACCCAACCCCAAAAGCGTCAATAAGCCTATACCAGCCATATCTCCCCACCCACTGCACCAATCCATGCCCTCTAAATTTCAACAACCTTGATGATTTGGTCCGCAACTCTGGTGTAAAAGTGAGGGTGTGAAATGGTGCCAAAAAGCTCCAGCTAAGACTGCTTGCATATAGAAATGCAAAATAGGTCACCAAAATTCGACCAGACCACCGATTGGCCACATTTAAATTTTATTATATTCTGTGTTTTGGTCCGCAACTCTGAGAGCAAAACCAGGCTGAAACTCAAAGCGGGTATGGAGCTACAAATATTCTGTCTGTTTTCCCTGTGTCTTTTGAGTGCCTCCCACTCGCTGGCATTTGGACGGCATGCCTTCCTTCATAACTTCTTTTTTCAGCTTCCTGGGGTGAGGTTGACCCCCCCCCCTTACCTGGTCACAATGTGAGCTTGTGCCATCAGTGAGTGTGCTGCAAGGTGCGAGCATGAACCCCACTAGCTGCAACATTTAATTGCTACGGGAGCCGGCAGGCCTTTGCTGTGAGAGGCGACCCCAGTCACACATTCATAGGGTTGCCCAAAACCATACATACATAGGTATATATGGTGTATATAGGGTACTTTTGGCAGGGAATTTACCATACATACGGTCATATACGGTGTGCATATACGGTTCTGGCCAACCCTACACATTCACGTAAGACATTGTAACTCCGTGTCACAGGCAAGCAAGCACGCACACACCTGCTACTTGGTTTGTTTTGAGGCTTACCTCGTTCTCATAGGTTGAGCAGCCATATCAGGTTGAATGCCTTTGTAATCCAAACTAAACTAAGCAAGCACGCACGCACGCACGCACCTGCTACAAGGTTCTGGCCAACCCTACACATTCACGTAAGACATTGTAGCTGCGTGTCCCAGGCAAGCAAGCACGCACGCACACACCTGCTACTTGGTTTGTTTTGAGGCTTACCTCGTTCTCATAGGTTGAGCAGCCATTCCAGGTTGAATGCCTTAATAATCCAAACTGAACTAAGCAAGCACGCACGCACCTGCTACAATGCCGAAGTACTGGAAGCCACTGCCCACTCGATAAGACGGAACCCCATCCCGGGATACGAGTTCCATGACGCAGTGTCCAACCTTGCCTCCCTCCACTTCTGGCCCGTACCCCATGAATGCGTTTTTTGACTGCACGCAGAACGAGGGGAGAGGAGAGTCAGTCCTCTGTGCACTCAAGGGAATACCAGGGAGCATCTTGGATCACGTCTTGTGCGCATCATATGACTGCACACAGACGGATGACAATTATGGATGACAATTATGGATCACGTCTTGTGCGCATCATTTGACTGTACACAGACGGATGACAATTGGGAAGGAACTACACATTGCCAGACCCAGTGTGCTGTAAGCATGTGATGATTTTGGCAAGGGAACTACAATACATGAGGTCATAACCAGTAAACAGAATTTGGCCCGCTAAACCCAAGATGTGTCGCTTACATGGAGGGCCCACCTGAAGCCAAATCGTCGTATCCGTGTTCCTCTCTTCTTGTTTTTACCACCGTTTGCGTTGGGGTGCGTGGAGAACGCAGCTGTTCTTTGTCTTGACACTTCCTTCCACAGTGCTAAGTTTAAAACCACCAGCTTCATTCACCATGCATCTTCCCTTGGCAGAGAACTCCTCCCAGCATAAATTAAAGGGAAAAGGGCCACCTACTCACTTACCGAGGTGAACTCCCGACTTCTGATGAGCTGCATCCCGTACTTGTCTTCGTAAAACTTGATGGTCGCATCCAAGTCACAAACTTGGCTGTGAGGTGATTCATGATTCATGATTGAGATGTGTCTGAATTCATTGCAAGATTGTTTCATAAACTAACACTTGCAAACACGGCATGGAGCTACAACAAGCGTGCCCAGGGCTGATCTATCATTACATCATCACGGGTCTTGCACCTCAAATTTTTGTATCAGTACCTGACGATATGGAGGTTACTTCTTGAGTCTTCTGCTAGCCAATTGGTAGCTGGCTGTTCTTGGCTGTGGCAATGAGAATTGCAAGTGGTAGGTTGTACACAGCGAAAGAAGGCACTCAAATAATAGGCACATCGGCTTCAGTTGCTCATATCGTTAAGGTCGTATTGGACGCACCTGTGAGCTGGTCGGTCTAGCAGCAGTGGGGCAGCGGCCTGTAGTGATTGTGACAGGAAAATGTTACTCAATTCTGCCACGGGACTAATCCATAGGGGCAGCGTGAGCGCTCTGCACTGTGTCTAACACTGCAATTACACGATTTACCAGTGCCAATCCCAGGTGTCTGCGGTTCATGGTCACATTTGCACTGCAATCCTCCGTCTTCCTGCCAACTGCTTTGCTTGATGTATCAGGATTGGCTGCTGCCCTCACACATCTGCTCCATGCCACACTGCTGCTGCTCTGTTTGGCTGCACAAGTGCTTAAACCGATCGGACGTCTAGATGCGAGAGACTGCATCCTGGAGATTGTATAAACTTAAATGATGCTGACATAGAAGGGACCTCGACGGTTTGTTAGATATTTTGTATACAATGCCGAGCAATTATGTTTTAATATTAGTAATAAATACCCAACTTGAAGCGTCAATAACGTTCCACCAGTATAAGGAGACTGAATGGTAAGGTTCTGGGAAGGATTAAGTCACGGTGCGTACGCAACAGCGGGTTAATAAATGAATATAGAAAATGTTTAACCCGAATGGGTAATTCAACGCGCAGTTCAATCTCAGGATAAGGAATTCAATCGAGAAATTTCCTGGCTCAATTCTAAATGCGGTTGAAGCGGTTGGCATACAGCTGATACAATCTCAATCGCATTTCAACCGCACACGACCGTGCGGTTGAAATCAACCACTTTAACCGCACTCCACCGCAGGTGTTTCACTTATGGAGCCTTTGAGCTAAGTATTTTGTACTTATATAAAACTTGTGTATACTTGTATAAAGCTTTTGTATTTACTTTTTTTTTTTTTGGTGGGGGTTGTTACACGGTCCTCAGCAAGGGCCTGACAGAATGAAGGAAAAATCTATAAGACTGGGAAAAGGAAAACTCCTGCCTAAACAGAAAAATCCTCCTTGAAAAACCAGTCTGAAAAATTGGCCCACGCTCGCAAGAGCACAAGCTAAGAGTGAGTCTGAAGAACAGACAGAAAAAGGCCTAACCTTAGGAGTTGGAGTCAAAGAGAAGGCAGGCTAGAGTACCTCTGGACATCAAGCAACCTAGCAAGCAAAGACACCACGCCTATGGCAAAATCAGAGCAGCGACCAGCAGGAGCCTAGCACGACCGAAGATCCTAAAGAGGCGGCT
>Ga0307974_1003018_pt1 | contig 12053 bp, 12 predicted proteins | sample OrgLakmetagen784_FD_201812 | JGI IMG/M metagenome (GOLD analysis project Ga0307974, IMG submission 201812) | Saline water microbial communities from Organic Lake, Antarctica - #784 | ecosystem: Environmental > Aquatic > Non-marine Saline and Alkaline > Saline | place: Antarctica: Organic Lake... | reverse complement strand
CACACAGACACGCGCGCGCGCACGCACGCACGCACACACACACACACACACACACACACACACACACACTCACACACACACACACACACACACACACATAAACACACATACACCGGTTTTGCCTTGTTTTCATGTAGATGACTTGGGCAGCGCTTTTTCAGAGGAGCTAAAGCGGCGCAGCATGGAGGCTCAACGTGCTGCAGAGTATTTAGAAGCCAAAAACACCAAAGCACCAGCCCCCCAAAACCCATTTGAGGCCAACTCTAATGCATCATCCAGGTGTGTAAAAGCAATGCACACGCACATTCCTTTCGTAATAGTACGCATGTGTGCTTGCTTTGCTCTGCGTATGGGTATAGTTTGAAAGTGTATTATTGTAATGAACTCCAGCCTTTTTCAAGGCGGTGTATGTGCCTTTGTTTATGTTCTTGGCAAGTATTGTGTTTCTTGACAAGTATTGTGTTTGTGTTCTTGACAAGTATTGTGTGATTGTGTGACAGGTATTGTGTCCACACAAAGACAATACTTGTTGGATAGAAGTTGTGGTTCATTTCTGTGAGACCTGTACCTCGCAGGCCACGAGCCCCTCCCCCTCCCATGGCTGAGATGCCGAGCCAAGGGAGTGAAAACGCAGCAGGAGGGCTGTCAGGGCGGGCAGGGGAGGCCTTCAATGGGCCAAATGGAGCCAATGAAGATCTCTCGGTGAGCTGACGATGTTTCTCGACTGCGCTCTTTTCTCAGCTAGCAGTTGTGCTTCGCCGCGTGTCCGATATGCTTCCTACTTTTTTGCTTATTCTATGTTTGTGACACTACAATTGCCACCCTGGTGGAGTACCTGGAACCTGCGTGCAAATGCTCATGACATTTCTAATTGCTCGTGCAAACTCTATTCGCGCACACCCATTCTAGTGTATACCTCCTTTTCTTGCTGTGTATGTCCTAACATTAGGGGGGTTGAAGGCTCTGCCCAATTACGTAGTCAACATGTTACATCTGGGGCTGGAACTGCTGCGTGACCCAGCCAGTCCTTGGTCGCATACCAACCATTACCGGCTTGATTTGGCTGCTGACCTTGGTAAACATGCTACCTATCACCTATCAGATGGACTTTTTCAGCAGTCAGCCTTGTCCTTCTTACACTTTTTTCTTCTCAGGGCCTCATCCCCCGTGGTCTCAAGCTTTTGCAGCTAGGGTTCTCAATCTTCCTGGTAATTACGTGACCCGTCAGTTCATGGAAAGGCTTCTGAAGGGTTATTTTCTTATTATCAGCTGTTCACTAAATTGCCCATCCATGTTTTGGGGGGGGGGTGGCTGCTTCTAAGGAAATAAAATCGAAGGGAGGGGTGCAAACCAGATGAAATGCTTTTGCGTAACATGACAAAAAGAAAGTGCTTCACTGCCAAATTCGAGGTTTGTCGCTGTTTTGCACTAGGTATTGTTGTTATGTCCTTCATCTACAACTACTGCTTGGGTTACCACGTGTACTATGCTTGCACCTTATTCGTTTCTTAACTAATGGCACGCTTTTCATCACACCTCCCATTATGTAGGGCTTCCTCCCCTTCATGGCTGGGTTTTCAGTTCTCTTCACTTGCATTTGGCTTGTTTTTGGTGATGCGTTCTTCCACTATGGGTGAGTTGTTCGGGTGATTTAATATGTTTCTCTAGGAAGTCTTACAAACAAGTGAAGAACGTGGATGCTGGTACCCTGATACTTTTAGCGTCGATGCAACCCACCTTACACGGGGCTTGTCAGCGTTAGCTGAAAGGAATCCTCTATGAAACTATAGAGTGCACAGCGAGATTTTAACTTCCACGTCAATCCTAAGGGAACAGGAGCCACATTGGGGCCTTCGGATTCCTTCACTGCAAAAGGACAAGGAATGAATAATCAGGGATAAGGAGGGTGGCATGCTGATCCCAAGACCGGCTTCTAGTGATTTAATAGTACTGGAAAGGGCTTATCTGTCATGATCAAAACTCAGTGTCGCTGGCAGATATAATTATTGTCAAACTTATTGCACTAGCTCATTCAAGAATTGCACCAGGCCACTGTCTTTTCTATTCCCCGACCACAAAAGCATCACCGTGTCTCAAACACAAGCTGTGGAGTTGTATTCTCGAGCGGAAGTTTAAGTTCCAACTCCCTTCCTGGTCTTTTTTTTGCAGGGACATCAGGGTTTCCCCTGAGGGGGGTGTGGAGAAAGTTCAGCCTAAACCGCCACAGTATTTGGACCCAAACAGCCTGCTGAGTGAGGAAACAGTGGATCCGTACGTGCCATTGAGATGATATTGTAGCATGGCCTTCCTTTCTTTCCCCATTCTTTCAATTGCCAAGGATAGCCATCGCTGGTGTAGCTTGTAATATATATATGGCAGATGTTTGATGTTCCTGTCTTGTTTACAATTTGTCGGTACCCAAAGTTCTTTGCCCATTTGTTTTCATCGCCATTGATCTCTCATCGACCGCTAACTGCTATGTTTTCAAACTGTCAACGCATTGTGCTCCTCACAGATTGTGAGTGTTACTTTACAGCCCCCCCTCATAAGTTCAGTTTAGTTGGCTTGCAAAGGCATTCAGCCTGGGATGGCTGCTCAACCTATGAGAACGAGGTAAGGTAACATCACTATATGATATGCCTCTGGGGGGAAGCTTGGAAAAGGGGTTACAAGGGGTTACAAGGATGGCCTACAGCCCGAGTCTCTGGCTGATGGCAATTAGCTGGTGAAACAAAAACAACCAGTGTCGAAAATTGAAACTAAATCTGACACAAACTTGAGGAGTCTTGATCTAGGAATGCATTGATATCAAAATCAGTGATACTGTAATGACAAGTTAAGAAAGCAATAAATTCAGAGCTCGAAGGAGCAAACACGCAGAGTCTTAAACATTCTTTCAAAGAGGTCTCTGTATCTCATGCGCAGCTTGCACACTTCAACACACTTGCAGAAGAAAAGCACATGCTTCTCATCTTGAACTTCTCCACACTCACATTTATCACAAATGCTAGAACCACCGTGCCATTAGCAAGACTCCACTCTTAAATGGTGTGCACGCAATCTGAACCTGCTGAAATTCCTCAACACATGTTTGTCCAGATCCTTGTACAAGTAGGAGGGGATAGAAAATGGAGAACCTCTAGGACCACTCTCAGAACTCTGCTGTGGCATCACTCTGGTATTATTGGCAATGAGGGTGCAGACTACCTAGCACACAAAGCAGCAGTCAATCAAATTTCTGACGTTTCCCTCCTGCCAGGTACTAACCCCTTCTACGACCTGTACTGGCTAAGCATTCCAAACAAAGTTGGCTCCCATGCAGAAGAACTACGGGTTTTGACTAACCTGCAAGAAACATCACATGCACGCCCACCATTACCTTGGTGAAGCTAACACAGATACATTTCTGGCGAAAATTGCATGATACGCCTCAGCGTGCAGCACAGCCCGACTTTCACACACGGCAAGCTACTGCAAAGCCCCTTGCGCATGCCCAATTCAGTAACAAGTTTTGGTCCATGCCAAATGTGACTTTTAAGGAACAGGAACGAGTCCTTAAGTACAGGACGGATACTATACACACAAACGAACACGCCAAAAGGTTTAGCCATACGACAGGTCCTGCCACCTGCCCTTTGTGCGGAGGATCAGACAGAGCTCCACACATACTTCTTAGGTGCAACAACCATACTCTGAAGAGAGTGCACATAAATCGACACCACCACGCTGTAAGCCTTTGTGGTGAAGAGATCAGCAAAGGCAAGCTGGGCTCAGCAATTGTTACAGCAATGGATGCTTGAAACAGTGAAAAGTTATCTGACTTTAACATTGACCCCCCTGATGACATTGAAAGAAACGTTCCTGACTGGGTTTCCCCAACACAACAAAACCTTCCAACATCAGACCTTCCAACATCAGACCTTCCAACATCAGACATCAAAGCCGTCCAGATGGCGTGTTAGTTATGTCCATTGAGGGAAGAGCGAGGCAGGCAATTGGATCCCAAACAGATTCCCCCAAAGGACAGAGACATGATCTTGTAGAATTCATATTCTGCTCAGACATAAACCCGCAACAGACATTAGAAAAGGCGCGCAACCAGCATCAACCCCTTATCCAGCGTCTACGAACAAGGAGCCTCCGAGGAATCTCTCGAAACCACCAAGTCGCACTTCATGTAATACTTCTTGGAGTCGGGGGCACAATCTACAATCAGTACACCATAACTCTTTTACTAAATATAGGCGTCCCCACGCACAAAGTGCACCAACTAGCTAGTTACTAAACTGCACTGCCATGCAATGAAAAGCTTAAACAAGATTACAAAAACAAGACACAAGCAAAATACACCTTAACAACAACAGTGATAATGGGGGATCTGATGGGGGCTGATAGAGCGTCTGGCTTCAGGAGGGCTAGGCGCAGGTTGGAATGCATGGCTGACAACCCGCCGGATCCTCATTAGTCTCTGTTGTTTCTCTTTTTTCTCGTTTCTGGTGGGGCTCTGGCTAGTGTGAGCAATAGTTGAGAGCCTTTCCTAATGCACGCTGTTTTTATTGGTAGCGACTGTTCCTCTCTTGTGGAGAGGAATGTAGTGGCAAGGACCTTGAGTTGGGCGACCTGGTGGGTCAGGAGATGCATGGTCACAGATTGATGACGTTCAGAAGGTTCTTCTAGGCTTGTTACGAGTGCTACTGCTGAGTGCCTGTGGTATTCCACGTAGATGGAGGGGGCACCCAATCCAAAGCTATGGACATCTTCACGGATCATGGTAGTCAGTGTGCTTCGCCATAAGTTGTGTTTGCTTTTGATCACCCTTCCATCATTGCATCCCACTTATCCAGGTCTGGGTAGGAGGATGGTGTGACCGCAAAAGCATAGGCCAGACTAGGGATGATTGCTGTGCGCATTATGTTAAGTGTTTGCCGTGGTGAGGCATAAGAGCCTTAAAGGGCGTCAAGCTTTTGCTTAAGGTTTTTGTCCATGTGCCTGTGCTGGTGCTTCCAATTGAGATCCATCGTCAGGGTGACTCCTAGATAGAGGAAGGGGGAGCTGGGTGTGATGTATCTTGCTGCCTGGTTTTGAACCAGTATGCTGTTGTTGAGTTGATGTTCGAGTGCTTCAGACGGTGTTAAGTCATTTTGGTCTTTTAAAAAGGACGCATTTAGGCTACCCGTGACTTTGGTTTTACTGCCAGATATATTCAATCCGGCCCAATTTAAGTAAAGGGTGAGTTTATTTGCTTGCACTTCAAGGTATTTCAGGTTACCCGTGGGGCAGAGGAGGTCGTCTGCAAAGGAGGCGCTGCTGATGTTGTTGGCCAGATGCGTCTGGAGCTCGTTTTCATTGGGGATGCAGGTGTGGATGTAGCCACGTCCTCCTACATGCAGCCATCGCAGGAGGGGTTCCATATAGAGAACAAAAAGAAATGGAAAGAGGGTGTCTCCCTGGATCTTGCCTCTCTCTACTGGTATTTGACCTGTGCAGACCCCTGAAGGAAGCTTGACTTGGGTGGTGGCATTCTCATAGAGATTTTTGACAGCATCTATGGCGTCAGTCAGGAAACCGAGGTCATACATTATCCATAGCATGCGATCGTGGTCAGTGGTGTTGAAAGCTGAGGTGAAATCCACAATAAGGGCAAAGATGTCTTTGTGAAAGAGTTTGGCATCTTCTAGTGCCATAATCACGTTTTCGAGCTGGTGAATGGAGTCTTTTTGTTTGCAAAAACCATCTTGTGTGGTGCTGAGTATGGAGTTTGCTTCTGCATATTCGTAGAGAGTGTGTGATGAGACGCATCCATAGTTTGTAGAGGGTATTTGCTGAGCCAATTGGGCGATAGGAAGATGCCTCCGTTTTATCCCCTTTGTTTTTTCTATGAGTATAGTATTGCTGATTTTCCAAGCTTTTGGCGTGAAGCCAGTTTCCCACATAGTAATGAAGAGCATGTGTATGGTTTCCTGGATTCCTGTGGGTAGCATACGTAGAAGCTCATTTACAATACCATCAGGTCCTGGGGATTTATTGTTGCTCAGGATTTTAATACATTCATTAAATGCACTTCTGTCAAGTATAGAGCAGTGTAGCCAGTTTCTGTCTTTAATGCCATTTGATTCATCTTGCGTGGTTATTATCTGTAATTCAAAGGGGTCTGGAGGTTTACTTCCTGGCTCGTCCTTCTCTGTGTGTTCCCATGGGTAGTTTCTTGGTGCTTCTTTAGGTAGGTAGGTGCCGTGTTTAATGTTGATAGCTTTCCAGGAGTCTTTAAATTACTCTGTGAGATCTGGGCCTGCTTGGTGGCCTCACTTTCAAATTTGCCTGTTTCAGGGTCTTTCACAGCTTGGAGACTTGCCCGTGGCTGTGCATTTTCATCTTAAAAATTTTCTTTGTGAGCTTTCTTTGGTGTTTTATTTACCAGCTGCTGCTGCTTTTTACGAGCAATATTGTTGTCTTTTTTGTTGTTTAGGGCATCTGTACTGGTGATAGCTTGCCTGGTTTTTGTGTACATGTCATCTAGTTGTTTTTTGAGGGGCTGATCAGGCACGATGTGCTTTATATCTTGAATTGCCTTCATGAGCGCTGGATTGGCGCTGTTTTGTTGTAAGACTTCTTCGGTGGTGCCCTGGGCATTTACGTAAGGGGAGGACAGGTGGTTTTGGATTTGCTTGATCCGGTGTAGTTTTTTGCTTCGTAAATTTCTCTTGTTCTTTTCTGGTCGTGGGCTATAGTGGTAGTTTGGGGGGAGTGACCTAACAGTTTGAGTGAGTTCTTCTATTTGTTGTTGGTCGTCAGTGGTACTTTTGGATGTGCTAGAGCAGGTTTTGAGGGATTTGCTCTTCTGCAGGCTTTTCACTCAGGTGTTGCAGTCTAGCAGTGTTTCTGGCACTTGTTTTGCAGTTCATTAAAAAACGCAAGGGCTTGCGTGTGAGCGGGAGTGAGTACAAGCAGGGTTTCCTTAAGCTCTTGTATAATGTCATGGTAGGGGTCAGAATGGGCATGTGTAAATTTCATTTGGTCTGAAGTGCTGACAGGGCAAGTAAGGGTGGCTTGTTTGGCAGCTTTTTTGGCTTGGGCTTTTACAATGTGAGGGATCCGCAGGATTAGAGTGCAGGTGGGTACCATGGCCAGGAGTGGCACGTGGTCGCTCAGGTAGCCTAGATCACAGGTGTAACTTGGTTTGCACGTGTTTGCGAGGGCTGTTGGCAAGAGGATATTATCAATACAGCTAAATGAGTAAATAGTTTTTCCTACACTGTCCTTTCCCGTGGGCCGTGAAAAGGTCCAGGGTCTTGGTTCAGGTAGGTTTGTGTCAATAGGCGAGTGGTGGGGCAGTGGGGATGTGGGGATAGGTTGTGGTCCTTAATGAAGTTTTTGTACAATTTGTCTGCAACATATTTGTTTGTGCTTGTTTGGTCGTGGGCGGAGGTTGTGGCATTCATATTTCCAGTGATGAGAGGGGTACAGTTTTCGTTTTCATTGATAATGGTTTTATTTGTCCTTACATCCCAAAGCGGGAGGCTTGTGCTTCTGGTCCGGACCGGAAGGCCAATAAATGCCAATGATTAGGAGGTTTGCGTCTGCAGTGTTTAGGATGACAGAGGTGTGTTTACAGTTTGGGTCCGAGTGTACGAGTGAGCAGTTTGTTGCCAGGGCAACGCATTTGCGTACGCAGACAATTGCACCACCGTTTTTGTATGTGGAAGTCCACCATTTGTAGTTTGTGAGTAATTGATGCAGCCAAAGCTGGTGTTTGTTTCCTTTTTGCAATTTAGTTTCTGTAAGGACCATAATATCGGGGTGTTGGTGGCTATCATGTGCTTTAGGTCGTGCTGGCTAGTCAAAGACGCCTCTGACATTGAGGGTTATGATTTTAAATGAGGAGAGGTTCTCTGTTTGGTTGGAGGTCTGTGTAGTTGGCGAGGTGTAGTGATGATGGTTAATGATGTTGTGGTACTGTTTGGGGCTGCTATTTGTGTGGGTGAGGCATAGGAGAGAAGCGCCTTCACGCTGAGAGTGCATGTTTTTCGTTTGATGCGTGTGATCAGTAGATTGGGGTGTGGGGAGGGTTTGAGGGATTGTGGGTATGGTGGTGGCTGGGGAGGGGGGGTGTCGTCAATGCTGACCACAGAATTGTCAACTTACATATTGGGATCAAAAGGTATGTTGCTGTCTGCTAGGTGTAAGACTGAGGTTGGTCCTAGGTGGTCCCATATGCTGCCGCATTCAAGGGTGGTAATACTGCCTTTTAGTTTAGTCCATTCACTTGAGCTTGTAAGAGAGATGGGGCTTTCTTTTTCAGAATCAAGAATGAGCCAGGTTGCAGGTTTCCGAGCAATTTCTATTTTCTGCGTGGCCTTGAGTGCCATTACTGGTTGCAAGGATGACAGCTTCTTTATAACCGGCTTTGCTTAGGTGTTGGTTTATTAGCTCTGCTGTGGTATCCCCTTCTTTTAAATACCCCGATGTGGCGTAATTCAGCGTGTAATCTCTTGCGTGGTTCCAAGGGAGGTAGGGCGAAATTCCCCGCGTTTTTCTGCTGAGTCCGAAGGGTCCTGCAGGAGTGTCCACAAGGCGGTCCGGCATTTCTGTATTTCTGCAAGAGGTGGCTAAGGAGGAAGGGGTCATAGCCCTTGTGGGCTCTACTGTGCAACCCAGACAGAGCCCACATGGGGGGAATTTGTGCGTGTGTGTGGTTTGTTTGCTTGTTTGTGTTCGGATCTGGGTGGCATCCCATAGGTTCAATCATCTTGGCAACAACAGAGATTGCAGAGGTGGGTCCACTCCCCACTGCGGGGTAAGTGGGTTTGCCACACTGTGTCACCAAGGCCGTGCGTGTGTGTGGAGTATGAAGTGCAGCACAGACACGCGTTTCATACCTCAATGGAACTGCATCCTCAGTCATGCAAGGCTTATTTTGCCAAGCCGATGCCAACAGTAATTGTGTCCATGGTATGGGAGTGAATGTGTAGACAAATTTAATGTTTCCTGTTGCAGACCTGATGGTACCAAAGTTGCTTACTTTTCCTTAGTCAATGTGGGGATTGGTTTTCACAGCCTGTGTAGTTTTTCTTTTCTTTGGCATGTAAGCTTGAAGCTTAGATGAAGATTCCCCCTCTTTGATTTAAAGCGGCCGGTTGGTCTTGGCACATAGTAATAATGCAAGTTTTGGTATTGCCGCACCTCTTTGAATGATGTCTTAATCTGTAACCTTATATTTCTCATGAGGCTGCTGTGGCATGCGGACCTCCTACAGCAGGGCTGTGGATCTGTTGTACGGATGCTGCAAGTTGCCTGTGTGCCTGTCGCTCCCATTAGGATGGTGTAGAGGTTTTTGCAGGGCCCCAGTAAGGTGGCAATAGCAGCTTGTGTTATTCTTGTGCCTTTTAGCATGCTTGTTGGGTAGGAGAAGTAACCACACGGTACTAATCGTGTTTGTTTGAGTGGTTGGCTGTCTTTCCTTCAGCTTCATACCTGGAGGTAGGAATGGCGGGGCCATTGTTGAATTAAGGCAGTGTTTACACAACCTGCGTTCGTTGATTCCCTTTTATTCTTGAATTTCTTACGTTGGTACCTTTGACACTTGCAATTTAACAGTTGGGATCACGAAAACAAATTCAGCATCACTCATGGATACTTTTTAAGGAAAAAGGGCAGATTGGCCTTGCAAGCAACCTCAAAGTACTATCAAACAAATTATTTACAGAAAGCAAAACATACGTGCTCTGTCACGACGAATTATGGTACCAGCTTAAGCGTGGATTGCATGTATGAGCCATATAAATCCCAGGGGAAATCACATGATTCGTCCATGCCACTGATTTAACATGACAGCTCCAACTTTGCCAGTTAAATGAGAACGACACACTTTGTTTGTGCACAAATCGATCTCTCCTAAAATGGTATATCATAGTCTAGTGCTGCCGAACAGACAACAATCAGTGCCGTACAAGACAAACAAGTGCAACATGGTGCTTACGACGGACTCTGCTGAAAGCTTGCTGGCTCAATGTTTTAAACTTTACAAAGCAGCTGTTTCTTCTAACAGCAAAAGTAAGCTCGGCTATCCACAACTGTACTGGAAGTGCAGGACCCCTTATTAAGTTGAGCCACACCAATTGCTCACTACCGTGAAACCAAGCTACTCACACTTGCTAGAAAGAGAGCTTGAATCATTAAGGCAAGCAAGCTCACTCGAACACGACACAAAGCTCATTTGAACACTAAGCTCACTTGAACACCTAGCTCACTTGAACACTAAGCTCACTTGAACACGACACTAAGCTCACTTGAACACGACAGAGGGCTATTAGCTTGTGGCTTTGAATCAGGCAGCAGTTTCAGTTGAGGCACAATGCTGTCAACATTGGATAACGACAGCCAAGATTATAAAGCAGACAGCTGCGTTGTTACAACTGGGCATTGAATGCAGGCAGCTGCTCCAACCGAGGTCTGATGAAACTGGAGAAACGCTCCATGCACTTCAGACAAAACGCAATGCACCTGAAGTGGCACTCAACCACGTCATAGTCAAATACGTTGTGTGTCCAACATCGTGCTCCATTACACACACCCACACACCTACCCACACACCCAAACGCCAATGCACAGCGCACTCAGAGAGCTCCCATCAAAACAGAATATACCACGAGTAGCGCGTGCTATGACCAACACACACTGAGCCTGACACAACACTCCACGCTCATCGACCCAGACGCATGGGCAGCCAGAGTGGCGCACCACTCAGAATTGGCGCACAGTGTCAGCACAAAGCACACTGCCCACCAAAGCACAGTATCAGCGCACAGTCTCAGCGCAAAGCACACTGGCCCAGAGCGACCCACCACACAAACCTCCAACTAGGTTACACTGTGCCTGACATTGCATTGCACCTCTCACTAGCCAGGGCAGCGTACAATGCCAATCAACCAAGGCACACTGCCTCGTCAGCCAGGGCGGTGTATGCTGCCAGTTAACCAAGGCATACTGCACCTCATTCGTCAGGTCAGGGCAGCGTACCATGCCAATCAGTTCAGGCACACTGCCTCAGAGAAAGGCAAGATGTCAAGTGTCACTAAGTGTGTCTAGCTTCTTGCACGTTAGGGCGCCAGCGGATCGAAGCACCCCACCTGCTCCTCATTCCATAACATCCACACACCACCACATTTCCAATGCTGGTCACTCAGGCACCTGCCATGCATCCGCCATGCACCTACACTGTGTGTGTGGTGTGTGCCTGGACGCGTGTGGGTAGGTAACCCTGCTGCTTCTAGAACACATCAATCACACGCTCCACGGTTTGCCTGCGTGCACAGCGCACGGTATTTGGATGAGGACATGAACGTATTGGACAGGACATGAACGTGTTGGACAGGACATGAACGTATTTGACAGAATACGAACGTATTTGACAGGACAGGAACGTAATTGACAGGACATGGACGTATTTGACAGGGCATGGACGTATTTGACAGGACAAGGACGTATTTGACAGGACATGGACGTATTTGACAGGACACGGACGTATTTGACAGGACATGGATGTAGTGGACGGGACATGGAAGTATTTGACAGGACATGGATGTAGTGGACGGGACATGGAAGTATTTGACAGGACATGGACGTATTTGACAGGACATGGACGTATTTGACAGGACATGGACGTATTTGACAGGACATGAACGTATTTGACAGGACATGAACGTATTTGACAGGACATGAACGTATTTGCACATGGTAACATTCGAGCATCGCATGTGTGTGTTATTCGAGCAAAGTTACACATGGTAACATTCGAGCATCCAATTCCCTCGAATGTGTGTTATTCGAGCATCGCATGTGTGTGTACCTGTGCATATGTGTGTGCGTGCATGTGTGTGTTGCACAATTACCTGCAGCACATCACACACACACAGCCCAACTCACCCAAAGTCCCAACTGCAGGCGTCCTGTCCGTTGCAGCTGCATCACCTCCTCCTGCCAAAGCCCCCGTCGGCTCTTCAAAAACCTTTACACCCTCCTCCCCCCCTCCTCCTCCACCACTCTTGCCCTTCCCT
>Ga0307974_1003005_pt1 | contig 12080 bp, 14 predicted proteins | sample OrgLakmetagen784_FD_201812 | JGI IMG/M metagenome (GOLD analysis project Ga0307974, IMG submission 201812) | Saline water microbial communities from Organic Lake, Antarctica - #784 | ecosystem: Environmental > Aquatic > Non-marine Saline and Alkaline > Saline | place: Antarctica: Organic Lake... | reverse complement strand
TCCGGACACTCTTGGTTTCAGTCTCACGGCCTGAGGCTTGAGCCTTGTGGATTCTATTCCAATGACGATCAACTCCCATGCCTCGCATCTTATCTTCAAGAATGGTTTGTTGTTTTAACTTACTTTCAAACTCAGGATCATTCTGGATCTCTCGGATAATCTGATCTGTTATTGATTCGCTCATCTAATAGTTCTCTCTTTAGGTTGTCTTTAAGAAGTCTTTAAGTTGTCTATAAGAAGTCTTTAAGTAATAACCTATTGTATTAATCTTATAATCCCTTACCCCCCTTACCCCCCTTTCCCAAGGAGCCTCGTCATCCTTAAGTGTGGGGTATTAGCTGAGATGGATGTCAGAAACGCCACACGCCACGCCTCAAGCCAATAGGGGACTGAATTAGATTAGCTACAGGATAGGTTGTCAGAAACAAAAAGCCCCCGTAGGAGCGGATGCTAAAGTACATCAGATATTAGTTAAATGCAAGAGCGGATAGTTAGTACAACACATTTTGAATCCGATGAAACTAGATTCCTAATCGCTAACTTACTGTTTATCATACAGTATTGCTATCCGTTGATAGGTTAGTTCTACGCCACAACCCCGTTTACGCCACAGTTTTGGCTCGTGGCTTGATCCGAAGATTGAGATCCGTTGTCGTTATTACCTTCTAAAATATGGATCGCATCAGTCAGGTTACTTGGAGCCATGTGAACATACCGTTGGGTTGTCATGATGGTAGCGTGACCGGCCAGCTCTTTGATAACTGGAAGAGGCACACCCTTCATGGCTAAACGTGAACAGAAAGTATGACGCATTATATGAGGTACAAACTGCGCGTCCAGCATTAACTTCATGTGTTGTCTTGCTCGATCCCAATAATAACGCAGAGCATCACCTGAAAGACTGGCAAATAGTTTCTCTGTTGGACTGTCAGTTAAAGACATCCTCTTAGACAGCACCTCGTTGGCTCTATTGGTCAATGGAATAGACCTGGGCTTACCCCCTTTGGATTCCCAAATGTAGAGTTTCCCCTCGTGTATGTCCCTGCTCTGCATCTTAAGGAGTTCTCCCCGTCTGGCTCCCGTATCAAGACCTACTTTGATGAAGTCGATCATGTCCTGATTGTCGGTGAACTTGAAGAAGGCCAGCAGCTCTCCCTCCTCATCCTCAGAGATCCACCTGATCCGATTCTCAGGCTCTCTACGGCGTGGAATATCAGGGACTGATGGAATGTACTGATGTTTCCTGGCGTACTGCAGCATGGTCGAGAGGGCCGACATCTTCCGGTTGATCGTACTGTCTGAGTTTCCCAACTGAACCAGCTTGATGACCATGTCTTCGATTCGGCGCGATGACACCTGGGTGACGGGTAGATCCCACCCGAGCATGTCACACACCAGCCGAGTGTTCAGAGCTGGCCCCTTGGTATCCTTATTGCTTGACCAATGGTGTGCCAGAGCCTCTTCTCTCAGACGTTCCATGGTTACCCCTGTGGATACCCCTGTCCGAGTATCCCCACGGTCTACAGGACGGCCATTGCGTAAGTCTAGCCGCGCTTGCATCTCCCAGGTTTCAGCGTCAGCCCGTGCATCAAACGACCGGCGGTAGCGTTCACCTTTATGATGAACAGTGGATAAGAACTTGCGCCCTCTCTCAGTGATGGGCATAATGCCTCCTCGATTTTCTAGTGAACTGCCTGAGTGATGAAATTGGTATACATGAGGGATTCAAAATCCCTTGCCTTCACGGGCGTGTCGGTTCGAGTCCGACCTCAGGCACCATCCTTCAGTCTTCCTTTGATGCTTCAATGATCCCACTGAGCGAGGCAGCTACACGCCGCCCTGCTGGTGTCAGTTTGATGATCTTCCTGCGCCGTTCTACTGGATCTTCCTTGGCTACCACTAAGCCGTATCCATCCTTATCGTGCCGAAGCTTATCTGAAAGCAGCGATACGTTGCGTGATGTGGTTGACTGCGCTAGGCCACACTTCTGGCCCAGATCCTTCATGGTTATCCCTTCATTCAATGAGATGGTGACGAAGATCCCCGCCGTTTGCATCTGCATATCTGGATAGATCTTCCGGAACTCTTCGATGATCTGGAAGACCCGCATCAGGCCACGCTTACTAATAGAACTCATGGCTATTTCCTCTCAAGTCGGGTTCTCACCCAGGCTCGGGACTCATTACGATGTGTAACCGTCCAAGCCATATGGTTATGTCGCTGGTTTCCTGATCCTTCTCATAGTCCAGAAACTGGTTGCCAGTGACGACTGATGGGTATTCGATGAACATGGATCTCTTCAACAGGCTTAGATTAAACAGTAAATTCACGCTTTACAACCTTTTGTTGGGTCTAATTTGTCAAGGGATGGGAGAGAACACAAGAATGGACCCAAACTGTGCGGCCCTCCCCGTTCGATCGCAGCTCTAAGACCTCTCAGGCTGTAGTCAATTCGTTACCTCCCATAACTGTTGGCATGATGTATCCGCTACTCTTTTGAACCAATGGTGGGTTATTTTTCGCGGCATGTTACGTCCCCCCATTCCGAAGCGTCAACGTCCAGGTCCCATCTTTTAACGTGACACTACAAGATAGCCCCAAATTTATGATCATGCTGATGAAGTCTGTGGCCTCTGTGAGCGGGCCTGAGAGTCTTACCTGCGACATACTGTCACCCTCTAATTGATTGGCTGCCTGAGCTTCTCTCGGGCTGTCCTGATGATCTTATCGGCTGAGCCTGGGTGACGCAGTCGGTTAGCTTTCGCCCTTCTCTGCTGGTATTCCCAATGCTGTCGTTGCGGTGCGTTCATGATGCTGCCCTCCAATAGGGTTTGGTCATTGCGTAAGCTGTCCACTGGTTAGCCATGGCGACTGCCCAGCCCTTGTATGTCTTGCTGCGTTCTTTCCATCGATCAGCGGCGGGTGTTAGCTTGTTCTGCCCTGAGTCCGTCTGATTGGCCCAACGCTTCACCCACTTGCCGGAGTCTTTCGGATACTCCACCACGCGAGGCTCCACGATTTCTGTAGGTGCCAGGTTGGGAAGCCCTTTGAGCCATAGGCCTGTTTTCTTACTGGCATCCTCTCCGAACTCATGGGGCTGGATGTATTGGCTTGCCGGTTTGATCCGCGTACTGATCACGCCAACGGGGTTCTCAATAGCAATCATAGGGATAGGCGCATCCATCAGCCGCTGGACAAACGCCAAGGCCTCTTCACGCGCTGCCCTTCGTGCGGCTCCTGTGAGTGTTCCTTCCTTCACTCGTTGATGATATGGGCCGTCGCTATAAGCCCACGCTGCCGAGTTGGTTAGATAGGTACAGGATGGGTGAGCAATCATCAGATCCCATCCATCATTCAAGACAGTGAACATGTCGCACTGCAGGTGGAACTCCGAGCCATCATCAGCTGGCTGTAGATCACACGACCACGCATCATGGCCGAGCTTCCGGAACTCTTCACGGATGGTGCCTGAGGACTCGCAAGCGATAAGGACTCGCATCACCAGCCCTCCCGTTCTGCCTTCTCAGCTAGCTTGTTTAACCGCCGGTTGATTGCCTCAATCTTTTGCTCAGCCGTGCGGGTCAGGTAGGTTCTCTCGCCTGAGGTAGCCGCCTTGATTCCGCCAATGATGTTGCGGTAATCCATCTCAATAGAACGGATGGCCTCAGAACAGGCGAAACCATCTTCCAGTTCATTGACTTTGACTGTGCTTGCTTTCATGGTTAAACCTCACGTTGAATCGATTGGTGAACGGATAGATCAGGACAAAACTAACCTCCGAACATCGCCCTCAGTGCTGGCTTGGCGTCCGCAAACGAACGATGCGCGGCTCGTCTCTCAGGCTTGCAAGCGGTATCAATTCGCGGCTTCCTATCTGGCTCACCTAACAGCTCACGGCGCTGGCGCTGGATCTCTTGGATCTCTCGCCGGTGTTGTGAGTAGTCATCTGTCATGTGAGCAGCTAGTTCTCGTGCGTTCAGGTCTTCAAGGCAAAGCGTTGTCATGAGTATATCTCCTTTCGGTTTGGTCAAATTGCCTGGCTCATGGACACTCGAAGTGAATGCCCATTGGTTAGACTAATTGATTATCGGATAGATCAGGCCACAGCTATGACGTTGAATGGATGAGAATCCACCACGAACCCTGTTTGATCATGCTTCTAGCCCTTCGGTTAGCTTGTCGAATTTCCTGCTGATAGCGTCCAGCTTTCGCTGAGCTTCAACGGTTAGATAGGTTTGATAGCCTGAGTTAAAGGCCTTCAACCCTCCGGAGATGTTGCGGTGATCATCCGCGATGGACTCCATGGCCTCCGAGCAATCAGCGGGAGTCTTTAAGCTGGCAAGCTTCACGGCGGATGCTTTCATGATTTCTCTCCTTTGCCCTTGTCTCGTTGTTCAATTTCAGCCCACGGTGTTATCTCTGACTTAGCCATGATGTTGTGCCTGTTGAGTGTTGTCGGTTTAACTCAAAGGTACTCCGGAGAATACCCTTTGATTAAACTAATCCATCAGCGGATTCATGCAGCCATGATTAATTGCGTAAGCTGCTACTTGGTACGCAGCACGGGCATGATAACGGCCACACGGCCATCCATATCCACGCGTATTCCGTCTTTAGCACCCCGCATTCCGATAGTGGCCATACCTGAGCCAATACACTTATCGAGGTAACGCTTCATAACATCCGCACCGTTCGGTAACCGGTAGATGATCTCGCTTTCCCAAGTCTCAACCGGTAGCTGGCTCGCTTGAACATCTTCCAGTTGGAGATCCTTTGCGTCAGGGATCACGCGGGATATATTGGGAAAGTTAGCAAAGTCTGGTTCGTGAACCTTGTCCCCTACCTTATTGTAAAAACCTGATGGCAAACCGTTGGTATTGGCTACACGGTGGGCGCGATGACCATTAGTTGCTTCGATGTGATCAGCGTCCACATGGACATAGTTCAAGTAATATCGGACATCATTTACCCCCATGGCACCCGCTACCCAATCGAATGGGGTCTTCGGGGTCTTTGGTATTGGAGGCATGAAATACTTGTAAAGCTTCGCCAGGTTTGCGCTGGTCTCGTCGTCCGGAGCCTGAGCGTATAGCTCTTTGATAATTTCATGAGCTACTTTTTTTGACGGCTTCTTGATGATGTTAGCAGCTGCAGCAATGTTCAATTGGTCTTCTTGAATAGTCATAATGTTATCCCTTTCGTTGGTTTGATTCATTAGCGGATATATTCGGACGCACTAGGAGCCATGTTCTTGCCCTTAATGCGCCCTGGTATATCGACTACCAGTTATTATGGAAGTAATGGCCATTGTGTTCGTTGTAGTCGTTTATCATTAGGTCCCTTGCGAAGGATTCCATATCAAAATACCTCTTCAGGTTGTCCGGAACTTCATCTAATAGGCCAATTGAATCAGCTAACTCTTCAGCGAATTCCACATCGCTACTAGCTGTTCCGGCATATGCCTCGTCAATCTTATCGAATGGAATGTCTAATTCTGTAGCAGCGTTCACAACCTCAGTGCCGTGTTCTTCGCAAGCTTCTAACCAATCGCCATAGTCGGAATCGATATCCCATTGACCCATGAGTGAAGCCGGTATGCCTTCATAATCAGCGACAATAAACTCTTCTCGTAGATCTCCATCGTCTAGCTCTTCCGTTAGCTCTTCCAGCCATTCAGTACGGGCTGTTGCCAATTCGTCATACGTTGGGAAGTCTTCCAGGTCGAATGTCTTACTGATCAGGACGCCGTTGTTGTAATCTGATAGCGAGTAAAATGTGATATTAGCCATGATCTTATTCCTCTTCGTTGGTTTGATCCGTTAGCGGATACTATCGGACACACTAATGGCCGTGTTCTTGCCCTTAATGCGCCCTGTACTATCAACTAGCGTTACCAACCTGACAGCGTGGGGATTCCGCTTTCGATCAGGTCAATATCTGACATAGCGTTCTCATGACATGACGCGATCAGGTCGCCGTCTTCGTCTTCAAGGTAGCGATATTCGCCACAAGGGCTTTCGTCGATCTTGCCAATGAAGTGGCCTATCGAATCCAGCACTATGCCGTCTTCTCTAAGCCAAAAATCATGACCATCTAACAGAACGTATTCGTAGGTAAACTCGTCGTTGAATCCAGCCATGCTTATTCCTCCTCGTCGTTGTCTTGAGAGTTTTCAAAGTCCTGCAAGCTTAGATCGTATGCAATGGGATCTAGTTCTTTTAGGATTTTAGCCGGATCAAAGGAAATCCCGTTGATGATCACGGTGTCGTATGTTTCGTTGATGATATCGTCGTGCGCTTCAATAATATGATCACTCATAATGCTATTCCTTTTCGTTGGTTTGATCCGTTAGCGGATACTATCGGACACACTAATAGCCGTGTTCTTGCCCTCAGTGTGTCCTGTACTATCAACTAATCGCTCTATCTCTTGGCCTATCCTTGGCCCGCCAGCGGTAACGCCTTGCGTGACTTGGTGACACCTGATCAATTGCCGGTGTGAGCATCAATGTGGTTCCTATGGTATCGAACGGTGTTCTCGTTGTCAACCTTTCGTTGATCTTATCCATTGTCGGATAGTAGGCTGTAAAGGTTAGACCGGTGTGGCCGATTGCTTCACCTAGTAGCTAGTCTGAAGGTTTTAACGTCTTTATCCTTGACTGAGTGACCGGCTGCTAGTGCCTTGTAGATCAATTGATGGGGTGAACTTTATATCATCCTCCCCATCTTGTCAACCGTTCGTTGGTTAATTCCTTAAGTGGAATAGATCCGCTGTCGGGTTGATCTGATGGGGTGAACTGTAATGATCTAATCATGATCCGTCAACCCTCTATGATAAAAAAAACAGAAGAACTACCTGATCAGCTGATTGATAACTAATAGAGGATCAAACCGACGAAAGGATAGAGGGATCTGATAGGGGAGGGGAGTGGGTCACCGCGTGTCAGCTAATCGATAACTAATAGAGGGACAGTGAAGAGGTTAGACAGTAGGATAGACAGAAGGATAGACAGAAGGATAGACAGAAGGTTAGACAGTAGGATAGACAGTAGGTTAGACAGTAGGATAGACAGTAGGTTAGACAGTAGGAAAAAAACATCCCACGGCACAATCACGCGGTAACCAATAGCCAAACCCTATGATCATCTATGCGACCATACTCTCAGCCTATCAGATACCTGCCAGTCGTTGCCCCCAGCCTATCCAATGGATTAGCAAACCGATGCGTTACCTTATAGATCAATCACTTAGCGCATACGGTGGCGTATCTTGTGGCGTATAACCCCCCATGCCATCCTTTTAGAAGGCTTTCCGGCTTTCCAGGCTACCCAGGGCGACCCTCCAGGGGGGGGAATCGCGCTTCCTTACCTATCAAATACCGACTCACAGTTTTTCGTTATAATAATCCGGGGGTTCACCTAGAAGTTTTTCGTTATAATAATCCGGGGGTTCACCTAGAAGTTTTTCGCTATTATAATAATCCGGGGGTTCACCTAGAAGTTTTTCGCTATTATAATAATCCTGGGGTTCACCTAACCGAAGAACTTATCGATGACCATATGAAGAACTGCACCGGCCCCTAAGATGCCTATTGACATAACGAATAGTAAACCTAAGATACTCCAATTGATATCCATCTGTTGACTTTCTCCTCCAAATATGTTACTTGACCACTCCCTAATGGGGTCTTCTAATAGTTGTCTAATAGATGTCTGTCTGTTCTTCCCTACTGTAATTATCCTATTCAAGTCTCACCGAGTAAGGTGTTCCTTATGGTCAGCCAGTTACACTAGATATCCATAAGATGTCTTATAGAGGGTCTTGGACTGTGGGTTATCACCACACACTACATCACCTTCAGAGGAGTCTCAAAGGGTAGCCAAGGGTTATCTAATAGAGGTAAACCTGCAGAGAGAAGCTTGCCGCCTCTCCCTGAGGTGTGTGTAATTATAACTCCTTGATTATTAAGAACACCATGTCAGCTCTTCTGAGTCACCTGAGTTGAATCCAATGACATGTTCCTGGAACCTCGCCAGCTCTGCATTGAGTTGCTCTTCACGATGTCTATCCGCTGACTCATCAGCATCTTGGGACATCTGTTCAACCCAATAGGCCACGGCCCCTGCCAGAGCATCCAGACGGTCATCATGAGCCAACGATCCTCTATCGGCTGTCAGACGGGTCATCTGGTAGAACAGGCTGTACTTAGGGTTCTTGGCTGACTCGTAGTCCCTCTTGATGAGCGCCTCATTGATAACCAGACGGTGCTGATTCATGACAGGCTCCAAGACATCAATGATCCTACGTTCCTTCTGTTGGTTAGCCCTCGGGCCTTCTTCCAGAGTGCAGGGATGAATCTTACGGAGCCACGGTTTGAACAACTCATTGAACATCCCGTCACCAAAGTTAGGCTCAGACAGAACCTCATTGACCTTATACTTAGCAGCCAACACAGCGAGGGACTTCAGGGTAGCCTCTGAGTAGCCTCCTTCCTGGAAGCCACCAACATCCATCACGAAGAGATACCCGTGGAGCATCTTGATGATAGCGTAGGAGGTTTCATCCTGACCTCGACCGGATGGGTCAATAAACATGACAGTGCCTGTGTACTCAGTCATCTCCTTGGACTTCCACATGGGTCGGTAAAACTTGTCACTGGCAAGGCCTACGTTAGGAGCATCCGAAACGACCGACTCGGGGCCAGAACTCCAAGCTAATTTCACGGGAGCCATGTCCATGTCCAGACTCATACAGATGAGGTCAGACAACTTCAAGGGATACTTATCGGCATCTGACAGACTGGTATCCAACATAAACTGTAGGGCGAAGCCGGTACGTCCATAGGAAGCTTCACGCTCCAGAAGATCTTCCTCACCGAATCGACCTGGGTCTACGGGACTGAGGGCAGGAATGCTACGCTCGATCTTCTCCATGATCAGCGGTGCCAATCTTCCGGAGTAATGATCAGGGTCTTTAGGAATACGGGCGGGCCACACGCGGATCTCATAGCCTCGGCCAGACAGATCGTTGTAAATGGACATTTCTGTTTGTGGTGTGCCGAGGAAGGTTGTTGTACCTCCTGGCTTCAAGATAGCGTCAAACTCCTTGATCCTCTCTGAGAGCTGCTCACGGAGGGTGAAGGTTAACGAATTGTTCAGGGATTCAACGTCATCAGCGATGATCTCATCTGCCCGAGAACCTGTTAGCTGGCCAGTGATACCAACTGACTTAACGGAGGGAGAGTGAGAGATACCGGCAGGGCCAACATCAAAAGCAATGTTGGAGTCCCGTTGGTTGTGCTTGGGACGTAGTTGGGAGAGTAGAGGCATCTCATAGATCAGCCGCTTGGTGAACGTGGAGAACTGGTCCGCACGATCCTTTGAAGCAGAGACTACGAGGAAGTTCAGGTGGGGATTTAACAGGAGCCTCCAACAGACATAAGCTGAAGTGATCCATGATTTACCTACCCCACGGAATGCCTCGATAACTTTCCGCCGAGGGCCATTCTGTAGATAGCTTGCGATGTCATATTGAACTGCTGTAGGGTCAGGTTTGGGGGCGGTGATCGCCCCGCCCTTCCAGAGGAACTCCCAGGTCAGAAAGAGAAAGTTGCGAAAATCTAGAAGCTCAGGAGGTACATTTTCGGTTACCTTCGGATGGGACATATTGATGAGAAGCCTTGAGAGGCTCTCTAACAGACACGCACAGTTACCCTGTGTGAGTGGGCTGGTTATTCTTTTAGGAGCTGCTAGAGAGCGTGAGGTTTAGCCCTACGCTAATCTGAGAGTCAGTGAGCGGTAGGATCGGAGGGGTCAGTGAATGGGACTCGGCTGGTTAGAGAGGCAGACATGCCTTCTAGTGGGGTTCCAGCAGGGTCAGAGACATCGATGTTATTATCCTTGAGGAACTTCACTGCTTGAGCAATCTCAGAGGCAGTCGCTTCGCCAGAATCAATCTTACCTAGAAGATGTTTGCCGACAGCGTTGTGAAGAGTTTCAAGGAGGTCAGTTGTAGCTTTAGCCATGACTCTTAAGCACCTCTTTGATTGTGCGTGTCGTGTTGTGTTTAAACTGTAAGAGAACTCGGTAAACCTTCGGGGTGAGTACAATAAGTTGGAATATAATAAGGACTGCAGTACCTGTTAATACCCAGTCTTTCATAGTGATTCCCATCCAGGTCAACCCTGAGATGCTTACTGGAACAGGTGTGGTTGCCTGTGCGAGTGTCTCAGTGGTATTCTTGAGTGACATTATGTTTGAGCCTTTTCTCCGATTACGTAACGAACGATAACGATGCCAGAACCTCCAGCACCTCCACTTGCTAGCCTGTTAGTCCCTCCTCCCCCACCTCCAGTATTAGGAGCGCCAGGGTTTCCCCCTGCAAACTTTGCATCTCCACCGCCTCCGGCACCACCAGTGTTAACCATGCCAGAAGCTGAATTATAGGTAGAGGCACCTCCCCCGCCTGAATAGAAAGTTAAGACACCCGTTATGGAGCTAGCCTTCCCGTCCCCTCCTTTACCTGCGAAGTCAGGAGTGATGCCGTCTTCACCTGGCGCTCCCGCACCGCCACCACCTCCTGTGGCATAGGGGGGTTGACCGCCACCACCATTTGTCCCGCCTTTATTACCCTGCCCTGGGGTTCCCGCGCCGCCAGCGTGAAAGGTTGAATCCTGGGCAGCGCCACCTCCTCCTGACCCTCCATTTAGCGCACCTCCTGATACGCTGTTGGTTGATCCCGCACCGCCACCTCCGAAGGCTCGGAATGTGCCTAGAACAGAATCGGTGCCACTTGAACCCCTGTCTCTTGGATCAACAACGCTAGCTCCAGCGCCACCTGTCCCGACAGTGATATTCAAAGTCCCAGGGGCTAGGACAGGAGTGACCTCAAGGAAACCTCCCGCACCGCCGCCACCCGACACAGCGCCACCTCCACCTGCAACCAATAGCCCTTCAACTATTCCTCCTTTGGTAATGGCAAGGGTTCCTGATTGTTTAAAAACATGGACACGATAGACCTTGCCGTTCTCCGTAACATCAAACTCTTCGTCACCACCTTGTGCCGATGGAGTCTCTGTGTATTTCCAAAGCCCACCAGTGAAAAGTCGCATCTTGTCTGAGCCAATTACATTAATCATTATTGATCCTTTACTTATGTCGAGGTGTCATACCAGAGATCGCCATCTTGACCGTTAGCAGGGGCTACTGACCCTATCCAATAGACAACGGGTGCAACTGGTCGAGTAACTGTAGAGTTGGTTCCATGAGCTACACCTTTCATGGTGAAGTCATCTGTCTCAACTTTTGAATAAGGCTCACCGATATACTCAAAGCCTGTCTCATCGCTCTTCTGTCGGAGGATCTTCTCACCGTTACCGGCAGCACTCGGAAGGTTCACACCTGCGGCCCATCCTTCAGCATTAGTCTCAGCAGTTTGAGCCGCCGTGGCCGAGGAAGCTGCAGCGTCAGCACTTGAGGAAGCGTTGGTTTCGCTGGTTGCCGCCGCCGAAGCCGATTGGCTGGAATTGCTGGCACTGGTGGCAGATGAACCGGCAGAGGATTCAGCCTCAGTCGCCTTACTTCCAGCAGTTGTAGCGGATTGACTCGCGTTAGATGCACTGATGGATGCACCGGATGCTGAGTTCGATGCGTTAGCTGCCTCACTGGTTGCAGCGTTAGCACTGGACAGCGCGTTACTCTCAGAGGTTGACGCATTGGTTTCGCTAATGGCTGCAGCCTGAGCGTTAGCTGCCACATCATCTTCAGAAGCCTTTGCATTAACCTCAGAAATACCGGCGGCTACCTCAGAAGCTCCTGCAGCTTGCTCAGATGCCTGTGCATTGGAAGCTGATGTAGAAGCCGACTGAGCATCAGAAGCTGTGGAGAGCGCGTCACCGGCTGCTGAAACTGCCGAGTCTGTCGCTTTGGTTGCGTGGTGAAGTGCCGAGTAGTCATCCGTCTGGTCACCCTCAGGCACCAGTTGGTCAACCGGATAGTTGGCCCAATTACGAGACTCATCCCGAGCATCTGCTGTGTCTTCACCTTGGGCAAAGGTATCGAGAACATACTGCTTGCTGGTTGC
>Ga0307974_1003003_pt1 | contig 12081 bp, 11 predicted proteins | sample OrgLakmetagen784_FD_201812 | JGI IMG/M metagenome (GOLD analysis project Ga0307974, IMG submission 201812) | Saline water microbial communities from Organic Lake, Antarctica - #784 | ecosystem: Environmental > Aquatic > Non-marine Saline and Alkaline > Saline | place: Antarctica: Organic Lake... | reverse complement strand
CAACATAACTCAGAAGTTTACAAATTTATTAGTGCAGCTGTCGATCTTTTTGATTGATTTATTTGTTGGGACCTATAGGTTGAGCAGCCATGCCAGGCTGGAGGCCTTTGTAATCCAAACTAAACTATTACCCATTGGACCAAAAAAAAGGGGGGCAAAATATTTGCTCCAAAAGACTTAGTGCGTGGGCCTGTTTGCTAGGCAATAATGCGCATTTTTTGAACACCATGGAAGCACGGTGTTTGGACGCCATCTGAGTATCAGGAGTTGTTCGGTGAAATCCCCAGGTGTGTTTAACCAAGTTTTATGGTCTGGGATGCTGGGGGTGGGCTGTGGTGGGCAGTGACAGCTGGGAAGTAAACAAACTTATAAGGCTTTGCCAGGAGGCCCTAGGCGCAACCTGTTTCGCTGGAAAGGCACGGACAGAGAAATAATAAAAACTTAACTAATTAGATTTACGAGGGAAGGCTCCAATAAACCGATCGCGACCCCAAACGGTTCAGAGGTTGTTGACTTAAAAAAATTAGCACTTTTCCCTGCCAAAAGGGGGTCCAAAACCGGAACTTCACCCCAGACCCCCGGACCTTGACCAAAATGTCGGGAATATTATTTAGAACACCCTGATTTTTTCTGGCACCGGGGAGCTTTTGGAAATCCACTTTTTGGCAGGGATTTCCGTCCATGTCCACCCTGCCCACCTAGGCACCTCCCGCCAAAAACTGAGTGTGCAGGGGTGCTTAAATATATCTAACTAAGAGTCCTGGATACTTAAATGTACTTTTCTGCATTGGGGCAAAACTTTTGGCAGGAATGGCTGACCTGACTTGTAGAGCTAAATAAAAGGAGGCACAATTGCTAATGCCGGCCAAACCGTTCGTTTACAAAACACTTCGTGAGGGGGTCTGGGGATTAATTTTTAAGTTCAAGGGCCTGTCGGGAATTATTTTTGAGTTCGAGAGCCCCCCTGTGCATGCTGCCTGTGCACTGCTACTGCTGTTTGTTATGGCTGCAGCTGTGGCTAAGGCTGAAGCTGTGGCTGGGGGTTCACTCTGGCGCGCTTGGAGCTTATTTCGATTTTCATCTTCAAAACCATATATCTTTTAATTCAAACTCAGTTCGGAGAAGCCTCCAAGAATTAATAAACATTTTCGTTTTCTGGCCAAATAATAAATGTCCGAAGTGATTGTAAACAAACAGTAACCCCGATTAAGGTCCTCTTCTCAAGTGTCCAACAAGTCCAGATTCAAATGCACCAGCAACCTTCCCTGTCCCTGCCTGCCCCCACCCCCACCACCCACGAACAAGCACACATTTGCTAACTAGATACACACTAGACGTTCACGCACCTTTTGCGCCCTTTGTCAGCCCAAAGTTTGTTCTGTAGGAGTCCACTGGGTCGTCAGGGTAGGGCAGGGAAGGCGCAAATGTGGTGCCCATATTGTCCTCATACCATTGCCGTGTAAAGGGGTCTGTGTCTACCAGGAAGAAGGTTCGTCCGTAGATGGTCACGCAGTCGCCTACAGAGAAGTCCTGGGGGGTGAAAGAGCTAGTGCCGTCGTCCTTCAAAAACACGTGGCGCTTGATGAAGGCACCCTGTAAGATGGCAATTGCAGTGGACAAATTTAGGTAGAGGATGAAGTAAGTGGGCATGTGTGCACCATCTAAGGCAGGCGTACTGGCACTACGCACTGAGCATGTCCTGCTTTGCATTTGACAGCAACCTGCTAACCCAAGGTTGCTTGGCGTTTATTTGAATTACAAATACCAAAATTATTTGTGTGAGGAATGCGTGTGGCATGTGTGCATCTGTCTGTGTGTGTATGTATGCGTGTGTGTGTGTGTGAGAGTGTGTGTGTATGTGTGTGCGAGTGCATGTGTGTGTGTATGTGTGTGTGCGAGTGCATGTGTGTGTGTGTGTGTGTGTGTGTGTGTTTGTGTGTGTGTGTGTGTGTGTATAAATGTGAGTGTGTGCGTGCGTGCGTTTATTTGCGTGCATGTGAGTGTGTGTGTGTATGTGTGTGTATGTGTGTGAGAGACTGTGCATGAATGTGAGTGTGCGCGTGCTCCCTGCTGGTTGTAAGCTGGTTTGGTTGCAATCACAATGAATTACTAAGTCCTCACACACCTGTGGCATGCCACTGTTGTCCTGCTTGGGCTCCGCTGCATGCATGCTGCCATCCTCTAAGTAGTAGTACAGGATGACTTTGCGCACGCGGTGGTTCTCAATGTTGCTCTCCACAACTCCTTCCTTGTAGTACCCGTAGAACCGCAGGACCTGGTCAATGGAAAGGGGGGGAGGATACACACACACATGTGAGGTGGAGTAATCGGGTTTCCATGTATGCGTGAGTAGGCATGCTAGCACCTAACTTCAAATTTGAAGGTCCTCGAAGAAGAAAAGGACGCGTACCTTGCGATCGTTCTCGACCCACTGCGGCAGTTTGCTTGGGCTTTCTACAAACATTCCTGACTTGGTCGGGCTGAAGGTGCCCGTGTTGCTCGGACTCTGCACTTGCGAGCCTGCCGTGGCATCGAGCCGTGGCGGTAAGTCCTTGACCTCTCTGAGGGCGTCTTCACGTTGGTAGCCATTGATATATCCAAGCGTCTGCCCCTTTGCCAGGCGCTTGTCGCCAAGGGATTGCTGAGCGGCAAGAGAAGGGAAAGGGTTACATGCATGCCTGTTCTAAGGCAGCGTGCAGAAAACGCAGCGAAGCGGAAAAAGCTTACGGGCATGTTGACGACATAGCCAGGCAGCTTGGGGATGGGGGGGTTGCTGTAGGTTGTCATAATTTACGCCAACGTGAAATGGCTAAGTAAGTGTTCACAAGAGATCTAAGGATTAAAAATGTAAAATTCAAAATAATAAAAGTGTTTGCACAGTTCTGATCGGCTGCAGGAATTTTTCAAAAATAAAGCCGCATTCCTGACCTTGCTATAAAAATGGAACATACTGTGCTGTACACGGCGTGCACGGCTGAAAGGAATTTATAACAGAACAACAGCACCAACAGCGCATGCATACTTTAATGCAGGTGACGACAGCCATCGAGTGAATTCATAAAATGGCTGCTGCTGCAAGAGAGGCTGCCAGCCTAAAGCAGGAGGAGGTTAAAGACATAAAGGAAGCGGACAAAAAGGGTGGCAAAAATGGCAAGGTGAAAAAGGAAGGAGGAAAGAAGGATGGCGAAAAGAAGGAGCGATGATTCTTATATTGTCATGATGTACAGGGCCCTGCCCCCCCGGGGGGCCTGCGTCCTTTTTTCTAGTTTATATACATGGCGAGATCCACAGGAATAATAAGGTACTGCTTTCCGTTTCTATGTGATACGTATTCAAACTTTCACGCTAATGAGTACTTCAGATTTGGCTAAGGCATACCTACACATCTTGTGTTGAGACACGATTATGAAATATCCCGACCTGGTTTTTGCCTGCCAACCTCACCCTGCAACAGAGGCAAGGGTGTATTGGGCCAGACGCAACATAAAGACGCCGACAAAACAATGAGCGCAACAAACACATATTTACTTAGATCAGACTCCGATGCAAGCAGCAAGGAGAGCTGCAACCTAACAATCAACCATAGCAGACCTGACAGCTCTTCTTTGGCCATATGTCTAAAATAGATTCAATTTTAAGAGGCACCACCTAATGAAATCAGGTAAAGTGAATGCTTCTCTTGCCAAACAACAAATAACCAAAGAAGACGGGGACACAGAAAAGAAAAAACTACGCACTGCAGTGAAAACCACTCCCCTTATTGATAATAGATTAGAAAGCCACTGTTGTACTGAGTACCGAGTACCGTAAACCTCCTTTACCGGCAGACAAAAAGGCCCAGTCAGACAAAAAAGCTTTGAGTATGTATTGTTGCCCTTCATCACACATTCTACCTAAAAGCAAGTGTATTGCCAGCAGTTATCCATACGAGTAGTTAGTCAAGGAACTACAGGTGTTCAAAGCTATACATAAAGTTACAGCATACAAGCATACAAGTAGTTAGTCAAGGAGCCACGCAAGTAGCAAAAACTAGCCTGAATGCAAGCCCACTGTGACTACATTGCCTTGTCCAAAAAACTTGCTCAGCGCTTAATTTGAGTAAAAATTGCCACTTTTTGGCTCATGCATTTAGGTGCTAGTGCTGCGGGCACCTGTCTGCATGCAGGTGTGCAGGTAAGCATGGACGTACGTACAAAACATAAAGAGAGATCAGCTCAAAACCAAGTTGCATTGACTCGCACAGCCCATCTCGGCTGTGGGATGCATGTAAGCGTGACTTGTTTGGTGGCAGAGGAAGGAGTACGTGCACAAATAGTTGACGTAGTCGGTCTGGTCAGGGAAAGAGGATAGCAGCGTGATGGCTGGGAATGTCAAATCAAGTGGAACGCTGTCAAATTAAATGCAGAGGCTTGCAAATAAACGAGATTGTGCCTAAAATCTTGCTTTTATAGCTCCTGCAATTTGGTGGTGTGTGCTAAGAGAATGCGAGAACCCGGTCTTAAAACTTAATGGTTCAGATTAGCTGCCAAATTCTGAAACAGGATGGTTGAATCAAACAGCAACACTTTACGCAATGTGACAAAAGCTGAGGGTCCCTTGAGGTTTATGGTTTGCTTCTAATTTCTGGACTAGAGATGATGACATCATTGGTAATTTACTGAACGATACCACCTCAAAATTGTCAACTCTTTGCAAGAAAATGCTTATTCCCAACTTGCAAATAGACTTGAAACTTAGGCATCAGACACTTTGGAGAGAGACACACGGTCAAGACCTTTCTTCCTGATTCATCAAACCAGAGGCATATCACAACTGTTTTTTTGCCAAAGTCCTGACTTATGCAATCCTTTTGAATTGCCAAAATTCTTGTGAAAGCTCTGAGTATTAGAACAATTTCCAGAGTTGAAACGAAAACATGGGTTGAATGTAGAACAGTTCAGGACTCAAGGACGCGGATTTGGAGAAATAGAAAAAACGCAGGCAAATGAAATTATAACAATTATAAAGGAAATGGAGCCACATTATAACAGGTACCGTAAAGCTCCTCCACCAAAAAGGAACAGGAACAAGTCAATGGAGGTCCTGTCTGGGGAAGGTGGATATGCTGGTAGCTTGCGGTGTTGCTGAGGTACTCCAAGTCTCTACCAGTTGCTCCCTGCCACTCTAAAGAACCCACCCCCCTCCATGAACAATTTTCCATGTACTTGCTATTGCAGAGATGTGGGCGACCAGCACTGTATCTGGACGGCTGGAGGTAAACCTGTTCTCATCTGAGAAATTCTAGTTTTGGCTGTTTTGGGAATCTGGAAGTTTTACATAGCCAGCCGTTTGCTGCTGCCTATCATATAGTATATCCATGGAGACAAAGCGGGATCTTTAGGGCGCTTGTTCTGCTGACGGCTTTTATGAAAATGCAGCACGCTAAGTCGTGCCTCTCAACAATTATATTCCTGGTTCGTGTGTGCTGGCACCCAGAGAGGTTATGCAGGGCACAGTCTAGTTGTGGGCAGAGGGGGCAAGTTAGGCTTATTGAGTGCTTGAACTATACTGCATGTTTTTGATTGTACAAGGTTCCTGTTCTGTACGTCATAATAATAATACAATAATACATTTGGTTTTAGCAGGGACATAGGATGTTGTTAGGTTAGAAGCGTTGCTAGCGGCTCCATTGACAGTGCCGTCCTTAATAAGAGTCTGGTAGCACTCACGGTACTAGTTTGCTATAGTTAGACATTTTCTAGTTTGTGGAGAGGGTGCTTGTGTGCTTGCAGGGTGTCATGGTAGCTTGATAAGTACCAGAGCCTTAATGTAGGTGCCTCAGCCTGGTGATTTTGCGTTTGTTTATCTAATTTGATGGTCTTTATCTTCTGCAATCCAGTGGATATTGTAGAAGGGATATCCCTGAGGGCCTGTTGTTTTCATGGAGGTATCAAAAATTTCGCGATAGGTCAGGATAGCAGGTGGTGATTAACTTTCGAGCAAGAGCATCGGCATGTTCATTGCCAATAATGATGGCGTGAGATTTGACTTTGCTGAAATTAATGGGCAGTGTGACTGGCGGACTGCTTTGGAAATGGATTGGAGGATGTCTCCTTGGATGTGATGGCAGCGAAGGAGGCTCGGGTGTAACTTACTTAAGAGCTGCTTTTCAAGGAAAGCATCAATTTTCATGCACAGGCACCAAACATCCTTCACGCACCATTTCGATCATTTATTTGTTATCATTGTCAAGGGTGGTATATATATATATACGATATATACCATACCGTGGGTAAAAACATCCCCATACTTCTTGGCTGTGAACATTCATCGCAGAGGTTCTTTCAGTTATCTGGGGGTGATTTTTACAGAACTTTGGACATGGCTAAGTCTGGTGAATGTGCATCCCGTCGTTACCTTGCCTCTGCCAGAGTACGTACTACTAGCTATAGAAATGTGCGTGAACATGCTTTAGCAGACAAATGGCGCACTTCTTTGCGGATTGCTAAGACGAATATTGTTTCTCCTGGCATGCATGATAGTCAAGCAAGTGCTGTGGGGTACTGGATTTTGTAAGCAGGAAGGGAGTTCTCTATCTTGCTGTCTACGCTTCATTTGCATGTTCTAAAAGGGCACTTTAGACATGAAGCAGACTACCACTAACTGGGCTGTACTTAGAGACTGTGGACATCAGCCATTGCTTTTATTGTTATATTTTACTAATTTTGGTCCGCTGTCAAGCTCATCGATTGTATGCCTAATACCAATAGTGTCATTTTGCGGAAGGTGGTCCGCCCGGGCTGATCTCATTTTGCAGCTTCTTTAAAGTGCCTGCTGGACTGCTCAATCGCTGAGCTTTTTTGTTAGGACTGCGTGGGTGTTAATCATATGTACGAGCTGCTCAATCTGGGCGTGCTATTCCCATGCAAGAGTTTACTGGGGGGGGAAAGCATAGGATGAGCAGTGTTTGGAAAGACGCTGAGTTAGTGGACCTTAATAAGCACAACAACAAACTGGCCGGATAATCCATTATTGTTTTGCCTTGCATCCCTTCTTCTTGTAATGATTGTTTTGCCAACTGCTGTGCCACGGTTCAGCTTCATCTGTCCAAACGCGTTACGCGCAATGTAAGTATGTTCCGCTTGTGTGCGCATACTTTGAAAGTGGAGGCGGCAGTGCCACTTCGTCGGAAAAATATGCAGTGCCACTTCTGTGGCTTGAAGGCAGTTCTTGCGTACGTGACCAGTGCGCATGCTAGCAGTCGCACGCTTTGACTGAAGGCCTTTTCTTGTAAACCTTGTACGTGACCAGTGCCCTAGTGAAGATGAACAAGTCCAGGACAAAGTGTACGCTCTATTCTTTTGCCAACACCATCAGGTTTGTGAGCTGAGGAAAAATTATCTTTTGGTTAAATCTGTTTTGAGGACTTCTTGTCAGCAGCCCGACCCTATTTGCTGCAACACAGGTCAACAACCAACTTCTTGTCTCTCTTTCATACTGAGCTTATGGATATATTCGTACATTATCTGTTTATTTGGTGCTGGCACAAATATGGCTGCCAGTTGTTATCCGCTTCAGCTACTCTGCAGCCAACTTTTGTAATCCAAACTTAAATGCCAGTCCAGCAAGTAATTAAATATGTTAAAAATAAATTGCAGCTTAGGAAAGCTATTGCCCATCCCAGCAAAAAATAATTTAAAACTCTGAGTCAAAGCACGCAAACAAAATCAAATAGTTTGAAGCAAAGATGTTCATAATATGATGCTTCTACATTGCACGCGATCTGAGCCTGCTGTTTTGCCCACAAGCTTATTCCAGCAAATACGTCAGTGCAGCCCCCCGTCTGCGCTAAAGCAAGCAGCTTTTCTTGGTGCGATGATGTAAGAAGGGGGCAAGCAAATGGACCACTCACGATGAAGTCAAACTAGTCAATGTTGTATCGCAGCGCCCTTGGCTGCCCGAATTGCTGGGCTTGAGAGGACTCTCCCTCCAACTGCGGCAGCGAAACAATGCAAGCGCTTGGTAAGAAGCACAATGGGGTTGCAGCAGCTACCCTTTACCTGAGCTCACATACGAGTGCGCAAGCAAAATTGCCATCAGGCAACAATTTAGACTTATGCCAGAGGAACAATAGGTCAGTAGGGACTGCTGAATGACGATTGAAGACAATTTGAGGATTAGGAAATCACGAAGAAGAAAAGGACTTTTTTGCATGCTAACATTCACGTGGCGCAGTCATTTTATTTGTGGGTGCACAGCTTTCCCATCTCAAAGCTGCTCCTTACCTTAATCAGCATGTTCACCCTCAGCAGGCGGTGGTTCTCTGGTTTCCGCGAGATCTCGATAGATGCAGTTATGGAATCGTTGGGAGCACAGTCCAGAGACGGCTGGACATAAAATACTTGTTGACCCCAGTGTGTAGCGCCTGAGGTCCAATAAGTGAATCAATCAGGGGAGAAGGGAAGAAATATGATCATGCAGCCCGAACCTGTTCATTAAAAAGCAGCCCACACCAGTCATTAACTTCATTTGTACCAGATGCAGCCCAAAAATTTAGGTATAAAGCATGATAAGTAGGGTTGGCCCATACCGTAAATGGGATTTCCATATACTATATTTACACCGTATGACCATATATACACCATACTCCGCAAACCACATATGACCATATATTTACCATATTCCGTATACGGTACACAGTAATTAGGGAAATTTGAAGTCACTCAGAATAAATTCAGATGGGAGTCATCCTGCAGCTTTTCAAGAGCTGAGCACGCATGACCCAATCTTGTATACCAAGAAATGAAAGGTTGGAGAGCCAGGCCTGCTTTAAGCCAAAAAGACCAAAAAATGGCCTTTCAGTCAGGCCAGCCAAGCCCACCCAAAAAAAGGGGAATTAATGCCCCACTCCTAATATGCACATCTGAGGTCACACAGCGGGTTATAACCATAGATGTATCACTTCTGCATAAAAATAAATGGGTTTGGGGAAAAGGGTGTGAGTGGGGGGCTGAATTTGTGCCGTTTCCCTGCCAAAATAGCTAACTATAGTGACATGAGTGCAGAAGAGCATGTCCAAGCACAAATTTCCCCCATTTTTTTGTTCCCAATTAGTTTTTAGGTCCAACCTTACCCATTGGGCAAAAAAAAAGTGGGGCAAAATATTTACTCCGAAGGACTTAGTGCGTGGGCTTGTTTGCAAGGCAAAAATGTGCATTTTTTGAAAACCATGGAAGCACGGTGTTTGGACGCCATCTGAGTATCAGGAGTTGTTCAGTATAATCCCCAGGGGTGTTTTATCAAGTTTTATGGCCTGGGATGCTGGGGGTGGGCTGTGGTGGGCAGCGACAGCTGAGATTTTCAAAAGTATGCAATTTATTGCACACCTTTTAAAACACCTTTCTGACACCCCCAAAAATCGGTTTGGGACGACTTGAACTGTGTCAATTTTTCACAGATTTGGCAGGTTTCCCTGCCAAAAGTGGGGTCAAACAGGGTCCAAAACCGGACCTTCATTCCAGGCCCCCGGACCTTCACCAAAATGTCAGGAATATTATTTAGAACACCCCTGATTTTTCTGGCACCGGGGAGGAGCTTTTGGAAATCGACCTTTAGGCAGGGATTTCCACCCAGGTCCACCCTGCCCACCTGGGCGCCTCCCGCCAAAAACTGAGTGTGCAGGGGTGCTTACATATATGTAACTAAGGGTCCTGGATACTTAAATGTATTTTTCTGCATTGGGGCAAAACTTTTGGCAGGAATGGCTGACCTGATTTGGAGTAACATTTCTGTACCCATGCATGGGTACAACCCCCTTTTTGGCAGGGAAATGGCACAAATCCAACCCCTGACGCACACAGCGGACTCTAAACCCTTTTTAGCACAGAAGTGTTTCATACGTTGTTTCTTAATACCCTGAAATATTAAAAGTCAAGAAACAATGAGGTTTGCTTTAGGAGGGTGTAGGATGCATAGCTTTTGGACGGCACGTGTCAAATCGATTTAATTTTATATATTTGGAATCCTGGCGTCGAGAGCTATCGATTGGTATATATATGGGTCCAATCGGAGGAGGGGGTGGTGGGGGGGGTAGTCCGGGGGATTCCAGAGTTTTTTTGCCACCCCCCAAAAATTTACTGGGTCACTCCTACGAAATTTTAAATATATCATCGGAATACTCAGCTCATGCCCAGTCGATTGGCACCCTTTCTAAGTAAATTGGGTAAAAGAGGGGGGGTCTGTGGACATGCATAAAAGTCAGAGGCACACGCACTCGGGTGCAGGCCGCGGGGTGAGTCAAGCCAATGAAGCAGCAACTTACCCCAAACTTACAGGATTGTGCCAATTGTGCCAGCGTAAGATAGTCAGTGGGATTCTGAAGAAATAGAAGCAATGTGGGACTGTGCAAGCCAGTTATGGGTGCCTGGTAGGTCACGTGTGCATGGGCGTCCGTATCTCAGTTTTTGCCCCATAACTCTGCAACATTTCGATTTTAGGTCTTGATGAGTATGCAGATGGATGCCTGCTTAAATAGGAGCAGATTAGTACCCTTTTTGTTTGGGTTGGGGCACTGGAAGGGGGGTTTGGGGGGGGGGGCCCTCAGGGGTGTCCACCCCAAAAAGTAGACGTGTCGTCCAAAAAAAAACACCCTCATGGTCTTAACTATAAATATACACAACGAAAAGTGAATGAATTGGGGTGGTTGGGGAAGCCCAGGGACCTCTTTCCCAAAGTTGCGCTCAAACAGCTCTCAAGGGTTCTAAAACTTTCACGAATGTTATTAAACGCTTGCTCCCAATAAAAAGAAATGAACAATTTTGACGCCAATGCTTCAGGACTTTTTAATGTCGGTCATAATTCCAATGAAGACAAGCCAAAAAGTTAGCCTTTCGCCGTATTCAAAAATGCAAGCCCTAAAATACCTTTGAGCAAATAGCAGCAGACAACCTGTTTAGCAAGTTATACCATGGAACCATTGAATCTAGGAGTAAGGTATAAGCTATATTGCAGGACAAGGTAGCCTTCACTTGGGTATGAGTAGCATTGATCTGCTTCACGTCTGCGAAATATTGCATTCCATGAAAGTCCCCTTGTGAAGTGTGAACGGAATTTTTTTGAACCTGTTAAGCACATTATTGTTTTGCGCACTTTTCACCCATTTGTCTTGCCAGGCTCAGCGGTATCATACAACATTATGCTTAAATTCACTTAACATGGGCGGATGCTCTTGGGCTTTCTGTTAGAGCAACTATGCCCAGCCTGAAAAGTTCAAGTCTGTGTGCTTTTAGGAAACAGACTCAGTAATAAAACAAAAGAAATGCCTGTGCCTTCGCCACACCTTGTTTAGTGAAGTCTTCTTGCGTAACTGTGACAAACAACACGTCGAGGTTGGAGGGCGCATTGCTGCGGTCTGGTACTAGGTGCACCCTTGGCAGCGATTCAGGTTCGAACATGACCTGCTGCGCCTGTGGGAGGACCAGGTTCATCAGCTACTTTCTGTTATCAACTGCGGGGGTGGGTGCTGCTCAAGGTGCTACTTCGTGTTATCAACTGTAGAAACCCCAAAGTGCGCCAAAAACCACCTTGCTCGCCATAGTGACCAAGTTCCTGGTCCTGGGCGTGGCTTGTGCAGCCGGAAAAGAGGCCTGGAGGTACCCTGCCAATGGCAATGGATTGGAAAAGGATCATGAATTTTTGTGGATGAGCGGAAGGGCTAGGAAAGGAGACTCACACCCACAAAATCGAGTACCTGCTGAACCGGGAAGCTTGGGGTTGCTGAGCGCTCTGTGCGGAGGAAAAACAAGTGGGGATCAAACGCAAATCAACCCCTAGGAGAAGCCTGACCATCAGCTTGGATGAGGTACCTGGTTGCCCTAAGCAAGTTTGTGTTTCGTGCGAGGAGAGCGGCCATTTAAATTATTGTACTGGCAATCCCGACCCCCACTTTTGCGCTCTATAATTTCAATTTCCAAAATGATCGAGGACGTAACAGGTTTGAACATATACACACGCGCGCACGCACACACACACACACACACACACACACACACACGCACACGCACACGCACACGCACACGCACACACACACACACACACACACAC
>Ga0307974_1002990_pt1 | contig 12103 bp, 6 predicted proteins | sample OrgLakmetagen784_FD_201812 | JGI IMG/M metagenome (GOLD analysis project Ga0307974, IMG submission 201812) | Saline water microbial communities from Organic Lake, Antarctica - #784 | ecosystem: Environmental > Aquatic > Non-marine Saline and Alkaline > Saline | place: Antarctica: Organic Lake... | reverse complement strand
TTTATTCTTAGTTAGAAGCAAGCGCTCTACAAGCGTTTGTTAAAAAAGCTCTGTGTGTATTTGTCCACTACTGTAGTGGACAACTCGTCCTGTACGTTAGTGGACATCCTGGTGAGTATTAGGTGGAGCCTGTATTGCGATTTATCTTTAAAACATAATTGATAATATTGTGTACCTGTATCAACAAAATAGATAAATTAATTTTTGGCTGCCTCCTCGTTGCCGCATGAAAACTAATAAATTGTTTCAGGTTTAATAAGTAAATATATATTACTTATGTACTAATAGTCTACCGCATTGCAGCAGGTTAAATAAACGCGAACGAGCGATCGGATGAAAATAATATGAAAATCATTTTATCTCGTAAGCTCAAAATAAATTTAGGTCGATAAAATTGAAATAAGCAATTGAAAAAGAAAATGCACCTGTTAAGCTTTTTCGCCCTTACACTTTTCCTCTCAATCTTCCATGTGCACGCACAAAAAAAAGAGGAGGTATGTGTAGGGGCGCCAGGTGCCAAACAAGCGCTTGCATACTTGCGCAAAGGTTATCATAGATGTACGGTATCCTTGATCTAGACAAGGTTTGTCTGTGCAATGATTTGTCTGTGCATGATCACAACTTGTGTGCCCGTTAATACCTCATCCAACGCAGGCTCCAACGTGCCCGCTGCAACCGGGTCAGGCAAACCTGGAGTTTAAAGAAATAGCAGCCAATTGCGAGTTTTCCAACACAGAAAAGTTTTGTGCAACATGCGCTTGCGCGCTGTATGCCGACTTTGTGAGTTAGATGCGCCCGTGCAATCGTTGATGAATAGAAAGACCTAGTTTGGTACCTATAACTTTCTCACCTTTCAACATCTCATGATCAACACCCCAGGCGCCTGCACTCATCCAACTTCAGCTTTTTGATGAAAAGATCGCTGAATCAGAAGAAAAAGCTAATGAAGCAATAAGCAAAGCAGCGGCTATAATCAACATCTGGTGGGTTGTGTGTGAATGTGAAAGTGCTCCACCATTGGCAAGATACTTGATTGTACATAAGTTACAGGCACAATGGCGGACATGTATGCACCTCTTTAGCTGGTAGGGGTGCTCTGCCAGTTGTGCACACAATAACAGGCCTTCTCTCACTTCCTGTGCAGCACCCAGGACTTCCTTAAAGAGCTGGAGCAAGTCGTGGATGTGGAGTCCATGAACGAGCTTCAGGCAAGTCAAGCTCAATCGATGCTTCCTCCAATAACTTCCATGGCTGCAGCTGGTTAACTGCATGCATGCCAGATACGTATTTCTTTGGACCAGCTCCTGAATTTGGCCGGTTTAAAATGTACGTTGGATCCTCCTGCATATTGCAGGAGTGCAGCTACAAGGAGGGAGAGTACCCAGATTGCCTTCCATCTGTCGTCGAACAGATCATGGTGAGTGCTTTGGTTAGGGTATCACTGCAACAGTGGCAAGGACGTAAAGCAAAGGGCTGTTGCAGTATGAGCCTATAATTGGTTTTATTTGTTGGACACGCTCTAGGTTGCTACCATGGAGCAAGGAAGCCCTCAAGGACAGCCACAGCCACAGCAGCAGCAGCAGCAACAACAAGCAGGGCATTAATATAATGTGATCAGTTCATGCATAGGCGCTACAGTGATCATCTGAGCTCTTGATTGACGGCAAGCAAGCTAACTGCAGAAGAGAAACGTGGCCAGATAAGCAAGTGTCTCAGCAAGTGCAGAACAGGTGTTGTAACACATCGAGTCTGTCTGGGACATCTAAGAATAATCAGCTAGAGTTCGTGTGCAAGGGCAACGGTTTTTTTTTCTTCAGATCTGTGTCTGAGAAACATAAATTTGCCTGTTTTAAATGACCGTGCAGAGGTGAAACAGACCAATAATCAACTTGAAATTGACGCTGCATCTCTACTGGATCACACCTGACTCTTGGTTATTACACCTGACTCTTGGTCAAACCTCTCCAGCAACTGAGCAGAGCATCCGCTGTTTTCCGGAAGTACCTACATTGAGGAGGAATACCTGGGATGGTAACTAGAACACAGGCACCGTTGAAATCCGGCCAGCAAAGTGTTCAGAGTGCTTTCTGTTCTCATGCTAGCTGGCAACCTCCAGTCGTTATCTGAACAAGCAAAGAACAGAATACAGAGATGTGGCGGGAAAGAAAAAAAATATTGCTGGATAAAGTGTGATCACAAAACATACCCACAACATAAGTCTTAATCAGTTTTTTCACTGAAAGTACTTCGATGTATGATTAACCTAATTTTACATGCCAAACCTATCCAAATCAACTCCAGACGACCCTGTGCTCCCAAAATTGTACACTGCCACAGTAGCTTGCATAAAAAAAGTAGACGGAAAATGCAAAGGCATGCTTAACCCTGAGCGTCGCAATACTCTACAGTGGGCTTTTGAAAAGGCAAAATACGTGTCAATGCCAACCCAAAATTGCAAATTTTAATCGTCATGCGTCAAAATGCGAACCTGCTCGCCCTGCATACAAATGCACGTGCATTGCAACTGGGAGTACGGCACCTCAGATGTCAAGCATTTAAATCAGGTACACACAAGCACGCACTCATGCGCGCACACGTGCACACAGACACACACATGCACACACAAATACACGCACGCATGCGCGAACATAACACACACACACACACACACACACACACACACACACACACACACACACACACACACACACACACACACACATGCACACACACACACCTACACGCACGAATGCATGCATGCATGCATGCACGCACACGCGCACATAACACACACACACACACGCATACACACACGCACTCACACATGCATACACACGCACGCACACACGCATACAAACACTCACACGCACGTACGCATGCACACACATACATACACATGCACAATTACACACACTCACGCACGCACCTACAAACACTGTTGTAATAAAATCTTAGCATAATAAATTTGCTGATCTTACCGGAGGTTTTAGGCTTGAGCGCTGTTTGGTTCTGCAGCCGTGACCAGCTTCTGTAATAATTGATTTAATTTGCGGCTGAGATAGTCTCCCTGCCGCTCTCAGCATTCCACGCCCAAAGCCTGAGACCCAGCCCAAATTTCAGCTTAGAGTAAGCTCCAGGCAGGCGTTCGCATTATAAAAAAGCCTCTTTTTGGGATTGTTGGTGCACGTGTAGAACACACACACACACACACACACACAAACTGGCATGCTTGCATGGATGCATGCACCACTTGCATGAATGCAGGCACATATGCACGTGCGAACACGTAATTGCATCACATGCTCGCTCAAACACAGGCATACATACAAACGCACACACCAAGTACAAACGCACACACGAAGCATGCTTACTTTGTGCTATGAGTAAAACATTCTCTTGTTATTCCTCATGGCCGTGTGAGCATCCACGATAGAGAAATTGACAGCCTGCTGCACCCCATCATGCGTGCACACTAATCCACACAGAATATGATGCCCCGCTGCTTGAGGCCGTGCTCAAACGGGGAAACCAGCTTGAAGATGTTTCGTTCCATGTGCCTGGACACAAGGTAAAATGAAGGCTGCTTCAGGGATTTTAGTCCCGTGAAGTTAAGCATCAATTTTATATAACGGGAATCGGCAGGCATTTCAAATCCCACACTCGCTTGTTGCTGCAATAGGCCCTGGTAATGTCATGTTTAAAAAACTAAGATAGCACAGTCCTTGGCACGAGCGTAATAATGAAAGCTTGAAACAGTGTGCTCGTGCGGCAGTGTTTCGTGCCACTCCTTTTGTGTCAAATGTCTTCGAAGTTATGAGTTGGAACTCAAGGGCCCTATTGTGATAAAGTGCGCGCACATGATTTGTAATCATGTCTTTCTATCATCTGTACTCATCTGCTTCTTTGTGCAGAGAGGCCGAGGTGCACACGCAGCCTTTCAAGACATGATGGGTGGTGCACTGGTGTATGACACCACAGAGGTGTCCGGCATGGACTTCTTGGGCTCACCGACAGGTGGTATGATGAAAGATCTGTATGGCATAACAAAAATACTACCTTCGCAAACATTTCCTTTCTCCACCATACTTTCATTAGATCACCGCCCAACAATAACGTTGTTCTGGGGGGGCCGTTGAACTAACCGCTCCAAACGGTCTTTGAATATAATTGTGTCTGGGAGGGACGGTTGGAGTACAATAGTAGAAATTAATACTACAGCTTGGTGGTTTCCTGGTGTATTCTAGGGTGTGAAGCGGCAGAGTCATCAAGCCTTCAACGACCTTGTTTGGCAGGATGCATGAGACAACTTCCTAGCTCTCGTAATCCGTGGAAAGAGGCCCCAAAGAACGTGGTTGCTGCAAACTGAAGTTTTCATACAGAGTAAGCCATCATTCGAAAATGTGCGACTGCACAACTGACGTTTTCAGGGGAGGCCGGGGAGGGATTTATGTGAATTCGTTTCAGGGTGGGTGGGAGAGAGTTCGGCAAGGCACGGAGTAAACAGCAAGTGTGAGCAGCAAGTGTGAGTAGGAGTGTGAGGTGTGAAGATTTGAGATTTATATTTTTCCATGGTCCCTTTTTCTATAATTGTGCTGCTGGCCACGGCAACACCTTATCATTACTCCTACTTATCATCCAAGTCCCTAAGCCAAAGTTTCATGTCAGTTCGATAAGCTTGTGAAGACCGGGCCCAGACCACGTTTGCCCCACCATCCACCACCACACAATCAATCATCTGCCTCGTGCGAGTAAGCACACAAGTGTGTATAACGTATTCCTCAACTGCCCCGGTTTTCACTCCATTACCCAAGTGCGATGAAGGCAGCTATATCAGCTTCCGTCAGTGCCTTTGGCACCAATAAAACCACACAACTGGTGATGTTTGTTCGTGACCATTCACTCCCACAACAACCTCCAACATCACACAGGCGCGATCCAGGCAGCTCAGTCTGCAGCAGCTCGCACCTTTGGTGCCGACCAAACCTGGTTCTTGGTGAATGGGTGCAGCGTGGGCATCCATGCCGCTGTTATGGCAATAGCGAGGTGAGAAGGGCTGCAGGAAAAGACAAAGATGCTGGTAGCAGTGCTGACACTTGTTTTATACGTGCGATAGGGGTATAGAATGTATTTGTGTGGTATAGATTTTGTGGTATACGTATTGCACTGACACTTGTGTTGTACGTGCGATAGGGGTTAGAAGTTAGAATGTATTTGTGTGGTATAGATTTTGTGGTATACGTATCGCACTGACACTTGTTTGTACGTGCGATAGGGGTATAGATTGTATTTGTGTGGTATAGATTTTGTGGTATACGTATCGCACTGACACTTGTTTGTACGTGCGATTGGGGTATAGAATGTATTTGTGTGGTATAGATTTTGTGGTATACGTATCGCACTGACACTTGTGTTGTACGTGCGATAAGTTAATGTTCAGGTTACACCACTATACACTGTTGTACGTGCGATAGGTTAAGGTTAAGGTTAAGCTTACATCACTATACACTGTTGTACGTGCGATAGGCTAAGGTTACGGTTAAGGTTACATCACTATACACTGTTGTACGTGCGATAGGGGTTAGAATGTATTTGTGCTGCTAGTAATGTGCAACTACTGATTTGCTGTTTGAACAAATATATCTCTTTTTGTGTGTTTTGTCAGATCAAAAATCTGTGAGTTTGCAGAGGCTTGTCACGATATTGCAACAGGCGAAGTGAAGTATAGTGCACGAGTGCTGTTCTGGCAGAGAAAGGAACACGATCATCCGCGTTGTTTCACAAAGCTATTATACTATTATGCTGAATTGGCGTGCTTCTGCAATAGGCTTGAGATTGCGCTCACAATGTGCCAGCCAAGCCCCACCAACTGCTCTCTATGATTGTTTAATTTATAGACATCATGAAGCATATTGACAAGCTCCTTACTCGCTAACTGTCTCACTGTATGCCAGACTAATTATCGCTGTTTTATGCCAAACACCTCCTTACCAGTGTCAATTTCTGTTGGGACCTGGTTTTAGCCTTGGTACGGTGAATTTTGCATTTTCCTTGTAAGCCACATTATCAGAGCTACTGTTTGGGTGTTGACTTTGCTCATGCCTACACTCTCTGTGTGTGTATGCATGTATGTATGCATGTGTGTGTGTATGTATGTGTGTGTGTATGTATGCAGGCCAGGAGACTCCCTGCTGTTTGTTAGTACAATTTTCCTCGTGTCTATGCCCGTCGCGTAGATTTTGTGCATACGTGTGTCTGTGTATATGGCTGTGGATGCAGACCTGGAGACACGCTGCTGCTCGCTCGCAACTGCCATCAGTCCGCTTTTGCTGCCATGGCCCTAACAGGTATGGAGGAAGCTGTAGCATTCAAATTCACTCGCGTTTGCACCTTGTTTAAAACCTTAGGGCCTCACATCTTTCAGATGGGCTCCTTTTGTAGTTGGCTTCTACAGAATCACAATTTCTCCTTGCCCTGTATTGAAGGACAAGCACACGTCTACACCTATAAAGGTCAGCGTGCATGACGGCAGACTTGCAGCTAGCCCTCACACTAGCCTGAGCCTCACAAAGAAACAAGGACAGAAACACTACAAGGCTGGCATGGATCCAGAAAATTGTCAGCCACGCACTTCATCCTAGCCCTTTAAAATCCAGCCACTCTACTATTTTCCCCCTACCAGATCCCCCAATATTGCGTTCTGGTTGATGTTACCTTGTGTCTTATTTTGTTCAATCCGTTCACAGTGTAACTTTGTTTATAGCGTTGGTAGCAAGTGTTCACACTTTGTGCAGGGTGATGCCCAAGTTTGTGAGATGAGTGATGGTGTACTGATTGCATACAGTATATGGTACGCACGGTGCCTCCAACTCCTAGGACTCCTAGTATAACGTGAAGTGCGACCCTGTTATTACGAAAGGTGCCCCTGAGCCTCTTTGTTTGCAGATGCTGAATAAGAGGCAGCTACACACAACAACACAGGCAGCTACACACAAATGCACACACGCACGCAGGTGTAGATCCTTGGTGGCTGTATCCCGAAGTAGACCCCCTCTTCCATGTGGCTCAAGGCATCACCCCAGATGCCTTGCGATCTGGCTTGCAGCAAGCACGAGCACAACAGAAACGTGTTGCAGGCGTGCTTGTCGTGTCTCCCACATACTATGGGGCTGTGTCTCACATAAAAGGTGCGCAGACGTGCACAAAATGTGAATCACGTCAAGGAGCTGAGTCGTACCCAGGGCTTCTAAGCAGCTGTGAAGGTTGTATTTGTTGTTGTGTGAGAGGACTGGAAAACCGGTAGGTAACTCAAGAGGAACGTTGTATTTACTTGACTGCACTGCCTCTTTTGAAGCATCTCCGTATGTATGTATGTATGTATGTATGTATGTATGTATGTATGTATGTATGTATGTATGTATGTATGTATGTATGTATGTATGTATGTATGTATGTATGTATGTGTGTGTGTGTGTGTGTGTGCGTGCGTGCGTGCGTGCGTGCGTGCGTGCGTGCGTGCGTGCGTGCGTGCGTGCGTGCGTGCGTGCGTGTGTGTGTGTATGTATGTATGTATGTATATATTTGGACGGCCGTATGGGTGTTTATGTATGCTTGACTTGCACGGCTGTCATGTTGCTTACTCAATGAGACCTTGTGTGTGCGTGCTGTGTTGTGCTGTGCAGATCTTGCCAGCATCTGCCACTATGCTGTGTCGCTATGCTCTGCCACTATGCTCTGCCACTATGCTGTGCCACTATGCTCTGCTTCTATGCTGTGCCACTATGATCTGCCACTATGCTGCGCCACTATGCTGTGCAGAGCTTGCCAGCGTCTGCCACGAAGCAGGCACAGTGCTGCTTGTAGATGAAGCCCATGGTGCTCATCTTGGACTGCACCCTGACCTTCCTCCCAGGTGCGCTGTTTGCTCCTTGCAACTTCCTGTGCAAGCTTACTCACCAAGAATTGCTGTCGCCTCTTGATGCGCAGAGTTCTCTATGTTCATGTTTGCATAGGTGCACTGCTACACACGGTCTTTGTTTTGTCATGCATTATGGAATACCTTTGTAAAAAGTGCCCTGACACCTTATACTTCCTCACATGCATGTGTCTGCATCGGCGCATCTTGTGTCGTCATTCATTATGCGAAACCTTCGTAAAAAACGCCCTGAAGCCTTATACTTCCTCACATGCATGTGTCTGCACCGGCGCATCTTGTGTCGTCATTCATTATACAAAACCTTCGTAAAAAACGCCCTGAAGCCTTATACTTCCTCACGTGCATGTGTCTGCACCGGCGCATCTTGTGTCACACCCACAATGATGACTAGAGAGACAGACCCGTACTTGCATACATTTACGTCACTGTCTTTCTATTGCCAGTGCTTGTGTCTACACTTCCAGCTTATTACACCTATTACATCGGGCCAGACGTGCACACAGTGTTCTTCTTGCTATCTTGATTAATGCATTGTGGGTGGGGGGAGTTTTGGCTGCCTGTGGCTGTGCCTGTTTCCTCTCTTTCTTTTCCTGTAAGTGCATAGTTTTGTGCATGCCAAGTCCCCCATCTGTTCCTCAGCACAGCAGGCACATGGTGCACGCGCCTTCCAACTTGCCTTACAGGCACGCCCTGTTTCAGTCGCTGCAGCAATAGCAGCAAGTGGGGAAGATAGGGTGTGTGGTGCCCTTCAAGTTCAGTGCTCTTCTGAAGTCCAGCCTGTGGCCTGTTGAGTGCCTCCTCACTTTGATTGTCTTTTTGATGCTTACTTGACGCCCTTTAATTTGTCATCCTCATGTGCAGTGCTCACATGACGCCCTGTAATTTGTCATCCTCATGTACAGTGCTCACTTGACGCCCTTTAATTTGTCATCCCCATGTGCAGTGCTCACGTGACGCCCTTTAATTTGTCATCCCCATGTGCAGTGCTCTCCAACAAGGCGCGGATCTGGCCATTCAGGTAAAATGGCTGCATGTACGCAACATTACGTAGCATCATGATTCATGATCTAGCCGTGTGACCGCGTTTAAACAAAGGTTGGCTCTACAGCTGTTTGTGGATAGGCACAGCATCATTACATACTTGTTTGGATATGCATTGCTTACCATGTAAATCTTTAAATCGGCATTGCGTATTACAGAACTGTGTGTGTGTGTGGTTGGGCAATACTACATCAAAACAAACCATCATAGAAATGTGTGTGTAGTTTAATCATTGTAATAATTGCAACGGTTGCTATTTTGTCTCTCCACCCACACTGCTCTCCACACACGCGCAGTCCACCCACAAGATGCTGACGGCAATGACACAGGTGAGAGGGAAAGAGCACCGTATGATGCAGTAAGAGTATGCAGCAAGATTTATGACACAGGTGGGAGGTGCAGCACCATGAACTATGAATATCAAATTTCAGACGTGTCGCATACTTTTGGTAGTTGTGTCGGTTACGTGTCATGTCCAGCCTGTACCTCCTAGGTTTGCACAACAGCAAACTTGTTTACTTACTTCTGAGCAACTTACTTCTGAGCAAGGTTCCAGCATTTATTGGTGACGTTGACACAATTTGCTCTCCTTTACAACAAGTCGAAAGCTTTCAAGCCCCTGCTGTCTCCTGCCAATTCTTTTACGACCCAAGTAAACTAGCACCATTAAAAAACAACAGGAAAATTGTAACATTTTGCCCATGCTCAGTCTAATGTCCGTATGATTTTGTGTAAGTTGTATTATTTCATACATATAACATACTAAAGCCATAACAACCTTTGCCTTATTCCTGCGTAGCGAGACACTCCACTGCTTTTTTTACCCTTTGCAAACTACAGGCTGCCATGCTGCACGTATCTGGAGGGCGTGTGTGCAGGGAGAGAGTTTCCAGGGCTCTTCGTACGCTGCAGGTGTGCCGGATCAATTCAACTTCCTAATTGCCAAAGTTGCGTGCCTTGGTGCTGTTCCAACCGGGGGACCGTCTGTTACCATGCAGCAAGGATTTTGTTTCATGTCTCTGCAGTTATCCTCGCCTTTGTATTCGTTGCAGTCATGCCTCTGCAGTCATGCCTCTGCAGTCACGCCTCTGCAGTCATGCCTCTGCAGTCATGCCTCTGCAGTCATGCCTCTGCAGTCATGCCTCTGCAGTCACGCCTCTGCAGTCATGCCTCTGCAGTCATGCCTCTGCAGTCACGCCTCTGCCGTCATGCCTCTGCAGTCATGCCTCTGCAGTCACGCCTCTGCAGTCATGCCTCTGCAGTCATGCCTCTGCTGTCATGCCTCTGCAGTCATGCCTCTGCAGTCACGCCTCTGCAGTCACGCCTCTGCAGTCATGCCTCTGCAGTCATCCTCGCCTCTGTATTTGTTGCTGGCACCTCTACACGCTGTGCAAACCAAAGCAGTCTAGTGCTTTTATGTCTAGACTACACCACCACACAGTGAGACTACCACACAGTAAGTGGCACCTCTACACGCTGTGCAAACTCAAAGCAGTCCAGTGTATTACACCTGCGCAATGATAGTGACTTGTCACTTTGTCCCCTCTGCAGTCATCCTCGCCCTCGTATATATTGCTGGCATCGTTAGATGCTGCACGTCTTCTCGCAGAGGTGCGTGTGTTTGTCCACTAAACTGCCACTGCCTGAGCAGTGGTACGACAAGCAAAGTACGCAGAACCTGCTGTCAGCCACTTTTCACGCAAACAAGGAAATGGAAGCTTTTTGATTTGGGTTATGTAGGACTCTTTCACTATGGCAGACAAAAGGGCTCAAGCAAAGAAAGAACCAGAAGGAGGAAGATGAGCATAGTTTGTTGCAGAAATTGCAAGCGCTTTGGCAAACGTGTGTTGATTGCAGTGATCTAAGGTATTGACAAGGGAGTGCTGATTGCGTGATCTGAAATAATAGCAGGGTTGTGAATGTTTGCACTCCTCTGCTGCACAGGACCCTGGAGCCTGTTTTGATAAACCACTTGAAGCGGCCCAAATAGCAAGAGTTTGTCTATCGGACATTCCAGGATTGATTGTTCTTGGCCACAATATGTACTCATCTTTCGGTGGCGGCAGCAGTGATGTGAGGCGTACAAAAAGCCATAGCATTTCTAGCGGTGGTAGTAGCAGTAGCCCCCCTGACGCCCCCCTAACTATCCTTAGTACAGGCGGGGAAAGTGATGCTAGTGATGTTGGCAACAGTACCTCAATATCAGCTCATGATCCGCTGCGGCTGACGATTGGGGTGACTGGCTTGGGCCGGACTGGGTTTGAGATTGCTGAACTGCTGGAGAGCCAGTACCACATCGTTCCAGAGCTGGCAACACAGACGGTGCGTGATATCGTGTAGGGGTTGCTTTGTGTGTCCAGTGTGCTCCATCCAGTATATATATATATTTTTTTCATCCAGTATATTTGCTCCGCTTATGCATAGGTGTTGCGTGCTGCTGGTGAATGACCACTTCATGACTGCTCTCCAAGGCGATGCACCAAAAGCCCCCCACGTAGCTGCATTGCATGTCAGGATTAAGTGCGGATGCGTTGTATGTCAGGATAAAGAACCTTGGCTTCAAGCTTAAGCGCCTTCTGATAGTTAAAGTGTGCCTGCCTGGAAAGCACAGTTCCATGCAGGACTGGGCAAAAGGGTGCAGGTGCCTTGGCAGAGGTACCCTGTCAAACTCTAAATTCTTGTCCTCTGGTAAGGCAAAAGTGAGGCAAAAGGATGCAGGTGCCTTGGCAGAGGTACCCTGTCTAATTTAGAGTTGTTCTCTGATGAAGCAAAAGGGTGCAAGAGGGGCAGAAGCACCCTGTCTATAATTGTTTCTTCAGTCTTGCCTTGATCATCAACATTTCTATTGATTCCATCCGGCTACTTTGCACCGAATTACCCACACTTTGTGGGCTGTTGGGTGTGTTGAATTGAATTGAACACCACACCACAAAGTATAGAGGCCTGTGCATTTTCTTGCTGCCCCTCTCTCTCTCTCACACACACACACACACACACACACACACACACACACATACAACCACACATACATACATACATACATACATACATACATACATACATACATACATACATACATACATACATACATACATACATACATACATACATACATACATACATACATAC
>Ga0307974_1002987_pt1 | contig 12110 bp, 11 predicted proteins | sample OrgLakmetagen784_FD_201812 | JGI IMG/M metagenome (GOLD analysis project Ga0307974, IMG submission 201812) | Saline water microbial communities from Organic Lake, Antarctica - #784 | ecosystem: Environmental > Aquatic > Non-marine Saline and Alkaline > Saline | place: Antarctica: Organic Lake... | reverse complement strand
GCAAAGTGACGTGTTTGGGTGGGCAGGCAAGGCACCTCTGCCTGTCTTTCCAAGCCTCTCAGATTCAAGTTTCCGGGATCGCTCTCCCAGCCTTCCTCACATCCAGGCCACATCCCCGTACGAGAATACCAGATCCCCGAAAACTACTGTCCCGGTGTGTATGCCTGTCTGTGTACATGTGTGTGTGTGTGTTCCAGTGCGTGTATGCGTATGCGCGTGTGCGTGTGTGCGTGAGCGTGCGTGTGTGTGCATGCGTATGCTTGTTTGTGTTTGTGTATGTTTGAAAGTGCGTGCGTGCGTGTGTGTGTGTGTGTTTGTCTGTTTGCTTGCAGGAGTGGGTTACCAAATTTGCTTTGTGAATAGGCAGGTTGGCAAGATTAGGGCTGCCAGCGCAATGCAGGCAGTCGTGTGTACTCCCTCTTTAATGGCTCTGCCTTGCAGACCAGCCAGCTTTGTGTTGTCAAATATTTAATTTATCTGAACTCCCATGAGGAATAGTGTCCCTGTCCTCTGCACTCTTGTTCTGTAGTTGTTACGGCCCACCAGGTCTGCAGTTGTTGTGCGCTCAAGAGTCTTTGCCGCGAAACCTGTTGGAGCAATCCACAGCACTAGCTCTCCTCTCTTTGCTGCTCGTGCCCCTCGCAGAAGCCAAAGCAAGTCGCCCTCAGCGTTTCCTCCCCCTCTGATGCTTCGCAAAAGCGCCTGCAACAAGAACCTTCTGTAGGCTGGAATGCGCACTGTGCAGGCTGCTGCTCAGATATCACTGTGTGGCAGCGTGGGTGGACACGCTTCCGTGCCCAATGTTATCGCTTGGTTGTCAGTTTGGGATTTGAGTGTGCCAACGCCCTCATCATCATCCTGAACGCCATCGTGCTTGGGTTGCAGTGGTGCGTTATATCTTAGGTGGAAAATGGCACACCTGATCTGTAGGGTTCAAAAGCTTGCCCCTATTATACAACTTCATACGCATGCTTGTTTATTTCATCGTTAACAATCGCAGTTGCTCATTTGGTAGGCACGTTCGGCATCAAATCCAATCCTGCTGCACCCCAATAACCGAGTCTGTATAGACCTTGCAGCACACGCACACACACATACACACACACATACACACACACACACACACACACACACACAGTCTCCAACCACACACGTCGCTCGTAACTCCCTCTCTGCCACTGTCATGCATTATGTGGTCCACAGGTACCTGATGCCGCCAAAGCTGGAAAGGGCTGTCTACATTATTAATTACGCGTAAGTCGTGCTATCTGCAACTCGCCTTGTCAAAAGGAACGTTTAACTGAGCTGCTCGTTCCCCGCAAGCCTCAGCTAGGAAGGGCACACTGCGTTGTGCTTTGTCGTTAATTCAGTCCTTCTGGCCAAAAGAAATGATCAGATCCAGAAATGGTTAGCAAACGCCTTGACGTCATCACCAACCCTCGCATTTGAAGCGCCCTTCCTTTGCCTTCCCGCAGGTTTACGTGTTACTTTGTTGTTGAAATAATTGTGCGCATCATTGCTCTTGGATGGGATGGCTTTTTATTCCGCAGCAGCACCATGCGGCTTAACTGGTGCGCTGACGAGCTGAGATGGTGTCCCCTGTATCTTGCAGTCGTAGAACAGCATTGGATTCCTCAATGTGGGTTGCAAACAAAGGGCGGTGTGCAATTCCCTAGGCTAATTGTGTTAAGGCACCAGCTTGCTAAGATAGCAGGTGTGCAAGTACTACCACTGTAACGTGTGCCTTCATCACTATGGGTCGCGCGTGTTTTTGCACCGAGCTGGGAAACCTGCATTTGCGATGTGTTCTTCTTGCCCTCCATCCATCATTTCGCACAGGTTTGACTTTGTGATCACTCTTGCTGGCTTTGCCGAGATGCTGGTGGAGTTGACTCCAGGCTCACAGACTGCACGCTTCAACGGTGGCCTCACATCCATTCGTCTGCTTCGCCTGTTCCGGCTTGCACGCTACTGGGAGGGCCTAAACGAGATCCTAATCATCCTTGGCCATGCTCTCAGCTCTGGCATCTACCTGCTCGCCCTGGTTTTACTGTTCATGTTTGTTATGGGGCTGCTGGGCATGCAGGTGCGTATGTATGTGTGTGCTGTGTGTGCTGTGTGTGCTGTGGGTGTGACTGTGTGTGCTGTTCTTGCTGTTGGGGTTTGTCACGGGCCTGCAGCTTGGCTCCACAGGGACAGCCAGGCACTATTTGTACATGGTACTTAGGACCCAGGCTGGCTTGATCTCTGAATGACCAAGTGTTCTTTAGGGCTGCCTTGTGAAGGAAACAGGTGGTCACACGGCTGCGTACTAAACAGGATGCCGAGGTGGCCTGCAGCATTTGTATTTTGATGCCTATACTTGATGTGGTGGTAGAGCACTTTGTGGCAGGCACACAGCCACGCAAGTAGTGGTGGTACTGGTGGTGGCAGTCACTTGTAACCACCAAATTGCTGGTTGGTGGTAGAGTAGTTTGTGGCAGGCACTGAGCCACGGAAAGGCTTGGTGTGGCACCTTACAAGTGTGCTACACCCCATATACACAGCGTATCCCCCCTTTATATCTAATGTCTTACATTGCCAACGTGTCTTAGTGTTTGAAATCTCGCTCCTCCTGCGCGCAGCTGTTTGGCCATAAAAACGTGTGGTGTGGCACCATGGAGGGTGCTACGCAGCGTTGCCCACCTGGAGTAAATTGTCCCAGCCATAGAGACTGCTTTGTGGACTGCACTGCCGATCAGCAGGGACAGTGGTTTGAGGTGTGTGGTGGATCTGGATGAATGAGTTATGTCTTGTTGAATGTTATACTTTGTAGTACACATGTTGCATGGGTAGACATGGAAAAACAAGCGCGACAACCTTTAATGATCAGGGTAGACGAGTGGTGGGTTCATGCTAGGGACATGCTGCAGCTTTAAGATATGAGTTGAGGTCTTATCGTACACAGCTCACGAGCTCGATCCCAGCAGCACCTGCCTGGATGGCTTTGTATAGCGGTATCAGCTACGCTGCATCTTCTGCCTGAACGGCCCCTGTGGATCTCCTGGCCGGCTCCTCACGGGGTGCACCCCCCAAGGGGTTAGGGTTTAGAGGGTTTAAAACCCTAAAGCCTAAGGGTTACAAGGGTTACAAGGATGGCCTACAGCCCGAGACTCTGGCTCATGGAAATAGCCAAGGGTAGCTGCTCACCAATCTGACGTGGTGTCACCAACATGCCAATGCAGGTGGACGATTCCCCCTATAACGGCTTGGCATACTGTGAGCAATTCCCTCGAGACTTTGATGCTGTCGACCAAGGAAATGACCCTTCCTGGCCTCTTTACTGGGCACAGGTGTGTGTTTGCCGGTGTGTGTGTGTATGTGTGTGTGTGTTTGTGTGTGTGTGTGTGTGTTGTGTATGTGTGTTTTTGTATGTGTCCTTGCAATCCATGCTTGCCCAACTTGTTACACAAACGCAGCTCTCTTGGATGCAGATGTCTGCTTGCTGCGAAAATGCGAGCATACATGATTATGGTACACCTGTCCCTGCATGTAGGTTGGCAAGCCTGTCAAGTTAAATGCCCATTTTGACAACATGCTGAACGCCTTCATCACGGTCTTCATCATCATCACCTGCGACAATTGGACGGACATCATGTATCCCATGATGGCTGTAAGTGGGCTTAACCGGTCGTATTCTGATGCCGAATGTTATGAAGCACAGCATTGTGTGTCGATGCTGAATGCTGTGGGAGTGATCGACACTACTTGCAGCTGTACACGTCATTTTTTGTGTGCAAACATTAGCTGTGCTTGGTTGGTGTTGTGGTTTCCTCTTCTTACAAAGCAGAATCAAGATTGACCTGCATGCACACCTTTTGAACTCCCACATCCCCACAGGCCATCACCCCATGGATAGCCGTCTACTTTGTCATCACCATTACGTTGGGCACATTCATGTTACTGCAACTTTTCCTCGCCATCCTGCTGGCCAGTCTAGACAAGGTGAGACCTTAAGTTGAGCTATTTAAAGCACACCACAATTTTGCCGTGGAGAACAGTGACTAAATGCACCTCTATCGCTTACCTCTTGGACTCTGTACTACCTTACTCACCCAACTACCCGTCCTGTACACGCACACGTGCACACGCAGATCAAGGAGGAGCGGGATAGGAAGAAAGAGCAAGGCTTGAAGCACACCCTTTCCATTCCTGCCATCCTGAGATCCAAACTCAGCCTTCTCAGCCGTAGTATCCTTCAGCGCGCCTCCCAAGCTCGTTTGGGAAGTCCTGTTCCGCGGCCCTGTACATATGACGCTTTGGGCGTGCGCACACTAGGCACAAGGCGCTCTCTGCTCACCCCCCCCCATGCGCATTCTGGGGCAAACCCTATGGCTTCTGCACCCCTTCCTGTTGTTTTTGATCCCAACTCTGGCGGCGTCTACGGCAGGAAGTCCTTTCACTCCTCTGGCAAGCCTTTGGTCTGCCGCAGTGCAGACCCTGTGTGTGCGGCTGCTACTTGTGGGAGCTCACCGCCACACAGCAGGACCTTGTCTTTGCTCATGCCAAAGGTGTGCCAGTGCAGGGAGTTTGACTGGTTACCTTCCTGTTTAAATCGCCCAAGCTCCAGTGCATGCTTCCACATCTTGACTTTATTTAAGCTCTTGCCTCGTCATAACTGTGTCATATTTTTTTGCTGTGTAAGTTTTCTTACCTGGTGCTCCATGCACACATGCAAGCTGGACCCATGTTCGTGTGAGGATGGTCTTTGCTTTTGATAACAGTCAGCTCCTTTGACCCGTACAATCTGCAACCCACGCGTGCATTGTATTAAGTTGTTCACTTTGAAGCTGAGCAGCAAATTAATCACCTTGCTGGCCCTGCCTGACACCCTCTTGCAGCAGCAGCAGCAGCGGCACTCTATCAAAACCCAAATTTCGACTTCATCACTCACCCACGGCGGCATTGCTCCGTCGTCTATGTCAGCCTGCGTACTGTCTTCCCCTTAGCTGCTGCGCCTGTGTCTTGTCTGCAGGAAAAGCTCCTCTTTTTGGTATGACGTTAGTATGACGTCAAAGAGGGCAAACACAGTCATGCCAGTGTTCACTCCCTCTTTTTGGCAACACCTCCCTTGCATCAAACAGCTTCTCACCTTAATCCATATGCCCTATTATCGCGTACCATCCCTCTGATGTTAGCGTGCCCCCCCCCGTCTCTCTTGCCTTGCTTTACATCAAGGATGGCATTTAAAACAGCACACACTTTGTATTCGCAGCTGCGCACCTCCTGGCTTTTACACTCCCTCGTCTTTCTCGCCTCACTTTACACCAAGGATGCCTTTCGAAACAGCACACACTTTGTATTCGCAGCTGTGACCTCCTGGCTTTTACACTCCCTCGTCTTTCTCGCCTCACTTTACACCAAGGATGCCTTTTGAAACAGCACACACTTTGTATTCACAGCTGCGCACCTCCTGGCTTTTACACTCCCTCGTCTTTCTCGCCTCACTTTACACCAAGGATGCCTTTAGAAACAGCACACACTTTGTATTCGCAGCTGCGCACCTCCTGGCTTACACTCACGTTAGGGATGTTGCGAGGACAACATGCTGACCGTCAGGGTTGCTTTCGCTCAATAGCTCCTGCCAAGACGGTTGCTATTCCCTGCTGCCTGCTACTACCTGTGCGTTCCGCCACAGGTGTGCACCACCAGCCAGCGTGGCGGAAACCGTGTGAGCCCGTCTGGCTCCACCACAGGCAGCACCAACCGCAGCACACATTTAGGGGCCGAGGGCATAAGCCGCAGTGGAAATGATGTTGAGGCAGCTCATCCCCCCAGTCCTTTTATGTCTGCCATGGACCTCGGGCTTGACAGTCCCACATCCAGGTGGGTGTGAGATGGAAGTGTACCTTTTGGTTGGAGGCCCTTGTGATGATATATATGTATATATATATATGTGTATATATATATATATATTTATATATATAAATTGGCAAAGTTGCACACGTCAAAGTAACACTTATGTACGCAAATGTGCATGCACACACTCTCACCACTCAGGTGCACATCCAATGTGCCACAGCCATTTCCTTAACTGATGTCCCTGCAGGACACCCCTTGACCCCTACACTAACCTCAATGACCCGGACAAGTCAGAAAACTCCTCGTCAGTCATGCAGAAGGCGTCAGGCCCAGAAACTTCTTTGGAGACAGAGCTGTCAGAGCCGCTCAAGTCACAGCAGCAGCAGGCATCGCATTTATCGAGCGCAGTGGGTTTTCCGCCTATGATGTGTCCATCTGGCCTGACACCCCAAGGGAGCAATGAAGGCCAACAAAGGAAGGGAGACAGCACTGCGTACAACACCCCAAATGCTCCCCATGTACGTACCATATCGTCTGTGAGCGTATGTGGATCAATTATAATGCTTGCATTGCTAAAACCAAACAGAGTGGGTAAAGCAAGGAGGGCTGAGACGGCTCCCATATTGCTTGCAATTAATAAAGACATTACCGCTGCTCACGTGTTGCATGCGTGCTTGCACAAATCACAGGTATGGAAGGAAATCGACCAGGACGGTCAGGTGTCTGTGAATGCCTCAAATGATGTCTTTTATGGCAGGCATTCTATAAAAGAAGCCGCCCCCTCTGTGCACTCCCACTCACGCTCAAGAAGGCGTTTTCTGCAAGGGAAGATTAGCACGGCATCTAAGGGTGGTGAGATGAACAACGCCATGAGGATAGAGACGCCACATGCGCCATGCTCAAATCAGCAGCAACAGCAGGAGGGGCAGGAGGAGAACGCAGACGCCAAGTACACGCTGCAGGGCACCTCTATGTTCTGTATGGATACAAGCAGTCGGATACGCTTCTGGGCTGCCCGGGTAGGGATGTGTTTTGGATGGCTATGTTGAACACACTTGGTTTGACGGGGGAGTGAGGTTTTATACCCCTTTTTTTTTAGCCGGTGCGCCTCTTCCCTAGGAGGGTCACAGCTTGGTGTGTCAGTTGTTGGACCCATTGGTGCATGCTTTTTTTGACTTGGGGGGGAGTGCTCCATGAAATGGGTGGGCTCCGTTGTAATGAATAAGAAGTGTATAAGATATGTCTTGCATGTGTGTGTCCAAGCATCATGACGGGCTGTGAGGCATGATGGTGAATCTTTGGCTAGGCATATGTTTTATATTTTTGCGATGCAATGACTGGCCTTTCCTTTTATTGTGTGAGGGGTAGCGCTGTGCCTGCTTGCTTTCCTGCATCTGTCTGTTTACCATCCTGCAATCCACACCAAACATGACATCATATTCTTGTCCCTTCTCTCACTTTTTCTCCAGGTCGTTAACCACATTGCTTTTACCTACTTCTTCAACCTCATGGTGGTGGTGTCGTGTGTAATACTAACGCTGGATGTGGTCAGCTTGGACCAGAAGTCCAAAAAGGCCATTGTGCTGCGAAATCTGGACGCTGCAACCCTTGCTGTGTTTGGTATAGAGGTACGCTTTAGAGATGCCACTTCCTTTATTTCGGCTAGTCGTTGATAGTAGGTTGGAATCTTGAGCATTTAAACAATGTCAGTGTTTAGCATTTGAAAGTTGCATTTTGCATTTTTGCCTTTTGGTTTGGCGCAGTGCGGGCTTTTTGATACGGATTTGTATTAATTTAGAGTAAGCTAGACTGCAAATTTCATCGCAACCGCTCATTATATTCGTGGGAACATGAAGAGTTAGGAGGTTTGAAACAAGTAATTATGCTGGTCTGAAGAGCAAACCCATTACTGACAGACAGACGTACCCTCGTACTTGCACGCTGGGTGAGTGTTTGTTTTATACTGCTCCAGCACGGGTATGTGTTGTGAGCTAAGTGGCCAGCTGAGAGTGCAGAACTTTGCAACAGACACTTTGTCGACTGGAATGCGTTAGTGTACTTGGTTATGAGATTAAGCAAATGCGAATGCTACAGTGGCCAGCAAAATACACTACCGCTCATCCATGCACCCTTTGCTTATGAGCTACGGCTAACACTGGTTGCTCTATCCTCTGAATGTATTTGACATCATGGATGGCAGCCATTCATGTACCTTACATCCCTCACATCCACCACACTGTTTTGCTGACCTGCAGATTATTTTGAAAATGATTCAGCAAGGGTTACTCTTTAACGGGCCAAAGTCCTATCTTAGAAGGTACGGGTCTACCTCTGCGCGTCGTTATGCTCCTACGTTCTCGTTTCCTACGTTCTCCGTTTCCTACGTTCTGGTTTCCTAGTTCTCCGTTTCCTACGTTCTCCGTTTCCTACGTTCTGGTTTCCTACGTTGGAAAATACGTGTCTACCTCTGCGCATCGTTATGCTCGTATGTCGGGAATCCAACGTAGCGTACCTTGTGTTAAACACCGCTGGATACATAGAGCACTGCCTGTCTGCATCACAGTACGCTTTACTCAAGACTGCTTCACTTTGAGCTGCTTACACAGCTGAACATGCAAGGCAGCGCGCCGCTTGTAATGTTTGCCTTCCATTGGTGATTTGCAAAGAGGCAGCCCCCAAATGCAGCATGACGTGTCCCTTATTTCTCATCGCTTTCTCACACAGTTTGTCTTCCTGGATCTCTTCAATCACATCCCTACATTGATTTGCGTTTCCACTCTTTGTGCAGCGGCTGGAACTTGGCAGACGCGTTTGTGGTTGCCATCAGTCTGGTGGTGCTTAGTATAGATGCGTCAAGTGTGCAGACCTTCACTTGGCTGCGGGCATTAAGGGCATTGCGGTAGGTGTAGAGCTGAATTGCATCATAGGTACAGGTCACCAATTAAGTGTCCTTGGATTCTACAACTATTGTATTGACGTCCAGTATGCTAATTGCCTCAGTGCATAGTATCCTTACCTACGCCTGCTTTGTTTGCTCTCTCGCTCATGGAACATTGCTAGGGTTGGCCAGAACCGTATATACACACCGTAAATGACCGTATGTATGGTGATTTCCCTGCCAAAAATACCGTATGTACACCGTATATACCTATAAATGTATGGTTCTGGCCAACCCTAAACATTGCACATTGTTAAATCGTCACAATCCCCTTTTTTACGATTATGCAGTGGTATTCGTGTGTTGCACGTTGCCAGCAAAATAGAGGGCATCAACGTGGTGCTGAAGGCACTGGGGAAGCTGATACCCTCACTTGTGAACGTGCTGTGGGTGGGGTTGCTGTTCTACTACATATTTTCGGTAAGACGTGTGTGTGTGTGTGTGTGTGATTGGTTTGGCTTCCGCACCAAAGTTGCTCAATATGTGGCCTCTGTTAAACGCAGTAGGCTGCAAGCTAGTCATGCAAGGACTTGAGCATTATTGGGCTTACATATCTGTACCACCATGTCGGTCATTCCAATTGATGCGGGTAACATAGACAAGGTTAACAAGTAACTTTGAAGTGCTTTGGCACTGCAGTGCTTGTTATTACAAAGCAACAGACGTTATAGCATTGCCATTGAAGCAAAGTTCATAGACGGTCCATGAAAACAGGCTGACATTGTCAGTGTCGCCAAAGAACGCTATTCCTGCTGCCAAAATTACAATTCCTGCACGCATCTTGTGGTATGCTCTTCCCAGGTGCTGGCGGTTGCGCTGCTGTCCGGTCGCATGCACTACTGTGGTGAAGCAGGTGGGGATTACATCGACCCCTACTACGTGCTTCCCCAGGGAGAGACCATCAGCAAGACATGGTACGATTTCTAGGCTTGTGCAGACTGTGGGTTCACACACATTGAGCAGCTGTTTGGCAGAAAGCACTGCGGAAAAGATGCATGCAGTGCTTGCAGAGTAATGTTGGGACCGTCTTTTTCTGCTGCGGTATAGAAGCTGTACGGTACCTGGTACCAAAGTGGTTTTCGTTGAGCATGTGGAAAGTGGTCTTCACAGCCCGCGTTGTTTTTTCCTGTATAAACGCACAACATGTGACTGTATATCTGAAGTGTTCCCCACCAAAGACACCACCATGTACAACTGAGTATAAATACATGGTTCCGTCTAGTTCTTCTCTTTCCCCATCACGCGAGGCTCGAGCTCGCAGCAATGACTATATGTAGATCGACAGGATTTAGATCCAGCCTCTGAACAGTGGGCTTATGTGCAAATGCGTACGTTCACCATTCATTCATCTTGCTTGTCTCTAACGCTGCAAGCTACCGTGCATCTGCAGGTCTAGCCTGTGAACAATGGACTTAAATGTAGATGCATACGTACACCATTCATTCATCTTGCTTGTCTCTAACGCTTCAAGCTACCGTGCATCTGCAGGTCGACTGCTGCCAGAGACCAAATGGTGATCTCCAGTCAAGTGCACTTTTTGAAATGCAAGACGTTCTGTTTCTTCTATTTGTGCAGGTGTGAAGCCACACACATCCACCGTGTGGCCCCTTGTGCCATGACAGTTGACCTTTTTCATGCTCACTCTGTTGTGACATGGACGCTCCTTTGTCTGTGCACACAGGTATGAAGCCACAGACATCCACCGCAACGGTCCTTGTACCATCACTACCTCTTTTTTGTCATGCTCGCTCTGTTGTGACATGGACACTCCTTTGTCTGTGCACACAGGTATGAAGCCACAGACATCCACCGCAACGGTCCTCGTACCATCACTACCTCCTTTTTGTCATGCTCGCTCTGTTGTGACATGGACACTCCTTTGTCTGTGCACACAGGTGTGAAGCCACAGACATCCACCGGAACGGTCCTCGTACCATCACCACCTCCTTTATGACATGCTCTGTTGTGTGTGACGTGGACGCTCCTTTGTCTGTGCACACAGGTGTTACGCCACAGACATCCACCGCAACGGTCCTCGTACCATCACTACCTCCTTTATGACATGCTCGCTCTGTTGTGAGTGACGTGGGCACCCCTTTGTCTGTGCACACAGGTGTGAAGCCACAGACATCCACCGCAACGGTCCTCGTACCATCACCACCTCCTTTATGACATGCTCGCTCTGTTGTGTGTGACGTGGACGCTCCTTTGTCTGTGCACACAGGTGTGAAGCCACAGACATCCACCGCAACGGTCCTCGTACCATCACCACCTCCTACTACCACTCGGAATTAGGCGTGGACGTACCGCCTTGGAACATCACCACCAGCTGGACACGGGACCTGCGGCGATTTGACAATGTGATCACTGGGCTGTGGGTACTGTACCAGGTGCGCTTGTATGCATGTGAATCATGGCTGGGCAACGCCCGTGTTGCAGGCAAGAACGTCTCCCACATACTACAGCAGGCTGTGTGCTGTAGAAGTTGCTTGGGTGTGGGTGTGGGTGTGGGTGTGGGTGTGGGTGTGGGTGTGGGTGTGGGTGTGGGTGTAGGTGGGTGTGGGTGATGCGTGCAGCATTGTGTGCAGCATTGGGCATTTGGATTCATATGGCCAACCCACCTAAATTAGGGCTGCCCTTTGATAAAAGAACCTGCACATTTTTCTACCTCTAAGTAGTCAGGAATTAGCTGCAATTCTCCAAGTCCTTCTGGTGATCCTGACTCCTCAGCTCCCCCACCTCAGCTTCCCACCAAGGTCATATGGTGTATCTGGCAATGTCTGTCATGTTAAGCTCGACAGCCTAATTCAACAATCGTTTTTTTCGGTTTCTTACTGACGTCATTTTGTTCTGAGGTGCTGCCAACCCAAGTCAGTGCCGTTGTACTCTGTTCAGGATAGATGTTTTGCTTGCAAACCTTGAAGCAGAACATGTTTTGGGAACTCTACAATTGCACGATTAATGCGCTACCATCTTCCACCCAAACTCATGCAGATGGCGTCTGTGGAGCTGTGGAGTGATGTCATGTTTGCAACACAGAATGCGGTGGACAGGGAAACGCAGCCCATCCGCTCTGCAAACGAGCACATTGGCCTGCTATTTGTGCTGTTCATGGTGCGGCGTGCCATTGGAGAAAATAGGAGCAGCATGGTTCATTTGTTTGCTATTTGTGCTGTTCATGGTGCGGTGTGCCATTGGAGAAAACAGGAGCGGCATGGTAGATTGGCCTGCTATTTGTGCTGTTCATGGTGCGGCGTGCCATTGGAGAAAATAGGAGCGGCATGGTACATTTGTTTGCTATTTGTGCTGTTCATGGTGCGGCGTGCTATTG
>Ga0307974_1002982_pt1 | contig 12120 bp, 11 predicted proteins | sample OrgLakmetagen784_FD_201812 | JGI IMG/M metagenome (GOLD analysis project Ga0307974, IMG submission 201812) | Saline water microbial communities from Organic Lake, Antarctica - #784 | ecosystem: Environmental > Aquatic > Non-marine Saline and Alkaline > Saline | place: Antarctica: Organic Lake... | reverse complement strand
GTGTAGACGTTGGTTCACCAAAGTAGACGCATACTGAAAATAGTAACCTTTCGAAAGGTCGAAACCCACACACATTGCACACAAATAAGTTGGACAAGTTGGATAGTAAGTTGGTTACTACTAGACGAATCTACCGTATAATTATTACGCACGTATATGAATGGCACTTGGACTGTCTGAAATATGCTCGAGAAAATCCCCTCTGATATAGATGTGCATTATCAGAGCGGTGATACCGAGAAAAAGCGCAACAAAAGGACTGCCTCCCTAAGTAACCTCTAGGAAATGCTAGTGAAGCTTGACACGTTGTTCCCGTTTCCCTGCCTGGCACCAATCCATATATTGGGATTTGTGGGTTTAGAAGATTCAAACCACACCCTCTGTGCCAGATCCTGATTGATGCGAAATACGAGGGCCATTTACACCTTCCCCAATCTAAGACTACTCAGTGGCCTCAGCAGGGCAAATAAAATTTGTAAATGCTCGGCCCGGTAAAATAAAATTATGTGAACTTTGTCTTCTACCCTTCAAGTTTCCCACGCACCCAAATCAAAGAGTAAGACAAATCAACATAATTAAAAACAAATTTCCATGCAATTGGCGTCAAGTCGTTTCAACAGTGCTCCACTTTTCCAGCGAAAAAAGTTCTGCAAGCCCGCACCCACCAAAGTCCTCGCCTCTCCTACTCCTCGCCTCATCACCAAGGCCGCAATGTGGGTGCGGCTAGAAATCGTGTGTTTTATGACCACCCTGATTGTGAATTCACATACCCTGACCTCCTTCTCCTCTCTAAAAGGTCTACGGTTGGACAACCCATCCAGTGTCAGGCAGCTGTGGCCTGGGAGCCAAAAAAGCCTCTGGACGTGTGCACCGTGATTGTTGCACCCCCTGGACCTGGAGAAGTGCGAGTTCGCATTGCAGGTGGGCGTGTTCGTGTCTCAGGCCATGTGGCCCACATGTTTTGGCTTTGTGCCGCAAAAAATTTGAAGCACGCTTCACATCTACTTTGCGTGCATCTCTGCCAGTGGCCTAGTAGTTTAATAGAAACAGCAGTCCACGACTCTCCTTCTTCACACATCTGCAGCAACCGCGCTGTGCCACACTGATGCGTACACACTGGATGGCCTGGACTCTGAAGGTGAGATATCGTATATATTATGATTGGCATCAGCAATAGCGATTGGCTCAGCTGCTTTGGAGCTGTCGTAAGCATTATTCACGATGACATGCAGTGCCAGTAACTGTTTTTTCTCCTGCGTGCACATTGCAGGCTTCTTCCCGTGCATCCTTGGGTAAGGACTGCTTCTAGTAGGGGAACTGCTGATTGTTGTGAACAGGTTGTGCAGCTGTCTACTGGAAACGAGCTGGCGCCAGCGTTTGGCTCAGATCCTCCTGTTATGTATCAAGTGTCATGCGTGTACACACCCATATACAGTTTTAAAGCAGGTGGGTTACCTTTGTAAGTGTTTTCGGAGTTTACAAAGGTTAAACTTGAGTGCAGATGCAAATACAAATTAACAGCCGCTGCAAGCAGATGAACACGCACACAAAGTATTAGAGAGCAAAAAATTAAACGCTTTGCTTTCTTGCCTAGTGCCTAATTGTGGTTGCTAAATTTGCGTAGAATGCCTGAAGTAAAAGAACCCAACGCCTGGTTAAATGGGGTGGATGGCAGCAAGTGTGCCTTGTTCGTAGACCCCTGTTTACATAGCCTGCCTTCGTTTGCCTTTTTACATGCTCTGTGCCTTGTTCGTAGACCCCTTTTAACATGCTCTGTCTTCATTTGGAGCAGCAGCGATTGGGTAGGTAACTGCCACCGCCACTATTATTCACACATGTGCATGTATGCATAGACGTGCACGCACATTCACGCACACAGAAGCACACGTCTACATGGAGCGCATCTTTGAGGGGGGAGGGTAGCAACATGCTGATGTATATTTTATGAGCTAAGGTGCACTCACAAAAAGTCGGCTGCAGACAGCGGAGCTCCATTTTTCAAACCGTCATAAAGTATGACCAGTTTGGAGGCATATCTGATTATGACTCCTATCTCACGTACTGCATCTTTCAATCTGGTCGCAGCCACGAGGCTGCAGGAGTGGTGGAGAGCGTGGGTGCCGGCGTGACTCATTTGCAGCCTGGTGCGTACAATGGAAGTGTGGTGGAGGGCGAGGGTGCTGGTGGGATTTAGGCATAGGCAGGTAGATAAGAAAGCAATGCAATAAGAAGCGCAGGTGGCGGTGTGGACGAATCCTAGGCTGGTGCGTAAGAGAAAAGTGTGATAAAGAGCGAGGGTGCTGGTGTGAATCAATTGTAGGCTGGTGTTTGAGATGAATGTGCGGTGGAGATTGTGGGTGCAGGTGCGATGTGATATAGGCTGGTGCCTAAGAGGAAAGTGTGATGGAGAGGGTGCTGTGGCAAGGCATGCACGATTATTAGTATAAACTGTTGTATTCCATACAGCTTGTCCGAATTAAGTCTGTGCAAGCATCTCTCGTGAGTTTAAGTTGCTTGAAGATGCTGCAAGGTCCTAAGTCTTAAGTGCTGGTTGAAAAGCTTCTAAAGGCCTGCCAAGCTCTTGCCGGCCAGCCTTGAGATGTGCAAGGTTCTATGCCATCGCTTGTTTGCTAGGTAAACTTGGGCGTATTTACTGCGCTGTGCACTGAGCCAAATCTGCAGCGGAAAGCTTGTCCTTGTGAAACCAAGCTCGTATTTGCTAATGACTTGCCTATGTCATGTGCTGCTGTGCTGCAGCCCCCCTCCCCCCCCCCCCCACACACACACGCACATATGTACTTGCACACGCGAGCATACATTCACAGACATACACAACCACAAGCAAGGGCACATTCATACCCAGACATTTGCACATACACACACGCACACACAAATGCATACACACACACGCACACACATGCTTACACATATGCGCTGCAGGGGACCATGTGATTCCCTGTTACCAAGCTTACTGTGGAGAGTGCAAGTTCTGCAAGCACCCAGAGTCCAACTTGTGCACCTCTGTGCGTGCCTTCACAGGTGCGTGTGCACAGGGGGACGTATGTAGCATGCATATCAAGATTTTTGTACGTGTCATGTGTCGTAATCAAAATCCTCTGCACGTGCTTTCACGGTGCGCATGCTTTACGCATGTTTGTACAAATGAGTGCCTGTGATTTGTACAAGATTGGGGTGAGAGTGTGCAAGTCTAAATGAGCTACACGTCAGATGCCAAACTTGAAATCTTTCAACACTGCAAGCTGGGAATTTACGAATGGAGTTGTTTTCAGCGGTGGGGGTCTTGTAAATCTTCGTAGGCAGCAAAAACGATTCCCTGCAGGAACGAAGGAAATGGAGTCAGGTAACAAAAGTACCTTAACCGAGTGAAGCTAAGTGATATCAGTGATCACATCACTCTCATATCGTTCCTGCTTTTTATCCGTGTTACTCTTTCTTGTAAGTAATCCACCGCCATCTCACACGCAAACTATGACACGCTGTTTGGAATTGCAGGCAAAGGTGTCATGAAAAGCGACGGAAAGCCCCGCTTCAAAACCTTGGACGGAAAGGTGCGCTTATGTTTGCAAGTGGGCGAGTATGCTTTCAATTAACACACTCCCAATTTTGAAATGCAAAATCAACACACTCGCCTCCTTTGAGGTGCTTCTCTGTTCCTCTGAAATTGTGTGTATCTATATGTGTGCACAAAAGCACACGCACAAACTCACACACTATCACGTCATGGGCACCACCAACCACCATTTTCTTAGATTACACCGTATTCCATGCTTCCACTTTGTGTCGCTTGCCTTTCTTTGCGACGTCATCCCCAAAACCAACCGTTGTCTAGTACACGTTTTGTGGCATCACCCCCAAACCACACAGGACATCTACCACTTCATGGGTACCTCCACTTTCTCAGAGTACACCGTTATCCACGCGGAGAGTGCTGCCAAGATTGATGCTGCAGCACCATTGGACAAGGTAAGCCGAAGGGCGTGCACAACGGACACGATCAAAATAAGAAGAGATTACGTAGGCAGTAAATCCCATTCCCTGCATTAATCAGAGGAAAGGGACCACTTTTGATACGGGCACCGTAAAAATCCTTTTGTCTTTATCCGCGTAAGCCACATTGAGACTAGACAGCTGAGCTTGAAGCGGTTGGGGTTTGGGCAAGTGTGGGGCTAAGGTGAAGGCTAATAAGCCGATACCTAACAGTACCGCAGTTGGGTGCCTAGCCTGGGAGCTGGTGCTGCAATTGTCGGTGTGCATGAGTGGAGGTTTTAGACAGAGTTGAGGGTTTCGAGTGAGTGAGGTTTAAACCGTGAGAGTTGAGGGTGTAGAGTGAGTGAGGTTTTAAACCTTGAGAGTTGAGAGTTTAGAGTGTTGCAAACAGAGTGCCTAGCCTAGGAGCTGGCGCTGTGCTTGTTGCACGCGCAAAGCAGTGGTCAAGTTGTGCACGCTTGTGAAAAGGGTTGAGAATAAGGAATTGAATGATTTGCTCTCCCAAGGCAAGCTTATTTTACATACTTTTTTACACATAGGTTGAGGTGAGATTGAAGTGTGTGTGCATATTGACACTGGCAGTCACCCTACTAACAAATAAAGTCAAGCAATGCGCCATTTATGTGTATGCCACAAAACTGGGTGATCAGGTATTAAGTGAGCGGTAGGGGAGTGGTGCAAAGACTTTGGACCAAAACTATTTTTCACCCGGGTTGGGTCAAACAAGGAGATCAAGGTCATAAGCATTTTTGAACTCCGTACAGCAACGCTTTTTCCAAAGTGTGGACTATCGTATGTATAAAGTGCCCACTTGCCTTGGAGCACTCATGCAGCAAAGCTGCCTGACAGCAAGACCTTACCACAAGTGTCCACCTTGCTCCCATGATTAACTTACGTGTTGTGCATTTCCCCATGCTACACTCCTTAGTCCCTCTGCTTCTGTGACGAGCTTAAACTGCAACACGGTCATACTCTGCCAGTGTGTGCACACGTAAATATTGTCAAAGGAAGGCAACTGACTCAAACATGGTGCTCCTTTTTAACAAACGAGGGGCAACTGCTCACATACCACTTCACAAAATTGGAACCATCGTAGCATCAACCATATCGCCCCCAAGCTGCCTCAACCTCTGCACACCTCCTTCTTTCCCCGGTCTTCCCTGTCAAGCTTCACAGACTAGGCTGTGGTGATCAATTCAATCGAAAAGGTGATCCAATGTCTGGGTCTCACAGATTTTCACACTCACGCACCAAAGAAGGGCAGCATCCTTTTGCATCCTTGCTGCCCTCCCTTGGTGTCCCTGCTTGGCTGTGGTGTCTATATAGGATTGGCGACACCATTTGTACAGGAACCTTCCACGCAAGTACAATATAAAATGTTTGTTATGGTTTAACTTGCTGCCTTTCCTCTCCAGGTGTCCCTGCTTGGCTGCGGTGTCTCTACAGGCTGGGGGGCAGTGGACAACACTGCCAAGGTATGTATTTAACACATATTGATGAATACATTTCAACTTCCGTACGTGCGGTGTGTTTGCAGCAGTTTCTCAGCACATGGGAAGTAACATACATCATTCTTAAGGAGGAACGTCTCGCGCATTATCGTGAGCATTGAGCAAGAAGGGCTATGAATAACATCGCCAAGGTACTCGATCCAAACTCCTGGTGTCGTGCAAATCGCAGGCAAGTAGCACACTCAACCTGCTGTCTTGCAGGCGTGCAAGCTTTTCCTAAGCTGAGCTGCATAACAAAGTTGTTGCTCTTTATTTTCTTGCATGGTCCAGAAACGATATGCCATCTCTTTTGCAATTGAAAACCTCCACACAACATTTGTGTACTCTTTTGTAGGTGCAATTAAAGCAATCTAACCATCGTATTTCATTGCCATAGATTGGTGATTACTTACACTGGCAGCTGCTTACAATTGTGGATTTGGATGTGGTGTTGCGTATGATACTGTTTAACAATATATTATATATAGCATGACTTATGACATTTGTTTATCTACAGGACTAATGATTTTTATTTATCTCATTTGATGACATTTATTTATCCATAGGACTTATGACACTTTTTTATCTATGGGACTGTGGCTAAGGGACATGCAAGTGTACACCTTGTCTAGGCAGCTACGCATTTTTGCTGAGGTGCTTGGGATTTGGGTTGAAAGGAAGGATATAGTATTTCTCTTCACCTACGTGAACCTGGTTATAGTATTTTGTTTCACCTTCGTGAACCTGGTTATAGTATTTTGTTTCGCTTACGTGAACCTGGTCATAGTATTTTGTTTCACTTACGTGAACCTGGTTATAGCATTTCTTCTCACCTACGTGAACCTGGTTATAGTATTTTGTTTCGCTTACGTGAACCTGGTTATAGTATTTTGTTTCACTTACGTGAACCTGGTTATAGTATTTTGTTTCACCTACGTGAACCTGGTTATAGTATTTTGTTTCGCTTAAGTGAACTTGGTTAGCTCTGGATGTTGCATATCATTTCAGTTAGAAGGACTCAGGTTGAGCTCAGAACAACCACGCTCAGTATTTTCCTGTTGCCTAAATATGAGTGAAGAAGCGTTCTGGTATTGATGCTGTTGCACTAACTCAGGTGAAGCCTGGATCCACAGTGGCTGTTTTCGGCATCGGAGCTGTTGGTCTTGCAGTGATTGAAAGGGCCAAAAAGGTGAGGCACCCATTGAATTACTGTGCGATCATGAAAGAGGGCGTGGTCTCAAAAACATGCTTGTGCTTTTGATTTTATTAATATCCCATCAAGCATGTTGCTCTCTGATATTACGTCGATTGACATCCTCTCTCTCTCTCTCTTTCTCCCTATCTCCCTCTCTCTCTCTCTCTCTCGTTCTCTCTCTCTCTCTCTCTCACACAAAATCTTCCTTGTCTGTGCCTGCTAAACAGGCACCTTTCTTTGCAATCCCTTCCCTTCCGCTCTTCCCTCGCTCGCTCCAAAGCACATCGTCTAGCCGTTTTTGGCATTATGCCTCTTGATGTGAAATACCGAGCATCTCTCCCAAGCATCCGTTTGAAAAATTTCAGAGCATTGTCATCTCACAGCCACCCAGCATCTGACTCCTCTGATACAAGCTGCACAGATTTCTGCGACTTCTCCTCCTAATTCCTGTGCCAATACCTATCGCATGTCATCAGCCCCTCACTAACAATAAAGCATTTCCAATGGAAATTTCCCAGCCACACCAAACCCGCTGCCTCTTTCTATGTGGACTAAAAAGAATCTCTTCCTTGCAGCTCCTCAAATTTGCCATCCCATCCTCTTTTTCCAACTACCTGTCGCACGGTGCCCTCCTTAATGCCAAACAGGCCGGTGCCTCTTACATCTATGCTATTGACATCAATCCAGCCAAGTTCCCTATTGCCATGGAGTGGGGCGCTGATGAGTGCTTAAACCCCAAGGTAAAATTGAATGCTTGAATCTTTGCCACTTGCTGCACCTAGAGCTGGAAACTGCCATGTCCACTCTCTGTATTGCTTATGTTTATAGGTTGAATCAGAATTAGTAATCTACAAGCTTCACTTGAATCCTGAACAAAAGGAAAGCCCTATAACCTCTCCTTGACATGGGTATCGTTTCTTAACACCTGCGACCCTGGCATGCCATGTCTGCATGTCTGAGTCTGTACGTTATATGCCTCTAGGCCTGAAGCCAAGGGTGCCGAACTGTGATATCTCTTCAGCAACACACACAGTGCGTACATTCCAGAACTTAGTGCGTACCTTCCAGACCACTAAGGACAAACGTGCAGCGGCAGTCAGTTCTTGTAGTGTGTGTATTTTAAGGTGCAGAGGTTCATTTGGTCTCCACGCACTGTACACGGCAGCTGGTCACAGGTCAATTTACAATGCAGCATTGCACTTTCACATCTAGGTATGCACAGGGCACGTTTTTACGTGTCAGTGATTGCTTTACGCATGAGAACATGTACATATTATACACTCATCCACCTTTGCATACACACTCGCTCATTCACACTCATACGTGCGCACTCGCACACACACACACACACACATACACACACACACACACGCACACACACACACACACACACACACACACACGTACACATGTAGGATCTGGACAAGCCCATTCAAGCTGTGCTAGTGGAGAAGACAGAGTGGGGCTGTGACTACACCTTCGAGTGCATTGGAAACGTGCAGGTTGTACTGAAAGCTTTGACACCTCCAAAAAAGAATGCCCCATCAAATTATTTTCTTAGAAGCAATTTTTAGCCTGACTGTACTGTAGTGCTGAATCATAGGATATGATGATGTGTGTAGCACTCACATGTCCTTGAGTAGAAACTTGATATGCGGCATACTGTGCACCTCTGCCCAGTGTGGGAAATCACACGTGCCCGTACGTGCAAATTTATTCACACCCTAGTGTTTCATGATTGTGTCGCACATTCTTTGACCTTGGGTGATGCGTGCTGCCCTTGAGCATGCGCAAATTTATCCTCACCCTAGTGTTTCATCTGATTGTGTTGCATACAGGGCTGTTGCAGTACGATGTACGGTACGGTGTACGGTAATACAGTACGGTACGGTAAGAACGTTTTTTACCGTATTTTTGAAAATTGGCACCGTATATACGGTAAGGATACGGTACGGTGTACGGTACGGTGCCGAGTTGGCACTGCCAGTGCAAAAATGGCCTCAGAATGGCCTCTTTGCCCCAAAACCTCCCATTTTTGCTCCCCGATGTGCTCCTCCCATGTGCTGACGCCACACAATGCCTTCCTGAACGACCCTGAGGCTGGGTTGGGGCTGCATCAGCTCGGGGGAAGGGCCCAGCAGGGGCTTGCATGGAAACTCAAAGTTGGACGCGGTACCTGATTCCTGGTTATTATTTTGTGTTTTATTCATATATACTTGTTGCAAAAGGACAAGAAATGTTTTGGGCCGGAATTGGAACCAGACGGCCTACCTACAGTCAAAATGTATTGTACGGTGGGACCGAACTGTACGGTTTGGCACCGTACTTTTGCTCATACCGTAATATACGGTAAAAGATACGATACGGCGTGTACCGTACCGTTTATACGGTGTCTTTTTGGAAATACGGCGTAGTGCGACAGCCCTGGTCGCATGGGTGTGGCGTGCTGCGTATGCTCACCTTTTGATTGTGTCGCATAGGTGTGGCGTGCTGCGTATGCTCACCTTTAACTCCTAGCATTTTATTCCAACACCTTACACAGTGTGCGCGCTGCATATACTCACGCCCTATATTTCAATGTGTTTTAACTACAGGTGATGCGTGCTGCCCTTGAGTCCGCCCACAGAGGGTGGGGACAATCCATCATTGTTGGTGTGGCTGGAGCCGGCCAGGAGATCTCCACACGTCCCTTCCAGCTAGTGACTGGCAGGCAGTGGAAGGGGACAGCGTTTGGCGGGTACAAGAGTGGCATCCAGGTGGGGTTGGCTGCTTTCGTTGGAAACTTGGTAAGGTGTTGGTATACAGGTGGGTTGCGGGGCACGAGTAAGATGATTTTTGGTGGTCAGAATTTGAAGTGGTACTTGTGTGTAGGCGCCTACTGTGTCGAATGGTCAGAAGTTTGGTTGGGATCGCCCTGTTTCGACATGCAGCCTTGTAGAGGAGCATTAGGGCCTTTGAAGCAATAAGATTGGTTTATCGTGAAGGAAGGGAAGGGCTGCGCTTTCCCTGATTATGAAATGCGAGCAGTTCTTTGAGCTGTTGCGTATCATCAAACGTGACTGTTGCTGGCTGCCCTGTGCAGGTCCCGGATCTGGTCAATGAGTACATGCGGGGAGAGACGATGCTCGATAAATACATCACGTAAGTCTCCTGTACTGCACATGCCCTGATTTGCAGCTTCCTGTAGGCTTGATGTCGCAAGCTCAGCTGCTTCTGCACTTTGTCATTGCACCCTTTTTAAAGAAAAAAGAAGAAACTACGCAGGCAGTGAAAACCACTCCCCACATTAATTAAGGACAAGGAGCCACTTTGGTACCGAGTACCGTAAAGCTCCTCCACCGCGAAAAGGAAAGGAAAAATCAATGGGGATCAGGAGGGTTGTTGGCTTGGCCTGAAACCGGCTCCTGATGAGAGTTGATAACAGTAATGGAAAGGGCACGTCTAGTATGGACAAGTTTAGCAGCAAAGTTCACAGAGTGCACATGGAGCTTGGAGGCAAGCTTCTTAACTCTTTGAGAATCGAGACTCAGTTCTTTGAAAGGCTTCAGAGTGTGGGTGTTGTAGATGGTGCCGCCCACACCCAAAGAATGATGTGGAGAGTAACGGAGGCTCCTTGGAGAATGTTGCAAAGGTATTCATGCTGTTCCTTTGCGGCGTTCAGCTGGTTCTGAGATCTGGTGTCCTCATAATACTTGATCTCGACTAAGAATAAAAGAACACCCACCAACTGGGTTAAAATTAGGCGTTGACTGCGCCCTGCTGCATAAGACATGTGTATTGTTGTCTAAATGTGGATAGCTTATAAGATCATTCACTAACACACATTTTTTTACCAAAAACCATGCAGGCACAACATGGACTTTTCTCAGATCAATGAGGCTTTTGACCTCCTCCACTCTGGGGAGAGCTTGAGGACAGTGCTGACCTTCAAGCAGTAGTCTGTTTCTAAATAATGGGGTTGAATTGGTCAAACCTGGCTTTATTTGTGTTCAGGCAAGAAAGCCTGGCGATGAACATTCTTGTCCTGTTGAAGGTGCAGATCAACGAGGATTGGTTCCACGTTGCTCCACGGTTGCTGTATGTCATCTCATAAATCATCATTTATCGTCATATATGATCAAATTGAAGTGGTGGATTGAAGTTGTCGCCAGCCCTTCCGCATGGCAGCAGGTGGAAAAACCAAACTTGCGTCAGACCAGAACTAGGTTAAGGTTACACTCTATGGCCAGGCAGGCCTCAAAGGGCATCTCAGCGGAAGCTTGGTAAAAAGCCTGCAACCAAACCTATCTAAACAAAAGGGGAAGCTTCTATGATAAGTAAGTTAAAGAGACGGAAAAAAAGGTCTAGTCTGGAGAAGAAAAGGAGAGTCAAGTATGGCTTAAGAATTAGCAGAGAAAGGTCTGGTCTGAGCACAGAGTTATGAAGGAAGCAGTGCTACTGCTCCACAGAAGAAACAAGCCAGCTCTCAAGCCAGCTCTAGAAACCAGAAGCAAGGCAGCAGGCGCCTGTCTAGAAGCATCAAGTTGGGCAACACCTGTGTGACAGGCAGAATGAGATCGTCGACGACCAGGCAGGCTCTATTTCAGCGCTCGCAGAGAGTCACTACATGTACCAAACTTTTTAGCCATTCAGGACTCAAGGGATCGCAAGATTGCCAATTCTTGTTCACGGCTGGCTGAATTGCTCCTCTGTCACTGGTGCCTGCTTTCTTCGTTTCTTAGGGATAGTCGCTGCTGATTCTGTTGCTGGGGCTGCTGGCTTGGGAGGTGCTGCTGGCGTTGGTGCTGTTCCGGAAGCTGTTATACTGATGTCGCTGCCTCCGCTGAGCTGAACCGTTACGGTGACGCCCTGCTTGCCCTTGGTGTTATCCCGCTGCGGCTCCACGTGCCGTACTGCGCCTCGCTCGCACTGCAGGAAGGCTTCCACCCCTGCTGGTGTCAGCACAGGGCCCTGCTTTCTTGGCCCTCAGCACCCGTACGTACCGCAGGTGTTGTATCTGGTTCTTGTGTTCTTGGGAGCAGGCTGTCAGACCAGTACTGGGCCTAGATCAGTAATCTAGATGAGTAATCCCAGATCAGTAATCCTAGACCAGTAATCCTAGGTACATATACTCGTTTTCCTCGGTTCCTTTCAGATTCACAACTTGAGAGTTTGATTTATTTAGTCGACAGATCAGCAAAAATAATTGCCAAAAGGCGCGGAGGCTCTGAAGGACTCAACTGCAATGCCCAAGGTGATTCCTGATTATGTCATATCGTATGGAAACGCACACGTACATCCACTAATTTTGAGTGCAAGAGCTCGCAGGCTTGCACAGCACGCACGCACGCACGCGCGCGCACACACACACACACACACACACACACACACACACTCTCACACACACACACACACACACACACACACACACACACACACACACACACA
>Ga0307974_1002980_pt1 | contig 12121 bp, 12 predicted proteins | sample OrgLakmetagen784_FD_201812 | JGI IMG/M metagenome (GOLD analysis project Ga0307974, IMG submission 201812) | Saline water microbial communities from Organic Lake, Antarctica - #784 | ecosystem: Environmental > Aquatic > Non-marine Saline and Alkaline > Saline | place: Antarctica: Organic Lake... | reverse complement strand
GTACCTCCAAGGCCCCAATGCGTTCCTCATGGTGATCCATGCAGCCCCGGTAGCCATTTTGCACTACCGTGCCTAACTCCTTCATTGCCACAAGTAGCTTCTGCATGCCAGCCTCAAACACTGCCTCTGATACTGGCTGCGTCCCACTCCCCCCTCCTGTAGGGCCATGTCTCCCCCCCCCTTGGAGGGGGGGGTACCTGGCTGCACCTTGTCTTTGTTGACCAGATGAATTATACATGTTTTACTATTATTATTATTTATTTTGAAGATCCCGTCTTCTAAGAGCCCAGCCTACTGATTTCCTTGAAGATCAGGATCAGTAAACCTGTCTGGGTTACTGCTGGCTTTCCAAGCTTTCTACGAGAGTAAGCAGGTTCAATTACCAGACCGCTTTCCTCTTTACTCTTAAAACATCTCAATTACTGAGTAAGCAGAGCCAAGCTTACCAAAATCCTTGCAGATCAAATCAGTAAGCCTGTCTGGGTTACTACTGGCTTTCCAGGCTTTCTACTAGAGTAAGCAGGTTCACTTACCAGACCGCTTTCTAATACTCTTAAAACATCTCGATTACTGAGTAAGCAGAGCCCGCATTACCAAATTCCTTGTAGATTAGGGGCAGCAAGCCTGTCTGGGTTACTACTGGCTTTCCAGGCTTTCTACGAGAGAAAGCAGGTTCACTTACCAGACCGCTTTCTAATACTCTTAAAACATCTCGATTACTGAGTAAGCAGAGCCCAGCTTACCAAAATCCTTGTAGATTAGGGGCAGTAAGCCTGTCTGGGTTACTACTGGCTTTCCAGGCTTTCTATATAGTGATGTAACCTTACCTTTCTACGAGAGTAAGCAAGACAGGTTGCCATTCCAACTACTATTTTCCTTTTAAAATCATTGTACACAAATGCATTACCGATCGATTACCAATGGATTACCAGATCAGTAGTCGGCCCGCTTACCAGCCGCTTACTTCCTTAGTAAATGAGCCAGTAAGCCTGGTAATGGCCATTGGTAACGTTATCCGACGGTAGTAAGTTACTACCATGATAAAGGGTAACAATGTCTACAATGCTACGTTATCGCCAGAGGATCAGGGGGTTTACGATACTACTAGAGCAAGCCAGTAAATCAAGACACACATGAATAAAGGTATAGCTAATTGCTAGCTGCATAAAAATTAGGCTACCTACCCATGGAAGAACAACACCAAGGAGGAAACGGCTGAAGTGTCTGCTGAAGCATGACGGAAGCTCACTCAGGAATGCAGCGCAAAGCTTCAAATTCCAAGATAAACACCTCCAACTGTGTTACGCCACAAAATAGGATCAAACAGTGCTAAGCAGGGCTCATCGTTTAAAAACAAGATAAATCCTGTGTCAAATTCCATAGAGTAGAAGACTTATCAGACAGTGCTAAGCAGGGCTCATCCTTTAAAACAAGATACTTCCTGCGTCAAATGCCATGGAGTAGAAACTCAGCAGAGCAGTTGAGAGGAGACTGAGACTTCAAACCAACACAGTCTAGAGCCGCACGGGGCTTTTTTCCATTTACCCACAACCTTTTCAGGCTTTTAACCAATCCTGATTGCTCATACAAATCCTTGGGCCACTTTGCTGTCGAGCAAAGCCCTCACTCCAAGTCCAAGAAGTCCATCCTGGACCTGCGTGGAAAATCATGGACATATGACGATGCTTAAGAATTAAAAGTACAAAATTGCTTAAGGATCATAAGTGAAAGTAAAAGAACACAAGTAAGCGTTTCGGTTGATTAAGATCGGCGTGCGTTCTTTTCGTTACATCTGGGAGTGGTGGGTATGGATTTAATTGTGGCTGGCTAAGACCAGCCAGCAGCTAAGCAACTGGACGTGTGAGCCAGATACGTGTGAAATTTAAAGAGCGTGCGCGCTGTTTGCATGTGGGTAACATGGGTTAGTGAACCGTTTAATTACGGATAACATGGGTAAGTGAACCATTTAATTACGGATAACATGGGCGTTTGAGCCAGTTGCGTACGTGATGAATGATGAAGGGAAGGGGCACGTAGGTACCAACAGCTAAAACCTGCTCACCGCAGGACTGCAGGAAAGATTGACGAAAGTATACTAGAGATTAGGACCTTACAAAAAAATACTCATCTGAGGAATTTTTATTGAGATTAGGACATTGAAAAAAAAGAGCTCACCTAAAACCTGCTCACCGCAGGATAGATTGAGGAGAGTATACTAGAGATTAGAAAAGTTGCAAGCTACACCATATAAAAAGTTACCGATTCTGACGAAGTTTTGAAGAGCACTTGTCCAAATGTGCACCCAATTTGAATCAACCACCCACTCGCACAAGTAATACCAGCATCTCACGTCAGGAGCAGATTAAATACATATGATGGCAGGTCCTAAGCTCAAGCTTACCGCTCGTCAAATTTCTGTTGAATGTTTCCTCTCTGCTTTTCCCACAATCCACTTGGTAAACATTGGCAGGTCCCAAGCTCAAGCCTGTCCCTTGCCAATTTCAGGCTCATACGCTCAGAAGGCTTCCCTTCATTTATCTAAAACCCACAGGTGCACAAGCTTTACCCACAAGAGCACAAGTTAGCCCCTAAGTATAACCCACACGTGCACAAGATTGCCCCTAAGTTTACTTACAGGTACACAAATTAAACCCACAGGTGCACAAGTTTGCCCCTAAGTTTCACCTACAGATGCACAAATTTAACCCACAGGTGCACAAGTTTGCCCCTAAGTTTAACCCACACAGATGCACAAATGTAACCCACTAGTGCACAAAATTGCCCCTAATTTAAACCCACAGGTGCACAAATTTAATCCACAGGCCTCCCAAGCCTACATTGCTGGGAGCCAAGCCAGCATCAGACGTTCACACCTCACTTGTTTTATGAGCATTTTCTCCATTACTCTTATACTAATTCCACGCCCATGCCTCATGCCTCACCTGAGTGTGGCCTTCAACTTGTTTAACTGCTTCTCTGCACGCTGCGCCTGCATGATCTCCGCCGGGTCCGTCTGCAAGAAAAACACGCACACATAAGACGCAGCTTAGCAGTGCCGCACATCTTGCACTAGCACACTGCAACTGTCTCGTTTGTAGGAGACTCAAGTGCTCCAGACAGGGGAGGCGATTGCCGCAGCGTTTTCAAGGAGAGACAGGGGGGGGAAGCGTTGTAAGCAACACTGATAAGTTGGCGAAGCCTTGGCGGTGCGCGTTCACGTTTGTGCCTCTCATTCAATCTGTGCCTCATTCAGTCTGTGCCTCATTCAGTCTGTGCCTCATTCAGTCTGTGCCTCATTCAGTCTGTGCCTCATTCAGTTTGTCCCTCATTCAGTCTGTGCCTCATTCAGTCTGTGCCTCATTCAGTCTGTGCCTCATTCAGTCTGTCCCTCATTCAGTCTGTGCCTCATTCAGCCTGTCCTTCATTCAGCCTGTCCCTCATTCAGTCTGTGCCTCATTCAGTCTGTGCCTCATTCAGTCTGTGCCTCATTCAGTCTGTGCCTCATTCAGTCTGTGCCTCATTCAGTCGGTGCCTCATTCAGTCGGTGCCTCATTCAGTCTGTGCCTCATTCAGTCTGTGCCTCATTCAGTCTGTGCCTCATTCAGTCTGTGCCTCATTCAGTCTGTGCCTCATTCAGTCTGTGCCTCATTCAGTCTGTGCCTCATTCAGTTTGTTCCTCATCAGTACAAAGTGCAACTAATATCAAGGTGTAGGGTTGGCCAAAACCATATACCGTACCTTACCGAACTCACCCCGGGTAAATAATGTTTTTTGCCCTCCGGCGTGGTATCGGTATCGTAAAATACATATTCATTCAGAGGCTCCGGGAATTCCGGGGTTTGGCAAAAACAAAGTACCCATGTGCAGGCACAGTGGCGCACACATACATGTGCAGGCACAGTGACGCACACAACAGTGACGCACACAACTGTGGCGCATACATACATGTGCAGGCACAGTGACGCACACAACAGTGACGCACACAACTGTGGCGCATACATACATGTGCAGGCACAGTGACGCACACAACAGTGACGCACACAACAGTGGCGCACACATACATGTGCAGGCACAGTAACGTACAGAACAGTGACGCACACAACAGTGACGCACACATGCATGTACAGGCACAAGCGCACCAACACACATGCACACGCACAAACGCGCATGTGCACGCATACACAAACACTTGTACAGGCACAGGCTGGGCTAAATGCCCACCGGGGTTGGTGCAGGGAAGGCTAAAATATTTATTTACAGGGTCTGGGGTTCCTGGGACTGCCTTTGGTATTTCTGAAATTTGGGTGCCGGGGTGAGTACGGTAAGGTACATTATGTACTGTGCATATACAATCTTTTTGGCAAGGAAATCACCAAATATATGGTCATATACGGTGTATATATATACGGTTCTGGCCAAGTGGCCAAGTACATTGAGGTGCCATCTGCGGAAGCGAGGCAGAGTCCCTGTGGACAGAATTGATCTCTAGTGGAGCAAGAGGAGGAATGCGAAAGGTCAGACCAGTGTAACGATGTTCGTTAGGCTGCTCTGTAAATGAGAGGAGGTTCTAAACACACTCACTTGCGTGAAGCCGTCTGGTGCAGGCATTGATGGATCAATTTCTCCTAGCAGCACCACGTTCTCCCCTCGAATGAGCTGCAGACCTAGCGGGATGTCCCTGTGTGTGCAATGTAGTGGAACACGCATGCTTGTATACATTTTCTCCTAGCAGCACCACGTTCTCCCCTCGATTGAGCTGCAGACCTAGTGGGATGTCCCTGTGTGTGCACTGAAGTGGAACACGCATGGATGTACACAATTTCTCCTAGCAGCACCACGTTCTCCCCTCGAATGAGCTGCAGACCTAGTGGGATGTCCCTGTGTGTGCAATGTTGTGGAACACGCATGGATGTACACAATTTCTCCTAGCAGCACCACGTTCTCCCCTCGAATGAGCTGCAGACCTAGCGGGATGTCCCTGTGTGCAATGTTGTGGAACACGCATGGATGTATACAAGTCACACATCACGCACGTGCGCGCATACACGCACACACGCACACACATACACACCTTTTTCATGAAAAGCCAAATTCCTTGCATTAAAAAGCCAAAATCCTTTCATAGTAAAATGGCAAACTCGCATGTGTAGTTCATGTCAGTACTTAAGTGCGACATTGATCAGACATAGGACATAAAGACATATGTAACATTGATCAGACATAGGACATAAAGACAGCCAGAACCGTATATGTAACATTGATCAGACATAGGACATAAAGACATATGCGACATTGATCAGACATAGGACATAAAGACATGATACGCATATGAAACATTGATCGGACATAGGACATAAAGACATGATACATATATGTAACATTGATCAGACATAGGACATAAAGACAGCCAGAACCGTATATGTACTCCACATATGACCGTACATTTGATGGATTCCTGCAGAAAACACCTAACATACAACGTGGATGTATACATACATATGGTATACTCTTGGCCAACCCTTTACATATGTATACATACATAACCCTGTACATATGTATTCATACATAACCCTATACGTATGCATACATACATATGGTTTTGGCCAACCCTAATCAGACACCACAAAGTCGTAATACAGCCGGTGACCAAAACAAGTGTTTTCTCATCTTAATTGTCGGTCAGCTGCTTTGTCAAAGCATCTGTGGCTGAGCCATTACAAAAGGTAGATGGCTAGTTGCCACATGCTCATATTATTCGGCTTGAGCACACGTACATGTACACAAGCCTTGCTTATTTATAGGCATCAGCATACACACAAGGGACTGGCAAGGTGCCACACAGCAGAGACCCACCCGTACTGCTCCCCTACAAACACGCGCTCCACAGTGCCCTCCAGCACCAAGTTGGCAAACTGGTCAAAAGAGCGCAGCACGCCTGCAAAGCAACAGCATGAGAACTGAAGATGTAACAATTAACAAAAATACATGTACGGAATACAGGTAGGTTTGGACAGAATCGTATATACACACCGTATATGACCGAATGTATGATGATTTTCCTGCCAAAAATACTGAATATACACCGTACATATAGGGTTGGCCAGAACCGTATAGTTGCACCGTATATTATTGTATGTATGATGATTTCCCTGCCAAAAATACCATATGTACACTGTATATACCTATAAATGTATGGCTCTGGCCAACCGCAAACATAGGTGATAGCAGTACAAAACGATGATGGATTTATACGGGCAGTGGGCAGGCATCCTGCGCATTTGGCTGCGTTATCAGTCTGCAAGTTGGCCCCAGGTTGGTAGACCAGTTAAAAAAAAGTGCAGCCTGCAGTGATAGAATTAAAGAACTGCGTCATCAGTCTGCAAGTTGGCCCCAGGTTGGTAGACTGGTCAAAACAGCGCAGCGTGCCTGCAGCGTACACAACGTGGCTCAGAGGGGCATTAAAAGAAGCAGGTTGCTCGGCTGGTGAATTAATTATAAGGGCACAGCACGCCTGCAAAGAGTGAAAAAAGGTTACCACTCATGAAAGCTTTAAATTTGCGCTCATGCAGGTGAGAACATTTCCAAAGAGCACGCTTTTACAGTAAGAAAAGGAAGCAGCGTGTTTGCCGTGCCAATTTCGCCCACGCAAATTCACACCAGTGATAACACTTTTTGTTGAGCACCACCGCCAGCAACTTGAGTCACATGACGACGGGATTTGTTCGCGTGTGGGCATGCACTCCTGTAAATATATATGTACCTGTATGCACCTATATGTACCTATATAACTATACTACACAGACTTACTTGCATGCGATGTGCGCATATCCACTCCTTAGAGGTGGACACGTGATCAGACGTGACAGCAATTCAAATGGCACATCATATGCACATTATCCGTCAATCTATCAGCCATCATTCGGCTCTGGATTTGGACTCGCACACGATGTACAGCTAGATACTCCTTGACATTCGTTTGTCCCACCTATAAATATGCGACCATCACATAGCTGTGACAACAATCTTTTTTCACGCACCTAGGATTTTCCGGCCGTCACGCAGCTGTACTAACAGCCGTTTGTCTAGCTCCTCTGCAAGGGCCGTTCCTGGAAGTGGGGCATCGCCCAACTCCATCTGCCTGCTGCCCAGCTACCTTAGTCTGAGAAGTGGTTGACAGGGACGTGTGTGTGTATATATGCATGTGTGTGCGTGTCTGTGTACGTGTTTGCGTGCAGGTGTGTGTGTGTGTGTGTGTACTTGAGTGCATATGTGTGCAAATGATTTATTAGTGTGTGTAATGTATGTATGTGTGTGTGAGTGTGTAGTGTGTATGTGTGTGTGAGTTTTTGTGTAAAAGTGGGAGTGTGTGTTCAGCCCTTTAAAAGTGTGCAGGCAAGCATGTGAGCATGTGTGTATGCCTTGTACGTGCGTTTTATAGTTGTGTGTATGCGCATATGTGTGTGCGCACATGAGGACATGAGTGTGGTGTGCATGTGCATGTGCATACGTGTGTGGGTGTTTGTGTGTGTGTGTGTGTGTGTGTGTGTGTGTGTGTGTGTGTTCAAGTGGAACATGGCTCACCTACAAGCTGTTTCCATGTTATGATTTCTACTGAAATGACAAAATTAGATAACTAAACAACATTTGAGCACTTTGAGTTACAACCTGGTAGCCTGGCACATAATATAATTTAGTTCCTGGATTTCAACAGCTATGCTCCCCGTGTTGACGGGCCTAGCCCGACATGCTGTCCGGAATCACGGGCAGCAACAAATTAGCAACTTGTCAGCTAGGGCGTTCGCCTCCGATGCCGTGTCCGTGCAGCAGAGCAACCCCTTCCTGAGGTTCAGCAGTCCGGTGCCCAACGCGATTGACCACTCTCCGCTTCTTTCCACTCTGCCCGAGACCAAGGTGCTTTGATTGTTGCACATTGAGAAGGGCAAGCAGCTCCCTCACGCTTCATTCTGGAAAAGGAGCGGGAAAAGTTCCAAATCAACCCTTCTCTCCTCCCGCTTTCCTCGCGCACTCGCAGGTCACGACGCTGCCCAATGGCCTGCGTGTGGCCACCGAGCACATGCCTTTCGCGGAAACCACCACCCTGGGCGTCTGGATCAACTCGGGCAGTAGGTTTGAGACGGACGCAAGCAATGGAGCAGCCCACTTCCTGGAGCACATCCTGTTCAAGGGCACCAAGGCAAGTGGGGACATCCTTGTTCTAGAGGAAGAGAGGAAGGAAAGGAGCTATGTGAAACACATTCAATGGCACTGTGTGCCTGTAAGGAGGCCCCCCCTCAAATTCACTTGAGGCACGATGATTCTGGACATCGATGCACAGGCAAACAAAAAACATACAGCATCGAGATGTTTACAAAGCTCGGGTTTTCGTTACCCGCGCTTCTGCCTCCTGCAGAAGCGCACCGTGAGGGAGCTCGAGGTGGAGGTAGAGAACATGGGTGGGCAGCTGAATGCCTACACTGGCCGGGAGCAGACTGCTTACTACGCCAAGGTGCTGGGCAAGGATGTGGGCAAGGCCATGGACATCCTGTCAGACATCCTGCTGAACTCAAACCTGGATGAGCGCGCCATCAACAGGGAACGGGACGTGATCCTGCGGGAGATGGAGGAGGTGCGCACGGTCGTGTGCGTGTGCTTGTTTTGAGCACGAGATGTTGCTGCTGTGTACGTGCATCTGTTTTGTTCTGTGGGCACATGCTTGCAATGTGTCTGTGTTTGTGTGTGTGTGTGTGTGTGTGTGTGTGTTTGTGTGTGTGTGTGCGCGTGTGTGTGCGTGTGTGTGTGTGTGTGCGTGTGTGTGTGTGTTAATTTGCAGACGTGAACAAAACTGCTCTGACAACAACATGCGAGGAGTTAAGTATGCACCACTGCTGCACAAATGTAGTGCGGCATGAGCAGGGCAGGGCACCGCCCCGACACTGGAATGAAACGTCCTCACACACCACACCATCTACAGGTCAACAAGCAGACGTCTGAGCTGGTGTTTGACCACTTACACGCCACAGCCTTCCAATACAGCCCGTTGGGACGCACCATCTTGGGCCCTGTAGAGAACATTAAGTCCCTCACCCGCGACGACCTGGTGTCATACATGAAAACTCACTACCGAGGACCACGCATGGTGAGTGGGAGGCTTTTCTTAAGGTCTTTTTCGCTGCAGCCAAAGCCCACTGGGCGCTTGAATTTGCACCCGCATATATGCGTGCCCAGCACACACATCGTACGCAGTACGTGCGTGTTTGCTCGCTCACCGCTTACACGCACAGCTCCATGCATACACGCAAGCGTACACGCAAATACACACACATACACACACGTGCACATGCCTGTGCATACACTTCCGAACACATCCTCTCAAGGAACACTGGCGGCCTGCTCTCACGCCCGGCGATCATGTACACCTGACATTTCCTGCGCTCGCTCTTGCCCATTCAGGTGCTGTCTGCCGCCGGTGCCGTGAACCATGACGAGTTGGTGAAGATGGCCAGTGACATGTTCGGTGGCGTGCCCGACGAGACACCCTCCTGCAGCGTGCGCCAAATCATCACTCAGGTGCGGCTTGCGCTGTCGGCTGAATTGGTGTAGACTTACGCCAAACAAAGTGTGGGCACGTGTATGTGTGTATTTGCATCTGTATTCATACACACGTGTGCATACATTTGTATTTGTATTTATACACACATATGTGTGGACATTTGTATTTGTATTTATATACACACAGTGTTTAAGATATAAACGTGAGAGGCGTGGGTTTGCTTGCGCTTCCTGGTCAGCTGTATGCTTATATATCCCTGGGTTTCACTGTACATGGCATGCTGGATGTACGTTGCTTTTGGCAGGGGTGTTTTCAGCTATACAGTCACACAGTGCACACAGACAGTCACACAGTGCACACAGACAGTGCACACATACAGTCACACAGTGCACACAGACAGTCACACAGTGCACACAGACAGTGCACACATACAGTCACACAGTGCACACATACAGTCACACATTGCAGATATACAGTCACACAGTGCAGCATACAGTCACACAGTGCAGCATACAGTCACACAGTGCAGACAGTGCACACATACAGTCACACAGTGCACACAGACAGTCACACAGTGCACACAGACAGTGCACACATACAGTCACACAGTGCACACATACAGTCACACATTGCAGATATACAGTCACACAGTGCAGCATACAGTCACAGTGCAGACAGTGCACACAGACAGTGCACACATACAGTCACACAGTGCACACATACAGTCACACATTGCAGACATACAGTCACACAGTGCAGCATACAGTCACACAGTGCAGACAGTGCACACATACAGTCACACAGTGCACACAGACAGTCAGCCCTACGTGCTTTCGATGTGCAATGATTGGTAGTGGTGTTATGGATATGGCCAACCTTGGGTGCGCCACATACGTAGGGTTGGCCAGGACCATACATTAATAGGTATATACGATGTATATACGGTATTTTTGGCAGGGAAATCATCATACATACGGTCATATACAGTATATATGTACGGTTCTGGCATACCCTATGTGTATTGGTATACAGTTCTGGCCAACCCTACACTTACGCCGTCGTGCGCACTTGCAAAGGGGCGTCTCAACGGTTGCTATTTCCTTTGAAGTCAGCACCAAACCATTCCAGCCGCACTAAAGCACGCGTAGGGTTGGCCAGAACCATATATATACGGTGTATGTATGGTAATTTTGGCAGGGAAATCACCAGATGTACCATCATATACGGTGCATATATATAGGGTTGGCCAGGACCGTATATGGGATTTCTGCATACGTATATGTACACCGTGCAGACAGTATAAACCGTATATGGGAAAATTCGACATATTCAGAATTATTTTTCAGGGGGGTCATTTTGTAGCTCTTGAAGAGCTCTGATCGTGTACCCCATTTAAATTGACCAAAAATAAAAGGTCAGGGAGTTATGTAAAGAGGCCAAAACACACAGGCACGTGCCTGCACACACGGTCACTGTCACGAGACCCCTCTTCTTCCTCCACCCCCTTAACTGATGACCCCGTTTGTGTATGCACGTGTGTGTGCATGTGTTTGTGCATGCTTATGTGTGTCGTGCGTGCATGTGTGCAGTGTGTGCATGTGCGTGTGCATTTGCGCGCGTGCATGCACACGTGTGCGTGTGCGTGTGCATGTTTATGTACGCGGACATGCGTGTGCACATGCTTGCTTTTGGATGTATGCATGCGTGGGTGCGTGCGTGCACGTGCGTATGCATTTGCATGCATGCTGAGGTTCGTACATGCATGCGTGTATGTGTGCGTGAGCGTGCATGTACATGTGAAAACATACGCGTGCGTGTACCTTTACGCACGTGTGTGTTTGCGTGTGCATATGTAAACAGATTTGCGTGCATGCATGTGCGCGCGAGCAGGGTGTGCGTGCATGCGGTGGTGCGTGCATGCACATATGCGTAAGTGAAGAGTGTTTGTGCCGTTTCTGTTCCTGTGTCATCTCTCTCTGGAAACCTTCAGTGGGGTTGGCTTGCATGCCCTGCTCATACTCAAACTCTGGTGCTCCTGGTGCTGCTGCTTCTGAACCCCTAGCTGTCGAACCACTGGCTGCTGCTGTGAGGGATTCCCTTCCATAGGGAACACGGCTGCTAAGTAACGTATAAAAAATTGTTTAAATTGCCCGATATAGGTCTTTAGGTTTTTAGTAACGAAGGCCAGTGGAAGGTCGCTTTTGACCATTCATTTAGACCGTATATGTACGTATATATACGGTAAAATCGTATATACACGTATCATACGGCGTATATATCCACATACGGTCATACAAATACGGAAGCAGAGAAAAATCAGTTTAACATCCGTATGTATACATATACGGTTCTGGCCAACCCTACATATATATGGTTCTGGCCAACCCTATGCACGCGCTTTGATACGACACCCACCCACCCTTCTGCTCCGCACATCAGTGCTTCTTTACCACGTGAGTGCAGTTTCGCTAACGTGTGTGCATGCTTGCAGGTCAAAAGGCTGGAGTATCAGATGTGGTGATATTAACAACTGCATACTTAATCGCACTCCTGACACCTGTCTGTGTGTGT
>Ga0307974_1002978_pt1 | contig 12127 bp, 16 predicted proteins | sample OrgLakmetagen784_FD_201812 | JGI IMG/M metagenome (GOLD analysis project Ga0307974, IMG submission 201812) | Saline water microbial communities from Organic Lake, Antarctica - #784 | ecosystem: Environmental > Aquatic > Non-marine Saline and Alkaline > Saline | place: Antarctica: Organic Lake... | reverse complement strand
TTGTCTCTTTTTCTGGTGTCTTGTTCAGTCTGGCCTCCTTCTCTTCTTGAAGCTGCCTTTTTTTTTTGCTATAGCTCAACTGCCCTCGCTGGCGGATACAGCTGTGTAACCCTTACCCTTACCCTTTCACCAGCCAATTGCCATCAGCCAGAGACTCAGGCTGTAGGCCATCCTTGTAACCCTTACATCCAGCAATGTTTAATTTTAATTGCAGGCTAGCAGTCGCGCGTTTTGACTGGTGGCTTCAGCTGTAAACTATGTATAGGCAGCTTTCTGTGGCGGCCCTCCATCGACCTTTTGCTGCCCATCCTTATTTCTGTCCCAGACTGTCAAGCAAATCAAGGAGAAGTATTTAAGCATTTTACAGACTCCAAATAAACTATGAGCATGCAATTAATAAGATAGCAAATTAAGGATTAAGGGTGAAGACACACTCACTTGCAGACAGACAAAAAACTGTATCCCAAAATAATACAATCACACGGTGTTGCAGCCATGCTTGGTAATATGAGCGACATGCAAACTTGATAACCAAGTTCGTCATTAATAGCTGCTTTCTTTTATCAGAATTGAGCGTTAGAAAGCTATACGTCACTGACAGCTTGATTGAAGGAAAGGAAAAATGCCCCAGAGTCCGTCCATTGTAATTCTAAACACTCGTAAAAAATCTAATCCTTACGACCTCCTCCCGTGACTGCTGAAGCTCATTAATCAAGAAGTCTTTTTGCGCAAACAAGCGCTTTCAGCTGCGCTGCACTACAAACCTTTTCTTACCTGTATCTACATCTTTCATGTTTCCTCTAGCTTATGTTTCTTTTGTTAGCCAGGTATAGTTTCAGGCTTTTTCCAAACTTCCGCTGAGATGCCCTTTGAGGCATATATAGTGATGTAACCTTACCTTACCTGTATCTACGTTACTTACCAGCAGAAATTATGCTCCTCGGTTTCCCCAAACGGGAGCCAATGCTGTGTCTAATTTTAAAGCCAGAACAACAAAAGCTTCGTTTCTTCCTCCATGTTATTTGCTTTTATGAGCAGGCTAATAGTCGCACATCTTGACAGAAGGCCTTGCCTATTGTAATTGTCATTGTTCATTTGCATCGGGTCTCGTTGTGGATTTTGCATTATAGTCCCTTCTTTAAGCTTTGTCTGTTTTGAGGTTACCTCGTTCTCATAGGTTAATAAGCCATCCCGGCTTTGTAATTCAAACTCAACTGAAATTGTGGACTATTTTGCAGAACAATTTTTTAAAAAGCCCCACCCTCCTCAATAGTACATGCAAAGATGCTTTTTTGTTGCTAATAGCGGTACACATAGTGACACATGTTGGCTCTGTGCGTGTCAGGCACAAGATCAGGGCTGTTGCAGTACGGTGTACGGTAATATGGTACGGTACGGTAAGCGGTTTTTACCGTATTTTTGAAAATTGGCACCGTTATACGGTGAGATACGGTAAGTGTACGATACGGTCCGTTTTGTTCGCAAACTTATATTTCTTACACTGCGCTTCATGTTCACATGACTGAGAACGAGGCTCTAAACCTCTTAGTTAAGTAAATTACTTAATTTACATGTTCTCTCCCTTTGTGGTGAGTTAAGTTGGCTGCATCAGCTCGGGGGAAGGGCCCAGCAGGGGCTTGCATGGAAACTCGAAGTCGGACGCGGTACCTGATTCCTGGTTAATATTTTGTGTTTTACTCATATATACTTGTTGCAAAAGGAAAAGAAATGTTTTGGGCCAGAATTGGAGCCAAACGGCCTACCTACGGTCAAAATGTACTGTACGGTGGGACCGAACTGTACGGTTTGGCGCCGTACATTTGCTTATACCGTATTATACGGTAAAAGCTACGATACGGCGTCTACCGTATCGCATATACGGTGTCATTTTGGAAATACGGCGTAGTGCAACATTCCTGCACAAGATACTTTACATAACTGCCACAGCGAAAACATCTCTTCCATTTATAACAATAAGTTTGGAAAAGAAATTGCTTTGTTTTCATTTCATTTCCAGCTCTTTTTCAAATCTCTATAGCATGTTACAAGCAATTAATGATTTCGTGAGTCCTCCTAGACCATGCTTTCAAGATATAAATGGCAATCTGACATGGACAAACTTGTTTGTGCTTGCATTCTGGCCATTTGTTCCTTCATGAATTCTACAGCAGGTGGTTTTAAGCGGCCATTCATTAGCACAGAGCCCTCCCATAGCTTGTCTGCTCCCTAGCCTTTGTTTATTGCGTTGTTGCCACAAACACGCCAAAACGAAGGCTAGGCAGACAGACGAAGCAAAAAGAGAAAACCTCAAGAGCCGGAAAGCAGCTCTCACCTTGAGTGCTTGTGAGCGTGCATGCGACACACAGAGCTTCTCCTCCCACGGATAGGGTGTTGTGGTCTCACTCATCCAGGCTGCTGATAGCCGCTGCTGTAAGTGGGCAAGTTCATCTTACTGCTTGCAAAGGTTTCACGAGGGGAGCGAACCAAATGGGAGAAGAGACAGACGTGAACGCAGATCCAAGGAGGGATAGCGATATTTACAGATTACAGGCAGTCAATCAAATCTTTTGAGGAAGATCTCTTACTCCTAGCCCACCTACTTCACACTCAAAAGTTGCATGCGTAGAGGCGCACTTAATTCTTCAAGCTTCTACATTATTCAAAACCTGCCCAGCCCACTGAAAACAATGCAGATGCTAAATATAATATACAAATTCAAGGCCGGTTTCAATTTAAATACAAAAAAACACGCTATGTATACAGAGGTGTAACAAGTGTGTAAGTCAATGCAAGTCGTACCAGCTCTTGATGGCTGCTTCGTCAAAGAGCCCGTGGCCGAAGTGCGCCCAGCACCAGTGCAGCACCTCTGAAGAGGCGCCGGGTCACAGGTACACACACAAGACACAGCATCAGTACTGGACTTTGCAGCAAAAGGGCTTTTGCAGCGAATGCAGAGAGATGCAGACACATGCTCTTCGGGCACTTGCACACAGCAGAGCGCGTGCGCGTGTTTGGGTCAGAGAAGAAAGCAGCAACTGTGGGCGTGCATGTTGCTTTGGGGCTACAGGAACAACGTACCGGGCAGATCGGAGCTCTTGCGTGCGTGCATTTGCACATGTGGCTGCTCGGCCAAGGCTTAGCTGCTCACACGAGCTCCGCACGCAAGCGTGATGCTGCTTGCGCGTAAGACACCTGCTCGCACGGGTGCGTGCTCAAGCAAAGAACCGTGCATGTTGTTGCGACACACATACAGACAAGCACACGTACGCGTGCGTGCATGGTAGGAATGCACACTAATTGTTAAGTATATGCCAGGGGGTGCAACTCCAGGAAGCATGTCAGGTTATCACAGCCGTCAACAACTAATTAAGCTCCGCACACTTCAACTCAGACTAAACCAATGGATCAGAAGGCCCAGACGGCTGCGCCTCATTATCTCCCATATTAGGCTGCTCCTCTGCACTCGCGCAAGGCTGCTCTTGCTCACTAATAGCCTGGCAGTGCTCTACACCTACAGCATGATGCTCAACCTCCTGCCCCTCCCTAGCCTCATCCCCAGCACTCTCTTGTTCCCTGCCCTCTCTACTGTGATGCTCATCACCACTCTGGTCATCGTCCTGCTGCATTTCGGCGCTGCCATGATGCCCAGAGCCTGTCAAGAGTTGCAGCTGCTCCTCTAAAAGGTACACCTGTCGTGGGCAACGAGCAAAAAGGGGAAATGCAGTTAACACCTCTCGTTTTCTTTCGGGTACCAGAGTTGGAGAGTGTAGGGGATGGGCAGTCGGACTGTCTAAATGGTGGCAAAGATGTGAAACTGCTGATGGCTAGCAGTTGACCCGTTTGCTTTATTCTTAATGCAAAGTAAACTGTAAATAGAAAGCCTCGGCATGACGCCAGTGGCACAGTGATGTGGATTTTCTGCTTTAATCGTTTATTCTTGCTATTGATGACTGGCAACAACAATTTTGCATCTGAAGTGCGCAATGCAATGAGAAAAAAGAATGCCAAAAGAATTATTTAAAACCCATGACTATTCCCCATGGCACTCCACGAAAGGACACAGAAACACACACCCATACAAACGCGTAAACACGAACACACGCACCTTCTCCTGCAGGTTCATGTTGCGCTCCTCCAGCTCTGCGATGTAAGACTGCTGGTCTTTGTCTGCACCCTGCACGTGGGCATCATCAAACATGTCGTGCTCCTCATCCGTGTTGAAGTCCTCGTCCTCCCCAATCAGGCCTGCATTGGTGCCGTGCAGGTCGATGCCTGCCTTGGCGCCCAGCTCGATGGCCTCCTTGTCCACGCTCCCGAAGCCCTGCTTCCACACGCCCCCCGCGCCGGAGAAGGGGCAGGGCGTGACGTTGTGGAAGCTGCCTTGGGCAGGGGACACTAAGGTGGAGCCTGCAGTGCAGGTGGAGACAAAGAGGTGCGGTCAGTTGTACTGTACCAAGTGCGTGCGTGTGTGTGAGTGTGTGTGTGTGTGTGTGTGTGTGTGAGAGTGTGAGTGTGCGAGAGTGTGGGGCGAGAGAGTTTCATAGAAAGGGAAGATTGATGAAGAAGTGGAGGGGTGGTTAAAGTGCAGACAAGCAAAAAAGGCAGCGACTGTGCTTGAGCTGCTTGAGAGCATAACCGCTCTGTTCTTGAATGTCTTCATTCAAGAACAGAGGATAAGTAAAATGAGCGAGGAGGGAAATTGGTTTATGCATCAGAGCGTATGCAGCGAGCTGATTGCCGCGGGGCCATATTCCCCTAAGCTCTGGCTTGAGTGCAATGAAATACTGGCATTCATGAGCACACATGTGTACAGGAGGAGCTCGTGGGCAGGATCACAGACAACACTTTGAGCGATCAACAGGAGGCACACACTGTGATCACTTGCTTTAGCATCCAAGCCCACGTACACAGACCACCTGAGTAAACAAATCTACAATGCACAAACCGAAAAGCACAGCATGTCCCCAAACCAGCCTACGCACCCCCACAACAAAGATGCGCTCCCCCACACGTAAACACACACACCTGGCGCGAGGAAGGACTGGGAGCTGTTGTCAGGCGCGTTGGGCGCGTCCGAGGGCTTGGGGGTCCGGTCTAAAGTTGGAGAGGGAGGGAGGGAAGAAGGAGCAACAAAGGAGCGTGAGTAATAGGTTTCGTTCCTGCCATATTGTTGTGTCATCATGCGAGGAGCACGAAGGCGGAGGTGCCGATGCGGATGCGGGTGCGGGTGCGGGTGAGATGCTCTAGGGCCCCCCCCACCACCACCACGACGACCCTGCGCGCCAAGCACAGAAGCCCTCCCCGCCTGCAATTGTTCCCCCTTATGGTGCTTACCCTTATTGGAGTGGAAGTGCCTCCGGCCCCCTCTCCGCTTGCTGCCCGGCCCGTGTTGTTGGGTTTGGTGGAGCTGTTGCTGGGTATGTCCATGGTGGTGCTTGAAGGAGCGGCCCCGGGCACGTCCTCCGCGCGGGTGGCCACCCCCACGTCCTCCTCCTCCTCGCCCTCCGGGAGGAGGCATGCTCGCTCCTGTCGCTGCTGCTGCTGCTGCTGCTGCTGCAGAAGGATGGGAGGGGATTGAGGGGGCGCTGCTGAAATTTGGTGGCAGGGAGGAGAAGAACCCGAGACTCTGCCACTGCTGTGGCGCGTGGTGGGGTGGAGGAGGTTGGAGGGGGGGGACGGGCTGAAACGCGTATCCTGGGTAGCCTGGAAAGCCGGACGCGGGATCCATGGTTGATCGAGGGTCAGGGAGAAACGAGGGCAGCTGTGAGTTTAAAGTTGCGCAGGCCATTAATTTATTTACTTAGGGTTTCCGCGTTTACCCATTTTTTGTACTTTCCGCTTCCATTAACGTCGGATTATTTAGGGGAATTAAGCATGATGTTTCGCTGTTCACTTGAAGGGGCAACGATCTTCCTCAGGAGGGGCGAACAAGGGCATGCAGAAATTGGCCTGGAGGACTGAAGCGTTTTTGCGGCATTCTAATAAAAATGCTGGACTGTTTTGCAAATACGGCAAGGTTAAAGGATGTATTTGGTAGGTTCTGACAGTGAAGGCAGTGGAGCTCTGTGCAAAGGTCTTCAGGGTTGCACAGACAGGCAATGAAGGCGTGTAAAAAGGGTAATCACAAAAAAAAGTGTATCCTCCTCGCTCGGTCGAAATTTGGGCGGGCGGCATGCCCCTCAATGAGCCATTTCCCTGCCAAAAGGGGGTTGTACCCGTGCATGGGTACAGAAATGTGACTTCAAATCCAAATTTCACCATTATTTTGTTCCCGTTTTGGGTTAAACCATACCCATTACAGCAGAAAAAAGGGGGTGTGAAATTTGCCCCTAAAGGACTTAGTGCGTGGGCCTGTTTGCTGGGCAAAATTGGTGCATTTCTGGAAACTCTGGAAACACGCTTTCTGGCCACCACCTGGGTGTTGGGAGTCCTTCAGTATGCTCCCTAGGCATGCCCTGTCAAGTATTATGGTCTGGAATGCTGGGGTTGGGCCGTGGTGGGCAGCGCGCGACAGCTGAGATTTTCAAAAAAACATCAGGCTCTGGTTAGCCCCTCCGAGCACAAACTGATTCGACAAACAATGCCAGATGAACTATTCAACAAAACAATAGACTTACGAGGGAAGGCTCCAAGAACAGGTCGTCCGCCTGTCAGCTTAATAGAGCCCAGCAAAACAAACGCGACCCCAAACGGTTCAGTGGTTGTCGACTTATAAAAACTCGCACTTTTCCCTGCCAAAAGAAGGGGGTCCAAAACCGGACCTTGACCCCCGGACTTTATTGCAAACACCCCTGGTAAGTTGGTGGCACCGGGGAGAAGCTTTTTGAAATCCACTTTCTGATAGGAATTTCCACCCTGCCCACCTGGGCACCTCCCGCCACAAACTGAGTGTGCAGGGGTGCTTAGATGTGTCTAACTAAAGCTCTTGACTGCTTAAAAGTGGAAAAGCGTGCAGGTTCGTTTTATCAAACAGGAATGGTGGGTCTGACTATTAGCCCTTTTCTCTTGATTCTTTAATTTTTCCAACGCCTTCTTTGGTTAGGTTACAGGCTTTTTTCAAGCTTCCGCTCAGAACCAGGGGCGTAGGTATATGTGATGAAACCTCACCTTATTTAGTAAAAAATAAAGCTACTTGGAACCTGGTACTATATGATATTCCACCACAGAAGAGAAGAGAAAATACCAAATGAGGATCAGAAGGGTTGCAGGGTGCTGCGGCTGCTGCTGATACTGCTCCTGTTCTGACTCCTCCTGCTCCTCAGCAAGCAGGGGATGCATGTGATGGAAATGCTGCTGGAATTGCTGCTGCTGATGCATGTGTGGGTGAGGACATCCGCCACCACCAAGCCTGCTGGAAAATGGTCATTTGCGACTACGACGAGCTGCTTCGACATCCTCAGGAAGTCACACTCACACTCAGTCAGCCTGCAGACCCCCCCACTCTGCTGTGTCACGTGTGGTCCTAGTCAATAAGTCGTTTCTAGATTACTGTCTGGTCCAGGGGCTGTTGCTTCTTGTTGCTGCTTGTTAGAGATCCAAAAAGAAGCTTCAAAATGATAGGCCGAATAAACATAACATTATCCTTCCCATAATTAAGGGAAGAAGGGTACAGGATTGGTTATCCTGAGCGTGTTCTACGACCAGCAAAGCCTCTTCTTTTTCTCCTAGAAGGACAAGGGCAGATTGTCTTTTCTGACAGACATAGTTTACCCTGCTCTCTTTGCTTTTCAATCTATGAATTTATGAGTGTCTTGTTACCCGTGTGGAAGGGTTTTCCGAGCGTGTTTCCTTTGTTCCGGGTGAGGAGGTTGTAAATTTTGTAAATCTCCCTTCGCTTTATCAATTTTACTTGTGTTGCCAATACTAGTTTAGCCGTTTCTTTTCATCAGCCACCTTCTCTTCAGCCACCGCTACTCTATAAAAACGAGGAATAAAAATTGAATACCTATAAAAGGGGCCATTTTCCGAACCTGCCAGGCTCTCACTTTCTTGAGGATTGGAGATTGTATAAAAGGAAGGGCATCTCAATGGGGATCAGGTGTTTGGGAGGCAAAGGCCTGCAGCCATATCACCAGGAGTATTGCTTACAGACGTTTGATGTCACATCTGTGTTTGTTAGTAGGGGGGAAAGAAAAAGAACGCAGATAGCGTAGAAGCTGCCATTAAAGGATGGAATAGAAAATACTCCCTTTAATCCACCAGATACCTGAAACAGCTGAAACCTGAATTATCCGTAATCTCTTTCGACCTCACTCCTTGGGTAAAAAGATCTACCTGCAGTTGCCCAGGTGTTGTTCAAGGTGCTCCCATCTCCGCAAAAACACCAAAAAAACAAGCATTCAAAGGGGGGAGGATCCTTTATAGTGGCAAAAGGCAACTATGAGTGACTGGGAGTATTTCAGCAACACCGTCAGCCACCAGATCCTCCACCTTTTTCAGACACCAGCCAGCACCACCTAGAGATATCGGCAAGCATCAACAATATGAAGCCCACCTCATCAAGATCAAGTATTGGAAAGACACCAGACCCCAGAACCAGTCCAGCACCGCGCTGATGAAACAGCACAAAATTTCTGCATGATCTCTCAAGGAGCCTCCACTACCCTCCGGCCGGCGTTTGTTCTCACGTATTGCGCACTGTTAATTTCACTAGCCAGGGGTTTCATGACCAGTTCGGTTGCATCCGGAGCGGAACAGTAGACCAAGGAAGAACTTGCTGCCTTGCTTGCATGAATCAAGAGGTACACGGCGGCAAAAAGACCACAGAAATACCCAGAGATTTTAAAGAAGTAGAAACCCCCCAAATGAACAGTAATGGTCCATGACATACGTCGTGGTGATATTCTGCTAGCTGAGTTGTTCTCTGGAAAATCTGCACGCCTTTGTGGTGTTAGTTGTTAGTTGCTTGCATAGCTGTGGCTTGCAATTTCTCGCCGGAGTGTATGGTCTGAGACTGCTATATACAGTGCTGCGTTGAGGTTATATTTGCTTTGTCACGCCCAATCGTTGGCAGCAACAAATTGTATTGGTAGATGTACTGAGTCTTGTACTTTGCAGTGATGGTAATTTGATCTGGCAGCTTTTTTTGAACATACGCTGGCCGCTGAACTTTCTAGACCGTAATAGCAATGCTTATTCACACTTTTCTGGGTTCAGTGAGCATCCCTGAATTTACAACGTGTGGTTTTCCATAAACTCTTTCATCTTGGTTTTCTTTTGCCTAGACCCCTTGATCTTTAGGTGATGTTCCAGCAGAGCCACCTATTTGCGACGATAATTCAGTGCCCAGGTAATTAATGGTTTCCTCTACTGGCGATGACCAGTCACAAGCCAATCAGCCAAACACGTCGGAAAAGTCAGGGCTGTTGATTGCTGCTTGAATCAACCAGAAATGTGGGTACCTATTTCTAGTTGAATCAACCGTGGTTGATCTCCGCTTAAATTAATTGGAGATCAATTTGAAATCAACTGCAGTTGATGGTTGAATCAACCGCGGTTGATGTTTGGTTGATTCAGTTCGTGGTGGGTACCTTTTCTGGTTGAATTAACCGCAGTTGATCTGTGGTTGATTTAATCCGCCTCTTATATAGTTCATGGTTGATTCAAGCCAAATGGGGGAAGTCATTGCTAACAGTCAAAAATCAGACACGCCACAACTTTAAACAAACAATTAACCATCCACACCTGTAAATGATGTGTAAAACTAGACATTGCCTTTCCCCAAGTCTTCCCAAGCAAGTCACCAACCAATAATACTAAAAGCGATCGCACTACTGGTACTGGGAGCGCACGATCGTGCTTAGATTTCCACCAAGCAAGCACCCACCCACCCACCCACCCACCCCCACACACACACATACACAGCACGCACGCACGCACACACGCATGCACGCACACACACACACGCACACGCACACGCACACGCACGCACACACGCACGCACGCACGCATGCGAGCACGCACACACACACACACAGACACACACACACACGCACACACACGCACACAAACACACACAGGTACAATGACAATGGCATCCAAATCAACCCAGCAGGTCCATGCAGCACACACACCGATGTTGTGATAAGTGCTGCAGAGACAGAGGTAGTTAGGTGTGCCAACCTCCCAATATGCAACCAGGTACGCTGCTTGTTCCCAAAACACACTCGCACACACATACACACACATCACACACCTGACATGCAGGCATGATGACTTGGTCATCCAAAGAACGAGCACGATATGTAGATGCAAGCCACAACGCTTGCTTCTACACGGTCACCAACCGCCTGTGGTACATGTTTGTTGCGTGCAAGCCAATTGCTAAGGGAGACACGGGCCTTACTCAGGCATACTGCTTCATGCATTTGTGGAGGCCAGTTTTGTTTGCTGAGTGCTTAAATACAGCAATTGATTTCTGCTTGAATCAACGGTCAACCTAAAATCCATCTCAGATCAACCACTCCTGCTTGATTGCTGGTTGAATCAATTGTGTGGTTGAATCAAACAAACCAGCAGTTGATTTCTGCTTGAATCAATGATTAACCAGGAATCAATTAAATATCAACCGTTTCTCAATGATTACTGCTTGATTCAACTGTTTGGTTGAATCAACCAGAACAGCAGTTGATTTCCGCTTGAATCAATGATCAATTAGGAATCAACGCTTTTGGTTGATTCAACCCCATTGAATCAACAGCCCCGACTTGTCCGACGCTGTCTGGCGAAAGTCCCCATGTAAATCTGAATCTAAATCAACTATGCTGCCAAACATATTCACACCACCAGACGTGCCCTTTTCAAATGTTATCTGGAGCCAGTATATAGTGATGTAACCTTACCTTACCTTATCTGGAGCCAGTCTCAGACCAAGCCTGCTGCAACCCTCTCAATACCCACCATGATTTTTTCTCTCATCTTTTTTGGTGGGGAGGTTATATTACTAAAGTGTTATTTTCCTTCATTAATATGGAGAGTGTGGTACTCGCTGCCTGCAAAGTCTTTCTTTTTCTGTAGTTGTCCAAAATCAGCGCCACACTTTGTAATAACGTTAAAGTAAAATAACGCCATGGTGTGAACATGTCTGGCAATGATTGGGAAAGGACGGTGTAATGGTTGAACCATACAGCATCCCACCGAAAGGAGAGAAGAAAACAAAGAAAGAGTCTCAGGCCCAAAGTCAGCAAAAAAGAAAGAAGCGTTGACAGACCGGTGCACACTGCTGCACTTTGTAACGTCAGCTAAACGTCGTTGCTAGTTAGTTAGTTACAGAAACTTGAAAAGTTGCTCAAGCAACAAACAGCCTACGTGGTCTGCCGTGTCAAAGCAATACCAATTGAGCCAATTGAGGCCCTGCGCCTACTATCAAGCATCACTTATTATTCTTTAGGGATAGTACCCGCATTTTACTAACAAGAAAGCGCCTGAAAGAATACTTCTTCAATACTCAAACACAAAGAGTGCATGTGTACTCTCTAATCATTGCTGCTACCTGTCGGCCTGTTCTGCTACTCCTTTTGCTCCACACCGTCCTTGAACATGCTTGCAACGGTGGCATCACTATCTTTGCTCGACCAATGTTGCGGAGAAGCCGAGGGCGAGCACGGAAACATGCGATTAAGATGGAAGCTGCCAGGCTTTTTAAGCGACAGGGAAGAAACGCCTTCTTTGCGCTTGCCTTCATCCGGTGAGCCTTGCACCTGGATAGCATTAACGGTAGGAGGACGCTGTGTGCCCAAATCATGTTACAGCGATAGCATTTGGATCAAATAAATGTTTCAGTCAGATCTGTGCACTTACGCGTAATGTTGGATTTTGTACCGTAATTATGGTACCGACCGTAATTACTCCGTACAGTACGGTCCAAATTACGGTCAGCCAAAACTACGGTGTCAGACCGTACAAGGACGGTGCCACCGTACCGTACGATTTTGACCATAATTTGGCCGTTTGGCTCCAATTTCGGCCCAAAACAATAATTGTTTATGAATAAATGAATGATCAGGAATCAATTACTCCGTCCGACTTTGAGCTTCCATGCAAGCCACTGCTGGACCCATTCCCCGAGCAGATGCAGACCCAACCCAGCCTCAGGGTCGTTCAGGGAAGCATTGTGTGGCGTCAGCAC